>Ga0208715_1000026_pt1 | contig 66133 bp, 72 predicted proteins | sample NGESurshal092012_3_FD_184473 | JGI IMG/M metagenome (GOLD analysis project Ga0208715, IMG submission 184473) | Arctic peat soil microbial communities from Barrow, Alaska - NGEE Surface sample 210 shallow-092012 (SPAdes) | ecosystem: Environmental > Terrestrial > Soil > Wetlands > Peat ... | reverse complement strand
CCCTCGATCCCGACCTGAAGGCCTGACGGTCATGGGCGAGCGGCTGAAGGACAAGAGCGCCATCGTCGTCGGCGCCGGCCAGACCCCGGGCGAGACCATCGGCAACGGCCGCGCCATGGCCATCCTCTTCGCCCGCGAAGGCGCCAAGGTCGCCGTCACCGACGTGCGCGACGCGTGCGACGTGCTGGCAACAGTGCACAAGGACTCTCATGTTGATTTCGCTTCGGGTACTCGGCGCTACCTCGACGGCTTTGTTTCGCTCGAGGTCTCCCCTCGCCTGGCCCGCGACACGAAGGGCACCATTCTCGCGGCGAAGCGTCTTTGGACGCGGGTGGATCGCCCCAACGTAATGATCAAGATTCCCGCCACGAAGGAGGGCCTACCGGCGATTCGTGCCGCACTCGGCGCGGGGATCAACGTCAACGTGACGCTCATCTTTTCCCTCGAACGCTACGACGAGGTCATCACGGCTTGGACCCAGGGCCTAAGCGACGCCTACGACGCGGGACACGACCTCGGCGAGCTAGCGAGTGTGGCTTCATTCTTTGTGTCACGTGTCGACGGGGCGGTCGACGCGTTACTGCCCGAGGGTGACGTGCGCCGCGGCACCACCGCGAACGCCCAAGTAGCCGGAGCCTACGTGCTCTACCAGCATCGAATGGCGGGACAAGACGTCAAAACTTTGTTGGGTCAGGGCGCGCAGGTCCAACGTCCTCTTTGGGCCTCTACCTCAACGAAGAACCCGAGCTACGACGACTTGCTCTACGTTGATCGCTTGGTAGCGAACGAGACGGTGAACACGATGCCCGACGCCACGTTGGCCGCGGTGTTGGACCACGCTAACTTCTCCTCTTCGTATCTCTTGAGTGACGAAACCTGCTCAAAGACCGCTGAACTGTTGACGAAACTGCCGTCGGATGTGTCGCTTGACGCCGTCACGGCGCAACTTGAGGTCGACGGCGTTGATTCATTCGCAAAGTCTTATGAAGAGCTCCTGGCCACCGTCGCGTCCAAGATGCACGGGACGGCGTAGGTATGTCGCGCAAAGGTAATTGAACAAGCGACGAGCCCTTGTCGTCAACGTAAATGGGCTCCCTTCGACGCGTATCTATTTGACACCGCGTCCTAGGATGCTCTCATGACCACGTTGCGAGCGTCACGGACCATGAGCGGCTTACTCAACGCCTCGGCAGCGTCACTCGCCGACGAAGCATTCTCTAGAGCTCGTCAAGCGCACGGCTACGTCGTGACCTACTCGCCCAAGGTCTTCATTCCGTTAACGAAACTCTGTCGCGATCGATGTGGGTACTGCACGTTCGCCCAAGCTCCAGCGCACGTGGCGGCGCCGTATCTCAGCCTTGACGAAGTGATGGCCATTGCCAAAGCTGGTCGAGACGCCGGCTGCACCGAAGCACTCTTCACGCTCGGCGAACGGCCCGAGTTGCGTTACGACGAAGCCGCCCGCTGGCTCGCCGCCCGCGGGTATCACTCCACGATTGACTACGTCGCGACGGCAGCGCAAATGGTCCTAGAAAGCACGGGACTTTTGCCCCACGCGAATGCTGGCGCGCTCTTTACTCGAGAGCTGAGTCAACTGCGCGGCGTGAGCGCCTCGCAAGGAATGATGCTCGAAGTTCTCGCTGACGTACCGGCACATCGCTTGGCGCCGGATAAGGAACCTCAACGTCGTCTCGACACGCTGCGTACGGCCGGCGAGCTGAAGATTCCCTTCACCACGGGACTACTCGTGGGCATCGGCGAGAGTCGAGAAGACCGCCTATTTACACTGCAAGCGATCGTGGACGCGCACGGAGAGTTCGGCCACGTGCAAGAAGTGATCATCCAGAATTTCTTGCCCAAACCCCGCACCGCCATGGCCTCGTCACCACCAGCGAGCGACGAAGAGTTTCACTGGACCATCGCCGCTGCGCGCCTGCTCTTGCCCGACGACGTTCATCTTCAAGCGCCGCCGAATCTCAGTGACGATCCGGCGCGACTTCTCGATTTTGGTATTGACGACTTCGGAGGCATTTCTCCCGTCACCGTCGACCACGTGAACCCCGAACGCGCTTGGCCCGCGGTGGCGACGCTCGCTGAGCAGTGTGGACAGCGGGGTTTTCATTTGACGCCACGGCTCACGGTGTATCCCTCATACATTGGTGGCCGCCTCGATTTTCTCGATGAGAAAGTTCGTCCCTACGTCCTCGCCCAAGCCGACGCACAGTCACTCGCGAGAAACGACGATTGGTACTCCGGCACTGACCACACGCCACCACCGCCGCCCAGTTCCCAGACCCGAACGAGCGAACTGAGTGCGCTGTTGGCGCGCTACGAGCCTGGGTATGAGTTCGACGCACGCGAATTGGTGACCCTCTTTCACGCGCGCGACGGTGACTTCAACGCAGTTGTCGAACTCGCCGACGCAGTGCGCCACGATCTGGTGGGCGACGACGTCAGTTTCGTCATCAACCGCAACATCAACTACACCAACGTCTGCACGTTCAAATGCCGATTCTGCGCGTTCTCGAAGGGACCGCTCTCGCTCAACTTACGAGGCGACCCCTATCTCTTGACACTCGATGAGGTGAGCGAACGGGTTCGAGAGGCCGCGGCGCTTGGCGCCACTGAAGTGTGCCTCCAAGGTGGTATTCACCCCAAGTTCGATGGCGACTACTACATCGACGTCGTCACGGCGGTGAAAGCGGGCTCACCCTCCATCCACGTCCACGCTTTTAGCGCCCTCGAGGTCTTTGAGGGTGCTCGTCGTTCGGAGCAAGATCTCGCGACGTACCTCACTCGCCTGAAAGATGCGGGACTAAAAACGCTGCCCGGCACGGCGGCTGAGATCCTCGACGACGACGTGAGATCGATTCTCTGTCCCGACAAAATCAACAGTGACCAGTGGCTCGAAGTGCACCGCGTCGCACACTCTGTGGGTCTTCGCTCGAATATCACGATTATGTTCGGAGCCGTTGAGAGCGCTGAGAGTTGGGCCACGCACTTGCTACGTACCCGCGAGCTGCAAAAAGAGACAGGTGGCTTTACTGAATTCGTGCCACTGCCTTTCGTCCACATGGCGACTCCGCTCTTTCTTAAGGGTCGCTCGCGCAAGGGACCGACGTTTCGTGAAGCGGTCCTCATGCACGCCGTGGCGAGACTGCACTACGCGACGCTCATTGACAACATCCAGGTGAGCTGGGTGAAGATGGGCATCGAAGGTTCGAGACGGATCCTGGCGGCGGGCGCCAACGATCTTGGCGGGACGCTGATGGACGAGAACATCTCACGCGCCGCGGGTGCCACGCACGGTCAAGAGATGGACGTCAACGCATTCCAAGACCTCGTCGCGCCACTCGGACGGCCGTTGCACCAACGAAGCACCCTTTACCAGACGTTGCGGTGATGTCAACGCTCATAGAGACCCTCGTAGAGGACATCGCCCGTGATACCGAGATGTCCCCAGAACGTCGCGAACTGTTGCGCGAGCTCTTGGCTCGCGTGATCGCGGTGGCAGAGTCTGATTCTCACACGAAAGACTTAACTGTCGCGGTGACCGCTATCGACGAACTCCTCGAAGCATTCACCCTCTTTGAGAAATGGCACGATCGTCCAAAGTTGACGATCTTTGGCTCGGCCCGTACCAAGCCCGGCACGCCACTCTATGAAATGACCACGGAACTCGCCGGCGCCATGGCCGAACGTGGTTGGATCACGGTGTCGGGCGCTGGTCCCGGCATCATGGAGGCCTCAGCGAAGGGTGCAGGCAGGGAGAACACGATCGGCGTCAACATTCGGTTGCCCTTCGAACAGAGCGCCAACGCCTTCATTGACGTGTCCACCATGCTCGTCACGATGAAGTATTTCTTCACCCGCAAAGTTGCTCTAACGCGTTCTTCCATCGCCTTCGTGATTCTGCCCGGTGGACTTGGCACCATGGACGAACTGTTCGAAGTCTTAACACTGCTTGACACTGGTAAGACGACGCCAGCGCCGGTCGTCTTGCTTGACGCGGCTGACGGTACGTTCTGGGACAAATGGATGACCTTCGTCGAAGAAGCAATCGTACAAAACAACTACGTCGGATCCGGCAACATGTGCTTAGTTCGCCTCGCGAACTCCATCCCCGACACCATTGATGAGATCGAACACTTTTACTCGAACTATTGCGACTTCACGGTCCAGCACGGTCGAGGCTTACTTTCCCTTCGCCGCGCGCCAACGCCGGCCCAACTCGACGAACTGCGCACCACGGTACCAATGTTCGACGAAGGCGACGGCTATCAAATCGATGCCGACCACACAATCTCATTCGACTTCGATGGACGCAACTACGTCAATCTGCGTCTCGTCATTGACCACGTGAATGACTGGTCGGTCTAGTCGCTCTCGCGTCGCCGCAAGAGATGTTCTGCCTTTTGGAGACTTCGTCGCACGCGAGAGAGCTGACGTTCGAGTTCCTTTGCGCCCTCGGCGTCATCATTGCGCAGTTGAGATCGTACAGAATCAAAAATGACGTCGGCGACCCTACGTTCGAGTGCGGCGACTTCGTTGGCGAGATCCTCCAATGACTCCACTAGTCGACAACCACGACCTCGAGGGTCCCTTCGGCGTACTGGGCGCGAAGAACTTTCTTATCGAATTTGCCCACGCTGGTCTTTGGCACCGCGTCGATAAACGCCCAGCGCTCCGGCAACCACCACTTGGCAACGCGATCGGCGAGGAACGCCTTGAGCTCCTCCGCACTAGCCTTCATGTCGGGTTGGAGTACGACACAACAGAGTGGACGCTCTTGCCACCTGTCGTCGGGCACCGCGATCACCGCGGCTTCGAAAACCGCCGGGTGCGCCATGACCGTCACTTCGAGCTCAACCGAACTAATCCACTCACCTCCAGACTTGATGACGTCCTTTGTCCGGTCGCTCACGACCATGTACCCCTCGCCGTCGAGGGTGCCAATGTCGCCCGTGCGCAGCCATCCGTCGCGGAACCTGTCTGGATCATCAACGCCAAAGTATGAGCCGGTGACCCACGGTCCACGTATTTCGAACTCCCCAACGGTCTTGCCGTCCCTGGGCAACACGGTGCCGTCGTCGGAGGTGACACGAAGCTCGACGCCCGCGACGACCCTTCCGGCCTTCACGCGATACTCAATCTCGTCTTCGCGTGACGTGCCCGAAGGAGGGATCGACACCGCCGCCAGAGGGCTGGTTTCGGTCATGCCCCAGCCCTGGATCACGTCAACGCCGTAGAGGTCGCGAAAGGTCTCAATCATGAAGCGCGGCACCGCTGCGCCGCCGGCGAGAATCCCTCGCAGACTTGAGAGATCGGTTTCGGGCGTGGCCTCTGCAACTCGCAGCACGTCATTCCACACTGTCGGCACGCCCAGCGAGATCGTCGGGCGCAGTTCCCGGATCATTTTGATGATGGGCGCGCCTTGAAGAAACATTTGGGGCATGATGAGCTCAACCCCAGCGAAGAAGGCGGTGTAGACCGTGCCCCACGCGTTGACGTGAAACATCGGTACGATCAAGAGACAGCGGTCCTTCTCGCACAGTCCGATTGAGTTCGCGGTCGTCGACGCCATCGAGTGCAGCCACGTCGAGCGGTGTGAGTACACGACGCCCTTGGGGTTGCCAGTCGTGCCCGAGGTGTAACACATAATGGCGGCGTCACGCTCGTCGAGCTCTGGCCACTCGTAACCGGGAAGCTCTGCGTTGACGAGCGTCTCGTAGTCAAGTGTCGTCCCGAGCACGCCGGTTGACTCTTCGCCGTGCACGATAATGACGATGTCGGAGGGAATCTGGTCACGAACTTTTGCCAAGAGTGATGCCAACACCGCGTCGACGATGATGATTTTGTCTTCGGCGTGGTTGATGATGTAGGCGAGTTGCTCTGGAAAGAGACGAATGTTCAAGGTGTGCAGCACGGCGCCCATGCTCGGTACGGCCAGGTAGGCCTCCATGTGTGCCTGATTGTTCCACATGAAAGTCGCCACACGATCGCCGCGACCAACGCCGAGCTTGGTCAACGCCGCGGCCAACTGTTCGGCACGCTTGGAGATCTGAAAAAACGTTGCTTCTTCAACGCCGTCAGATGTTACAGTGAAAATCTTCTTGTCCGCGTAGACGAATTCACCGTGGCGAATGATGCCGCTGATGAGAAGCGGCGCGTCTTGCATCGTGCTTTTCATGTTCCCCCTCGAAACGCTGCTTTCTTGATGCTACAAAACTCAGCGAGGAGCGTCGTCTACCACGAAAGTTCGTAGGGTGCGACGGGTGCCGGAAGGGGGCTACGTCGATCCTCGAGGCGAGCGTCGATGGCAGCGGCGGCACTGCGTCCCTCCGCGATAGCCCACACGATCAAACTCTGTCCTCGCACCGCGTCACCACACGCGAACACGGGACTGTCCCCCAAAAGTTCCTCGATTTGCCAGTGTTCATCGACCTGCAACGTGGACCTCGAAGTGACGAACTTCTCACCGTTCAGTCCCATGTCGTCAAGTTCTGGTCCGACAAATCCGGCAGCTATGAGAACGAGGTCAGCGGGCATCGTGACCCTTTCGCCCGAAGCGTGATCGTCGAGCACGATAGAAGTGACGTGTCCATCACCTAGAAAAGCCAAGGTCTCGGTCGAAAAGCGACGCTCCCCACCTTCGGCGTGCGCGGAAGAGGTTTTAAAGACACGAGCCATGGTGGGCCACGGTTCACTCTCCGGTCGTGCCTCTGGGGGACGGTCCAAGATCTCAATTTGCGTCACCGATGTGGCGCCTTGACGGTGCACGGTGCCCAAACAGTCGGCGCCAGTGTCACCGCCGCCAAGGATGATGACGTGAAGCCGGTGCGCGCTCACGCTCGTCTCTTCGCCCTCGTTCACTGCACGATTCGACGCCTCAAGGTAGGTCATTGCCGGGTGGACGCCCTCGAGATCGGCCCCGGGTACTCGAATCAGGCGCGGTCGAGTAGAGCCAATCGCGAGGAGCACCGCGTCGAATTCGCTCTGCAGTTGCACGAGTGAGGTACCACTGACTCCAATCGGGGCGTTGGTGTGAAACTCGATACCGGCATCGCGCATGACGTGTAGGCGTCGATCCAACACAGCCTTTTCCATCTTGAACTCGGGAATGCCGTAGCGAAGAAGTCCACCGATCTTGTCGCTGCGCTCGTACACGTGCACCGCGTGACCGACACTGCGTAGCTGAGCGGCGGCCGCCAGTCCGGCTGGACCTGATCCCACCACCGCGACGCGCTTACCACTCTCACGTGGCGTCGGGTGCGCGACACTAAATCCATTAGTGAACGCGTGCTCGGCCACCTCGTACTCGATGCGTTCAATCGTCACCGGATCACTGTTGATACCCAATACGCACGCGGACTCACACGGCGCCGGACAGAGCCGACCAGTGAATTCGGGGAAGTTATTAGTGCTGAAGAGTTGCTCCGCTGCTTGCGCCCAGTGCTCGTGGTACACGCGATCGTTGAAGGCGGGTATTCGATTACCTAAGGGACAGCCCTGCATGCAAAACGCAATCCCACAGTCCATGCATCGCGCACCCTGGTGCGCGATGTCTTCGTCGGTTTGAGGTTCGTAGACCTCTCGCCAGTCGCGAAGACGAAGCTCCACCGACCGATAACTTGGACCTTGGCGAGGAAACTCTAGAAAACCGGTGGTCTTACCCACCCTTGGCCTCGTCTCGAATTCGTTGGTACTCAGAGGTTTCAATGCGCACGAAGTTCATTCGCTCACTTCGCCAGTCGCGCAAGAGTCGCGCGGCCTTCTTCGAACCCGTTTCCTCGTGAAAGCGTTCGAGCAGGACGCGCACCCGCTGGTCGTCTTCCGACTCCAACAGTTCGATTTCGTAGACGCCGGCGCTGAGGAAGTCATGCACTTTGACGAACGGGTCGTAGAGGTACAGCGTGCCACCCGACATTCCCGCAGCGAGGTTGCGACCAACGTTGCCCAGAATGACGACGTACCCGCCCGTCATGTACTCACAGGCGTGATCGCCAGTACCTTCGACGATGATCGTCGCGCCAGAGTTCCTCACGCCGCAGCGCTCACCCACTACCCCGGAGATGAAGATCTCACCGCTGGTGGCACCGTAGCCAATGACGTTGCCCGCAATGATGTTTTCATCGCTCGCGAAGGTCGCTTCGTCGTCGGGTCGAATAATGATGCGCCCACCCGAGAGACCCTTGCCGGCGTAGTCGTTCGTGTCGCCACTGAGTCGAAGCGTCACGCCCGCTGGAATGAATGCTCCCAAACTCTGTCCCGCCGATCCCTCGAGGTGAATTTGGATGAGATCGTCGCTCAGTGTTCGCGCACCCAAGCTGCGCGTAATAGCACTGCCGGTCAGCGTGCCGACGGCACGATTGACGTTGTGCACCTTGGTCACGTAGCTGTACGAGGTTCCCTTCGACGCCGCCAGCACCGCGTCACTGAGAAACGCCCAGTCAAGCGCGCCGTCGAGGCCGTGGTCTTGCTTGATGCTCTGACGCCGTTGGTCGGGCTTGACCAACACCAGCAACGCACTCAGATCGAGATCACTCGTTGGGTCATCGAGTGCCGTCACGCTCAACTTCGACACGTCGCCGATTAACTCATCGAGCGTGCGCGCGCCCAATAGCGCCAAGTACTCACGCACCTCTTGCGCAATGAATTCGAAGAAGTTCTCAACGAACTCGGGCTTGCCGGTGAATCGTTCGCGAAGCTTGGGGTTCTGGGTCGCGATTCCAACGGGACAGGTGTCGAGGTGACACACGCGCATCATCACGCATCCCGACACCACGAGCGGTGCCGTAGCGAATCCAAACTCTTCAGCTCCGAGTAACGCCGCCACGATGACGTCGCGCCCGGTCTTTATCTGCCCGTCCGTTTGGAGCACTACGCGGCTACGAAGACCGTTCGCGGCCAGTGTCTGGTGCGCTTCGGCGAGTCCCAACTCCCAGGGCGTCCCCGCGTGCTTGAGCGACGTAAGGGGCGCGGCGCCCGTGCCGCCGTCATGTCCTGAGATCAAGATGACGTCGGCGTGCGCCTTCGCGACGCCCGCGGCGATGGTGCCGACACCTTGTTCACTCACGAGTTTGACGTGCACACGAGCTTCGTCGTTAGCGCTTTTTAGGTCGTAAATAAGTTGCGCCAAATCCTCAATGGAGTAAATGTCGTGGTGCGGAGGTGGCGAGATGAGACCAACGCCCGGCGTTGAGTAGCGCGTCTTCGCGATCCAGGGCCATACCTTCGATCCGGGAAGTTGCCCGCCTTCGCCGGGCTTGGCACCTTGTGCCATCTTGATCTGTAGATCGTCAGCGTTGACCAAGTATCGACTCGTCACCCCGAATCGGCCCGAGGCGACTTGCTTTATTGCGGAGCGTTCGTTCTGGCGCGGATCGGAGACGTCAAAACGCTCCTCGTCCTCTCCGCCTTCTCCGGTATTGGATTTCGCGCCGAGGCGGTTCATTGCGATGGCGAGGGTGGTGTGTGCTTCTTTCGAGATCGAACCGTACGACATTGCACCGGTACTAAAACGCTTGACGATGGAGGCGACGCTCTCCACTTCGTCGATGTCCAGGGGCGTTGAACTCGGCACCAGCGTCAGCAGTGATCGCAAGGTCAACTTGCCACTACTCTGCTCGTCGACGAGCGCGGAGTACTCCTTGAAGAGGTCGTAGCGCTTAGCGCGCGTCGCGTGTTGGAGTTTCTGGACGGTGCGAGGGTTGAAGAGGTGCAACTCACCGTCACGACGCCATTGGTACTCGCCGCGATTCGTGATCTCCACACGCTCGCCTTGGTCGACGTTGTAGGCGCTCTCGTGCCATTGCAGTACGTCGCCGGCCACACGCTCGAGGGTGACACCGCCCAGGCGAGAACGAAAACCCGGGAAGTAGCGCGAGAGAATGTCGTCCGACACGCCAATCGGTTCGAACAGCTGTGAACCGACGTAACTCGAAACGGTACTCACGCCCATCTTCGACATCACTTTTACGACGCCCTTATTCAGCGTCTTGCCGTACTGATAGCGCGCTTCAAACGCCGTGAGATCGGTGAGCTCTCCCTCTTCGATAAGTGCGTCGATCGATTCGTACGCGAGGTACGGACACACGGCCGACGCCCCAAAACCGAGCAGCAACGCGACGTGGTGCACCTCGCGCACGTCACCGGCTTCGATAATGAGAGCAGCGTTCGTTCGAAGATGCTCATCAACCAGGCGATGGTGCACGGCGGAGGCGAGCAACAAGCTCGGTATCGCTGCGTGCGACTTCGACGTGCCACGGTCACTGAGGATGACGATATTTACGCCACCACGAACTTGCGCCACGACTTCGTTCGTGACTTCATCAATCGCCGCGGCCATCCGGCTTCCGGCACTCCCCCCTCCGTCAACTAAGAAGAGCCCATCGATCGCGGCGGTGCGAAATCCATGGACACCAGGTTGCTCATTGATGTAGCGAATCTTGAGTAGCTCTGGCACGCTCAACACTGGTGAAGCAAGAACAATTTGATGGCAATGCTCTTCGCTCTCTCTAAGGAGATTCTCTTCACCACCGATAACGACGCGTGTCGAGGTCACGAGCTCTTCGCGAATCGCGTCTAAGGGCGGATTCGTGACTTGAGCGAAGAGTTGCGTGAAGTAGTCAAAGAGTGAGCGCGGCATCGTCGACAGCACCGGCAACCGAGCGTCAGATCCCATGGACCCGATGGGTTCGTCACCAACTTGGGCCATATGGCGAATTATGAGGCGCAGATCCTCTTCGCTGTAGCCAAAGCTCTTCTGTTGACGAATAATCGACGCGTACTCAGGGCTCAGCGCCGCGGGCGTGTCAATCTCGTCGAGCGAGATTTGGTGACGCTCCAGCCACTCTGCGTACGGTGCCGTCTTCGCCAACGACTCTTTGAGTTCATCGTCGTCGATGACGCGTCCCTGTTCGATGTCGACGAGGAAAACTCGTCCGGGTTGCAGTCGACCCTTTCGTTCGATGTTCGACGCCGCGATGGGCAACACGCCCACTTCACTTGCGAGAATGACGCGCCGATCCTTCGTCACCCAATAACGAGCCGGGCGAAGACCATTGCGGTCGAGTACGGCGCCCACGACGTTTCCGTCACAGAACGTGACCGATGCCGGTCCATCCCAAGGTTCCATCAGACCGGCGTGGTAGCGATAGAACGCTCGGCGGTCGGGACTCATGGCACTCGATCGTTCCCACGCTTCGGGAATCATCATCAAGATTGCGTGGGGCAAGGAACGCCCCGAGTGAACCAAGAGTTCGACAACCTCGTCAAAGCTCGCCGAGTCACTCATGTCGGGAGTAATAATTGGTGTCAGATCGCGCAAGGGCACTGGCAGCGTGTCGCTCTCGAGGGTCGTCTCGCGCGCCGTCATCCAGTTGCGGTTGCCTCTGACGGTATTGATCTCACCGTTATGGGCGATGAAGCGGAACGGCTGGGCGAGTTCCCAGCGTGGCAACACGTTCGTCGAGAATCGGCTGTGCACCACCGCGATCGCTGAGGTGAGACGACTATCGCCTAAGTCCTTGAAGTAGTAGCGCAGCTGCGGTGACGAGAGCATTCCCTTGTAGATCAGCACCTTTGACGAACACGACGACGCGTAGATGTCATGCGTGTGTTCAATGATCTTGCGAGCACAGTAGAGCGCCCGTTCGAGGTCGCCCGCTGGATTGCTGTCAGATCGCGAGATCAGCTGTTGGACAAAAAGTGGCTCTGAAGCTTTGGACGTCGGACCGAGAATGGAGGAATCGACCGGCACGGGGCGCCAGGCCAGCGACGAAAGTCCAAGGCGCGTAAGGATCTCGTCAATCGTGTCGCGCACGCCAACGATACCGAGCGAAGGAGGAATCATCCAGTTCGCGATGCCGTAGTCACCTCGTGCGGGGACCGACACGCCGAAGATCTCGCGAATGAATTCGTCGGGCATTTGAACGAGAATCCCCGCGCCGTCACCAGAGTCAACGTCCGAGCCGGTCGCGCCACGATGCTCAAGGTTTTCGAGAATTGTCAACGCGTCGAGCACCGTGGCGTTGGTCGCCTGGCCAGTCAGGTCCGCGACCATACCCACGCCGCACGCGTCGTGTTCGAAAGAAGGGTCGTAAAGGTTCTTAGTCATAGCGTTCCAATTGGGACAACGCTGACCCACGCCAACTATACAGACTGGAGATGCGAGCCTTATCCCCCTACGCTGGTCACGTGACGGCAACCAAGCGAGAGGCACTCATCGTTGGGGGTGGAGTCATTGGCGTGACCAGCGCGTTTCGCTTGGCACGAGCTGGTTGGCGCGTCACGCTCTTTGATCCCTCGCCTGGTTCCGGGGCTACCTGGGCGGCGGCGGGAATGGTCGCGTCCGATGCGGAGATCACACCGGGTGAAGAGGAGAACCACCGTCTGCAACAAGGCGCGGTTGGCGCGTGGCGCCTACTCGCCAAAGAACTACACGAGGTAACTGGATTGACGCTCGATCTCGTTGAGACCGGCACGTTGCTCGTCGGTTTTGACGCGAGTGATCGGCGTCTCGTGAGCCAGTTTGGCGACGTGGCCAAAGGCTTTGGCGCCACTCCAACACTCGTTTCGAGGTCGAGTGATGAAGCGATGTTCCAAGGTGTCACCCCACGGGTGCACGACGGGCTGTATCTCAGCGAGGACGCGTGGCTCGACCCCGATCTGGCGATGTCATTACTCATCACCGCGAATGAACAACTCGGCGTGACGGTTCTACGCCAGAGTGTTCTTCGAGCGGCGACCAAGGGCGCTCACGTCGAAGTGACGACCGACGAGGGAACTTTTCGCGGCGACGCGGGTCTCTTAGCGACGGGCGCACGCCCACTGCCGAGCGGCGTTGGTGAGAAGGTAGCGAACCACGTTCGACCCGTCCGTGGAATGACCGTACGAGTACATGGCGAAGATCGCTCATCCTTACCCACACTTCGCGCGTACGTTCGCGGGCGCACGTTTTACATGGTGAGTCGTCCCGGCGGCTACTGCGTGCTCGGAGCTTCGTCGGACGAAAAACAAGAACTCATCGTCGAAGTGGGGGAATTGCAACGACTTCTGCGCGACGCGCTGGACGTCGTTCCATCACTGGAATCGGCAACGCTGCTGGAGACACGTCAGGGGCTTCGTCCCGCCACGAAAGACTTAGCGTCATTCTTTGAGGTCGTCGACGAACGTTGGGCTTGGTCGTCCGGGCACTACCGTCACGGCGTGACTCTTGCGCCACTCGCGGCCCTCGAGACACTCGCGTTTATGCAAGGGCTCTCGTGATACACGTCAACGGTGAAGACGACTCGTACCTCAACGAATCTGTTGCCGATCTACTGGCGCGCCGTGGTGTCGAACCACGGGGCATCGCAGTTGCGCTCAACGGCGACGTCGTGCGTCATGGCGAATGGTCAACTACCCTCGTGCACGACGACAGCAAGGTCGAAATAGTCACCGCCGTTGCCGGCGGTTAGAGAGGAGTCACTATGGCAGTCGACGAATTACTTGGCGCACTCGACGAGCGCATCCTCGAAGCTCTCCACGCAAAAGCAACCGGAGAAACAATCGCGTACCTCTGCGAAGCTCGCGCTTGGTTGACCCATCCAAGTCAGGCCCACGGCGCGCACCATCCAGTCGACTGAAACGACGAGACTAGGATTGCTCCTTCACGGGCTGTGGCTTAGTTTGGTCTAGAGCGCTCGGCTGGGGGCCGAGAGATCGGGAGTTCAAATCTCCCCAGCCCGACCATTTACAGTATTTCAAGCATCGACGTGGATCGGCCACTCGTAGCGACCGGCGCTGATCGGCGCCTCCCCCTTTTTTTCCAGGTAGCTGGAAAAACTGATCAGCCACTCGAGATACCAGGCGCGAAGCGTCTCGTTGATGTTCTCTAGAGGTAGCTCCGCAATCGCTGGGTAGAGGTTGAGCATCGCTTCGAGGACGCTGAGACTGGCTTCGGCGTCGTCGATGGCGGAGTGAGCGCTGCCCAAGGTGACGCCGTAGTGGCGACAGAGGTCTGTTAGCTTGCGCGAACCTTTGCGCCACTTATCGAAATGACGATCGAGGATGAGAATATCGACCACGGGTCCAATGACACCGCGCTCGATAAGTGTCGGGATCGAAAGACGACGACAAAGTGAGTCAACCATCGTGAGGTCGTAGGACACGTTCATCCCGACGATGACGCCGCCAGACGACCAAATGACACTAATGCGATCAGCGATTGCCGACGTTGCGATTTCTATTAGTGGCGCGTCCGCGACCATCTCATTATTGATGCCGTGAATCGCCGTGGCACCGGCGGGTATGACAACGCCAGGGTTGACGAAGCCGCCCTCGCTGCTGGTCACTGACTCGTTTGCTAGGCGCTCGTGTTTGACGAATCCGTACGAGACGGGTACGTCGAGAAACGAACTAATGCCCGTCGTCTCAAGGTCAAAGCCAACAAACTCAGTCACGCACATCCTTGGTCTCTCGCTTCGATCAGGCTACCTAGTCAACTTCACCTGCCGTAGCCATTGCCTAGCTCGACTTTTAATTGACGCGAAACAAAATCACGTTCGCTACATGACTGCAGTCGAGTTGACCGCGTACTTCAAGAGGCGAGACCGCGACCTTGTGGGACGATATGACGATGGCGAACCCCGACGCACCAGCGATGAGCGCCAACATCACGTCGGCGGATTGGATCCGCGAACGCCTGAGCCCTTGGAATTCGTATTTGGTGTCGGCAATCATTCCGAGTGGTTTTGAGGCGTACGTGCGGATTCTGCACCCGGTGCAAGAACCTCGAGACGGAGTCTCTCTCGTGCGGTGGGCGGACGTGTCGCGGTGGAGCGGTGTTCAAGTACACCCCAGGGTTCAGTGGCACGACGTCGCGTTACCCGAGACGATTCCAGTTTCTAAGCCACCCTGGAGAGGTCAGGGTCCGCGACAGGGCACCCTTTTCATTTCCGACGCCGAAGCTCTAATCGACGACCTCACTCACTTCACGTCATCAACCGAGGACTGCTTCTTCTGCCTCTGGATCGGGTACTTCGGCGGCGGAGCAGCGCTCGTTCCTCTCGGTTCGCCCCCGGTCCTGATACCAGCACCGCCGCAGCCCCCGGCACTGGTGGTGTTCCCTACGCGAGAGTACGGACTTTTCGAAGGCGCTTTGTCCCAAGCCACCTCTTTGGGAATACGAAGCGGTCACGATCCACAAACACCGAACCTGTGGTGGTCGGCGGACCATTCGTGGTGCGTCGCCAGCGAGATCGACCAGCCTTGGACCTACGTAGGGGGTTCGTCGGATCTCATCGCCCGTTTGCTCGCTGATGAGCGACTCGAAACGGTATCGGCGTCGCCTGACGATGCGTATTGGATGAAGTTCGACGGGTGGCTCTCCGATCTCATCGAGCACGCCACCGACGAAGTCCTTTCGATCGGCTCGGTGACGCTACCGCTCGCGACTGGGAACGTCAGCGTGCAATGGAAATCATCTAAATGGCGGAGAAATGGAATGATCACCACACGCTCTGAGAGGTCCGGCGGCTGGGGCAGCAGCAATTCCCCGGTGAGAACGAGGAATCCCGATGAGATCAGACGACAGATCACGTTTGAGATTCAACGTGCGATGCTTTCGTCGGTCGGAGGGTGAACATGATTTCGACTTCATCTCAAAGTCGAGTGGGCGCTCGACGCGTCGTTACAATTGGACTTCAAAGGCCGGAGTGAAATCCGGCGTTCGCGCGGTTGGGACCCGCGAAACACGCAGTGCCTAGAGAGGGTGATCCCGGCCAGTGGCTGGACGCAGTATGGAGAAGAAGGATCCCTTCGTCTTACGACACCTCGCCGAGGTTCAACCGCAGTTGTGGTGGCTCGACGAAGATCCCCTTGAACCAGGATCACACCCCGCTTTAATTGGTGACCTTGGCGCTGACCTGTGCGTCGTGGGTGCGGGCTACACCGGGCTATGGACCGCATTGCTCGCTAAAGAACATGATCCCCATCGTGAAGTCGTCGTACTCGAACAGTACGAAACGGGCGCGGGCGCGTCGGGACGAAACGGCGGATTTTGTAGCGCGTCTCTCACCCACGGCTTCACGAACGGCATGCGACACTTCCCGAGCGAAATGCCGATTATCGAACGACTGGCCCGCGAGAACCTCAACGAGATCGAGGCGACCGTGCGGCGCTATCAAATCGAGTGCGACTGGGAGCGAACCGGTGAACTGCGCGTCGCCGTAGCGCCATGGCAGCTCGAAGGCATGGTCGAAGAGGCACGCCTTCGAAATGAAATGGGCGATCACGTCGAAGTCCTCGATAAGGCCCAGGCCCAGGCCCGTGTCCACTCCCCCTCCTACGAAGGTGCACTTTTCGACCACGACGGCAACGCGCTCGTTGATCCCGCTCGACTCGTCTGGGGCTTGGAGCGTGCCTGCCTTTCACTTGGCGTAAAGATTTTTGAGAACTCCAAGGTCGAATGGCTCGAAGACGTCGACGCCGGCGTTCGTGTCCACGCGCCCTACGGCGCCGTGACGGCCGCCAAAGTCGCGCTCGGGACCAACGTCTTTCCGTCCCTCGTTCGCCAAGCTCGCAAGTACGTGGTGCCGGTGTATGACTACACGCTCGTCACCGAACCGCTCAGCGCAGAGCAACTCGAGAGCATTGGTTGGAAGGCCCGCGAGGGCGTTGCTGATTCGGGCCTTCAGTTTCACTACTACCGCCTCACCAAGGACAACTCGATCCTCTGGGGTGGCTACGACGCCATCTATAACTTTCGTGCGAAAGCACGACGTGAGTACGAGTTCAACGCGACAACCTACGCCAAACTGGCCGAGCATTTCCTCAAGACGTTCCCCCAACTCGCGGGCATCAAATTCACGCACGCCTGGGGAGGGGCGATTGACACCTGCACGCGATTCTCACCATTTTGGGGAACGTCATTCAATGGCAAAGCCGCGTACGTGATGGGTTACACGGGACTTGGCGTCGCCTCCACGCGCTTTGGCGCCGCGGTAATGCTCGACCTTCTAGATGGTCGTGACAGCGAACGAACACGACTCACAATGGTCAGAAAGAAACCACTGCCCTTTCCACCTGAGCCCTTCCGCTGGGTGTTCATCCGATTGACGCAAAGGGCGATTCGGCGTTCTGACGAGCACGGGGGTAGGCGAAATCTCTGGCTGCGACTTCTCGACCTCTTCAATCTCGGCTTCGACTCATAGCGCCCACACGTTCGTTGTCGCGCTCAACTGTCGTCACGTAAGCGCTCTGGCTTTTTTCTTTATGGGTAGAGAAATTCAGTTGTTGCCGTATATGCCAACAGCGCCCGATCCTTACGGAACGGGCGCTGTTGGCGGTTGGGTCCGGTGGCAAGCCACCAGTGGCTCCTACGTTAGCCGCGTGGGCCAACCGGGAGCACGACCCTGCCATGGGTCTCGTTAACAACCCCGGCCGCCGAGGCGTACCAGGCAGCCAGTGCCGTCGCTATCCCGGTCCATCCACCGATCTTGGTCATACCCGTGTGTCCGGCGCCCCAAGCACCGATGGTAAGGAAAATGAAGGTGATCAACAGCAACACGAAGACGGTAAGTATTGCGCTCGTCGTCTTGGTCGCCGCCATGGTCATGTACAGGGTGAAGATCGTCCAGCCCAACAAGAAGATCGCGACCGTGTCCGTGCCAGGCGAATGATTTAGCAAGTACCAAAGTGACAGCCAGAAGGCGCCGTACGATGTAAAGGCCAGCGCCGCAAACGTGTTCTTGCGCACGAACTCCCACATGCCCGCAAGGATCTGGGCGATGCCGCCGTAGAAGATAGCCAGCGACAGGGCCGCTGCAGCGCCCCCAGCGTGCCAAAGGTTCGCATTGAAAGTACTTAGGCAGAACGTCGTCATAGCGAATCCTGCTAGCCCTAGAGGACCCGGGTCCGCAACTCTCTGTTCCATACAATTCCCCCCAAAAATGATCATTTCAAGCCACCCAGGTGGTGGCTCCTATTTGATTAAACACCCTCGTTCGGTCCAAAAGCGGGATTAACGACACCTTTTATGTGACGCGATTCACAAGGATTAAGCCCTTACTCGAAGGTACGAAATAAATAACTTTGAGAAAGTACAGCGAAGACCAAGAAAAAGGGCATTTCGACAGCTAGCGACCCTAGTTGATGGCGGCTCGAAAGGATCGGATGAAGACTTCGACGTCGCTCGCACTGGCGCCATCGAGCAACAGTTTGACCAACGCTGATCCGACAATGACCCCGTCGCTTGAGGAGGCCGCGTCGAAAGCCTGCGCGGGTGTCGTGATGCCAATGCCCACGAATACCGGCACGTCGCTTGCCTCTCGAATTGACGACACGACACGCGATGCCTCGCCGTCGTCCTTTGCGGCCCCCGTGACCGCCATTCGTGCAGCGGCGTAGGCGAACCCCTCCGTTCGCTCCGCCAGACGACGGACCCGATCCAGCGGCGTCGAGGGCGCGACGAGAAAGATCGTGGCGACGTCCTCGTCGTCACAGGCCGCTTTCCACTCTCCCGACTCCTCGATCGAAAGGTCGGGAACGATGGCCCCACCAATGCCGGCGTTGTGAAGACGCCCGGCGGACCGCTGGAGTCCGTAATGCAAGAAGATGTTGTAGTAGGTCATCGCGACCAGGGGAACTCCAACGTCGAGTGACTCGAGGTCGTGGCATGTCGACTCGAACGTCGTTCCACGCTTGAGCGCGCGCAACGCGGCCTCTTGGATTACGACGCCGTCCATCATGGGATCGGAGAACGGTATGCCAACTTCGATCGCGTCCGCGCCACCCAGTACGGCCGCTTCCACGTGACGCGTCCAATCGGGTGTCACGCCAGCCATGAAGTACGGCACCAGTGCTTTGCGACCACGAGCGCGCAGGTCGCGGAGCTGGATCTCTAAGGTCTTCATGTCTCGCCGCGCATCATTGCGCGAACCTGGGCCACGTCCTTGTCACCGCGTCCCGAGAGGTTGAGTAGCACCGACGAGCCCCTAGGCAGCAGACCCCCCGCTTCACGCATCACCCACGCGATCGCGTGCGCGGTCTCCAAGGCCGGAATGATGCCCTCATACTCACTCAAGAGCACGAGTGCGTCAAGTACCTCGTCATCTCCCACTGCGTAGTACTCGGCCCGCTTTGTCGCTGCCAAGTACGCGTGTTCTGGGCCGATGCCCGGATAGTCGAGACCCGCTGAAATCGAATGCGCCTCTTCGATCTGGCCAAACTCGTCTTGGAGCAGCAGCGAGCGCATACCGTGCAGCACGCCGGGCGAGCCACTTCGAACAGCGGCGCCGCCAGCAGCTTCGACGCCAATGAGTCGTGCAGCACTGTTCGCAAAACCCGCAAAGACTCCCGCGGCGTTCGAGCCACCGCCCACGCACGCCACGACGGCGTCGGGCGTGCCCACGCCAAGGTCAATGAGTTGTTGGGACGCTTCCTTGCCAATGATGCTCTGAAACTCGCGCACCATCCACGGAAAGGGGTGAGGTCCCATCACCGATCCGATGCAATAGTGGGTGTCGTCAACGCACGTCACCCATTCACGCAACGCCTCGTTCACGGCGTCTTTGAGTGTCTTCGAGCCAGACGTGACCGTCACGACCGTCGCGCCAAGGAGTTCCATTCGAAACACGTTGAGTTCTTGACGCTTGGTGTCCACTTCACCCATAAACACGGTGCACGCCAGGCCGAGCCGCGCGGCGGCCGTGGCGGTGGCGACACCGTGCTGGCCCGCGCCGGTCTCAGCTATGACGCGTGTTTTGCCCATGCGCTGGGCGAGCAACGTCTGACCAACAACGTTGTTGATCTTGTGTGACCCCGTGTGCGCGAGGTCCTCACGCTTCGCGTAGAGCTCAAGATCGAGTCGCTCAGAGAGTCGCGATAACGGCGTCACCGGTGTCGGTCGGCCCGCGAATTGGTGAAGGACCAATTGGTACTGCGCCACGAAGCGTGGATCACCCCACGCGTCACGAAAGGCCTCTTCGAGCTCGAGGCACGCTGGCATTAATGCCTCGGGAACGAAACGGCCCCCAAAGTCACCAAATCGACCCTGTTCGTCGGGTACGCCCATAACGTCGTCGTCAGTTGGCACGTGACCCCTCCATTGACGCAAAGGCCTGGCGAGCGTTAGCCACGAAATCATTCACGAGCCCGTGATCCTTCTGCCGAGGACTCACTTCAACGCCGCTCGAGCAGTCGACACCCCACGAATTCGTGACGAGAATCGTGTCAGCGACGTTGAATGGGCTAAGACCACCGGCCGCAATGAGTGGAACGCGAAAGTGTCGCTCAACCAGTCGTTCCCACGAGTGCGCTGTCCCCGACCCAGGGCGAGGACCATCGACGAGGACGGCATCGACCAACGTCTCGTCAAAAGTAGAGAACTCGTCACCCTCGATGTCGAGCGCCTTGACGATGAGTAACCCACTCGCTCGAAGCGCCGCGAGCAACTCTTTATTCAGGTTGCCGTGGATTTGCACCATCTCAACGTTGAGATCCCTAACGGTATCGAGAATGAACTCGCTTTCGTCGTCGCGAAAGACCGCGCTTCGTAACAGATCGCCGTTGGTGGCTTCAACGACGCCACGAGCCTGTTCGCGCGTGACCTGTCGAGGTGAGGCCGCGAAGATGAGCCCCAGGGCGCTGGCGCCTGAGGATAGGACTGCCCTTGCGTCGTCGACGTTGGTCACGCCACAGATCTTCACGAAGCCACGTTCGGGAAGTTCAACCACGCGAAACGCTCGGCACGAGGGAAAACGCCTTCACCGTGGCGCCAGGATCGCTCGACGTGACGAACGCCTCGCCCACCAGCACGGCGTCAAAGCCCGCTTGCGCCGCGCGCTCGACGTCGGCAACTTCGACGAGACCCGATTCGCACACGGTGAGGCAGTCTCGAGGGAGGTCCGCGATGACCGACGCCGCGATGTCGGGATCGATCTCAAAGGTGGAGAGGTTTCGCTGATTAACTCCCACGATGCGCGCTCCGCAATCGAGCGCGCGTGTCGCTTCGTGCGCGTCGTGCACTTCGACGAGTGCGTCGATGCCACAACGATGACTGAGCTCGATGAATGACAAGAGTTCTTCATCGCTCAGTGCCGCCACGATCAACAACACTGCGTTGGCTCCTTCGTCAACGGCATCGAGTACGTCATTCTCACTCACCGTAAAATCCTTGCGCAATAACGGTAGGCCAATGGTCCGACGCACCGCCCTCAGATCTTCCAACGATCCAGCAAAGAACTCTTCGTCAGTTAGTACCGACACGGCCGCGGCGTCGCTGTCTCGATAGACGCGCGCGAGCACGGCGGCGTCCAGGTCCTCGTCGAGCCAACCCCTCGAGGGTGAACGCCGTTTCACCTCAGCGATGATCTTGATGTAAGGCGACGAGCCTTGACGGAGGGAGATGATGAACGACGGGCCTTCGTAGTGAATCTCCTCCGCCCGCTCGCGCCAGTCACGAGTGTCGAGTGCTGCGCGATGCCGATGGCTCGTGATGATGGTGTCGAGGTACGTAGGTTCCATCTCGAAATCGTAGTTGTGACAGCTGCCGTGACGTCCACGAGTATCGTGTCGCTATGTCAGCGCTCAGTTTTGTGTGTCGTCACTGATGCACTCATTCGCCCTCGACGTCTTAAACCCATTGGTCCGCGGCAACAATCTCGAACGAGTTGAAGCCAGAGACGCCCTACGTGAGATCCTCGAAGGTCGCGTCGAAGGGGTCCTAATAGCGAGTTTCCTCACTGCCCTCACCGCCAAAGGTGAGACGGCCGAAGAGATGACCGGTTTCATTGACGCCATGATTGAGTCGGCTATCACTTTTTCGATTGGGCCCGACGCGATTGACATCGTGGGCACCGGCGGCGACCAACTGCACAGCGTTAACGTGTCGACGATGGCGGCGCTAGCGGTCGCTGGGTGTGGCGTCCCGGTCGCCAAACACGGCAATCGAGCGGCGTCGTCGTCCGTCGGGTCAGCCGACGTGCTCGAAGCACTCGGCGTTCGTCTCGACGCTCCCGAATCAGTCGTGCGCGCGTGTGTCGAAGGTGCGTCAATCGGCTTCATGTTCGCGCCGACGTTTCACCACGCGTTTGGTTACTTGACGCCCATTCGCCGCGCGCTCGGTTTTCGCACAATTTTCAATGTGCTCGGTCCCCTCGCCAATCCCGCCCTAGTACAGCGAGCGCTCATTGGCGTGGCCCAGTCCTCACTGCTTGACAGCATGGCCTACGTGTTGCACGCACGAGGCATTCGATACGCCATACTCGTAAACGCGGACGACGGCCTCGACGAACTCTCACTTGGCTCTCCGTCCACCTTGCATTTCATCTCGCCCGAGGAGCGAACAGTGGCGCGAGTTGACGCGGGTGACGAGCTCGGACTCCACCACGACGCCAGCAGCATTCGAGGTGGCGACACCGCACACAACGTCGAAGTTGTTCGTTCGTTTCTTGAAGGGCAACAGGGGCCGGTGTTCGACGTCGTGTGCGCGAACGCGGGGCTCGCGCTCATCGTGGCTGGACGAGCGTCATCGCTCCCCGAAGGATTCGCACTCGCCAGCGCGAGCGTCGTCGATGGATACGCGGCTCGCGCCCTCGAACAGCTCGTCGCGATCTCGAACTCCTAAAGGGCCCGAAGATCCTTTTTGTATCGGCGACCGTTAGCGACGTAAAGTTCCGCCGACGCCACGATGAGCGCTTCGTCACTGGCGTCCAGTTTAAGTGTCGCGGGTACGCCAACGGCTAGGGCGTTCGCGGGCACGTGCGTACGATTTAGAACAACTGCACCCGCACCGATAGTGGCACCGCTGTCCACAACGACCTCGTGCAAGACAATTGAACCACTCCCCACGAGCACGCGGTGGTGAATCACGCAGCCTTCGAGGTGCGCGAGATGGCCAATCACGCAGTCGTCGCCAATCAGCGTCGGGAGCTCGGCGGTCGCGTGCACAATCGCGCCGTCTTGAATCGAAGTGCGTTCGCCAATAGTGATGGTGCCGTAATCACCACGTAATACCGCGCCCGGCCAGACGGACGAATCGGCGCCGACGCGCACGTCGCCAATGACAACCGCGTCAGGGTGGATGAACGCGTCGAAATGAATGGTCGGCACGCGATCGCCAAGGGCGTAGATGGGCACGACGAACCTCCTAGTGGACTATCCACGAAATTAACTGATAGATGCGCCACACGAGATAGATAACCGAAGCGACGATGAACAACCTCCATCGCCACGGAATGGGCTCGTGAACGGGTTCGGTGACCTCAGATCCGCATACCTCGCAGACCTCGCCCTCAACGGGACGATCGCAGTTTTCACACCAAGTCGCCACTACTCGACTCGAACGCGAACCCGAATCGGCGAAGCGCCGAGCGCAAAGCGCTCACGGAGGCTCCGCTCGACGTAGCGCAGGTACGTCGCGGGCAGTTTTCCGGCGACGAACAAGGTGAACGTGGGCGGCTCCGTCGCGCCTTGCACGGCGTAACGAATCTTGCCCGTGGGCGCGGGCTGTTTGATCTGCAGGTCTCGGATAGCTCGATTCAACGCGCCGGTTGGTACACGTTTTGCATAATCAGCGGCGGCGTTGCTCAGCGCGGGCAAGAGACGGTGCACGCCCTTACCCGACACGGCGGTCGTCTTTAGAACGGGCGCGTCGCCGAGGAACGCTAGTTTCTCTCCCACCGTGGCGAGCACCCCGTCGCGCTCCTCGGTCGCCACCAGCTCCCACTTGTTCAAGACCACAATCGCGGGACATCCGGCCGCGGAGATTCGTTCCGCGAGACGTTGATCTTGGCCCGTGGCGCCGTCGGTCGCGTCGATCACGAGCACGGCGATGTCCGCGCGGTCTAGTGCGTCGAGACTTCGCAGCACCGAGTACGTTTCGAGACCCGCTTCGGTCCGTGCACGCTTTCTCATCCCAGCGGTGTCGATGAAACGAATGAGTCCGGCGCTCGTGTCTACCACCGTGTCGATGGCGTCGCGCGTGGTGCCGGGCATGTCGTGGACTACCGAGCGCTCTTCACCGATCAGTTGATTGAACAGTGTCGACTTACCAACATTCGGCCGTCCCACTATCGCCACGCGAAGCTCGCCGTCGTCCTCATCTTCGGCGATCTCGCTCGTCCCTTCGCCCAGGTGATCGACGATTCGATCAAGTAAGTCACCGGCGCCTCGCCCGTGCTGCGCGCTCACCATGTACGGATCGCCCACGCCCAAACGTAAGAACTCCCAGCTTCCGGGTTCGTGTTGTTGATCGTCGACCTTGTTGACAACCAACATCACCGGACGGCCGCTTTTACGCACCCAGCGCGCGGCGTGTGAGTCCTCGTCCACTGGTCCGGTCACGGCGTCAACGACGAGCAACACTAGATCAGCGCTCGCGAGCGCCGCCTCGGCCTGGCCAGAGACTTTGTCCTCGAGTGCGTCGCCCGATTCCAACCATCCGCCAGTGTCCACCACGTCAAAAGTCACTCCGCGCCACTCGACTTCAACGGCTTTTCGGTCACGCGTAACGCCTCGCTGTTGCTCAACGACGGCGATTCGCTTCGCCGCCAGGCGATTGACGAGGGAACTCTTGCCCACGTTGGGCCGACCCACGACCACTACTTGGGGTTTCTTCACGCTCTGCTCAGTCTCTTCGCCATCACGGCTTCGAGCGTGCTCCGTAGGTCATAGCCCGTCGTCGCAACGGTCATGACCGGACGATTGAGATCCTCGAGGGTGAGACCGTCGAGGAATCGTCCTTCAGAAAGACAGACGTCCGGTAGCAGACAGACGTTCGACGACGGCACGTCACTGAGTGCCACTTGCAGGTCCTGGCCGGTCATGAGACCCGCGACTTTGATGTTGCCACCGAAATAACCGTTCTTTACAGCTTTCACCGCAACGTCGGCGAAGCCGTGTTCGTCAAAGAGCGAGCGCAGAATTGGCGCGGCGTACTCGCCCGTCAATACCGTCACGTCGTCGCCCTCGTAGCTCGCGCTCGACGTCGTTCGCGGGGCGCGGTAACCAATCGCGGGCGCACCGTCAACCGACTGGAAAAACCCGGAGCCCAACTTCGCCATCGTCGTGCGCTTAGAGAAACTCTCGATGAACGCCGCGACGAGTCCCACACCGTTCTCCGCCTCGTCGAGACTGTCGAAGCTCTCGGTGCCTGGTGGTTGAACGCCGGCGACGAGGTAGAACTCGTCACTCGCGAACACCTTCGCCGTGCCAAAGATGTCGCGCGTTAGTCGTTGAAACCGTTCGGCGAGGTCGACGACGTGGCGTGCCTCGTCGGCGTTGTGCGCGCGCATTGTCTCTTCGAGCGTGAAATCACTCACGCCAACGGGCACGAGGGCAATTGACGCCAGTTCGGGGTAGAGCGACAGAACGTCGTAGAGGGTTCTTTCGAGTTCGGCACCGTCGTTGACGCCTGGACAGACCACGACCTGACCGTGGACCTCAATACCAGCGCGCAATAACTCACGAAGCCAGCGAAGGCTCGTCGCGCCCCGGGGGTTGCGCAACATTTCGGCGCGCAGTTCAGGGTTCGTCGTGTGGATCGACACGTAGAGCGGTGACAGTCCCTCGTCGACGACGCGCTCTAGATCGAACTCCGTGAAGCGCGTGAGGGTCGTGTAGTTGCCGTAAAGGAACGAGAGGCGAAAATCGTCGTCCTTTACGTAGAGCGAGCGACGCATTCCCTTGGGTAGTTGGTAGATGAAGCAGAAAGTGCAGTGGTTGTCACACGTGCGAATCCGGTCAAAGACCGCAGAGTCGATACTCAGGCCGAGCGGTTCACCTTCGACCTTTTTGACGGTGACCTTTCGCGAAAGAGATTCACCCTCACGGCGCACGACGAGGTTCACCACCTCGCCATCGATCAACTGTTGGTATTCGATGATGTCGGTGGGCTCTTTGCCATTCACGCTCTCGAGCTCGTCACCGATCGCTAGATCAACGCCCGCTGCCGGAGAATCCGGTGAGATAGAGGAAATTCGGGCACCGGACACCTCTCTAGCCTAGGCATTTGGAAAAATCTTCAGTTACTAGGCTTGAATGCGTGAAAGTTGACAAAGTTGTGCTCGCGGCGCCTCGAGGGTTCTGCGCTGGCGTCGAAAAGGCCATCAAGGCACTCGACTGGATGACGCGCGTCTTTGAGCCGCCAGTGTTCTGCTATCACGAGATCGTTCACAACCAGTTCGTCGTTGAGTACTTCAAGTCCCTTGGCGTCATCTTCATCAACGACGTCGCCGTCGTTCCTCCCGGTGCGCCGGTGATGTTGAGTGCCCACGGTTCACCACCCGAAGTAATCGAGGCCGCTCGCCAGTCCGGCGGCACGGTCATTGACGCGGTGTGCCCACTCGTGACCAAAGTGCACCACGAACTGAAAGTCAGGGCCAAAAAGGGCTACACCGTGCTCTACGTGGGCCACGAACATCACGAAGAGGCCGTTGGCACGATGGCGGTCGCGCCCGAGTCCGTGCACCTTATCCAGTCGACCGAGGACATCGACGCGCTTGTTGGACGCGAGGGGCCCTTCGCACTGTTGAGCCAAACCACGCTGAGCCTCGATGAGTGGCAGGACCTGCGAGAGTACGCCGAGGTCACGTTCCCGGAAATCTGGATGCCCAACCGCAGCGATCTCTGTTTCGCCACGACGAATAGACAGGCCGCGTTGCGCGAGATCGCTACGGGCGCCGATGCCGTCATCGTTATTGGCTCAGCCAACTCATCCAACACCGTCGCGCTCACGAAAGTCGCCGAGGCTGCGGGTTGTCCACGTGTGCTGAGAGTGAACGGCGCCTTCGAGTTACCCGACGATCTCGAAGGGACGGTCGCCGTGACGGCCGGCGCTTCAGCCCCCGAGTCACTCGTGAATGAGGTGTTGCGCGCCCTCGATCCCACGGACGGCGTGACGGTCAACGCGGTCACCGTCGAAGACGAATACTTTCCCCCTCCCCCAGAACTTCGAGAGATGCTCAAGGGTATTTCCGCTCTCGTCGATCTCGCGCTGCAGACCCCTCGTACCTCGAGTTTCGACGGGCAGGCCGACCGAGAGTTCACCGCCGCGCAAGTACTTTCCGCCGTCAGTCGATAGGCACTGAAAAGGGCAAAAGGTTAGTATTTACCCGTGACCTCGTTTCCCAGCATGGACGTCTCCACCCGCGAACAGTGGATGGATCAGCCGTGGTACGAACTCGCGGAGAACTTCGCTGAGCACCGGGACCAGAAGGCCCTCGATCCCACGTTCGCGTGCGAGTCGCTGGAACATTTCGAACCCATGGCGATCAGCGTCTTCGCCCAAGCCAAGTCCCTGTAAGGAATTCTGATGTCTAACGTTGACCTCGAAAAGCGTCGCCTCGCACGACTGCGCACGTTCGCCATTGCGAGAGCGATGGAGCGATGTAATGAGGATTACCCCGGTTTCCAGCCCGAAGAGGTCGTCGCGTCAATCTGTGCCTACGAAGAAGAGGGCAACATCGGCGACGTGTTGAAGAAGATGCCCGCGAACATCAACGACGAGCCCTACACGACCCTCGTGGTCGTTGACGGTGGAGACGACCGAACTGCCGAGATTGCACGGAGCTTTCCCGGCGTAAAAGTGATCGAGTTTCCCGTCAATCTCGGCCACGGCGTCGCGCTCCAGGTCACCTACCGTTACTGCATTGACCACGGCGTGAAGTACGTCGTGACCTTGGACGCTGACGGACAGAACGACCCTTCAGAGATTCCCCTCATCTTGGCCCCGCTGCTCAGCGATCAAGCCGATTTCGTCGTGGCGAGTCGCGTGTTGGGTGAGGATAAGACCTCGGACATCGTGCGAAAGAGCGGCGTTCGCTTTTTCTCCGTAGTAATGAATCGCATGACGGGCGCGCACTTGACCGATACCTCAACGGGCTACCGAGCACTTCGCGTCACGATGCTCGCCGACGTCGTCGATCGTCTCACCCAAGAGCAGTACCAAACGGCTGAACTCCTCATTACTTGTTTGAAGAGGGGCTGGCGCGCAAGTGAAGTGCCGACAGTCTGGTACCCGAGGGCGTCGGGAACGACGAAAAAAGGTAAAAACTGGCTCTTCGGTTTTCGTTACGCCCGAGTCGTCTTTGGTACCTGGTGGCGGGAGCGATAGCTAGCTGAGACGCACGCGACTGCGTGCGTACACGGCTTCGAGTTCACTGCGCAGTTCTTCAGTTTTCGCCACGATCTGAGAACGCGTCACCCGCCCCTCCGCGACGGGCGGCGAAATGGGCGCACCGACCACGATGTGAATCCTAGAAAAGCGCGGCAATTTGGTCCCCACCGGCATCGCGCGATCGCTGCCCGCGATCCCCACTGGCACCACCATTGCGCCCGTCCTTGAGGCGATGAACATCGCTCCGTCGTGTAATGGTTCGACCGCGTCGCCTTCTTTTCGGGTCCCCTCGGGAAAGAGCACGAGCGCCTGACCACGACGCAACACTTGCTCGGCTAAGCGCAACGATTCACGATCGGCACTAGCACGGGTGACGGGAAAGGCACCTAGTCGCGTGAGAAGAGGTCCGAGCAGTGGCACGCGAAAGATACTGTCCTTGGTCATGAAGAACACTTTGCGCGGTGAGATGAACAACAAGAACGCGAAGTCAACGTTGGAGCGGTGAATGGGAGCAATCAGCACCGGTCCGCTTAAAGGAATATTTTCGGCGCCCTCGACGGACGGATGAAAAAAGAACCGTGACAAGACCGAGATGATCGCCGCGCACACTCGATACGTCAGCGTCTTCTTCGGATTCAGGACAAAGTCTTGTGCTTCAGCCACTGGATTATCTCCTCAACGGCGTCGTCAACGTTTCGCCCCGTTGTGTCTAGCACGAGCGCGTCGTCCGCCTGACGTAGAGGCGACGCTACTCGTGTGGTGTCGGCGTCGTCCCTCCGAGCGACCGACGCCTCCCCCTCGTCGCCGCGGCGACGCGCGCGCTCTTCTAACGCGGCGGTGAGAAATACCTTGAGCGTGGCGTTAGGAAACACCACGGTCGTGATGTCGCGACCCTCCACGACAGTGCCGAGTGGCTGGGCGTCGGCGAACTCTCGTTGACGGCGCACCATTTGGCGTCGAACGAGCGCGTTGGCGGCGACCGCGGAGACGGCGACGTTGACCTCGTCGGATCGAATCTCGTCTTCGACGTCGCGTCCGTTCACCATTACTCTGGGCAGCGTCGAGATCTCAACGTCTCTCGCGAGCTCGCCCATCGCCGCCTCGACATGCACGTCAATCCCACGACGAAGCGCTTCGACGGTCACTGCGCGGTACATCGCGCCCGTGTCGAGGAACGACCAACCCAGCGTGGAGGCGAGGGCGCGCGCCACGCTCGACTTACCTGAACCCGCCGGGCCGTCAATCGCGATGACCTGGTCGCTCATCGCAACAACGCTAAGTCGCGAAAAAAATGCGGGTAGCTCGTCGACACCGTCGACGCACCGTCGATGGTGCAACCACTACCGGCACAGCCCGCCACGGCGGCCGCCATCGCCATCCGGTGATCAAGCGAAGCGGCAAACGAAAAATCGCTGAAGTTCGCCGCGCTCGCGAGTCCTTCAATATAGAAATCATCGCCCTCGGCCCAGACGCGACATCCCAATCCTTGCGCTAACACCATGGAGCCGGTGAATCGATCCGACTCTTTGAGACGGAGCTCACTCATAGAGCGAAACGCGCTCACGCCCGTCGCCGCGCTCGCCGCGACGGCGAGCACTGGCACTTCGTCAACGGAGGGAATCTCGCTCGCGTGAATCTCGGTCGCTACGAGATCAGAGCTGCGGGTCTGCAGGGCATGGAATGAACCGTGGTCGATCAGTTGCACGGCGGCGCCCATTCGTTGGAGTACGCCCACGTAGCCCACACGCTCGGGCGCGGCGTCGAGGTTGAGCACCTCGAGGGTGGCGTCGGGGTGAATCGCTCCCAGCACCGCGAAAAAGGCGGCCTGGGACGGATCACCGGGCACGTGCCAGTCGTGGCGCCGCGGTCGGCTCGGCGACAACGTGACGTGTCGGCCGCGTCCCACGTCGCGCACCACCAGTTCGACCCCGGCGTCACGCATCATGTCCTCAGTCGTGCCGCGAGTCCGAATGTCCTCAGTGACGATCGTGTCGCCCTGTGCCGAGAGAGCGGCGAAGAGGATCGCGGACTTCACCTGCGCACTCACCACTGGCACGCGATACTCAATGCCTCGCAGTTGCGTGGGGCTCTCAATGCTGAGTGGTGGCGTGACGTTGTCGCCGTTGCCAACAACGCGCGCGCCCATCAGTTCGAGCGGCGCCGCGACGCGGTCCATGGGACGACGCGAGAGGGAAGCGTCGCCGATCAAGTGATGAGTGCCGTGGATGCCACTCACGACGCCACTCAACAGACGCATCGTCGTGCCCGAGTTGCCGCAGTCGAGCGACGACGAACTGGCCCGAAGTCCCTCGTCGGGACCAGTGATGAACACCAGGCCGTCGTCGACGTGACGCGTCGCGCCCAGTTGTTCGATGATGACGCTCGTTGAGGCAACATCTTCTCCAAGAGACAGTCCCGTGATCGAGCTCTGACCGGGCGCCAAAGCGCTGATCATCAGGGCACGGTGCGACGCACTCTTGTCGCCGGGTACTCGAATCGCTCCGCGTAACTGTCTCGCGGGTTCGACGCGTTCGTGGTCGCTCACTCGTGGCCTACTTGGTAGCCCTTCGCCACGAGGGCCGACGTGAACTCGTCGGCCTGGCGCGCGTCGATGGCGAGCAGCAGTGTGCCGCTCTTGCCTTCGATACCATGGGCGATCTCGAGGTCGTAGATGTTCACCAACATCTCCGACGCCATCCTCGTCACCTCAGCCAACTCGCCAGGTTGGTCACTCACCGCGACCCGCAGGTACGCCAAATTTTCCGAATTGAGTGCTCGACCGGGTAGTCGGCGGCGCGCCGACGCCGCACTGAGGAGATCCGCGGCGATCAATTCGTGATCAGTGTCGTTGAGGGCGCCGCGGAGTGCGGCCAGTCGCTCCTCAATGGCTAAGAGCGACTGGCTGATCGCAACCCGGTTTTCGAAGAGGACGTCGGGCCAAATACTGGGGTCCCCAGCAGCTATGCGTGTCATGTCACGAAATCCTCCGGCCGCAAGTTGCAACAACACCGCGTCCTGCTCGGCAACGCGACTCGCCTCGTTCATTAAAGCGCCCGCGAGCAAATGGGGCACGTGGCTCGCGACCGCCACCAACCGGTCGTGGTCTTTCGCGCTCACGGCCACGACGTTCGCGCCAAGTTCACGTAACACACCGTGCAACGTCCCGTACGTCTCGGGCTTGGTCGCCTCGGTGGGCGTCAAAACCCACGTACAGCCACGAAAAAGATCAGCGCGCGCGCCAGCCAGACCAGAGAACTCAGAACCCGCCATAGGGTGACCGCCGAGAAAACGAACGTCAGCAACGTCCTTGACGATGGTGCTCTTCACTCCCGCCACGTCGGTCACGATGAGTTTCTCATTTGACTGTTCGTTCAGAATCTTGATCGCGGTCGCGGCGACGACGCCCGCCGGCGTCGCGATCACGACGAGTTCGTGCGTTGGAGAGAGTTCCGTGCCCTCGATGACACTTAAGTCGAGCGCAACTTCTACGACGCCAGGGTCAAGGTCACTGCCCGTCACGATCCAACCCGCATCTCTCAGCGCGAGCGCCACGGATGAACCAATCAGTCCAAGGCCCACCACGTGGGCGCTGCGTCTATTCGGGGAGTTGACTTCCTCCCGGCCTTGAAGCACCGGGATTCCCGAGGCGCGGCTCACGCCGCAACTCTCACGGGTGGTTGACGCTTCACCGGGCCGCAGGGTGGGGTCGTCGTGACCTCACCACGTTGCGGTGTCCCTCCACGTCCTGAGACCGCGAGCCCCGCGGCGAGAATGTTCTTTGCTGCGTTCACGTCGGCGTGGGCGTGGTGGCCACAGGCCCGACAGTGAAAGACCGCTTGGCTCTCGCGATTCTCCTTCGCTACCGATCCACACTTCTCGCACTGACGTGAGGTGTTACGAGCTGGTACGACGATGACCTCAACCGGTGACGTCGCGGCGGAGGCTTTCTGCTCGACGCGGGTTCGCAGCGTTCCCCAGCCCTGGGCGTGAATAGCCCGATTGAGACCCGCCTTCTGGCGCACGTTCAATCCGGGCGTTTCAAGGGTGCCCTTGGCGCTGCGCATCATGTTCTTGACCTTGAGGTCCTCAATCGCGAGCAGGTCGTAGTTCGTTACCAACGTGGTCGTGATCTTCTCGATCCAGTCTTGGCGTCGAGCGGTCTCGCGCGCGCAAAGTTTCGCGATCTGGTGCTTAGTGACGTCGCGCCGTTTAGAGCCCACGATCTGGCGGGCCCGCTGGCGCTCGAGGCGGCGCTTGCGTTGGGTCTCGCCTGGGCTGAGCAGCGTCGGCATGTGCAGTAACGCGCCTTCGGAGGTAGCGATGGAGGTGGCAACGCCCAAGTCGAGTCCCACTACTCCGTTTGTTGAGACACGAACGACGGTGGGTTGGGGCGAGGCGAACGTGACGTGCCACTGACCAGCGCGGTTGAACGTGACCCGCGCGGAGCGACACGAGTCAACGTCCTGCCACGCACGAGTAAGGCGGAACCGAACCCAGCCGAGCTTCGGGATGTGCACCTGCGCCCATTTACGATTCAATCGGCGTGTCGTTACCTCGACGACGCGAAAGCCCTCGCGTTGACCAGCTTTGCGCCACGTGGGGCGGCCGAAGTGGCCGGGGTTCTTCCACCAGTTCTGGAAGGCCTGATCGAGGTCGCGCAGAGCCTGTTGTTGGATCGAGGACGAACCTTCGGCGAGCCAAGTGAAGCATTGACGGGCCTCAGCGAGTTCGCGCATCTGTGAGTTCGCCGTGACTCTTTGCGTTCGATTCGGTCGGTAAAGACCACGTTGCTCTAAGCCCAGATTCCAGACGTAGCGGGCGTCCGCACTGTGGCGCTCCAACATCGAGGTCGTGCCCTCTTCGGGGTAGAGACGCTGGCTGATGCTCACGGGCGTAACCTACTGTGCTGTTGTGACACGGGGCCCGCTATCCCGGCCCTGAACGACCGGGCTAGCGCTCGCGGTTTCTGCGTCATCGCGCAAAGAGAGTGTGTTTCGCAAGTAGACGTGTTGAAGTTCTTCGCGCGAAAGAGTGGTGTAAGCGTGGAGTAAGACCCTTATCGTCAGCGGCATCGCGCCCGGCACGGCAATCTCACTGGCGCACAGCAAGGGCACGTCACCAAAACCGATGCCCCTCGCCGCCGTCGCGGGGAAAGCCGCGATCAGGTCAGGAGTCGTAGTGAACAACACGCTGATGATGTCGTCGTGGTCGATATTGTTTCGCTCCAACATGGCGCGTAATAGCTCTTGGGTGACCTCCGTGATCTCGTCGGTGGTGTTGGCGACACACGTTGTGGCCCCTCGAAGACCTCGGACCTTGGCAGAACTCATGAAGGCATCGTAGAGGCCAGCTCATCAGTCATCCCCACGGCCTCCATGAGTCGACGCACTTCGCTGAGTGAAAGTTGACGATACGAACCTGGCGACAGCGTCGCGTCCTGGAGTGGACCGATACGAGTTCGCACCAACCGTGTGACTTCATGGCCGACGGCCGCGCACATTCGACGCACTTGGCGATTGCGCCCTTCGTGAATGACGATGCGAATGAGGCCTTCGCTAACTCGTGATACCTGGGCGGGCGCGGTCGCGCCGTCGTCGAGTTCAACACCTTCACGAAGTCGGCGCAATGCTCCCGGCGACGGATCTCCCTCGACGCGAGCCAGGTATTCCTTGGCGATCCCCGAACTCGGGTGTGTCAAAAGATGAGCCAATCGTCCGTCATTGGTAAGGATTAAGAGACCTTCGGTGTTCATGTCCAGTCGTCCAACGGGAAAGATTCGAACGGGCGACTCCACGAGCTCTAGAACCGTCGTTCTTCCCTGAGGATCCGACGCGGTCGTCACCACGCCGTCGGGCTTGTTTAAGAGGAAATAGACCTTGCTTTGCGACGTCGGCGCGAGTTTTCCATCCACGCAGATCAGTTGCACCTCGGGGTGGACTCGATTGCCAAGTTCCGCCACGCGTCCATCGACCGTGACGCGGCCCTCGGCGATAAGAATCTCACAGGCTCGACGAGATCCGTATCCCGCTCGAGCGAGCGTCTTTTGAAGGCGCTCGCCTTCTTCCAACTACGGCACCTCAGTCACGTCGAAGCGGTTCAACATCTCGTCAGCGAGCGCGTTGGCGGTCTCGATAGGCGGCATGAACTCTTCGATCGGTGGCAGATCGCTCAGCGTCGCGAGCCCCATCCGATCAAGAAAGAGTTCCGTTGTGCCATAAAGGATCGGCTGTCCGGGACCAGGGGCCCGCCCGATCTCTTCGATATAGCCGCGCTGTTCGAGCAAGCGCACGACGCCGTCGACGTTGACGCCGCGAAGCGCCGTGATCTGGGCGCGCGAGACCGGCTGGCGGTACGCAATGATCGCGAGCGACTCAAGTGCGGCAGAACTGAGCCGGTGTGAGACGTCACGATTGGCGAACTTGGTGACCCAGGACGCGACGTCGGGCGAGGACTGCATGACCCACCCGCTGGCCAGTTCCACCACGTGAAATCCCCGTCGTTGGTCGAGGAACTCCCGACGTAGTGCGTCGAGCGTTCGCACGACGTCGCTCGCGTCAACGTCGACGACGTCGGCGAGTTCTTCGGCGGAGATTGGCTCGAGGGCCACCGTGAGCATGGCCTCGAGCTTCTGCTCCAGCGAGCCTTCATCCCTCATAACTGTCAACCCCTCCGAAATCGAATCCGAGCGTTGAATCGATCCAACGGATCTGCACGTCGCCGAACGTCACGCCTTGGCCAAGTTCCACGTGACCAAGTTTGCACAGCTCGAGCAGCGCGAGGAAGTGCACGATGATTTCGATACGCGTCGTCAGTCCCTCCGTCAGACGGCGAAAGGACAGTCGTCCCATGGTGGGCAGCGTCTGAGCGAGCGCGGCGACCGTCTCTGCAACGGTCACCGCGTCGACCGTCACGTGATGGAGTCGCACCACCGGCACCGGTTTTTCTTCGATACCGCGCAGGTACGCCAACGCCAACTTTGTCGTCGTGACGCCCGCGAGTAAGTCCGGTGGATGAATCGCGAAACCTTCGTCGACGCCACGGAGTCGCGGGTAGGCGCGCGACGCGCGCTCAAAGAGTGACACGAAGGCGTCGGCCAACGCGGCGTACGTTCGAAGCTCTAAAAGTCGCGCCAACAGCACGTCGCGTTCTTCCCAGCCAACGAACTCCTCGTCGAGCTCGCCACTGTCGCGACCAGGCAGGAGCCGCTGGCTCTTCATCTCGAGTAACACCGAGCCGATCAAGAGAAATTCAGAGAGATCGTCCATATTGAGCGTCGTAGCGTCGTCCTTTAAGACCGCAACGAACGCGTCGACGAGCGGCGCAAGGGGCACGTCAAGGATGTCGACTTCGTGACTAGAAATCAACTGCAGAAGAAGTTCCACTGGGCCGCTGAAGGACGGCGTCGTCACGACGAAGGTCACTGGCGAATCTTACTTGGTGACTTGGGAACGGGCTCTCATCTACGATTGAACAATGAGGATACTTTCGGGCGTACAGCCGTCTGGTTCAATGCACCTCGGCAACTACTTGGGCGCGATACGCCAGTGGGTCGACGCGCAGAGCACTGACGCTTTCTACTGTGTCGTTGACCTTCACGCGCTCACCCTCGAGATCACCCCAGAGACCCTTCGCGGTCAGACGACTGATGTGCTCGCGACGCTGTTCGCTTCGGGCCTCGACCCTGAAGTGTGCACCGTCTTCATCCAAAGTCACGTTCCCTACCACGCCCAGCTGAGCTGGCTCTTGGAGTGCGTCACGACCTACGGCGAGCTCTCACGGATGGTGGCCTTCAAGGAGAAGTCCCAGCGTCACGAGGGCTATCGGGTGGGACTGCTGACGTATCCGGTCTTAATGGCGGCCGACATCTTGCTTTACGAGACCGAGGAGGTCCCCGTCGGCGATGATCAACGCCAGCACCTCGAGCTGACCCGTGATATTGCTCAGCGTTTCAATAATCGCTACGGCGAGACGTTTCGTGTGCCAAAAGGCGTCCAACCAAAGGTCGCGGCACGGGTAATGGACCTGCAAGAACCTTCGCGCAAGATGTCAAAATCCATTTCGAGTCCCTTGGGCACGCTGTACATGTTCGATTCCCCTAAGGACATTGAGAAGAAAATCGCCAAAGCCGTCACCGACACCGACGGCGACGTCCGATACGACTGGGAAAAGAAACCGGGACTGTCGAACTTGCTCGAAATATTCTCGAGTCTGAACGACGAGACGCCTCAGCAGATCGCCAGTCGCTACACGAGGTACGGCGAGTTAAAGAATGACCTCGCCCAACTGGTCATCGAGAAACTCACGCCCCTGCAACTGCGTTATCAAGAACTCTTGACCACGCCCGACGAGCTGTACAAGATCGCTGCCCGCGGCGCCGAAAAAGCTGCTGACGTCGCTGGACCGGTGTATCGTCGCGCCGCGAAGGCCATTGGCCTCAGTTAAGAAGGCCCAACCACCACCGCTCGAGGTCGGGCAAAAGATTGGTGCCGATGTGCAGAAACTGGTAGTCGACCAGGATGAAGATGATGAAAAACGGCATGGCCCTTTGGCGAAAGTGGTAGTAACGCGGTAGATGGCGCATGGGAATAAATCGCTCGATGATCGCTGATCCGTCGAGTGGCGGAATAGGCAGCAAGTTGAACGCCGCCAGCATCAAGTTCGAGAGTCCGAATGCTGCGAAGAAGAGAAACACGTTGTAGTTCAAATTCGAGTGGATTGCGTACTTACATAAGAAGAAGCCAATTGTCGAGAGCACGACGTTGACCGCAGGACCAGCCAAAGCCACCCAGAGCGCCTGCTGGCGAGGTTTACGAAGGCGACCAAGATTGACCGGCACCGGCTTCGCGTAGGCAAAAGCCGGAAGATGTGAAAAGACGAGGAGCGCGGGCATGAGGATGGTCCCGAAGGGATCGATATGACGTAACGGATTGAGCGTTAAGCGGTGCTGATCCTTGGCCGTGGGATCGCCGAAACGGTACGCCACGTAGCCGTGGCTCACTTCGTGCACGACGGCCGAGGGAATCAGACAGATGAAGTAGAACCATAGGAACATCGTGAACTACCTCTTAGTCGTGTGCTCGAGGATGGGCATGGTGGTACTCGCGTTGCAAGGTGGTGACGGATACCGCCGTGTAGAGCTGCGTGGTAGCGATCGAAGCGTGCCCCAAGAGTTCTTGCACCACTCTAATGTCCGCCCCGTGCGCGAGCATGTGCGTCGCGCAACTGTGACGAAAGACGTGCGCGCTGATGCGACTTCGCTCGATGCCCACAATGAGCGCACGACGGTGAATGATGTGATCGATTCCCTGGCGCGTCAGAGCACCCGCGCGATGATTCAAGAACACTTTCGAGCTCTTCTTGGTCCCCAGGAGTGATAAACGTCCCCGCGGACTCAAATACTCCTCCAGCGCGCGCTTGAGCGTGGCGCCCATCGGCACCAGGCGCTGCTTATTACCTTTACCCGTGAGGAGCAGTAACTCCTCGTCGAAGTCGAGGTCAGAGAGTTCGAGCGCCGCGACTTCGCTCACGCGCGCGCCCGTGTCATACAACAGCTCGAGGAGAGCCCGATCACGGAGGTCACTGCTCGTCTCGGTGGGAATTGAATCAAGCAAGGTGACGATCTCCATCTCTCCTAGGGGCTTCGGCAGCGTCCTCCCGTGCCGTCCACCCTTCAAACGCGCGCCCGGATCAATGAGAAGGTGACCTTCGTCCACGAGGTAGGCCAACCATCCCCTCGTTGAAGCCACCGCGCGCGCGACGGTGCTCGGCGCGCGCTTCGCACTGCGCGCTTCGTTGAAGTAGCGCTCGAGGTCTTCTTCACTCAACGCGTCGAGGGAAATCTCACGATCATCCATCCACGCCTTAAGTGCCTCGAGGTCGCGTCGATACGCCTCAATCGTGGCGCGGCTTCGCCCCTTCTCGATCGTCATCCACTGCAAGTACTCCTCCAATAACGGACTAGGACTCATCGAGGAAGGTCCCAAAGATTCGATGCAACGCGATCGCGGTCGTCGAATCGATAGCCGGCGCGTCGTGAAATGACTTCTTGAGGGTGGAGGGCGACAGCCAATGAACGCTCGAGTAACGCTCTTCGACACCGGCCGGCGCACGTTCTTGCTGTGTGAGGTTGCGCGCTTCAAATATGGTCATCACCTGGTTAGTCCAACCCGGTGAGTTCATGAACTTTCCGAGCAGTTTCCATTCACTGGCTATGCACCCCATCTCTTCGAGGAGCTCGCGTTTCGCGGCGTCAAGTGCGAGCTCGCCCTTGACGTCTTGGGTACCAGCTGGAATCTCGAGTTGAAACTCGTCGAACGCCGCGCGGTACTGACGGATAAATCCCACTTCACCGCTGTCGTTGATCGCCAGCACCGCCACTGCCCCCGGATGCACAGCGACGTCACGTTGGAACGTGGTGTCGTCGTGGCGGATGGTTCTTCGCTCTACGTCAAAGACGTAGGAGCGAAAGACCACGTCTGCTCCTTCGACGTGGAAGGAGTCGCTCACAAGGTGGCGTCGACCGTTGAGGGATCGATGATGTGGGGTTCGCGGCCCTCCGCGCGTGAGGCGGCGGCTTTGATGAGACCGAGGAAAAGGGGATGGGGTCGGTCGGGTCGCGACTTGAATTCGGGATGGGCTTGGGTGCCTACGAAGAACGTGTGGCCGGGTAACTCGACAAACTCAACCAATCGTCCGTCGGGTGAATTGCCCGAACAGCGAAGACCTGCTGCTTCGAACTGGTCGCGGTAGCGGGCGTTGAACTCGTAGCGGTGACGGTGACGCTCTGATACCACGGTCGTGCCGTAGAGTTCGGCCACTTGGGATCCCTCGTCCAGCATCGCGGGCCAGGCGCCAAGACGCATTGTGCCGCCCAAGTCCGTGACGTCCATCTGCTCAGCCAACAGTGAGATGACCGGCGCCGATGAGCTGTGCGTGAACTCCGTCGACTGCGCGTCACCAAGTCCGAGCACGTGACGGGCGAATTCGATGACCTGTATTTGCATGCCCAAGCAGATCCCCAGATAGGGAATATCGTTCTCGCGCGCAATGCGAGCGGTCGCGATCATGCCTTCGATTCCCCGTTCACCGAAGCCACCAGGGACGATGATGCCGTCGAGCTGTCCTAGACGATCGGCATCGATCTCTGAGGGAACACGTTCAGCCTCGAGCCATTCGATGTTGGTCTTTGCGTTGATGGCAAAGCCGGCGTGACGGATCGACTCGCCCACACTCAAATAGGCGTCGGGCATCGTCACGTATTTTCCAACGATGCCAATACGCAGCGTGCTCGTCGTGTTGTGAACCCTTCGCACAACGTTCTCCCACGGAGCGAGATCGATGACGTGCTCTTCAAGATTGATGTTCAACGTGTCACAGACCATCGTGTCGAGACCTTCGTGGTGCAACGTTATGGGGATGTCGTAAATGCTCTCTTCGTCAACGGCTGAAATCACGGCCTTGATCGGCACGTCGCAGAGTAACGAGATTTTGCGCTTCAAGGTGTCCGAGATCGGCTGGTCACTACGACAGACGATCACGTCGGGTTGGATACCACGTGAACGAAGCTCCGTAACGGAGTGTTGGGTCGGCTTGGTCTTCTGTTCACCAGACGGTGCCAGGTAGGGCACGAGGGTGAGGTGCACGTAACAGACGTTGTCTCGTCCAGCATCGCGACGGAACTGACGAATTGATTCGATAAACGGCACGATTTCGATGTCGCCAACGGTGCCACCGATCTCAACGATCACGACGTCAGCTCCTAATGAGCCCTGGCGTCGGATGCGTTCTTTGATCTCGTCAGTAACGTGCGGGATAACCTGCACCGTCTTTCCGAGATAGTCACCACGGCGCTCCTTGGCGATCACGTTCGAATAAATCGAGCCTGTTGTGGTGTTGGAGATCTTCGACAGCGACTCGTCAATGAACCGCTCATAGTGACCAAGGTCAAGATCGGTCTCGCCGCCGTCGTCCGTGACGAAAACTTCACCGTGTTCGCCGGGATTCATCGTGCCGGGATCGACATTTAAGTACGGATCCAACTTGCACATTGTGACCTTAAGGCCACGGGATTTAAGAAGTCGACCGAGTGACGAGGCGGTCAAACCCTTGCCGAGCGAACTCGACACTCCGCCCGTTACAAAGACGTACTTTGTCATTGCAAAACTTCGCTTCTCACGGAACAACATCTTAGCGAGAGAAATCGGCCTCGGCGCGTTCTACGGAGGAGCTTTCGAGTAATTGTCGCGCAAGTGCACTCGATTCGGTCGTCACGTCATCGCCAGCAAGCATTCGAGCAATTTCTTTGACGCGATCTTCGCCTTCGAGCGCTCGCACCATCGTCCTTGTGACACCGTGGTCAATCAGTTTTTCGATGACGAAGTGTTGGTCCGCCCTCGCGGCCACCGAGGCCAGGTGTGTCACGGCGAGGACCTGCTGTTGGCGTCCCACCTCAGCGAGACACTCCCCTATCTGCTGGGCAACCTGTCCACTCAATCCGGCGTCAACCTCATCAAAGACCGCGACCAGGTCTTCGTGAGCCGTTTCGAGAGACAGCGCGAGGAGCACCCGACTGAGCTCGCCACCACTCGCCAGTGTCGCGAGTGGCCCTTCGGGTAGACCTGGATTGGGCGTGAAGAGAATCTGAGCGTTCGAGCCGTCGTCGCCGTCCACGACGAAACGCAATGACGCGTGTTCAAGGGCGACACGCGCCAGCTGTCCTTGAACGGCCTTGGTCAGTTTCGTCGCCGCGAGCTCACGATCGTGGCGAGCGCGGCGAGATAACGCGACCTCGCGCTCTTTGAGGTCAAGAATCTCCTGATCAACATGGCTAAGACGATCCGCCTCAAGAGTTAGGCGCTCCTCTCGGGCGAATAATTCCACTCGCTGACTCAACGCCGCTTCGAGGGTGCCGCCGTACTTGCGAGCAATCTGTTGAAGGGTCGTCGCGCGCTCTTCAAGTTCCAACAACACCGCCTCGTCAAAAGCCTCCGGGTCACTGAGCGCCGCTAGTTCGTGCAAAGCCTCACGAGCCTGGATGAGCGCTCCACTCAGCGCTAGCCGTACCGCCTCGTAGACGTCGCCACTGGGCAGTTGCCGCAGTGCCTGGGCGAATTGAGAAAGTACAGCGTCGTCACCTTCTGCGTCAAAGAGGGCAAGAACGTCCGCTAGTGCCGCCTGTCCGTCTCGTAAAGAGCTCAGCCGCGTGAGCTCTTCAAGTGTTACGCGGAGTTCATTAGACGAAGTAATCGAGGCGGCGTCAAGTTCTTTGAGCTGAAAGGCTACGAACTCCAATTCACGTTGTCGCGACGAATGATCGCCACCGAATTCGTCACGCACCCGAAGCGACGCTCGAAGGGCCTCTCGGACGCTCTCAAGCTCTTCGGTATCGACGCCACCGCTCTCGTCAATGAGACGTACCATCTCACTTCGATTTCGCAACGTCAGCGAATCGTGTTGGCCGTGAATGACGATCAACGCCTCAGAGAGTGTGCGAAGCGAGTCGACACTAGACGGCGCGCCATTAAGTGAACTGCGAAGACGACCAGAACTGCTCGCTTCACGAGAAAAGAGGATCTCGGCGCCGTCGCGAACAAAAAGCGCCGCGGCTCGGGTATCCGAGGAGAGTGCGTAGCGAGCGCCACTGGCGTCACTGCCCAAGCAGAGTCCGAGCGCGCCAAGTAGAAGCGTCTTACCTGCTCCCGTCTCGCCAGTGATGACATTGAATCCGGGTCCGAATTCGAGATGCGCGTCGTCAATGACCCCGAGTCCGTGGGCGTAGAGCTCAACGAGTTGTGCCTTAGGCATGACCCTCTCGAAGGCTTCGCCGCAGTCGCATGGCCAGATCGAAACTCCGTGTCGCCACGACGCGCACGGGTCTTGGATTTTGGCGAACTTCGATGGATTGACCAGGTTCGAGCGATTGAATCACCCTTCCGTCGGCCACCAACATCGCGGGTTTGTCGACGACGACCAGTCGGATGGTCTTGTCGTCGGGTACCACAAGGGAACGATCGATTGTGAAGTGTGGTGCGATGGGCGTAAGAATCATCAGTGACATCGACGCGTCTACCACCGGTCCCCCGGCAGAGAAGTTGTAACCCGTGCTACCAGTCGGCGTCGCCACCATGACGCCATCGGCCGAATAGGTTAGGTACTCCTCGTTGTTAATGAACGTCTTGACTTTGACCATATGACCGGCGCTGGCGCGCTCGACGAGAACTTCATTCAGCGCGAACTCCTCGACCGTCGAACCCAGCAGCGAGATTTGTAGAGCAAGTCGCTCCACGACCGCTTCATTCTCCAGAGCGCCTTTGACGTTCTCCACGATCTCGGTGGGCGGGACGTTCAAGAGGAAGCCCAACTGACCGAGATTGACCGCGACTACCCTGGCGCCCACCTCATGGGCCAAACGCGATGCCCTTAGGAAGGTTCCGTCACCGCCGAGGCTGACCACCATCGTTGAAGCATTCAGATCCGGCGTGTCCGTCGAGTCCAGGAGGTGCAGCGACGACACGATCCCCTCGCTCGTCAACCGCTCGCCCACCACTCGGGCGAGATCGACTGCGTCGGCTCGATTGCTAAACGCCGTGAAAAGAACTTTGGTCACGTGACACCTCGACTCAATGGTAGTAACAAAGGTCGAACCGATAGGCCACGCATTCTGGCGGCGCACCCTGCAAACGCCGTCAGCCGGAGCATTTCACGAGGAAAAGTAACGCCACTTAATCCTCTTGCAAAACGAGAGTTCTAGAGCGATACTGAGGCTCTAGTTTCAAATTGCAACGAAGGGAGCCAACATGGCTTACTCACTCAAGTGCGCCGATTCTGGAAGCGACTGCGCGTTCGCGGTTACGACTTCCACCGAAGACGAACTCATGAAACACGTTCAAATGCACGCGTCGGTTTCACACCCAGAATTGGAAATGTCACCCGAAACGATCACTCAGATGAAGAGTCTCGTTCGAACTGTGTGACCATCGTCGTGGCGACGACGGCGCCAATTGTCGATCATGACAAGTCCAGTATGGGCGTCTGACTTGCGGGCGACGTTGTCGCTCTAGTCAATCGGCAACGACAACTTCGAACCAGAGCGTCGAAGGGGCGGCAACGTTGGTGGTGGTGTTTGACGCAGTGGCAGGGCGAGCAACAACGTCGCCGTAACCTCAGCTATTAGTTGGACGGCCTCTTCAAAGGCACCCTCGGTCGCCTTTGACGTAGCCGTCACACCACTCACCTTTCGAACGTACTGGCGCGCCGCCGATTCAATTTCTTCAGTGGTCGCCATTGGTTGAAGGCCCCGGAGCATGGTTATATTTCGACACATGTCTAGACAGTAGAACCTCACACAACACGTTGACGAACTGTCCACGCACGGGCGTCGTGCGCTCTTTTGACTACGAGTCGCGGCGAATCATGAAAAAACAGCCCGCGCTGAGGAGTAGTAGCGCGTACACGGCAAGGATTACGAGACCAGCCTGAGAAGAAAAGACGGGCGTGCCTTGCAATCGCCCCGGCGTAATCACCGAGAACACGGTTGCGCCGATGTTGGCCGGTAAATAGCGACTTACGGCGTTTTGAATTGCTTGCGGCATCGCGCCAAGGATCAGGGTGAGAATAAGGATTAAACCCGCGAACGTCGCGATTGAGCCGGCTGAGTTACGAATGATCGACGCTATGCCGAGTCCAATGAGTCCCATCAGCGACATGTAGATACCACTCTCAATGAGAACTCGCATGACGCCTGGGTCACTCAACGACACGTGCGACGCCGTCCCGGCGAGTATCGCGTGGCCCATGTAGAAGGTCACGAAGGAGAGAATCTCACCAACGACGAGTGCGACGCCGCCCATCACGATCGCCTTCGCCCCCAGCACCACCGGGCGTCGCGGTAGGGCCGCGAGTGTAGACCTAATCTGTCCCGTGCCGTACTCGGCGCTGATGAACAAGACGCCCAGTACGCCAATGGCGAACTGTCCCAAATTAAAACCCACGAGCACGCGCCGCGTCGGATCGAGAGTCGCAAATTGCTGTCCATGGAGAGCGTTAGTGGAGAGCGCCCCGAGGCCTAACGTCGCCACGACGAGCGCGAAAAGACTCCACGGCGTAGAGCGAACGGACCAGAATTTTGTCCATTCAGCAGGAATCGCGTGACGAAGTCCCGCACGACCAGCTGGAAGCTCCTTGGCGAAGATAATGCTGGTACTAGGTGTCGTCGTCATTTGGCTCCTCGGTACTCAACGCTGCCACCCGTCATCTCCATGAAGGCGTCCTCCAGCGACGCCTGCGCGGTCAGCTCATACACCGCGATGCCAAGCGAGAGCGCCACGTCACCAATCGTCACGGCGACCACGCCTGCAACGGTGAGTGATCCGTCGGACTCAGTCTCGACCACACCTCCAGCGCTCTCAATTGCTCTACGCAGTGGCTCAGGTTCTGATACCCGTACGCGAAATGATTGCGATGACGAGCGCGCTACGAACTCCGCCACCGGCATCTCAGCTATGAGGCGTCCCTGACCAATTACCACTAACTGATCAGCGGTGAGCGCCATCTCGGCCATGAGGTGACTCGAGATAAAGATGGTTCGTCCTTCGGCCGCGAGAGATCGACAGAGCGTGCGCATCCAGCGAATACCCTCTGGATCAAGGCCGTTTACCGGCTCGTCAAGAATCAGGACTGCCGGGTCACCGAGTAACGCCGCAGCGATGCCGAGTCGCTGTCCCATGCCGAGTGAGAACTTTCCGACTCGTTTCTTGGCGACCGCAGTGAGGCCGACAATCTCCAAAACTTCGTCGACGCGACTCTTCGCTATGCCGTTGTACTGGGCCAATGACCACAGGTGCGTTCGTGCCGAGCGCCCAGGATGGATGGCCCGAGCTTCGAGGAGACCACCAACTTCTCGCAACGGCCAACGGAGATCCCGGTACTGCTGGCCACCAACGGTGACCGTGCCGGCACTCGGATGGTTGAGTCCCATGATCATCGCCATCGTCGTCGACTTTCCCGACCCGTTCGGTCCGAGGAATCCAGTTACGCGACCCGGCTCAACGTCGAAGGAGAGATCGTCAACGGCAAGAACGTTGCCGAAGCGCTTGGTAAGCCCACGAGCTTTAATCACTGAGAATGCCCTTACGACTTAATGTGACGTGCGACGTGGTGTGACTCGTGTAGAGCACCACTGGCTCGACATTCATGGAGGGGATCATTTACCTGATGTTATGCCGTCGCCTTAGTGCGGGCTATAAGGGATAACCCTGAGTTTCGTAAGAGTTAACTAATGCAACCACGCATGGGTCCGCACCGCATGAATGACACCAATGCAAGACATCCAGTGTGGTGGTGGCCACGACTTAGGGTCGTAAATCACTCATTTACTGCGGCATCGCTATGACGCAAGCAACTCGTTAGTGTGAGAAGAAATCCAGATCGAGAGGGAAGATGATGAGTGAGGATGAAACTGTAAGTAGCGACGCCACTGCCGCCGCGAACGCGTGGAACACGACGATTATTGACGAGTTTCACGCCAACGAAGGTCGCGTGGGCGGACCCTTCGAGGGCGCACCGGTGGCGTTGTTACATACGAAGGGGGCTCGGTCGAATTCTCCGCGAATAAATCCGATGATGTATTTGAACGAAGGTGGCAAGATCTACGTCTTCGCTTCAAAGGCCGGCGCGCCGACCAACCCAGACTGGTTTCATAACCTCGTCGCCAATCCAACGGTGACCGTTGAAATTGGCACGGATAACTTCGAAGCCACGGCGCAACCGTTAACGGGTGCGGAGCGAGATCGGGTTTACGCGATTCAAGCAAGTCGATATCCGGGTTTCGCCGAGTACCAGGAAAAGACGAGCCGCGTCATTCCCGTCGTCGAACTTATTCGCGACTAAGTAAATCTGTCGTCACCTCTACTCCACTCGAACGCAGCCGTCACTAAGTGCGGGTGAGCGACCCGCCGAGTGTGACAACCCTGATGAACCGACCCTTTACGGACAAGAAGCCAACTCGCGAAGGAGTCGTAGGACTTGGCGCTTTGGGCTACGTCGGCGCATTGCAAAGAAAGATGGTCGAGCATATTCGCACCTTGGCACCTCGGTGACACGAGGTCAAACTACGCCGACGTGATGCTCACGCGCTCTGACACGTCGAGTAGTTCAACCCACGTCGTACCGGGCGTGAGATTGATTACCTTGCCTGACAAGTTCCTATAGATCGTTCGATGGCGGAGATCACGCCGTGACCACGTTCCATGCTGCACCGTAGCGCCCGTGAAGACTTCGACCGGTCCACTTCCAACCAACTGCGCGTACGAATCTATGACGCCCACACCTCCGACGTAGCGCACGCTCATCACAATGACGTTCTTTGGAGATACGCGTATACCGTTACCAGAGAACTCTGGCCTTCCAAAGAGCGACCGGTCCCACGAGCGACTTTTCGTATTCCAGCCGTACGTCGCGGCGTAACCCGACCCAAAACCCACCACGAACGATCGCACTCGCGGCCCGTGTGCTTTCTGCGAGGGTGCCATGTACGTGAAGAGGGCGGGCGGCGGCCGCGGTTTGCCGTCCTTTTTCATCAAGAGCACCGCGTTCGCGAAGAGATTATGAGGTGGGTAACGCTTCAGATCACGAAACATCGCTGGACCACTGTTGGACTGGTCATACAACTTGACCGGCGCGGTCATGATGCTCTTCACGGCGTACTGCGCACCTCCGGAAAAGGCAAAGATGCCGCCGATGGGAAAGACAATCTCTCGGTCGGTTCGACGCACTGAACGAACTGGTCCGACGAGCGCGGGTACTCGCGAGTTGAAGATGGCGGCCAAGCGCGTAATACCACCTTCGACAATCTCTTCATATACAACGTCAGCGTTTTGCACGCCGTCCTGGGGCATGGCATTTGGCGTGTTGTCGATTTTGATGGTGAGCGCAGAGCGGTTTTTTGTACTTCGCGTTGGGTCGGGAAGTCCCGTCAAGGGAGCGACGGGGCCTAACTTCGGCTTCGTCGTCGTCACCGGAGCTACGGTGGTCGACGTCGTCGTCACCGGAGCTACGGTCGTCGACGTCGTCGTGTCAGCGAATGCGCCAATAGACACTGCAAGACTCGAACCCAGAGTCATGACGAAGAAGAGCAGTAGCGAACGGCGCATCCAGAAAATCTACAGCGCCGACTACGTCACGAGGTGCAGCATTGTGCCCAGCGCGACGATTCATCGCCACGCCACGCAGAAGCACGACAGTTCTCTCACGTCGAACAGCGCCTCAGGGACCTTGCTAATTGGCGTGCCACGTGGAAACTGCACTTGAAAGCAGCGCCGAGCGCGCGAGATCCTCAAAGTCGTGGATGCTGAAGTTGACATCGGCTTCAGCATTCTCTTCGAAACTGGGCTGCAAGCACATAACAACAATTCGGTCGGCGTCGCACACTGAGGCCTGGCCCTCGATACCGGTCGCTGCTGACGCGAGCGACGCGACGTTAGCGTCCTCGAGCGGCTCGGCCACGAAAACCGTAAATGACGATCCACCGTGAACGCCGCCGGCAACGAAACTCAAGCAGCCAGCCGTGAGTAGATAGGAACCAGGAACGCTGAGCGAAAACAGTGCCGCGGCGAGCTGGTCTTGGCCAATGGGACCCGTGACCACATCGCCCGAAGCGTCAAGGTCGTCAGCCAGATTGACGGCAAGTTGAGCCAAATTGGAGATTGGGTAATACACGATCTTGTTGTCGCCCAACCTTGGCGCACCCCAGAGACCACCTGTTGTGGTATCGCGAAAGACGAGAATCTCAACAAATCCCGTGCCGTGCGTCGTCGCTACCTCAATGACGTGACATTGGAGAAGAGAATCGACACGATTCATGGACTCAACCGCGACGTCGAAGCGAGCCGCCGCGCCACGAGTTCCGAGTTCGCTAAATCGAATTCTCATGATCTCAAGGTCACACCCTAGGGAGCGAGCCACAAACAGGGCCGCCTTCAGCCAAGATTCCCACGGCACGTCGTCCAGTTTCACCTGAAGAGCAAATCCATCGACAGCTTCGCCAATGAGGTTCAACGACGCCAGTCGTCGCCCCTGGAGCGTGCGACGCAGTGCGAAGAGCCGCAAGGTGTCGGCGTCCCCAACATCAATTCGATGACGAAATTCGCTGACGCCTTCTTCACCCAGTGCCGTCACGTCTCGAACAATGCTGGCGACAGTGTCGTCAGTGGGGTCAACACGAAATCGAACGAAGTCACTGGCGTAGACCCCATAAGTGAGAGCCGCTAGTTGATCTCGCAACTCACTCACGCGCTCACTGACGCTCATCACAATTTCCCGCCATTGAACGTCAACTTTTCGCTCCAATGGCTCTCGCGCGTCTTAACTCAACACTCGCATGTATCTATCAATACCGTAGATGGTCGCAATTTGTTCAGTGTACTTTCTACTTCAAGTCCATCGACATTCGAATTTCATGACTAGAACTTGGAATTCTCGCTCGTCTAGTCCGAGATGACGTGTCTTTTACTGGCGATTTCGGAGCATCTGCAAAATACCGGTTTATGGTTGGCTGAAAGAGAGACGCTCGACGTCGACGCCACGGGTCAGGTCCGCTGGATCGCCGTTGCCGCCAACGAGGGAATGGAGAGGACTGAGATCGTGTCACACCAAGAGATTGACGACTACCTAGCAACACTCACGCAAACCCAACGAGCAACGTTAAATGATCTTCGTCACAAGATCCTTGAGATAATTCCGAATGCCGAAGAAGGCCTCGCTTACGGAATCCCCTCATTTCGACTCCGAGGAAAGGTCATCGCAGGCTTCGCAGCCTACAACGCGCATCTGAGCTACTTCCCGCACAGTGGATCCGTGCTTGAAGTACTAAAGGACGACGTCGCCAATTATTCGAAGTCAAAAGGGACGCTCCGATTCCCTGTAGACGTACCTCTACCCAAGACCCTTGTTAAGAAGCTTCTCGATACTCGCATGAAGCAAGCCTTTAAAGATTCGAAATGACCCAACGGGTGACGTCACGAGTTACGCGACTGGAATGGCCAGTTTGTAAACATTAAAAGTTTTTCCCGCCTCTGACGGAGCCTCGCCGTCATAGATTGCGCCAAGACTGAGGGCCAGAGTTTTGGAACTTATGTTCTCTGGAAGCATCTTGATGACCACTGTTGTAGCTCCCATTTCCGTCGAGGCGTAGTTCAGCGCAAGAACAGACGCTCGCCGCGCAAAGCCGCGCCGACGAAAGTCAGGAAACACAACATACGAAAGATTGACGTCTCCGTTTTCCAGCAATCTCAAATCAACGCCGCCAATCAGGGAATCAGAATTTACGCGTCGTATTCCCCAGTGACGATGATGACCCATCGTTCGCCAGGACTCTTGACATGAAGTTATAAAACGTTGGACGTCCAAGAGTTGGGCCGGTCGCGGTGCTTCAAACCACCTCAACTGTTCTTCGTCTTCACCGGCTAGCCATTCTGACGAGTCATCCGCATCTAAAGGCTTGAGAATCAAGACGCCGTCAGTCAACGTAACGCCGTACATCTTTGAAACCTACAGTTTGATTCGCTAGACGATTTCTTTGAAAGAATCGACACATGATCAATGAATCGAAGGTCGCCGGTGCGAAGGAGCCGTGGGGCGCCTCCCTCTATGGCAATCCATGTCGTGAGTGCAACTTCAATTGGGGGATCCAACCAACGCAAGCGGTAAGTCTCGTCGAGCAACTCTGGGAGAAGGTCGGCATGGCCGTTTTGACGCGCGTACCTCGGAAATATTCAGTGCGTCAATCGAAACTTGAACGTCTTAGACGGCGGTCGGGTCAGCGAATAAACCCAGCGAACGAGCTGCCGCCGAGATCTGTCGGGCCAGTTCGACGTCGCGTTCACTCAGCCCGTCGACCTCGTGCGTCACCAGGCGAACGATCACCCTCGAGTAGCGAAGGTCAACATCGGGGTGGTGGTTCGCTGCGTCGGCCAGTTCACCAATCACGTCGACGAGACCGACACCCGCAGCGAAGGATCCCGTACGAAAGTGCGCCGACACGCCATTTGCTAATGTCCGCCAGTCCCCCACGCCTTCAGATTCATGGAACTGCCGTGGCGTAATTCTCTCTGGCACGTGTCGCAATCTAGTCGGTGCGCCCTCGGCAATTCTGTGGCCAACTGGATGATTTGCCTGAAAATGGTCGTGCGAGGAAAGTCGAGAGAAGGGACTTCGATACGCTCTCTTTGTGACGAACTATTTCCCCTCCTCCGATCGCTACGACACCATGAGTTATCGACGTTGTGGTCGCAGCGGACTCATGCTCCCTGCCATTTCACTCGGCCTCTGGCACAATTTCGGTGACGACCGACCACTTGACACTCAGCGGGCAACGCTGCGACGCGCCTTTGATCGTGGGGTAACGCACTTCGACCTGGCGAACAACTATGGACCTCCCTACGGCAGCGCGGAAACCAACTTCGGACAACTCCTGCGCGAAGACTTTGGATCACTGCGCGACGAACTCATCATTTCCTCAAAGGCTGGCTGGGATATGTGGCCCGGTCCTTATGGCGATCTAGGTTCACGCAAGTATCTTCGCGCGAGCCTCGATCAGAGCCTTCGTCGCCTGGGTCTCGACTACGTCGACATCTTCTATCACCACCACTTCGACGCCACGACTCCACTGGAAGAAACCATGGGCGCGCTAGATCATGCTGTTCGCCAAGGCAAGGCGTTGTACGTTGGCATTTCGTCATACTCGGATCAACGGACCAAAGAGGCCATCGCCATCTTGCGTCGACTCGGCACACCACTCCTCATTCACCAGCCTTCGTACTCGATGTTCAATCGTTGGATTGAAGATCGCTTGCTCGACGTCCTCGACGAAGAGGGCGTGGGATGCATCGCCTTTTCTCCCCTCGCTCAGGGTCTTCTCACCGATCGGTACCTCAAGGGTGTTCCTGAAGGGTCGAGAGCATCATTGGGCACTTCGCTCTCGACGTCAATGCTGAACGAGGAAAATTTGGATCACGTGCGCGCGCTTAACGCCATCGCCCAAGAGCGCGGCCAGAAACTCTCCCAACTAGCTCTGGCTTGGGCGCTGCGTGATCGCCGCGTCACCTCAGTATTGATTGGCGCGAGCAGCGTGGAACAGCTCGACGAAAACCTCGATGCTCTTAACTCCTCTACTTTTAGTACTGAAGAGCTAGCACGCATTGACCAACACGCCGTTGAAGGCGGCATAGACCTGTGGCGTGGCGCCGCTACCCAATAGCTCTACAAAGATTCGCCACTTCGCTCAAGGTTCTCACCGTTATAGGTTGGCAGTAACGAAGACTCCATCGGTGCGCACGTTCGCTAAATCGTGTGTTCCAGACGAAAGGGGGCTCTTCTTGGCTCGGTACCAACACCGTTTGTCCTTTCGCCACGCCTCAATCTTCGTCGTCGCCGCACTAGCGCTCGGCGCTTGTGGCGTATCTGGAAATCCATCTGCCCTAAAAGAGACGAAGTCCGTCACGCCAACGTCGTACGTCGAGCCAAGTTCGCTGTGCACTCCAAATTCCAACTTCATCAATCAATCGACGACTGGGCGCATCACGGGCTGTTTCCGGGTGCCCGCTAACGAAGGAAAGTCGCTCGTCGTTTCTCTCAAGGCGTATCTCGATAATTCCGGAATCAACCCAAGCGGCCCCACGACCATTCATGGGTCACCGTCAAGTGGCGACCTTTCGCTGTCACTCACCACGCCCAGTGCTAAGCCCGGCGACCACGTCACCGTCGTTGGCACGTACGCACCAGGCTCGTCGATTACGAAAACTTCGTACGCCGAACTTTGCTGGAACGGATGTCAAACGGGACTCGTTGAAGAGGGGGTCCCCCTGCACTGGACCGGACCTCTCTCGTTCCACGCCTCGCTGTGGGTTCCCTCTACGGCGTGGCTAGGCGTTGATCAAGGTGGCGTGTCCATACAACCGCTCGTCTCTGGTTCTTACGACGTCGCGATTCAATGTGTGCAACAAACGTCCGGCTGTGCGCTCGGACCGCCCGACGCACACACCTCGATCAACTTGAAGGCACCAACACCTCTGCGCTGTGTTAACAAGCGACCCTGCGTGACACTTCGCTTGAGCACGTATCGTACGGCCGCCGGTGACGAAGTAATAGTGAATGGTTGGGCTCCGCTGCAATCGATCATCGGCCAGCCGTTTGGTTTTGATCTTTCCATTGCGCCATCAACGTCCGGACACTACGCGGCCCTTTCATCCAGCCAGTCTTCCAAGGGCGGGGGCTACAGCGTTGTGGTGGCCCCCAGGATTCTTACCGTGACGCCCGATCACACCTGGGCGTCGCTCGGTCTACTTTCCTCTCTCTCATCAAGTTGGGCCGGTCCTTCCTCGCTCACGCCCGTTCCCGGCTCTTCAGAAATCGCGTGGTGCAGCCCGTCGGGACCACGACTCTCCAACGGCACCACGTCGACTCCCGTGCCTACCGTGAGTGTGTCGGCGACACTGCAAGGGACGGGCCTTTCACTACTGCCGGGGGCAGTTTCGACGCCGCAGTGTGCGACGATCCTTGTCGATCCCACGCACCACTCTTCAATCTTCGTGGGCTTTGACGTCGCCGTCGGCGGCGTCATTCCCCCCGTGTATCAAGCGGGGCTTTACACGACGAACGCGGGCGCGTCGTGGCGCTGGGTGCCGACACCGTCGGGGCTCTCAAAACAAGACTTCTCAGGCTTTGAAACGAGGGGTGCGCGGGTCGTCGCGATCTTCTTCGACGCCAATCAAAGCGACGGCGGCTACAACGGTCATTGGCCTCTCGGGTCGAACCACGGGGTAATCGCAACGGAGGAGTCGACCAACGGTGGACTGAGCTGGAAAGCATCGACGCTGAACTGTCCAGTGAGCGGACCTTGCGCGGCATTCGGCCCCTACTTGATTGGCAACTGCGCCATGAACGGCACGAATCAGTCACTGATGTTGGGAGCGCCTGGCAACACGACGGGCGCGAGGGGCCTGTGGTTCAACGCCCCTTGGGTGAGCACTGTAAACAGTTGCTTCTCTCAACAACTGGTTGCGACCTCCTCGCACGGATTACTCCTGCTCGATCCTTCGTCGCAGTACGAACTGTTGCAATCCTTAAATTCGGGTCAGTCGTGGTTGAATCGAAGCGTTCCCTCGGTTCCGGATCAGACGTATCCCCTATCCTTCGGCGATGCATTGCTCTTCGCGCCCACTGGCGAACTCCTCGCCATGGTCACGGCACCATCAAACACCCAACAACTCTTTCGCCTCGCACCCGGAGCCACCTCGTGGTGCCAGGTACCCAACGTCTTTGACAAGACGAAAGGCGCTTGGTTCGTTGATTCGATTCGTGTGGACACTCACGATCTTCTGTGGAGCCAAACTCGCTCCACCAACAGCACAACCCATCCCTCGCAGCTCCACGAACTTTCCCTCTCGAAGATCACGTGCTGAGGGCTACGAGTCTCAGCACGTGATGTTGAAAACTGTCGTCGCCTAGGCAAGAAACTCATTGCCTCGTTTATCAATTGCCCCTTCTCGCACGAGTGAGATCGAGAGAGAACTGACGCGAATCATTGGCGACGTTCGTGATTGCAAACTCGGTCTTGACTGACGGACCTTGGAGCGGCTCCGATCTGTCAAGCACGGTGAAAGTTCATGAAAGTGATCTACAAGGTATAAAGGTGGCTGTGACTTCAAGTTCGATCTTGGTTGTTGTCTTGCTGCTCATCGTTCTGGCCGGCTTGCTCACTCCCGTTTGGATGACGCTCTATCGACGTCACGTTTCTCAAACCCCGAACTGGCTCAAACGAATTGGCTCCATTGTTAGAACAATCAACAGCTTCGTGTTCGTTACCTCGTTCATCCTCATTCTGGCAACAGTCATTTACTTGGCCGCCACCACGAAATAGAAACTCAAACAGCCCGAGAACGTAAGTAAGCCGACTCGGGGGTATCCATCTAACCGGAGTTGAAAGCAGCTCCGGGGCGGTTTCGAGGTTTGCCGGGGTATGTACCTAAGCCCTGAACTCCTGGGGTGCCTAGGGTGCCTAGGGATCGAGTGTGTCGTCTACGAGGTTTCTAACTGAAAAGATTCCACTGAGAAAACGCAAATCCTCAACCAGTTACAACTTCTTGCATCCCAAGGAGCAGAGAGACGCGGTGGCCACCCAGCAAGTCAACCCGACGACGCAAGGTCGTCTTCATTGATTCCCCCCCGTTAGGCCCGGCACGAAGGGGTGGACTTGGAAGTACTTGCACACTTGCAGCCTCGACTTGAGGGTGAAGACGGTTGTGCTGTGCGGGACGGAGACTCGTAACGAAGTCACATAGGGACACGCGCGATAGTTGTTATTGCTAACGAAGTCGATGAGAAACGATACAACGCCACCCTTCGCCTTCAGATCAACGGTGGGAATGGCTTTGCCGGAGAGCCACCCTCCGATGTACGAGTTGAGAGTGTGAGCCGCGGTGAGCACCGCGCCGTTCCACTGATTGATTCCGCGCACCGACGGATAGCCCGACAAGGTGCACGCGTGAGCGCTGGCGTTTCGTAAACGAACTATCCACCCAGCGCTCACCGCGGCGCCATTGGCTTCGAGGCCCGAGACACGCAACTGCGCCGCGTTGCACCTGGGCAGTCCCACGGCGACCTCACTAGCTGGGGTGCCATTCGACGTTCTGGTTGCGGGACGGTCGAAGGTCCCCGAGGCGAATATGGCAAGTACTCCGACGACCACGGTAAGCGCAACAAGACCGTAGCCAGTACGGCGGCGACGCGTCTTTCGACGTGCTTCTTTGATGAGGAGCTCTACAGAACCAGGGGTCTCGACCTGTTCAGACTGTCTCGTTGGAGTCATTGTCACGATCACTCCTTGCAACTGCCCTGAATGATACTATAAAAAGTAGTTCTATGCAACCACCAGAAGTCAACAGGGATTCGCGGTTTCCCCTCCACGAGCAGGTGGCTTCGGAGATCCGTCGGGCCATCGCCGAGGGCGAGGCCACTCAGGGCGAACGCCTCCCTTCGGCAGTAGACCTGGCTTTGGCGACGAAAGTGCTCTTGAGAAGTTGACGGTGTCATAAATACGTCAACGAGGTCGAGCTAAGGACGCCGACCTCGAGCCAGCACCGAAGTCATGACGCGTTTCGCCACCGTATCGCCCGGACCCGTCATCCGCCTTTGCACGTCCGCAAGCACCGAGCGTCGAATGTCGCTGTCCAAGGCACTAATGACCGGTCCGTACGGCGTCCCGAAGACGGAGCGAACCGCGTCAAGTACGCTCGGCCACTCCACTTCCAATTCTTCAACTCGTACTTCCACATCTTCGAATCCGGCGACGTCTAAAACACTTTCCACTTCGTCGGTGGTCATGCTGAGGATTGACGAGTCGTAGGCCCCGGGGAACGGTTCGGGCAAATGGTGGGCTCGCAGGGCGTCGCCGTAGATGATAAACGGCTCGAGTCGATGCGTTGACAACCACACAGCGACGCCGACCTTGCCACCGGAACGGAGTACTCGAAACATTTCTCGTGTTGCTCTCGATCGATCGGGGATGAAGGACAGCCCCTGTTGGCAGAGCGCCACGTCCACGGAAGCATCCGGTAATTCAAGTGCGGTCGCCGAGCACTCAAGTGTTTGTAACGTCACGTCACTGCCGGGAAAGCCAATGGGTACTTGGGCGAGCATCGCTGCGCTGACATCATTGGCGATCACCCGACTCCCCGCACCGACTCGTAGCGCAGCTGCGCGCGATACAACACCCGTGCCGGCGGCAATGTCAAGCACTGTCTGGCCTTCGGTCAGACCAACGAAATTGACCAGCAATTCGGCCCACGGACGAAAAATTGCCGGTTCTAAATACTCCCGATAATTTTCCGAAACGGAAGTTCCGAACAATGCCCCGTCTGCATCCATAGAAGAATTCTCCCACAAAGGGTTTCATTCTTATGAAAGGATTGGTCACCCTAAGAACAGGAGTGGCCATGCCGACGTATACCCACGTACCGCACCCGCACACACTTGAGCGGCTAGAGCACAGAGATAAACCAGTCAAGACGGCCGACGTCGTGAGTGAGAAAACGGGCAATAGATTTAACGCTTGGTTGGCAGTCAAGATCACAAACGCGGTGGGCACGATGTGGTGTGCTTATATCTTTGCAATCATTGCCCTTATCGGATTGCGCCCGGCTCTCAAGCCCGGCGGCGAAGGTATCATCGCCTGGATTGCACAAACCTTTCTCCAGCTGGTTTTGCTGTCGATTATTATCGTCGGACAAAACATCGCGGCCGCCTCTTCAGACAAACGATCTGAGAACACGTACAAGGATGCTGAGGCGATTCTGAGCGAGGCATTAGAAATCCAGAAACATTTACAGTCCCAGGACGAAATGCTGATAGCCGCGCTGAAGGACGCACGCTCGAAACTTCCCCCAACCTGACCATATCGTCGGAGATTGATCCTTCTGGAGACTGTCGAGACAGAGACCCGACGTGACAGTTCTGCCATCGTGCACTGGCGATTAGTTGATCGAAACGCTCAAGAGTCGAACGAAGCTACCAACGCTTGATCGCAATAGGCTTCGCAATGCTATGCAGATCCGCCTGATTCGCCCCGACGAATGTGAAGTATTTGGAGAAATCACGTTGCGGGCATACCGAGATTTGATTGGAGGTGGGTCCCTCGGACCTTACGAAGACGAACTCCTCGATGTCTCTGCCCGCCAACTTGATTGTGAGGTGTACGTCGCGGTTGACAACAACGGAACTCTCGTGGGTGGCGTGACCTACGTCCCTGACCATGAGCGCACGATGAGCGAGTTTGAAGATCCCGAAGGGGCCGGAATTCGTATGCTCGCCGTGGATCCGCAATATCAAGGACAAGGCGTTGGTCGCGCCTTAGTAGAGACCTGCATTGCTCGCGCTCGCCTCCAACACCGTCGTCGCATAATCTTGCATTCGACACCCGTGATGACAATTGCCCAAACAATTTACAAACGACTCGGGTTTGAAACTTCTCCTGAATTGGATGTTTGGTTCCATGACGATCCTTACTCCACGAGCGAACCCCTGCATCTCATTGCCTACACCCTCTCGCTCTAAGTTGCTCTGGATAGTAGGTCCACGGTAATGCCGCAGAGGATTCACTTCCTATCCAAATCACCCGCGAATTGCGGCCGAGAGAACCCATATGTGTCAATATTCGCTAGCAACTGGGAAATGCGAATCTCGACACTTCTGGTGTGGGAGACCGACGTGACAGGAGTACAACCTCGCACTGGCGATTGGATTCAAGGCGACGACGTCTCCTCATCGAGCATTCGGTAACTGACTACATATGTAACAGTTACGTCAGGAATCCAAGGGCATTAGGTCAATCCTCCTAATCGAGATTGACGCCAAGAAGAAGCCAACGGCACCCACGCCAAATCCGAGTGCAGCAATCCAAAATGGTGCACTAAATCGATCAATGAAGATGACATGGCCAGCTCTAAGGAGCTGGACGACGCACAAGGCCAAAAATTGCAAACCCAACACCACGTACGCCTTCGCAAACAGGGACTTTTGCGCGGAGTCCTTGGCCTCCAATTGACATAGAAACCACCAACCGCCCGCCGCGAACAGCGCCGAGAGGGTTTCCAAGACCAGTTGGACATAGGTGCTAAAACCAGTCCCGCCCGGATAGCTTTGGCTCACATAGTTATAAGAACTTATTGCCGTCGAAAGCGCGAGCAACGCAAAGCCGCCGAATATCAATCGTCTCGATAATTGGTGCCTCGACATGGTCACAGTTGAAGCATACGAGTCGGCTCGAATCGAGAAGGCGCAGTTTTTGAATTGATGGTGTTGGAGACCCGACGTGACACGAATGCCACCTTGCATTGGCGACTGACTTCTAAGTCCAACGCGCTGGTGTCGGTGTCACGCCTTACCCCCGTGGCCTCTCTCCAGGTGGCAGCGCCCACCGGGCGTCGCACCCCACACCGAGGCACTTCCAGTGAGCAAGGCTGTCCGCCGTGCGGTCCACCTCACTGGCGTCAGTCGCGTAATCGCGCACTGGTGCGTGGTGGTGAGCGTGGCTCTGTCCAGTTTCTCGTTGCACGATGCCCATGGCCCTCCAATCGACGAGACAATCTAATACACACCCTAGGGTGCCCTTGCGGGCGCGCCGTGAATTGACTCCCCTAACAAACTTCATCTTCGCCAACAATCCGGAAAGAGATGTCGCACATCCGTCAATGCAAGCTTGCCTCTCAAAACTTTGCTGGTATTAGCGCCGCAATTGCCTTGGCGATTGCTAGGTAGCCGGCGTTAGTCGGATGAATGTTCGGGCCGAAGGGCGTCGGCGCACACATCCACGTGAATTTACACTCGTACTGGACGTTCGCCGTTGTGGCTTCCTTCTTGGAAATGTGGACTACTTGGATGTCTTCTTCGTGAAACGCCGTGGAAATATCCGCCATACGAAGCTTGAATGAGCCATATACCTGCGAAAGAGACCGGTTCATTTTCCTTAAGGCAACCACGCTGTTTCCGGCGAAGACCTCCGCAGCTCCCTCCTTCGTTGACTTTGTCAAGTACGGGTTGTAATGGCCAAGACCAATGAAGACAACGTTCGGTCCCGCAGCGTTGGTGAGAGCACGCAAGACTTGGTCAAGTTGCTGGCGAAGCAACGCAAGCTGCGGTGTGACACAGGTGAGATCGATGTCACGACCGCGGAGACAAACATCAAGAGTGTTAAATCCGAGATCCACAGTGACGAGGGTGACGGAGTCATGGTGTGTATGCAACAAGGCGACAGCGTCGGAGAGTTGGGTGTCGGGCGCCACGTAGCACGGATCGGGTCCATGAATCATCGTGGCGATGGATTCGCCCGGGCAACCCAGTTCCGTGAGTTTCAGCGTGACCCCTTTGGCAGCCTCAAGTGCGACGAGTCGATTCGAGTAGCCCCGATTGGTCGGCTGGCCGCTCGGATCACGGGGTGTCGGTTGAACGCCGACAGAAACCGACGCGCCAATATCGAGGTAGAGGACAGTCGTCTTGGTAGAGACAGTTGTCGAGCGACTTGTCGTTGATGCCTGAGAACCTTGCACGTCTGGTCGCACTAAAACCACCGTGACTCCGATGATGACGACGATGGCGATCACGATCGCCAACAACCGACTCTTGCTCATCAAATGCCTCGTCGCATGGTTACTCGCCTACCTCGTACTCGTGGAGCGACGGCCTCCACGATTAGAAGTCTTCGCACTCCTCTTTCCAACCTAGATGCTCTCGAGGCTGATTGGAATCTGACCAAGTTCCGGTTACGCACCAATCTTCCGTTTTACTTCTCACACCGTGCACTTTCCTCAATCACTTCGTCAGCGCCAGCCGGTCAACCACTTTTCGTCTTACAATCTGTCGACGGTCCGCGCAACGGGTCTGCTATCAACCACTCGCATTTTGACCTTTGAGCCCCTCGATTAGTGTCGGAGACCCGACGTGAAAGGTCTGCTACCAGTCACTGGAGATCGCTGGCCTGAAGTGATTTAGTGTCGGAGACTCGACCAACTCGATTGATGCCGGATATTGGCCACTGGCTCTTCACTATTTCTCGTGACCCACGTGCCACTTGGCGCACGTGCCACATTGATACACACCCATTGACGCACCGTCTTGTTTTCTCAACAATCGAGCACGTGCTTCAGCTTCGTCACGATTCGCGTAGGCCCTCTTGGGCTGACCATTCAGTCTTGTGTGCGCTCGGGCCCCGCGGCGAAGTGAAATCCCGGCACTTCTCTTTGGGTCCCCGTGTCGGCCCGACCAATAGAAGACAAGAATCAGTAGCGCCGCGGCAGCGACTAGCACGCCGACGGTAAGCATGGCTACTCAGCCTACTGCTGGCGTCTAAACGCTCCCTCAAACCTGGTGTCGGAGACCCGACACCACAGAAATACAACCATCCACTGGAGGCTTCATCTCCTTAACGAAAAGGCTTACTGAGGAAAGCAGGAAGAGCCACGGCAATGCTGAAATGAGGTCACCCCGGCCGCCTAGTGGTAGGGGAAAACGGCCTCGACGCGAGGGCCATCGCTTGACCAGAAGACCTTGTAGGGATGGTGACCCGGCACCGCCAAGCGAAAGCGGATTCCCTCCGCAGTCGTGAGAGCGCTGGAGCGCGATTGCGCTTGCCCCGGGCTGGCGAGCACGAACTCACAGACGTCAAGCAGCGCGTCGTAAAGGTCGAGGTCGTCGCCATTCTCGATTTCGTCGAGTTGAACGTTAGCGATTTCGGAGTAGCCCGAAGGGCTGCTCACTGACGCCGACTAGCCCGCGACACGGTCTTCGACGCGGCTGCTCGGCTTAGCAGGGCTTGCAACTCGGGGCTCTCGTCGTACTCAAACTGGGCCTCGGTGACGATCCGGGCCGGCTCAAGCAGGATGCTGCCATCCTCATTCTCGCGCACCATGAAGCGTTGGCTCGGATGTCCTGGAAGTACTACGCGGCTGCGATCGTCCGTCTCGATGAGGGTCATGAGGTCCTTTCGGTTGTCCCTCAATCATAGCCCACTTTCCCACAATGGGCAAGTGGGAAGTTTAATGAAAGAAGGATTTTGGTGACGGGGCGCCGCGAATCGCCCCCGAACTCGTTTGCCTATCGAGGAAGCAATGGTGGGTTCGCCAACCCGACGCAACAGGTATGCAACCTTGCACTGGCGGGTGAGGACCAAATCACCTTCACACGAACAGAATCATCCCAATGCAGATAACTGTTCGGCAGTCGCCAGCATGTCCATCCCAACCGGCCGAAGGTGGCCGCAGTCGAGCGCGCTTCGCTCGCGAAGCGGTGGAGGCGCGACAAGGTCTATCGCCAATCTTGGACTGCTCGACCGAGCGTCTCGCTCACCTCGGTTCTTAGCAGCGGGGCAAGAGATGCCGCCGTTACCTCGCCGGAATCGAGGCGATCGGTCGCGTGAAAGTAATTCCAAAAGTGGACCAGTCCGTCCTCACCGTCGGCGTCGAACATCGCTGCCGCGAGACGCTGCCACCGATACTGGTACCAGACGTAGTTCAGCGGGCCCATCGGATCGCCACCACCCGTGTAGTGGACTTCGAGCTCCTCCAGTGTGCTGTAACCCTCGGCGCGCATCCGAGCGTCAAGACGCGGACTCTGCGCTCCCACGCTGGAGAGCACCTCAAGCGTGTTCAGATGTTCCGGCTGTCTCGTTGCGACGAACGCGTGGAGGGCCAGGTTGGCGAAGATCTCTCCCAACCAGAAGGTCGGCAACTTGAGATCCCCGAGCACTTCAAATGCGTGGCCGAGCTCATGAATCGTGACGAGATCAAAAAATGGTTGCAGATCCAAGCCACCCGCACCGTCGGGGTATGTCGCAAGCAATCTCGTATAATCGCTAGGCGACGCCTCGCGGAGGTCCTGTCCCATGCCGATCCAGAAGTCTCCGCTTCCGGCGGGAATCACCACGATGCCGGGACGGATCTGACCATCGTCATCGTTAAAGAACGGCAGCCCGTATGGCTGCCTGCTCGCCCAGTCCGCCTCGTCGACAACGATGACGGCGATGTCGGGCTCGACTCCTGAAAACAGGCGGCTGAAGTAACGGTAGGCGTCCGCGGCGACATCGGCCGCGGCGCGCGCGCGTACCAGTGACCCATCGCTGTAACGCACCTCAAACGGATAGCCGCCTAGGTGCGCAAGCCCTGATCCCATCATCATCAGACAAAACCTAGTGGTCAACAGAAGCCCGGATGGACTGAAACTTCAACGTGGCGGCCAATGAGTCTCGGCGTGTCGCCGAGCAACGATTACTCGTTGACAACCTCGTGGACGCGGTGAGGATCTTCCCCGACCGGTTAACGGTTCAAGTCTTCGGCGCTCCACCGATTCTGGTGACGCTCGATGAGGTCGGACTACGACCTGATATCAAACCTGTGGTGCCGGAGACCCGACGTGACAGATCTGCAACCTTGCACTGGCGACTGTCTGACTGAATGGCGCTCGTGTCAACGAGACGAACTACGACGTCGTCGCAAGCACGGCGGTTCGGGCGTCTCCGATCGCCTCCAGAAACAATGGCAACTTCATCGTGTCCAACATCCGCACCATTCCGTCCCCGACGTGATGCGCGACCACACCCTCAATGTGATTCTGACGCAGGAACCGGGCAACGCGAGCGTGGTGTTGGGCTGACGTACCCTCATCGTGCAGCCGGTCCCAGGACACCTCAATCTCTTGCCAACTTTCAACCTCGCCGTTTACGATGTTGGCCACTGCGATCCACTCCGCGCGGCCCCAACGGTGATCGACCTGTCCGTCACTGGTCACGGGCACGCAAACGATCATGTCAGAAGGTTACTTCCCTGGATTCTCGCTCGGGCAAGTGTCGTCAGGTGCGCTCTGTGCATGAGAGCGCCCGCAATGCGTACGGTTGCAGCTATTTAGTTGACTGCAGAATTACTGACGCTTTGATGAGTCGGATTGTGTTGGTGTCGGAGACCCGACGTGACAGATCTGCAACCTTGCACTGGCGTGTAACTACTTAAACCAATCTGGTGTCGGCGCGCCGATGTCCACAATCTCCGACTGGAGACTGACGGAATGGTCAGTTTGCGTAGAATGAATCGATGGGAATAAGGGCGGCCGTCGTGCTTTACGTGCTCGCGCTGGTAGCCGTCGTGGTCGGCGTGGACCTCCTGTTCTTCAGACACCACTTCTTGGAGCGGCTGTTAGTAAACGTCGGAATTGTTCTGGTGTTCGCGGCGTTCTATTTGTCGTTCTTGAAGCGTCCATGACCCGACGTAACAGGTCTGGTACCAAGCACTGGCGTGTAACTACTTAAACCCTTCTGGTGTTAGAAACCCGACGTAACAGCAATGCAACCTTCCACTGGCGGCTTCAACCGGACAAGTCTTGAACGGTGTCGGAGGCCTGATGCAACTCATCTGCCACCTTGCGCTTAGGCCTCGATACTGTTAACAGAGTTTCTTAGACTTCGGTTTCTAGGTAGCCCGCGCGATTCAACATGGACAGGGCCGAGACACCCGCTACGTCACTTCGTCACAGGGTGGGTGTCGCCCGGACGGTGCAACGCTGAGCCGAGTGGGAACTTTCTCTACGTATTCCAGATCGGCTAGCGATCCGGCAACGAACTCGTGGCCTAGCTCCCATTCCCGCTCGAGCCCTTCACCAGCGGTGTCACAAAAAGGTGGCCGCAAAAGATGCCAAAGCCTCGGATGACGCCAACACCGACCTCGTAAAACGACCGTGCTGTCAGGGTATCCCGCGAACCGGGCAGTGTGATCTGGTACGCGCTGGCCGACGGGCGAGGCCCGTTGCATCCAGCCATCTGGATGGTGAACGACACGACGCGAGGACGCGGCGTGATCGAGAGCCGAGGGAGCGGCGCGCTGGTCGCCCATCCTCCGAGGTAGCCGAGTCGCACATCAGCGGCTATCACGGTTGAGTGGCTCGTGAGTTGGGCACCGACGATCGGGTAGCCGCTCATCGTGCACGCCGGCGAGGAAGTCACCGAGGCGCGCACGAGCAAGCCGGCATGCCCCAAACCTCCGGAGATAGCCGACACGCGGAGTGACTTCACTCGTGCGCTGGGACACGTCAGTGCTTTCGCTGACGTGTCGCTGTTACCACCACTCGTCCTCGTCGGCGAGGAGGTGAAGTGGACGATTCCGATCGCAATGAGGCACGCCACAGCAAGGAGGATGAACAGCGACGTCCAACGTAAACGTCGGCGTCGGGTCTTCTCGCGAGCTTCTTTGATTAGAAGTTCGGCGGGGTCCGGCATCACGACCAGTCCAGGCTGGCCAGTTGGAGTGATGGTCACCAAACCTCCTTGCTCGCGTCACTAATCATGGTACTATCAGGAGTAGTTCTATGCAAATACCGAAAGTCAACAGAGACGAGCCGGTCCCTCTTCACGAACAAGTGGCCGCGGAAATTCGACGGGCTATCGCCGAAGGCGAGGCCGCTCAAGGCGAACGCCTTCCCCCGGCAGTCGACCTGGCCACGGTGCTCGGGGTGAACAAGAACACGGTGATTCGTGCTCTGCACATCCTTCGAGATGAAGGGCTACTCGACTTCACGCGAGGTCGTGGCGTGCGAGTAGTTGGCACACCCCAACGCGGCGCGGTGATGGCTCGCATCGACGAACTTCTTGACTACGCGAGGACTCAGGGATACCGACGTGATGAGGTCGTCGGCCTGATCCAAGCTCACAGATGAAAGAAGATCTGAACTCAGCCAGTTTGCCGCGCCCGACGTGGTTCCCGAGTTGGCCCATTGGGGTGTATCTAATTAGCTAGCATGACCCACTTGGCGTTTGTTGGCATCGGGGACCCGACGTCACAGTTCTGCAACCAATCACTGGCGCCTAGCGGGATAAGGCAACTAGCTCGGAGAGCCGACGTCCACAATCTCCGACTGGCGATTGGCATCTTGGCGCGTCGAGCAGGAATTGAGGACAGTACTTTGAATAGATGCACGAAGAAGCACGGAATAGCACGGTCATCGTCCATCGGCACTCCCTCGACCAGGACCGGGTAGCCAAGGAAGATCCGGCCTCCATCGGCTGATTGGTCTGAGACTCCCTCGCGGCCGAGAATTCTTAGCGCGTTCCTTGACGCACGTCACTACGGTCTTACCCGGGTCGACGACACTGACGTCACCAGGACAGACCTGCCAGTACAAGGAGCACAGTCATGCGAAGTCGCCGACTCGCCTCATTCATCATGCCCGCCACCCTCGTCACGGCCGGCTTGGCAGCGTCGCTTGTTCTTTCGGCCTGCGGATCGGGTGGGTCAAACGTCGCTGCGACAAAGAATAAAATTCGTGGCACGAACGGACAATTGGGAACCCCGAATTCGATCAACGTGACGTCGCAGACGTCCAAAGGTTTTGTGTTGATTGTTAAGCGGTTGTCGCTCATAGTGAAAACGGGGAAGAAAACTGGCTCCGGCGGCTACGTCGCAATCGCCACCGATGTCGCTGGCAAGCCAGGGAATATCATCGGCTACGCGAAGGTCGTCGCTGGTATTTCGAATAACGTGAAGGTTACTGTCGGCAACAAGTTGACCTCCGGGACCTACTTCTTCTTGCTGTACCCTTCGGGGGCTTCGCCGACGAACAGCAGTACCTCGCTGAAGAAGACTCTGGCTAAAGTGACGGTCAACTGAGCACGGAGCAGTGAGCCACGTCGCCATAGAAAGTCACTGATGACTAAGGCCGTTTGATGGCGTTCCTTCTTGTGACTTTCTACTCGTTTACGGCGAGGAGTCGGTGCAGCGACTTCCTGTGTTCTGTTTCCAGAACCGACGGTTGCCCATCTCAGAGATGTAATCGATGTGGGCCTGCTGTGACCAGCTGATCTTGCCCCAACTACCGATTACATAGGTCATGTTGTACGGCCCATCTGCGGGTGAGGTCAGGAACGTCGGCGCCACCGAACTGAGGTAGCCATCAACGGCCGATGGAAGCTGCGTCGGGCCTTCAGTCAGCAGCAGCGGTGCATGGAAACCCAAGTGCGACAGCGGAGCTGAAGCGACCGCTCCTTGCCAGTCGTTAATGTTCACCAGTGTGAAGCCGTGGCCGGGCCCCGTAATCTTCCTGCCGACCATGCCCTCCGGGTCCCACATCTTGGCGAAGACGATCGCTGTATCGACCGAGTTGTTCGTAGGGTTGGCGTTGAAGACGACGATGTCGTTGTCGGTGATGCGAATGATCGTTCCGTACTTCGCGAGTTGCTTTCCCATCGCGCCCGAAATCTGGTCGGGGCCGCCGAAGATGTAGATGCGTGCCATTCCATTGCGGCGCTTAAGTGCGTCGACCGTGGCCTTTGGCACCGAGTTCTTGGTCACCCACAACAGCCCCAAGGTCATGTGTGACATCCAAGTGGTTCCTTTCGAGATGGATTTAGCGGTTATCTCGAAGGATCACGCGGTGACCGTCGCCAGTTGCGGCGACACGCTCACCGAGATCCGATACACCACGTTAAAGGACGCAACCACCCGTCTTCTTCAG
>Ga0208715_1000022_pt1 | contig 75044 bp, 64 predicted proteins | sample NGESurshal092012_3_FD_184473 | JGI IMG/M metagenome (GOLD analysis project Ga0208715, IMG submission 184473) | Arctic peat soil microbial communities from Barrow, Alaska - NGEE Surface sample 210 shallow-092012 (SPAdes) | ecosystem: Environmental > Terrestrial > Soil > Wetlands > Peat ... | reverse complement strand
TCTTCCGCTGCTGTTCCGGCGAGAAAGTACCCAGCTCGAGAATCTCGGCTGCCCCGGAGATCGTCCCGATCAGATTTCTCAGCTCATGGCTCAGAGCGCGGTTGAAGCCGCGAAGTCTCTGCTCGCGCTCGCTCAGCCGTTCCTTGACCAGGCTCAGGTAGTGCGTCAGCGTCGCCTGCTGGATGATGGCCACGGCCAGGAAGAGGCGGTGCGCGCACGCCAGCAGCTCGCCCCGGCTGCACGACGCCTCGATTCCGTCGACGACGCGCGAGAGAAACGAGAAGAGAATCCCGCCAAAGATCTCGTACTCCTTCAGCAGCTCGTATTCGTCGTATCCCTGCGAAAACCGAAGCTCTCCCATCTCCATCGCTTTTGCCACTATCGGCCCCTCGGACAGAAGCACCTTCTCCGGGTTCTCGATGTAGTCGGCGATCCCGAGTATGAGCAGAGGAACGTGGTCCAGGAGCGCGTCGGTGGGGAAAATGCGGTTGGGATCGATCCTGACCCGCGCGTTGATTCGATCGAGCCACCGTCGAGTGATCTCCTCGCTACTGTAGCGCATCCTGTCCGCCACCGCCTTGGCCAGCGTGGAATTCTCGAACGGAAGATCCGCGTCGGCGGCCAGCGATTCCTGCGATGCAGCCATTTAGCCTCCTTGAAGAAGCACGAAAACCTCCAACGTCACTACAACGCAAGAGATATGCTGTCACGTAGCCGGGGCCGGTACTGGGCCCATTGACATAGGGGAGGGGGGTATATTGATCGAGACACAGAGGGGTGCTGACGTGACAGCCAGGCTCGTGGCAGAAAAGGAAACCTCGATCTCGTTTCCGGTGACGGGGATGACGTGCGCCGTACAGCAGGCGGATTACGTCCGGACTTCACAGGCGCCGGTCAAGGCACAATCAATCGCTTCCCCGGCGGTCTAGCTTCCGCGGATGGTCTCCGGAGTGCGCTGGCCGGCGCCGAGCACGGGCGCCGGCTGGCTTTCGGAGAGGAGCTTGGTGACGAAGCGCTGCCCCTCTGACACCCGCTCGATCTCGATCGCGATTGCATCGACCGATGCTTCCAACCGCTCCAGCCTCTGGGCGGTCTCCGTGAATACGGCGTGCGGTGGCCCGGGTCTGTTGGATCTCTTCCAGAGCGCGCGGGCGGCGGCGAAAGCCAACGGAAACCAAATCAAAACGATCGACAGTACCGAGAGCGTCATTATCTCCTTCGATCCAAGGCCGGCGAAGACCGGCGCGGCCGAAGTGCTGGCGATCACGCCGGCGGCCGGACTCGTAAGCTGTTGTCCAGTCAGCTGAATATCCGTTTCCAGCTGGAGCTGCCGTGCGTCGAGCAGCGCGAGCCGAGCCTCTAATCCCTGGGTTGCCGTCGCGTCCCCGGTTTGCTTCAGCTGGCTGATCAATTTCGAGCGCCGGCTATCAACCGATTTGAGCTGCGTCGAAAGCTCCTCACGGCGCGCGTTGAGCGCGTCGATGTCCGCGGCGGTGCGCGGCATGGGAATCGTGATCGTCTGGGACCCTTGAGCTCCTGGAACGACCACGACGGGAGTGGTAGGACGCGCGGGTGCCTGAACGGATGTCTGCATAGCTAATCTCTACGAGTTCGAGGAGCGTGAGGTTACAGGAATCAGCCGGCCGTCTTCCCCACGGGCGGGCTGTCGAACTCGAACGGATTCTTGGGCTGCTCCGCGCCGACCCGACCAGATGCGATGTCCGCCCTGGCATAAACCTCGGAGCGCACCGGTGAATCGTCCTGCCGCCGCAAGATCGCAATCTGACCGATGTGCGTCAGTGCATCGGAAATCGGGCCCTGGAACAAATGCTCGGCGGTCACGCCGAGGGCTGCATCGGACGCGAGGTATCTGTCGAGCGCGAGAAGAGAAGCGTGAAACCGCTCGACTTCCTTTCTCCACGCCTGCGGCTTGGACTGCACCCAGTCGGACTTTCCCTGCGCCATGCTGAGGGCCCAGTCGAAGAGATCACCCATGTGCGCGATGATCTGCACCGGAGTGCGAGCAGCCTTTCCGAGCTGAAAGTTGCCGAATCCGGGCGGCGCATGACGCTCGACTTTGGCCGCACGATACGCGATCGTGGCGAGCGTGTGGCGGAGGAAAACGCGCGTGGGATCTTTCAGTGCCAGTCCGGCTCGTCGCTAAGCGTGTCCACGTGAATCCGACTCGCGGACGCCTTGCCGGCTAGCCGCTGCCACCCGCCGTTGCTGCTCGTGTGCGCAACAGCGATCTCGAAGCTGTCGGGCGCAAACCAGCGCGCGTGGTTGAAGTCTTCATCGCAGTCGCATCCGCCACCTCCCGGTCCTTTGATCACGATCTCTCCGGTCTTGAGATCGCGCACGATTCCATAGGTGCCTGGATTTGCGGGCGTGGTATCCTCGCCGACGTAAGCGAGGTAGCGCCCATCGGGGGAGACGAGAAGATCCTGATACGAAGACCAGACGTCGTCGGGTATCGGGCTTGTTTCGATGCGGTGTTTTCCCAGACGCAGGCGGAAGATCTGGCGCTGCGGCGTGGACGAATCCTCTGAGAACTGAAGGAGCCCGATGACGAGGCTGTCGCCCACCAGAATCGGCGCTGGTGGAATGACGTTCCGGACAGTGTCCGCGCCAAGCGGAGAAACAACTTCGATCCGATAAACGGTCCCGGTGTCCTCCATCGGCTGCCACGACTCAGTGTAGGTGGAATCGATCACCCGGATGTGCGTGCTCGACCGGTCGCTGTCACCGTTGCAGGCGCCGCTCAGCGCGGTGGCGCCCGCGCCAATCAGAATCAACAGAACGCGCACGCGCATAGAGATTATTTCCCGCCCTCGTTTTCGTCGGCGTCAGCAGCCGAGGGAACGCGGGCCGGAGAAGTCCTGATCTCCTCGGTGCTTGGCACGATCGGCGGCAAGCCGGCCGCCTTCAGCGTCGCGTTGATCGACGGCAGGAAGATGAGCGCGCCGCGCATTGCCGACAGTTGTCGATCCAGCTGCGCCGAGAGATCGTTGAACACCGTGTACGACTGGCTCGTCGGTTTCGCGTCGGTCCCCCCAACGACACCCGAGAGCGCCGCGATCTTGTTGTTCAGTTTGATCGGGTAGTTGAGCGGGTCCTGGCCCGATTGATTCCTCACCTGATATATCTCGCCCTCGATCGCGGAGAGCCTGTTCGACAGGTCCGCGGCGATGCGAGAAAACGCGACACTCTTGTCCGCCGGCATTCTCTTCGCGCGATCTGCGAGCTGTGCCTTCATGTTGCGAATGGTCTTCACGGCATCGTTCGCCTGGCTGGTCTTATCGCGAATACGCACGAGGAAGTCGAATTGCTCCTTCAGATCGGCGTCGGTCGCGGTGCTCCGCGGATCTTTCACGATGGTGAAAGGCTGCGTGTACTTCTGACCGTTCACGTTGAGTCGGACAACGTAGGTTCCCGGCAGGACGACCGGTCCCGCAATGCTGCCTGCCCAGAGAATCATGTTTTCGAATACGGAGGGATCAGGATAGCGCAGATTCCAGGCGAACATATTGAGTCCGGCTTTGTTCGCCACACGCGGTGGCGGCGGCCGCCGCACCGGGCCTTCCTCGCTGGGCGCCGCCTCTTCGCCCCTCGCTTCAACGCGGGCCGTCGTGTCCGGGGCGACGCCTGCGCGTCGCAAGCTGTCGTTGCGCGCCGAGCGAACGCTGTCGGCGCGAATGGAATCAGCCGCGACCGTCGGGTCCTGCTGGCTGGTGAAGCTGCGAATGATTTTTCCTTGCGGATCGAGAAAATCGATCGTCACCAGCTGGCGCGGTTGCGCGAGCGAGTAGTAGACGACGCCGCCTGACGGAGGATTCGCGCCGGTCGGATGTCCGCCCGCCGCGCCATTTCCTCCGCCACCGCCAAAGCCGGCGCGATAAACCTTGCGCGGCTTGAAAAGGTGCGCGGGAGAGCGAGCGATCTCCGGACTCATTTGACGGAGCGCGGAGAGGTCGTCGAGAATCCAGAACGAGCGTCCGTGCGTCGCCGCGATCAGGTCGCCTTCCTTGACGGCGAGATCGTGAACGGGAACGATCGGCAAGTTGCGCCGCAGCGATTGCCAGTTGGCGCCGTCGTCGAACGATACCCAGACCCCTCTCTCCGTTCCTGCGTACAAGAGGCCCGCGCGCTCGGGGTCCTCGCGCAAAACGCGAGTGAACTCCGTCGCGGGGATCCCGTTCGTGATCGGCGTCCACGTCGCGCCGTAGTCATTGGTCTTGTACAGGTATGGCCTCATGTCGTCGAGCTGGTACCGGTTTGCGGCGACATACGCCGTGCCCGACGCGAAATTCGACGCGTCGATCATCGAGATGCGCGCCCACTCCGGCAAGCCGGCCGGCGTCACGTTCTTCCAGGTTTTTCCGCCGTCGCGAGTGATGTGGACCAATCCGTCATCCGAGCCGGCCCAGATCACTCCGGCGGTGCGCGGCGATTCGGCGATCGTGAAGACGGTCGCATAGTACTCGACGGATGTCTGGTCTTTGGTGATTGGACCGCCGGACGCGCCGAGCGTGCGCGGGTCGTGCCTGGTGAGATCCGGACTGATCGGCTTGAATGTTTGGCCTTCGTCGTCCGTCTGAAAAATCACGCTGCTCCCGACGTACATCCGTCCCGGATTATGCGGCGAGATCACGATCGGGTAGGTCCACTGAAAGCGATACTTCGCGTCGGCGGCGTCGTGGCCCATCGGATTGTTCGGCCATGGATTGACGTCCCGCTCGAAGCCGGTCTTGATGTCCTTTCTGGTGAGGAGACCGCCGTACGATCCGGCGAACACGATGTCGGGCGCGTCGGGACGCACCGCGATGTAGCCGCTCTCGCCGCCACCGACATCGTACCAGTCACTGATGTCGATGCCGCCGCTCTTCCGGCTCGGCCCGCACAGCGTCGAGTTGTCCTGCTGCGCGCCGCAGACGCGATAGGGGAAATGGCTGGTCGTGACCACGTGGTAGAACTGCGCGGTCGCCTGGTCCTGTTCCGTCCACGATTTTCCGCCGTTGAACGACACGTTCGCGCCGCCGTCGTTCGCCTCAATCATCCTTTCTGCGTCGTTGGGCGCGATCCACAGGTCGTGGTTGTCGCCATGGGGAACCTGGATGGGTCGGAATGTCTTGCCGTCGTCGGATGACCGGTACATTCCGGTGTTGAGCACGTAGACGGATTTCTCGTTCTTCGGGTCCGCGAAAATGCGAGTGTAGTACCACGCGCGCTGGCGTAGCCTGCGATCGCTGTTGGTGCGGGTCCAGGTCGCGCCGCCATCGGCCGACCGGAACACTCCGCCGGAGTCCGCTTCGATGATCGCCCAGACGATGTTCGAGCTCGCTCGCGCCCGCGAGCCTTCGCTCGCCGACCCGGTGAGAGGCGCGCTTGCTGGAGAGATGGCGAGCCCGATATTGCCTATGACACCGTGGGGCAGGCCGGGATTGCGCGTCAGCTCGGTCCAGTGCTCCCCACCGTCGGTGGACTTGAAAATCCCGCTTCCCGCTCCGCCCGAAACCAGCTGCCACGGAGTCCGCCACGCCTGCCAGAACGCCGCGTAGATGATTTCGGGATTGTTGGGGTCGAGCACGAGATCGGTGACGCCGGTGGAGTCGTTGCGGTAGAGAATCTTTCTCCACGTCTTCCCGCCATCTGTGGTCTTGTAAACGCCGCGCTCGGCGTTCGGGCCGAAGACGTGTCCCAGCGCGCCCACGTAGACGACGTCGGGGTTCGTGGGACTTACGCGCACTCTCGAGATCTGCCGCGTGTCGGCGAGGCCGAGCGACATCCAGGTTTTTCCGCCGTCACTGGTGCGCCAGACTCCATCGCCATGGGACACGTTTCCGCGAATCGGGTACTCGCCGGCGCCGACGTACACGATATCGGGATTCGACTCGCTGACGCCGATCGCGCCGATCGTGCCGCCGAAGTATTTGTCGGTGACCGGCGCCCAGGTGATTCCGCCGTCGGTCGTCTTGAAGACTCCGCCCCCGGTCGTTCCGAAGTAGTACTCATTGGGACGCTTGCCCGATCCGGCTACCGCGACCGATCGTCCTCCCCGAAACGGGCCGATCTCGCGCCAGCGCAGGGCGGCGAAGGTACTGGTGTCGTACGGGGACGATAATGTGGGTGTGCCCGGAATCCCGCGTCCGGGAAGCGGCTGACGCTGTGAAATGGCGGACGACGGAAGCAGGGATACAGTTGTAAGAGCGGCGCCAACCAACAGGCAAAGGGCGCGAGGATTCACGAATCAGTTCTCCGGGCGGACGAGGGTGAGTGGCCGCTACTATGTAGCAAACACTCCAACCGCTCGGCAAGTGGTGACCGTTAGCGGAGAAACCTTTCAGCGAGCTGCGTGAGCCGTTCGTCTCCCTCGCGCTCCGCTCGCGCGCGAATCGCCTCGACGTAGGGGCGCAGCTTTTTTTCGCCCCAGTAGTATCCAGTCGCGCTCTCGGCGCTTCCCGTGTCGCCCGATCGCGCGCCCTCGAGCAACGCCTCGGCCGCCGCCTCATCGTAGCCGGGGTCGCTGCGGGCGGGAAGGGAATAGCGTTTCCCCGGATCACCCCACCCAGCATCTTCTTTCACGAATGCTCGCGACATTGCGACTGCCCTCGACGGAATTGCTGTAATGTCGCAGCTTTCACGACGGGTATCACGGGACTTGCAGGTTATATTCGCAATCCAGAGACCATGGAGGCTGGATGAGAGAATCCTTTGAGGAGCAGCAGGAGGCACTCGACCCGCATCGCCGCGAGGAGCGAGATGGAGCTGCGCTGGAGCTCGCCGGGCGACTGCGGCAGAAGGGAGTGCTCCTCACTGGACGCGAGGCCAGCGGCCAGCTCGACGACCTGATGACCGCCATCGATCGCTTCGAGGCGGCGGTGATCGCTCGCGGGGGAGACCTCTTCGTGAACACCCCCTTCTCCAATCCGCCGGAGAATCCCGATTTCGTGATTCCCCTTCGCGTCCCCGGAGAGGATCCGGAAGCTTACGCGGGGCGCGTCAATGCGGCCGCCGAGCGGTTGGAGACGGCGGACCTTTAGAGTCGGCTGCCGCGGTGAATAGCGCCACGCGCCGGAGTATCCGCTGGGCGCAGGCCGGCCTGCTGATAAATGCAGTCCTGGTGCTCGTCAAGCTCTTTGCGGGCATCATTGGTCACGCTAGTGCGCTGGTGGCCGACGCCGTTGAGTCGTCGTCCGACATTTTCTCCTCGCTGATAGTCTGGATGGGCTTGAGCATTGCGGCCCGCCCCGCCGACGAAGATCACCCTTATGGCCACGGCAAGGCCGAGCCGCTTGCCGCCGCCGTGGTCTCGCTGATGTTGCTCGGCGCGGCGGTGGGGATCTCGATCATGGCGATTCGTGAGATTCACTCGCCGCAGCACCTCCCGGCGCCATTCACGCTCTTCGTCGCTGCGGGCGTAATCATCGTCAAGGAAACTCTCTTCAGAAGGGTGTCGCGCGTCGGCAAAGATGTGGGGAGCACCGTTGTCACCGCCGACGCGTGGCATCACCGCGCGGATGCGATCAGCTCACTCGCGGCGTTCATCGGAATCAGCATCGCGCTGATAGGCGGGCGCGGCTGGGAAGCTGCTGACGATTGGGCGGCGCTCGTCGCGGCCATCGTGGTTGCCGTGAATGGCGTGCGAACGCTCCGTCCCGCGATCTCGGGACTAATGGATGAAGCGCCCGACCGCTCGGTCAAGGAACGCGTGCTGGAAGCGGCGTGCTCGGTGGCCGGCGTCCGAAACGTGGAGAATCTGAAAGTGCGACGCTCCGGGCTCGGGTTCTACGCCGACCTTCACGTGCAGGCTGACCCCGCGATATCTCTCGAGGACGCGCACGAGATCGCGGCGACGGTCAAGTATGCCATTCTGGGGGCGATTCCAAGCGTCGTCGGCGTCCTCGTTCACATGGAGCCTCATCGGGATCGCGGAAAACTGGTGGAAGATCCGGTGCTGAGCCTGCCGCCGATTTGAGGCCGCCGCCGATTTAACCCGCCGGCGATCTAACCCGCCGGCGATTTGAACCCGCCCGCTAGGATCGCTTCCAGTCCCCGCTCTTTCCGCCGCGCTTCTCGGTGAGGCGCACGTCCGAGATCTCCATCCCGCGGTCGAGCGCTTTCGCCATGTCGTAAATCGTGAGCAACGCGACGGTGACGGCCGTGAGCGCTTCCATCTCGACTCCTGTCCTTCCGCGCGTCGATGCCCACGCAGTGACGTGAAGCCCGGGTAGCGATCGATCCACCTCCAGATCCACTCCGGTGTCCGTCAGAGCAATCGGGTGACAGAGCGGAATGAGCTCGGCTGTGCGCTTCGCGGCCATTATTCCGGCGATGCGCGCGGCGGCGATGGCGTCGCCCTTGGCGAGAGCGTTTCGCTCGATGGCATCCAGCGCCTCGAGGCTCATCGTTATCGAGCCTTCCGCGTGCGCGGTGCGCGCGGTCTCCGCTTTCCCGCCGACATCGACCATGCGGGCTCGTCCTTCGGCGTCCAGGTGCGTAAGCTCGCTCATTTCAGCGTCGCGGACAATTCGCGAATCAGCTTCGAGGTGATGAGCTGCGGGCTGACGTTTCCACCGGCGTAGGTCTGCGCCTTGAGAACCGCATCGACCGCGCGAGCCGCGGACGCGGCGGCGGAGACATCCTTTTTGTGAAGCGCGTCCCGCGCGCGCTCACCCAGTAGCTCGACCAGCGCTTCGAGCGTGTCAGCGAAGGCGCCGCGCGCGCCCGTGGATCCCTGCGAGAGAGCCGTGGAATAAACCACAGACGGACGCGCGCTCGTTGCCGCATCGACGATTTTGCGCGCGTTGATCGTGGCCCTGGCGTCGGTTTCCCCGGTGAGGAGTCTTCCCGGCGCACCCGCGGCCGCGCGCACGCGCTCGGACGTGGTCATCTTCGCTTTGGCGTCGAGCGCTTTCTTGACGACCGGATTCTCCACGAAAGCGCGGACCGCGCTGTCCTGAACCAGTGGCACCCGGACGGCTACGACGCGCGAGCGGATGGTCGGCAAGAGCGCTCCCGGCTCGCTCGATGTCAGGATAATGGTCGTGTCAGCGGGCGGCTCCTCGAGCAGCTTGAGGAACGCGTTCGCCGCCATGTCGGCGCCTTCCTGGGAGACCATGCGCTCCGCATCGCCGATGATGAAGATCTTCCGATTTCCCATCGCCGGTGAGATGGCCGCCCTCTGAACGAGAGAGCGAACAGTGGCGACAAATATCCCTTCCGTCCCGGATGGAGCCGCGTAGAGTCCGTTTGCCGCGGCGCGCTCAGCCGTGGCTTCGGCGTAGTCGTCACGCACTTGTTCGAGATCGGGGTCGGAGTCTCTGAGCCGCGGCCGGGGAAAGATCCAGTGCAGATCCGGATGCGTCAGCTCGGCGACATAGCGGCAGGTCTTGCATGCGCCGCATGGCGAGTCCGCCTCTGCGCAAAGCAGGCGCTGGGCCAGCCAGAGAGCGAGACGCTGTTTGCCGACTCCGCGCGGCCCCTGGAGCAGCAGGCTCGCCGGCAACGTTCCGGCGCGAATGCTCTCGGCGAGCCGCTCGCGCAGCTGTTCATGTCCGTAAAGGTCGACGATCGGCACGTCGAAATATGGCTATGGCGACGTCTCGGGTCAGGTGCCTTGCGATGTTCCGGCGCTGGCACAGTTTCTGACCTGAATGAGAGCATCAGTTTCGGACACCAACCGCAACAGGAGATCGCAATGTCCAGCCAGCTCAAGGGGCGCAAAGTCGCATTCCTCGCCACCGACGGGGTGGAGCAGGTAGAGCTCACCGCGCCCTGGAATGTGCTAAAGCAGGCGGGGGCTGACGTGGTGCTCGTTTCAGACAAACCGGGCGAGATCCAGGCGATGAACCACGACGCGAAGGGACAGAAGCTCCGCGTGGACGTCGAGGTATCCAGGGTGACGGCTCGGGATTTCGACGCGCTGGTGCTGCCGGGTGGCGTCGCTAATCCCGACAAGCTGCGCACGAACAAAGTGGCGGTGAGCTTCGTCCGCGAGTTCATGGAGCTGGACAAGCCCGTGGCGGCGATCTGCCATGCCCCCTGGCTGCTGGTCGAAGCCGACGCTGTCCGCGGAAGGACGATCACATCGTGGCCGAGCCTGGAGACGGACGTCAGGAACGCGGGCGGGGCGTGGGTGGACAAGCAGGTGCAGGTCGATCAGAAGCTCCTCACGAGCCGAAGGCCCGACGATCTTCCCGCTTTCTGCGCGAAGCTGGTGGAGCTGCTGGCCGACACGATCGACGAGCGGCGCCTGGACAAGATGGTAGAGCAGAGCTTCCCGGCCAGCGACCCGTTACCGGGACCGATTGCTCTGGGGTAGAATGGGCAGGGATACGCAAAGAAAGCGGCTCCGCTTTGTACCGCAAAGTACTTGACAATAGTCGTGCCAACTCCTAATTTCGCAGCCATGGCCTCGGTCACACCTCTTCATCGCGCTCCGGCGTCCGAACCACCCGCGCTGCACGTGCGCGCGATGGACAACCTCGCTTTCATCCGCGACACGATGGAGGCGGCCGGCTCCTTCACGGCAGTCTCGGGGTGGGGTATGGTGGCGGTCGGAATCATCGCCACCGTCGCGGCCACGATCTCCTACGCGCAGCACTCGGCGCTGAGATCGCTCTACGTCTGGATCGCGGCGGCGGTTCTCGCTCCCGCCGTGATGCTGTGGGCAATCGTGCAAAAGGCGCGCAGAGCGCACATGCCGTTGCTCTCGGGGCCCGGCCGCAAATTCATTCTCAGCTTTTCGCCACCGATGCTCGTGGGCGCGCTGCTGACGATCGTTCTTTACCGCGCCGGCGTCGTCCAGGCGATTCCGGGGATGTGGCTCCTGCTATATGGTACGGGAGTCGTGGCGGGTGGCGCCTTCTCGGTGAGAGTAGTGCCGGTGATGGGGATCTGCTTCATGCTGGCCGGGACGGTCGCGATTTTCACTCCGCCATCGTGGAACGACTGGATCATGGCCGCGGCGTTCGGCGGTCTTCACATCGCGTTTGGAATTCCGATTGCGCGGAGGCACGGTGGCTAAGCACGGAACCGCGCGTGATGACCGTCGCCCAACGGTGGGAGACTTGCGTACCGTTCGCGGGAAATCGGATGCGGGCCCGGCTGCATCGCGAGCCGACTCCCTCGACCGGCTCATTCACGAGCGCCTGCGGCTCGGCATCGTGAGCGCGCTTGCTGTAAACGATTCGCTCAGCTTCAGCGACCTCAAAAAGCTGATGAAGACGACGGACGGCAATCTGAGCGTGCACGCCCGGAAGCTCGAGGAAGCGGAGTACATCGCGTGCACCAAGTCCTTCGAGGGGCGGATGCCGAAGACGGAGTACCGGCTGACCGCCGCGGGGCGCCGCGCGCTCGAGCGTTACCTCGATCACATGGAGGCGCTCATTCGCGCCACGCGGGAGCGCTGACAGAGTGCCCCCCACACACCACGCAATGAAGCACACGCACGCCCGTCATCCGCCCGCAAGCGGGCACCCGCAGCCTACGCCGGCGCAATCCGGAATTCACGTCGCCATCATCATGGATGGCAACGGACGATGGGCGAACGCGCGGGGGCGTCCGCGCGCCGCTGGGCACATCGCCGGCGCGCGCGTCGTGCGAAAGATCGTCGAAGCCGCTCCCGATAGCGGGATCGGAATGCTGACGTTGTACGCGTTCTCCGCGGACAACTGGGCGCGCCCGTCGCGCGAGGTCGCGCTGCTGATGCGGCTCTTCCGCCGCTACCTGGTGGCCGAGACCGACCGGTGCGTGACGAACGATGTGCGCATGCGGATCATCGGACGTCGCGACCGCATCCCGGCCGAGCTGCTTCGCGCGATCAGAGCCGCGGAGGACGCAACCAAGCAGGGCACCCGGCTCGATCTGCGAATTGCAGTTGATTACTCCGCCCGCGACGCGCTGGTGAGAGCTGCCCAGCGCTTGAGTGGCGCCGAGAGCATCACGCGCGAGGATCTTTCGCGAGCGATGTCCGACGTCTATCACTGGGACGGCGAGTCTCGCGATGTCGACCTTCTGATCCGAACGGGCGGTGAGCAGCGTCTGAGCGATTTCCTACTCTGGGAATCCGCCTACGCCGAGCTGTACTTCACTGATCGCCGCTGGCCCGATTTCACCGCCGCTGACCTTCAAAGCGCAGTGAATGAATTCCACTCACGAGAAAGAAGGTTCGGCACCGTACCGGCTGCTGCAGCGGGTTGAGTCTGGGCTGGTTGCGCCGGCGCCGAGCCAACGCTGTCTCGCTCGAACGCGCGAACCTCTAACGCGTGTATGAAGGCTCCCAGCCTTTTAGCGTAGTTAGCAGCCCGCTCCCTGCTTCAGTATTGAAAATGCCGGCCCCAGAGCCGCGATCTAAACTGGCCTCTTAACGACGAGCCTGGACGCCCGTCTAACTATTCAGCCGCAGCATTTCCGCGCGCGGCGCTCAACAGTTGTGGAGGGTTTAAAATGTCGTCAGTTCGTGCCTTGGCGCTCGGCGCCTTGATGATCGTTGGAGTGGCGGGAGTCTCCGCAGCTCAGTCTACCGCGACCCCGCGTTCGCGGTCCGACAGTTCCTATCGTCGTGGTCCCCACGCCGGCCAGATGCGCGGCCGCATGGGCCCCGGTGGCGGAGAATTCGGACGTGATCTCAACCTGACCGACGCCCAAAAGGCGCAGGTCAAGGCGATCCACCAGAAGTACCAGCCGCAGAACGAAGCGCTGCGCACCCAGGCCAAGCCGTTCATGGACGCGGCCCGCGCAGCTCGCCAGAAGGGTGATACCGCTGCGGCCCGCAGCAACATGCTGAAGGCCCGCCAGGTGATGCAGGGTGGCCAGTCCACCCACACTCAGGAAATGGCCGATATTCGCGGCATCCTGACGCCTGACCAGCGTGCCAAGTTCGACGCCCGCCAAAAGACAATGAGCGAGCGCCGTGCAAAGGGCGCAAACAAGGGATGGGACAAGAAGGGTTCCACCGTTCCGAAGTCAAAGTCGTAAGAAGCAGCAACTCACAGAACGCAGAGAGCCTCCGGCGCTGAAAAGTGCCGGAGGCTCTTTGCATCTGCTCTCAGACTATCCCCGCATGGCCGCGAAAACTAATTTTGCGAGAACGGAACTCGTTCAGCCCGATTGCTCACGCGCCCCCCAGGCGCGAGGTACCTGATCAATGGCATCTGAAGTTGTCCAGCTCACGCGCCGCGGTTTCGGCCAGACGACGCGCCGCGACGCGTGGTGGGTTCAACCGCTCGTGGTCTTCATAGTGCTCGCCAGCTTTCTCGCGTACGCGACGTGGGCGGCGTTTCAAAACAAGTTCTACGCGTTCGGGAACTACCTCTCGCCGTTCTACTCGCCGCTGCTGTTCTCCGATTCTGAGATGGAACACGTGCGCGCGTCTGATCAGCTCGCACGCTCACGTGGCACCGCAGACCGAGACTGCTTACGAACCCGCGCTGGAAGATTGATGCGACTCGCGACACCAGTCTTGCTCGTCGCGGCTCTCGCCGTCTCCGCTGGCGGTGCACCGCTCTTCGCCCAGCAGAAGACGACGCCCGTGCCAGCCTCAGCCGCCAAGGCAGGGACGGCAGCAATCGCCGGCGTCGTCGTCGATAGCCTGAACGGGAGATATCTCCGGGGAGCGGATGTGATCATCGAGGGCGCGAAGAGGTCGCTCGTGACGGATTCTCTCGGGAAGTTCAGGATCGACAGCCTGCCGCCCGGCACCTATCAGGTCGGCGTCTTCCATCCGCTGCTCGACACGCTTGGCATCTCACTGGCGAGCCGGCCATTTCACATCGGGCCGGACAGCTCGAGTTTTGTTTTTCTCGCGGTGCCGTCGGCGACGACGATCATTCGGAGTGCCTGTCCGGTGCGAGGCTTCCGCCCGCAAGGCACGTCGGCCGTGATCGGACACGTGACCGATCCGGAATCGCTCCAGCCGGTCGCGGGAGCCGAGGTTTCGATCGCGTGGATCCAGCTCGAGGTGTCAAAGGAGGTCGGCGTCAGGCGGACGCCGCGCGTAATTCGCGACAGCACCGATGCGCAGGGCGCGTTCAAGCTTTGCGGACTCCCGAACTCGATGCAGGCGACGCTCCAGGCTAGAAAAGCCGGCGCCGTCACGTCGGAGATCCCGATCTCGCTCGGCGACCAGGAGTCGGAGCTCTTCGCGCGCACGATGCTGCTGGCGCGGGCGGATTCAGGAGCGAAAACCGGCAATGCAACCGTGTCCGGCCGTATCGTTCTCGAGGGCGCCCCATCCAACGCCGGCAGCCGCGTCGAGGTCGTGGGAACCGACGTCGTTACCCTGACCAACGAGCGTGGCGAGTTCACGATGAAGAATCTGCCCTCCGGCACCCACGTCCTGTTGGCGCGACACCTCGGCTTTGGCGCTGAGACTGTCCCTGTCGATCTCTCGTCGCACGAGCCGAAGCAGGTGACGATCAAGCTGCCGAAGTTTGTGGCGACAATGGATCCGGTTGTCGTTACCGCCCGCCGTGCGGCCAGCCTCGACAAGGTGGGATTCAACATGAGGAAGAGGTCGGGAATGGGATACTATCTCGGGCCGGATCAGCTCAAGGACATGCATCCGAACGCTCTCACCGACATTCTGCGACGCGTCCCGAGCCTTCGCATCAACTATGGGCCGAACGGCGACGAGGTAAGCAGCTCGCGGGGGACAACGAGCCTCACGGGTGGCGGTGGATGCGTGCAGTATTACGTTGACGACATGCCATGGCAGTCGGCGACGCCCGGGGACGTCAACAACTTCGTCAACGCCAATGAAGTTGTGGGTGTCGAGGTTTATGCCGGACCCGGCGCGCCCGCCCAGTACACCCGCGGCATGCAGGATTGCACGACGATCGTCATCTGGACGAAGTTCAAGATTCGGGATTAACCCACAGCAATAACTTACGCCGGAGTCGAAGATGAAAATGCCGAGCAGGTCCCTAGTGTTAAACATCGCCGCCATCGTCGCGTTCTGCGGCGCCTGTTCATCGGCGCAGCGAATGCAGAATTCCGTTGCTGCTGCGAACGCCATCATGTACAACGCCAGCGGTACGCCGATCGGCACCGCCCAGATCTGGCAGGACAAGAACGGGCTTGTCCATGTGGATATAGCCACCATCTCGCTTCCGGCGGGCACGCATGGAATCCACTTCCATGACGTCGGGAAGTGCGAGGGAAGCGGCGCATTTGCCACTGCGGGGGGGCACTACAACCCGATGGGGATGGAGCATGGGCTCCAGAATCCGAAGGGACCCCACGCCGGCGACAATCCGAACTTCGTGATCCCGGCCAGCGGCGTCGGAACGGTCGCGTTCAACTCCGATCGCGTTTCGCTCACGCCGGGAACCCGCTCGCTATTCGATGCCGATGGCAGCTCACTCGTGATTCACGCGAGTGCCGACGACCAGGTCACGAATCCCGCTGGCAACAGCGGCGCGCGCATCGCATGCGGGGTAGTGCGAGCGCTTCCTTGATCGCCGAAATCTCTTGACACACTCGGCGACCCGCCGCACGTTCCACGCATGACGGGTCGCCCTCGACGTAAAGCGGCAGGCGGTGAAGGCGCGCGAAGCGCGCGAGGCGGAGCCAAGCGCAGCGAACAGAGAGTCGCGCGCAACGCGAGAGGCACGGCTTACATGAATCTCGCCGCGGCGCTGGCGACGGTTTTCTCCGCCGGCGTCTACACCAAGGACGAGCTGCAGACCGCTGTGTGCATTTTCGTCTCCGAGATGAAAACCGGTGGAGAGACCGGTGAAGGCGTGGTCAAGGCAGCGCAGAGTCTCGTCAACGAAGTCGGTGCGCGCTTTCCCTCGTCCGAGCGCACGCAGATTCTTCTGGCCGACATGGTTGCCTGGTGCCTCGCGGAGTACTATCGCGAGAGTGCGTGAGGGCGCCCGCGTCCTCTTTTCTGCTCGTAGAGAGCGGTATCCGCCTGAGCGAGCAGATCCACCAGCATCGTACCTTCGGCCTTTGACCTCTTGGCGCCCAGACTGAGCGAGAGCTCGTACCCGCGGTCGATCTCCTGATTGTGGATCGCCACCCGCGCCGTGATGCGCTCACACACGAGCTCGGCGGTCTGATCGGAATCGACCGTCATCAGCGCGACGAATTCGTCACCGCCTAGCCGCGCGATGAGGTCGGCTTCGCGGCAGCTCTCGCGGAGCACGCGCGCGGTGTCGATGAGCGCGCGATCGCCCACCAGGTGTCCGTGAGTGTCGTTTATGTGCTTGAGCTGATCCACGTCGATGAAGATCATGAGGACGTCGCGCTCCTGGCGCGTCGCCAGCTTGAGCGCCTGCTCGGAGAGCGCGATGAACGCCCGCCGGTTGTGAAGCCCAGTCAGCTGGTCGACGAGCAGGAGCGCCTTGAGCTCGTCCTCCGCGTACTTCCGCGCGGAGATGTCGTGGTACATGGCGTAGATTCGTCCCGGCTGATCCACAACCCCAAACGGCGTCGCGGCGATGGCGACCCAGAGAGTGTGGCCATCCTTGTGACGCCGTTGCGCTTCCGCTCGCAGCTTCTCTCCCGCCGCCACGCGCGCGGTGAGCTTTTCGCCTTCTTCGACCCCCTCCCCGGGGACGATCAGATCGTTGATGTTCCGGCCGAGGGCCTCGTCCTCCGTGTAGCCGAACATCGTTGTGAACTGGCCGTTGATGCGGATGATGTGATCGTGCTCGTCGAGGATCGCGATCGCCTCCGGGGCGTTCTCGAAGAGCGTGGCGAAATAGACTTTCTGCGTTTGAAGCGCCTCATAGAGACTCTTGCGGTCGGTCACATCGATGGCGATTCCAACCGTTCCGGAGATTTTTCCGTCGGCGGCGCGGAGGGGCTCGACTCGTGTCTCGAATGATCGTCCCCGCCAGTCGGTCTCGTACCGAACGAGCTCACCCTGTAGGGCTCTCAGGTGCGCCGCGAGCGGAGTAAAGCCGGGGTCGCGCGTCTTCAGCACCTCGTACAGCGTCATCCCAACCTGTTCGTTCGCGCTCGTGCCGATGAGGTGGAGACCGGCGCCCTGCGAAAACGTGATGTTGAGCTGTGCGTCGGTGGACCAGAGGTTGACCGGCACCGACTCCAACATGAAGCTGAGGCGCCGCTCTGTGTCGAGCCCGTTGTGGCGAACCGGTGGCGTTTTTTCAGCCGGCCGCGACCTGAATCTCCCAAGCAGGCGCCTCAGGAAGGTACCGAATGGCTTCAGCGGCTGGGTCACCATGGAAGGAGAGGTCAACTTGCCTCTCATTCTCTCACCGATACCGCGTGGACGCAATGATTTCCGTGCGGGTCAGGGCCTCCGTGCACGGGTCGTCAGCGTCCCGTTGGTCCGGTACGAGACCCTCCAGATGGTGCCGCCAGTGTCGTCGGTGATGAAGATCGAGCCATCCGGAGCCTGCGCCAGGCCGACTGGCCGGCGGGCCTGCTGCGCTCTTCCGGAAGCGGCGTTGGAATTGAATCCATCGGCAAACGTGGTAAAGGACCCCATCGGCCGGTTGAATCGGAACGGCGCGAACACTACGCGGAATCCGGCTTGCGGCAGCGGGGCGCGGTTCCATGAGCCGTGAAACGCGACGAAGGCGCCGCCGCGGTACTGGCTGGGGAACTGACTGCCGGTGTAGAAAAGCATTCCGTCGGGAGCCCAATGGCCGGGGAACGCCATCAGCACCTGGGCCTTGCTGGAGCACTGGCCGGTCTTCTGACCGTCACCTCCGTACTCCGGAGAGAGCACCAATCCCCGGCTGTCGACGTCGTAGTAGCAGTACGGCCATCCATAGTCGGCGCCTCGATCTATTCGCACCAACATCTCGCCGGGGTTTTCGGCGCTCTTTTCGGCAGTAAAGAGCTTCGGCCAGTTGTCGTGCAGCTGGTCGCGACCGTGCACGGTGGCGTACAGGTAGCCATCCAATGGATTGCGCGCGAGCGCCACGGCGTTTCTCAGGCCCGTCGCGTACCGCCGGCCATCGCTCGGCCGCTGGCGCAAGCGTTTCGCGTCGAACTCCCAAACTCCGGCGCGGGTGTCGAGCTCAGTGCACGGATTGAATCCGGGAGATTCGGGCTGGCGATCGCGCTGCTGGCATGAGTTGGTTGCGGAGCCGATGTTGACGTAGAGCGTCTGGCCCTGGAGCACGAAGTTGTGGGAGTGATGCGACCCGGTCATCGGGAGACCGGTTACGATCGTATCGGGATTTCCGCTGGGCGTGAGCGAGCCCGCCGCCAGGCGGTACCGGACGATTGAATTTCCCGCGGTGGCGTAAAGGAGATTCCCGGCGAGCGCGATGCCCGTTCCGCCTCCCACACCAAAGCGCTGTTGAAGGTCCGCCTTTCCATCTCCGTTGGTGTCGCGGAGCGCGAGGATTCCGCCGGTACTGGATTGTGCGCTCGCGCCCGGCGCGGCGCGGCCACCGCGCGTAGCCCGCGTATTGACGAAGACATCACCGTTCGGTGCGACGACGACATGTCGGGCCCCGGCCGCTCCGTCGGCGAAGACGGTGGCGCAGAAACCGTCCGGCAGCTGGAGTCCCGCGGTGCATCCCGGGGGCCGCAGGCCCGGTGGCAGTCGGTTCTGGGCTTGAGCGGATCCAGCGAGAACACAGGCGAACAGAAGTGTCTTCTTCATGGAAATCACCGGTGGCGGGAGTTGTGTGTTGGGGCAAATCTCGCACCCGGGTTGAGTCGTGTCGAACGGCGCGAGAGCTCAAAGGCGGACGGAACTACAGAATGCGGTGCGGAGCTGGCGCAAAAAAAACGCGGGCTGGTGGATCACCACCAACCCGCGTTTTTTTGCCGCGCTGAATTCGACTTCGCGCTGCCTTAGCCGCCGCAGGCGGTTCTCACCCGCGCCGCATCTCGAGGCATGTAGATCGCGAGAGCGCTGGCTTTCTGTGTAGCCGACTTCGTGCCGATCACTTCGCCGAGCACCTTGACCGTAGTCTTGTTCTGCTGGACAGGGTTGACGATTACAGCGTTGGCGCCGACCTTGGCCGCCCCATTTCGGATCTGCTGCTGGAGCTGGTTATCGGTCGTCCAGACGGAATTGCCAGACGCCTCGATCCACGCCAGCTCGTAGTAGTCGTACGGGACATCCGCGCGGCTGTTGTAAACGGCGATAGCGGCCGCGCACGTCGGTGCGCGACTCATGTTGGGATTGACGTTCGTGGTCGTCTTCTTGACGCCGGCGCAAGCCGAGCCGACGGCGAGCGCGAACGCGAGTGTGATTCCTTTGATGGCGTTGGTTCCGATCATGGTTACTCCCTGCGATTGCTTAGGTGGGTGCCCTTGTTGTTCAATCGGGCATACTGCTCTGTTTGCAAGGGAGAGGCCGCCCTAGAGTCGCAAAATTGAGCTGATCAGTGGAACCAGGAGTGACACGCGGGAGCCGGACCTGTCTCCGACTCCCGCGCGCCTGACCAGAAACGGTGGTGCCGAATCAAACTCGCGGGGTAGCGTTTCGACCTTTGAGGAAATGCCAGATGACTGCTACGATCGCAAATAGGAGCAGGATGTGAACTAGTCCACCAACCACCGGGAATAAAAAGAACCCCAATGCCCAGAGAACGATTAGCACCAGCGCTATAGTGAGAAACATGGCTACTCCTTAAACGTTGGGGGCGTTGCCCTTTGTCTCGTTCTCGAGACCGCGCTTGTTGATGGTCATACATCTCCCGACTGAAGGTTGGCCGCCCAAAACAAGCGGTGCTTCGTCGATTTATCAGGGCAAGCGCCGGGCCTGAGGCGTCCGCCCAAGCATATTTGCGCCGACTACCTTGACGCGGCAGCTTGGGACGCAAGGGAAAGGTTGTCCTACGTCAGGTTGCCTTTTTCGAGACGCTGTTAAGCGAAGGTTAATCCGAAGCCGTACTTGAAAAGCGGATCGTAATTTTTGTCGCCTACGTTAATCGGAATCTGCGCCATGGACCGGGGCCACGAAAAGGATAGTTTGCCCGTTGGTTTGTAATCACCGAAGAGCACATCCGTCACACCTTGCCCTTCCGTCCCCGGCAACCAGGCTGCAACAAAAGCATCGCAGCGCCCCAGCGCGTCGTTGATGATCATCGGGCGTCCAGAAAAGAGCACAACAACAACCGGAATGCCCGCCTGCTTCATGTTGTTGATCGCCGTCACATCTTCCGCGGCGAGCGCGAGGTCGTCCCTGTCTCCCACGCCTTCGGCGTATGGTGTTTCGCCGATCACGACGATTCCGACGTCCGCGCCGCCGGCGCCACTACCATCTTTCGACGACGTCACCTTTGTCGCCGGCGAAACCGTGTTTTGAATGGCCTTGAGAATGGTCGTCCCGCCAGGGGTAACCTCACCGCTCTTGCCCTGCCACTCGATAGTCCAGCCGCCGCATTGGTTGCCGATATCGTCGGCGCTTTTGCCTCCGACATGAATGCGCGCAAGTTTCTTCGATAAAGGCAAAGTGCGCTTCTCATTCTTGAGCAGCACCAATGATTGGCGCACGCATTCGCGCGCGACCTGGCGATGTTTGGCCGAGCCAAAGGTCTTGTGCAAACGCCGGTCAGCCAGCGGAGATCGGCTCTTATTCATCAATCCCATGGCGAATTTGACTCGCAGGATGCGCGTGACGGCATCGTCTATCCGCGCCATGGGCACCTTGCCTTCCTTGACCAGCTCCAGCAGCAGATTGAAGAACTGTTCATAGTCGGTCGGCACCATCACCATGTCCATACCTGCGTTGATCGAGATGCCGATGGCTTCCTTATAGTCTTTGGTTATCTGATTGACGGCCTTGTAGTCGGAAATCAGGAAGCCTTCGAAGCCCAGCTCCTGTTTCAGGATGCCAGTGAGCAGCCTCCTGCTGCCTGAGACCTTGACTCCATTCCAACTGTTGTATGAGGGCATGATGGAGCCGACGCCGGCTTTGACAGTGCTGATGTAGCCCTGCAAATGAATCTTTCTCAAATCCGCTTCGCTCAGTTGCGTATCGCCCTGGTCGAGCAGGTGCTTTCCCTCGGGATTGGCAAACCCAGCCGTCCCGATCGTAGTGCCGCCGTCCCCAACAAAGTGCTTGGCGCACGCCAAAACGCTCAAAGGATCACCGAGATCGTCGCGCTGCAGACCCCTGACCGCGGCTTCTCCCAAGGTCCGAGCGAGCTCTGGCGCTTCCCCGAACCCTTCGTAGGTTCGGCCCCATCTTTCATCGCGCGGAACCGTGACGCAGGGAGCAAACGCCCAATTGACGCCGGTGGCGCGCACTTCTTCCGCAGTCACCCGCGCGGCGCTTTCAACGAGCTTCGGATTGCGCGTGCAGCCCAGACCAACGTTGTGCGGAAACATCACCGCGCCCAGGACGTTGTTATGACCGTGCACAGCATCTGCTCCGTAGAGCAGGGGAATGCGGAGACGGGTCTTCAGTGCGTGCTCCTGATAGCCATCGCACATGTCAGTCCAGGCAGCGAGGCTGTTGCCCGCCTTGGGGTCCGAGCCTCCGCCGCTCAAGAGTGAGCCCAGGAAATATTTTTGAATGTCATTGACATCTTTCAGGGCGTCCTGCTCCGCCTGGGTCATCTGGCCGATCTTCTCTTCCAGGGTCATTCTGGCGAGCAGCTCTCGCACTTGCCTATCGTAAGAAGAGAGTGGTTTCTGAGCAGCAGGATATCCCATTGCAGTTCTCGTCCCGATACCCAGAGCTTCAATGATCGTTGGGGCGAACATAGTGGCGCCGGCAGCCAGGGCGGAGGACTCGATGAATTGTCGGCGATTAATCTTTTTCGTCATAAGTTTTTCAACTCCGTATTCAGCGGTCCTTGATCTGGGGCAAGCGAGAGAAGCGACCTCACGAGAGCCAGAATTATTAGTCTCTCAGGCAACAGTCAAGCAGAAAGCAAAACGGACACACCGAATGGGAGTGCCCGTTTGTGATGTCTCGTTGCTCAATAGAGAGTTGTAACAGCTCCCGAGGAGGGACTCGAACCCCCGACCCGGTGATTAACAGTCACCTGCTCTACCACCTGAGCTACTCGGGATCAGCTACGCAAACTAGCAACTTGGAGCCCTCGAATCAACCGAACCGTGTGAGTGCTCGCTCAGTAATTCTGCCATAACCAGTATCCGCTAACTTCCATCCATGCGATCAAAACGAAACGGCACCCAACGTCCGACCGCGCTCGTCACCGGCGGCTCCGGCGGCATCGGACTGGAGATCGCCAAGGTTCTCGCCCGAAACGGATTGGATCTCGTGCTCGTGGCGCGCACGCGGGATACGCTCGAGGCGGCAGCCGGTCAGCTTGAGGGAAAATTCGGCGCCAAGGTCCACGTCTTCGCCGCCGATTTGCGGCGCCCCGATGCTCCGCAAGCGATCTTCGACTTTCTGCATAACGAGAACATTCCGATCGACGTGCTGGTCAACAACGCCGGATTCGGAGTCGGAGGCGAGTTCGCGGACACGAAGCTTCAGCGAGAGCTGGAGATGATTCAGGTCAACATCTCCGCGCTCACGCACCTCACCAAACTGTTCCTGCCGGCGATGATCAAGCGCAAGGCGGGTCGCGTGCTCAACGTTGCGTCCACGGCCGCGTTTCAGCCGGGACCGCTGATGGCTGTTTACTACGCCACCAAAGCTTACGTGCTCAGCTTCTCGCAAGCGCTCGCCGAGGAGCTGCGCCACAGCGGTGTCACGGTGACGGCGCTGTGTCCGGGACCTACACGCACCCGCTTCGCGGCGTCGGCTGACCTAAGGAGCTCGCGACTGTTCACAGCTTTCGGAATCGCGCACGCCGCCGATGTGGCGGCATTTGGGGTCGCTGCGATGATGCACGGCCGGCGCGTCGCAATCCCGGGCATCAAGAACAAAATTGTCGCTCAAGCCAGCCGATTCGTGCCGCGCGCCGTCTCGGCCAAGCTCGCCCGCATGGCGCAGGAATCCCGCTAGCGAACGTCGAAGCGGTCGGCTTGCGTTGCTAAAGAGCCAGCTGCCGCGACATAGGTTCGACATTGGATCGCGCGAAGCCTATCCGAGGTGAGATCTCCTCGCTCTCGATGCGTCGCTCCAGCAGCGGCGCCAGCCAGCGTCCGGTGTGCGAGTCTTCGACCTTCGCCACATCTTCCGGACGACCCATCGCGACGACCTTGCCCCCCCCGATACCGCCTTCCGGGCCAAGATCGATGATCCAGTCGGCGAGCTTTATCACGTCGAGATTGTGCTCGATGAGCACCAGCGTGTGCCCCTGCTCGAGAAGGCGGTCGAAAACCTTCGCCAGCTTTCTGATGTCCTCGAGGTGGAGGCCCGTCGTTGGCTCGTCCATCACGTACATCTTCTTCCCGGATTTCTTTCCCGCCAGCGCCAGCTCGCGCGCGATCTTGATGCGCTGCGCTTCTCCGCCCGACAGCGTCGTCGCCGGCTGCCCAAGTCGAACGTAGCCGAGTCCGACCTGCTGGAGCTGCCAGAGGGCCTGGCCGAGCTTTTCCTCGCGCGGGAAGAACCTGATCGCCTGATCGACGGTCATCTCGAGCACTTCGTGAATGTTTTTTCCCCGAACGGTGACATCCAGAACTTCGGGCTTGTACCGCTTGCCGCCGCAGTCCTCGCAAGGCACGTAGACGTCGGCCATGAACACCATCTCGACCTCGAGTGCCCCCGCGCCTTCGCACGCTTCGCAGCGTCCTCCCTCGACGTTGAAGCTGAAGGTGCCCGGAGTGTACTTGCGCTGCCGCGCCAGCGGTGTGTCGGCGAATATGCCGCGGACCTCGTCGAACGCCTTCACGTAAGTGACCGGGTTCGAGCGCGGCGATTTCCCGATCGGGCTCTGGTCGATCATCACGACGTCCTCGAGCGCATCGAATCCCGTGATGCTCTCGTACTCGCCGACCTTTTCGCCGAGGTGGAGCTTGGCGGAGTGTTCGCCGACCAGATGCGTCTCGAGCGCACGGTACAGCACGTCGTGCACGAGAGTGCTCTTGCCCGAACCCGAGACACCCGTCACCACCGTCAAGGCGCCAAGCGGAATGCGGATGTCTACGTCCTTGAGATTGTGCTGGCGCGCGCCGGAGAGCGTGATCCAGCGCGGACCGAGCCGACGGCGCTCGTCGGGCAGGGGAATCGAGCGCACGCCCGTCACGTACTGACCGGTCAATGGGCTCTCGCTGACGCGGGACATTGGCCCCGCAAAAACGACCTGACCTCCCGCTTCGCCGCTGCCGGGTCCGAGCTCCACCATGTAGTCGGCCATCTCGATGGCGGCCAGATCGTGCTCCACGACGAGCACGCTGTTGCCCGCATCCCGCAGCCGCTGCAACAGCTTGAGCAGTCTGTCCATGTCGCGCGCGTGCAGACCGATGGACGGCTCGTCGAGAACGTAGAGCGTGTCGACGAGCTGCGAGCCCAGCGAATTCGCGAGGCCGATGCGCTGCGCCTCTCCGCCCGACAGCGTGCGCGTCGCACGATTCATCGAGAGATAGGAGAGCCCGACATCGCCCAGAAAAGTGACGCGGTCGCGCGCCTCTTTGAGGATCATCTCCGCGACGCTGCGCTCGAATTCGGAAAGCGTCAGCTCGTTGAGCCAGGCCGAGAGCTGGTCGACTGGCAGGTCCGCCACCTGGGCGATGTTGAGGCCGCCGACCCGCACGTTGAGCGCTTCGGGCTGGAGCTTCGTCCCGTGGCACCGCGGACATTCCTGCGCCGTCTGATACTGACGGAGGAAAACGCGGATGTACTGCTTGTACCGCTTCTCCTCGAGATCACGCAGGAAGGGAAAGATTCCCTTGTAGCCCCTGGTCTTCGAATGGAGAAGCAGCTCTCGCTGCGCGGCGGTGAGCTGATCCCAGGGCTTGTCCATCCGGATGCGCTCGCGACCGGCGAACTCCGCCAGTGCGCGCCGCTTGTTGTCGTACCGCGGCTTGGTCCACGGGTCAATCGCGCCGTCGCGCAGAGAGCGCGAGGAGTGGGGGACCACCAGCGACTCGTCGTACTCGAGAATCGCCCCGAACCCGTTGCACTGCGAGCACGCGCCGCGCGGATTGTTGAACGAGAAGAGCTGCGGCGTGGGCGTGGGCGCAAGCGTGCCGTCGTTCGCGCACTGGAACCGCTCGGTAAAGCGCAGCTTGCTCACCGTCAATCCGTCGAGGGGCGACACGATCGCATCCGTGAACAGGATTACGCAGTCTCCCTCGCCCTCGGCGAACGCGGTTCCGACAGCATCGCTCAGGCGCCCGGCGCTTTCCGGTGAGACCGCCAGCCGGTCCACAACCACGAGAAGCTCCTTCGCCCGCGTGATGTCGCGTTTCGATTCGGCGAGCTCGTCGAGATGCATCACGGCTCCGTCGATGGCGACGCGCAGAAATCCCTGCGCGCGGAGATTCTCGATCACCACATCATGCGTGACTTTGCTGGAAAGCCGCAGCGGAAAAGTTACGTAGAAGCGGTCGCCGCCCGGCAGTGCGAGCACCGTGTCTGTCACGGATTGCACGGTATCCGGCCTTATCTCCCTCCCGCAATTCGGGCAGAACGTGTGCCCCACGCGGGCCCACAGCAGGCGGAGGTAGTCATAGATCTCGGTCGCGGTGCCGACGGTGGAGCGGGAGGTTTTGGTCGGATTGTGCTGCTCGATCGCCACGGCCGGGGACAGTCCTTCGATCGAGTCGACGTCCGGCTTCTCCATCCGCTCGAGGAATTGCCGAGCATAAGACGAAAGCGACTCGACGTAGCGACGCTGACCCTCGGCGTAGATGGTATCGAACGCGAGCGACGATTTTCCCGACCCCGACGGGCCAGTCACGACGGTGACCGTTCGCCTCGGAATCTCCAGGTCGAAGCCCTTGAGGTTATGCTGTCGGGCGCCGCGGATGACGATACTGTCTTTCACATCCCAAATCTAAGCGCGGCACCGAAGATTTGCCGAATCGGCCCGCGGTGCCGAGGGCAGTCCGACGGCTCGGCTACAATCGCCTGACGAGTCGCCCGAGCAGGAGAAGGACTATGGCGCCGACGGTGGCGATGCCGATCGAGCGGAAGTCAAACTCTCCGGCCATCACGGTCCCCCACCCGAAGAATCGCGTTCCGAGCCAGCCACCAATGAAGGCGCCGACGATTCCGAGGAGGATTGTGATGATGCAGCCGGAAGGGTCCCGCCCTGGGACCAGAAACTTGGCAAGGGTCCCGGCGACGAGGCCGAGAACAATCCAATAGAGCCAGAGCGGCAAACCCGTTACCTGCGTGAAGCGGGTGCTGCGTTACGGAACGCGTGGTGCTCCGCGGCCTCTCGTCGCCATCCGATAGATCCAGAGGAGGACGAGCGAGCCGATGACGGCGAGAATGAGGCTCTGGAGGGAGAATCCATTGAGAGGTGTGCCGGTTAGCATGTTTCCGAGGAAGCCACCAATGAATGCACCCACGATTCCGATGATCATGGTAACGATGATGCCGCCGGGGTCGTTGCCCGGCATAATGGCCTTGGCGATCGCGCCCGCGATCAGACCAAGAACGATCCATGCGAGAATTCCCATCTTCCCTCCAGTATGGGTTAGACGTCAGCCGATAAGATGGAACATCAGTGCCTGCAAGAAGTGCAACCCGCGTACCATAGTGGGTTGCCGTGGCGTCGCACCTTCAACCCGGCTAGGATACGGCTGAATGACTGCTCCCGCAACTCAGACGCCCGAAGACGACGTACTCGGCAAGGCATACGACAGCAAGCTGATGGGTCGCTTGCTGATTTACACTCGCCCGTACCGCGCCCTGATGTACGGCGCGTTGGCGCTTCTGTGCGTCGAGGGCGGCGTTCAGGTCGTCGGGCCGCTGCTGACGAGGCGGGTGATTGACGTCGCCGTGCCCGCGCGCGACATGCACGTCGTGGCCGCCTGCACCGCGTTCCTGTTCCTCGCCCTGGTGGCCGAATTCGTCACATCGTACGGCCAGACCTGGCTCACCAGCCTCCTGGGACAGCGAGTCATGCGTGATCTGAGGATGGAGATCTTCGAGCATCTGCAGCGGCTCTCGGTGTCGTTCTTCGACCGGAATCCCGCGGGCCGGCTGATCACGCGCGTGACGTCAGACGTCGAGACGCTGAATGAGCTCTTCACCTCAGGGGTCGTCTCGGGGCTGGGAGATCTCTTCACTCTGGTAGCGATCAGCGTCGCCATGCTGATCATGGATTGGCGCCTCGCGCTGGCCTCGTTTGCCGTCATTCCATTCGTGGTGATGGTATCGGGACTGTTTCGAAAGGGTGTGCGCGATACTTATCGCGACATCCGCGTGCGTCTCGCCCGCATCAACTCGTTTCTGCAGGAGCGGCTGACGGGAATGCGAATCGTGCAGCTGTTCGGGCAGGAGAAGCGCGAAGCGCAGCGGTTCGACGAGCTGAATCGATCGCACCTGGATGCAAACCTCAAATCGATCACGATCTACGCGCTCTACTTTCCGGCGATCGAGCTGCTCACATCGATCGCGCTCGCGATCCTCATCGTTGCGGGAACGTCGCGCGTCCACGCGAATCTCCTGAGCGTCGGCACGGTCGCCGCCTTTCTGCAGCTGGTGCGAAGATTCTTCCAGCCGCTCCAGGATCTGTCCGAGAAGTACAACATCCTGCAGACCGCGATGGCGAGCTCGGAGCGGATCTTCACGCTCCTCGACACGGTGCCGAGCGTTCCGGACAGAGCGGAGCCCACTGAGGCAGTGAAGAAGAGCGAGGGAGTCGAGGTGGCGTTCGAGGATGTCTGGTTCGCCTACGACATCGCGCATCTGGCAAAGCAGAAGAGCGGGGTGCCGCCGGAAATAGCTCCGGTCGAGTGGGTGCTCAAAGGAGTGAGCTTCATCGCGCGTCCGGGCGAGACTCTCGCTCTGGTCGGGCATACCGGCGCGGGGAAGACGACAATCGTCAATCTGCTCATGCGCTTCTACGATCCGCAGCGCGGACGGATCACGATCAACGGCGTCGATATCCGAGCGATGCCGCTGGACGAGCTGCGCTCGCTGATCGGTTACGTTCAGCAGGACATCTTCCTGTTCGCCGGGGACATCGCGACCAACATCCGGCTCTCGAATCCGCTCAGCGACGAAGACGTGGTGAAGGCGGCGGCGAAAGTCGGCGCGGACCGGATAATCCGCGGCTTTCCGCAGGGCTACGGCCAGGTGCTGGGCGAGCGGGGCGCATCGATCAGCGTGGGCGAGCGGCAGCTACTCTCCTTTGCGCGCGCGATCGCCGCGAACGCACCGCTGCTGCTGCTGGACGAAGCGACGAGCGCGGTCGACAGCGAAATCGAAGCCGAGATCCACGCCGCGCTCGGCGTGCTGGTGTCGGGGAGAACGACGATCGCGGTGGCGCACCGCCTCAGCACGATCGCAAACGCGAACATGATTCTGGTTCTTCACCACGGCGAAGTCGCCGAGCGCGGGACGCACCGCGAGCTGCTGGAGCGGGGCGGCCTCTACAACACGCTCTGGAGACTGCAGGCGGGAGACTCGGAGCCGCTGCTTAAGCGCGCGGGGTGATGCTTGCCGCCCTTTTCACGGGCCCGTAGTTTGAGGCCGGGAGGGTCCCCTCCATCAACCGAATCACCCACCAGTTCTTCCATTCCAATGAGCTCCCGCTAGTGCACCTTGCTGTTGCGGCTCGCACTGATGTCGGCCGGATTCGAAAGGGTAATGAAGACTCGCTTCACGCTTCGGCCAACGCTCACCGCGGGCTGTTCATAGTCGCGGACGGGATGGGTGGGCACGCGGCTGGCGAAGTCGCGAGCGAGATGGCGGTGGAGATGGTGAGCCACGACCTCTCGGATCTGAACGATCTGGAGGCGCCCGACTCGCACGAGAGGGTCGCCAACGCTCTGCGCGATGCCAACCGCGCCGTATACGAGCGAACCACGACCGAGCGCGACAAGCTGGGCATGGGCAGCACGGTGTCGGCCCTGCTTCTCTCCGAGACGAGATTCATCGTCGGGCACGTCGGCGACTCGCGCATCTACCTCGTGCGCGACGGCCATATGCGCCAGCTCACCAAGGACCACTCGCTGGTGCAGGAACAGGTCGACGCGGGCCTCCTCACGCCGGAGCAGGCGAGACGCCACCCGCAGAGCAATGTCATCACCCGCTGCATCGGCATGGCCGACGAGATCGAGCCCGATGTGTTCGACGGTGAGGTCAGAGTCGGCGATGCATTTCTTCTCGCGAGCGACGGGCTCACGGGGTTGGTCGAAGACCGGCGCATTCAGCAGCTACTCGTGTCCCGCGCCAAGCCGGAGCGGATCGTCGACGCATTGATCCAGGAAGCAAACGGCAACGGGGGCAACGACAACATCACCGCGGTCGTGGTTCGCGTTCTTTCCGCGGAATCGACGGGCACGGACCGTGAGGTTACCCCGATTCCGCCCGCCCCCGCGCATGGATGACGATCGCGAGACGGTCGCGGCAGTCGCGCAGCTCTACCTCGGCAACATTCTTTACGCACTCGAGCTTGCCGCGATAGCGCTGGAAGAGCAGAACAAGGCGACGGATGCCGCCTTCTATCGAGGGATCGCGCGTAAGCTGGCCGAAGCGCGCGGGCGGGAGTCGAAGCGTGCGAGCTGACCATGTTTCGGCTTTGGCGCTGATCGTGTTTGCCGCTTGCTCGGTTGCGGCCATCCACGAATTTCTGGCGTTTCAGAGAATGGATCATCATGCTGGAATGCACTGAGTCAGGGAAACGCCGGTTACACCGATGAAAACCACGACAAAAAAGCTCGAGGGGTAAGCTGGCCGAGTACCGCGCGGACAACCGTCTGCCGCTCATTCGCACTCCCCGTTGCGGTGTCGTATTTGCTAGTTTAAGAGTTGAGCCGGCGCCCTCCCACCAGGATCGGAGCCGGCCAGCACGGGTAAAAGCCGCACAAATCGCATCGGGCCGAATTCGGAGAAGTCATGGGAACCGCGACACTTACGGCACCTGAGCAGGTTACAGACACATTTCCGATCAACGGAACGGATTTCATAGAGTTCTACGTCGGTAACGCGAAACAGGCCGCACATTTCTACCGCAATGTCTTCGGGTACAAGATCCTCGCGTACCGCGGGCCGGAGACGGGAACGCGCGATCGCGCGAGCTACATTCTGGAGCAGGACAAGGTACGGCTCGTTCTAACGACCGCCTTGAGGCCCGACAGCGAGATCGCCACGCACGTGCACAAGCACGGCGACGGCGTGAAGGACATCGCGCTCTGGGTGGACGACGCGAGAAAAGCGTTTCGACTCGCTGTCGAGCGCGGGGCGAAGCCGGCGTACGAGCCGAAGTCGCTCGTCGACGAGCACGGCGAGGTTGTGATCGCGGGCATCCACACCTACGGCGAGACCATCCACAGCCTTGTGGAGCGGAAGAATTACAAGGGCCCCTTCATGCCCGGCTTTGTTCCGTTCACGAGCAGGAGTGAGGCGAAGGGCGTAGGTCTCAAGTACATCGACCACTGCGTCGGAAACGTCGAGCTCGGCGCGATGAACAAGTGGGTCAAGTACTACGCCGACGTGCTGGGCTTCACTCAGCTCATCTCCTTCGACGACAAGGCGATCTCCACGGAGTACTCGGCCCTGATGTCGAAGGTCGTCGCCAACGGCAACGGCCGCATCAAGTTCCCGCTCAACGAGCCGGCGAAGGGCAAGAAGAAGTCGCAGATCGACGAGTATCTGGAGTTCTATCAGGGGCCGGGCTGCCAGCATATCGCGATCTCGACCGACAACATCGTCGACACGGTCACCAGGCTTAGGGACAACGGAGTCGAGTTCCTCCGCGTCCCGGGTACTTACTACGACACCGTCATCGAGCGCGTCGGCCACATCGACGAGGACCTGGCGCGTCTGCGGGACCTCGGCATCCTGGTTGATCGGGACGAGGAAGGCTATCTGCTGCAGATCTTCTCGAAGCCGATGGAGGACCGTCCGACGCTCTTCTACGAAATCATTCAAAGGAAGGGCGCGAAGAGCTTCGGCGCCGGAAACTTCAAGGCACTGTTCGAGGCGCTGGAGCGCGAACAGGATCTCCGCGGCAATCTGTAGACCATGCCGATCTATCACACGCTCGGACAGATTCCCCGCAAGAGGCACATTGTCTTCAAGAAGCCCGGCGGAGGCATGTACGCCGAGGAGCTCGTCGGGCACGAGGGGTTTACCGGGACGTCAGCGCTCCTCTACCACATCCACCCGCCGACGACGGTGAAGTCCGTGCGTCGCGTGCGCGAGATAAGGTACGAGGCGGATCCGGACCAGACACTCCACCACCGGCATTTCCTTACCTCACGCGCAAGGAAGGGTGGAAGCGCCACGCTCGAGAGGATTCCTCTGCTGTTCAATCGGGACATCGCGATGCTCTACGTCGAGCCCGACGAGAACGATACGCACTTCTACCGGAATGCGCAGGGCGACGAGCTGGTGTACGTCAGCAAGGGGCAGGGAGTTCTGGAGAGCTCGTACGGCTCACTGCCTTTTCACGAGGGCGATTATCTCGTCATCCACCGCGGCATCCTGCACCGGTATCGCTTCGACCTGAACGCCGAGCAGCAGCCCAAGCTCGTGATCTTCGAGAGCAGGGGACACGTGTGCTCGCCAAAGCGCTATCGCAACGAATTCGGCCAGCTGATCGAAGGCGCTCCATACTCCGAGCGCGACATTCGGCGCCCGACGTTCGTCGAGCCGGTCGACGAGATGGGGGACTTTCCAATCCTGGTGAAGCAGTACGACGGCATCAACGAGATCATGCTCGACCACCATCCGCTTGATGTCGTGGGCTGGGACGGATACTTCTATCCATGGGCCTTCAACATCAACGATTTCGAGCCGATCGTCGGGCGCGTCCACCAGCCCCCGCCGGTGCACCAGACTTTTCAGGGAGAGGGATTCGTCGTCTGCTCGTTCTGCCCGCGTCCGTACGATTTCCATCCGGAAGCGGTTCCCGCTCCGTACAATCACAGCAACGTGGATTCCGACGAAGTTCTCTACTATGCGTCGAGCGAATTCATGAGCCGGAAGGGAATCGAGTTCGGCAGCATCACGCATCACCCCGATGGCATACCGCATGGTCCGCATCCGGGACGCGCGGAGGCGAGCATCGGCGCCAAGTACACCGACGAGCTGGCTGTGATGATGGACAGCTTCCGTCCACTCAAAGTCGCGAAGCAGGCATTGGAATTTGAGGACAAGGACTACCACAAGTCATGGCTGCAGGGGCAGCACGCGCAATTCAATCCTCCCACGAGCTGAGAGTCTGAAGCCGAAATGAGCGAGGCGCTGTGGACACCCTCGCCCGAGCGCGTCATCAAGGCGAACATGACCGAGTTCCTCCGGTACGTGGAGGAGCGCGGCGGTCCGTCCGTTCCCGACTATTCGTCGGATTCGTACTGGCAGCTCCACGAGTGGTCGGTCAACAACCCGGAGCGATTCTGGTCGCTCACGTGGAGATTCTGCGGAATCATCGGGCATCGCGGCACCGGCGGCGGCGCCGAGCGCGTTGGAGTCGGACTCGACAAGATGGGTCCGCCCGATCCGGAGAAGGGACCGCGCTGGTTCCCGGACGCGAGTCTCAACTTCGCCGAGAATCTTCTCCGCTTCACGGATGACGAGCCGGCTCTCTCCTCGTGGAACGAGGAGGGACATCAGCGCACTATCAGCTATCGCGAGCTGCGCGAAGCCGTGGGCACGCTCGCGCTCGCGCTCGACGCCGCCGGTGTTCGACCCGGCGACAGGGTGGCGGGCTGGCTCCCAAACATCCCCGAAGCCGTCATCGCCATGCTCGCCGCGACTACCCTCGGCGCGACCTGGTCGTCGTGCTCTCCGGATTTCGGCGCTCAGGGTGTGATGGACCGCTTCGGCCAGATCGGGCCGAAGATTCTTTTCGCGGCGGACGGTTATCTCTACAACGGGAAGGAGATCGATCTCCTGCCGCGTCTGAGACAGATCGCGTTCCGCATACCGACGCTCGAGCACGTCGTTGTCACTCCGTACAGAAAGCATATGCCGGATCTGGACGGCGTGCGGAAAGGAACGCTCTGGTCGAGGTTCATCGCGGCGCAGTGGGCCGTCGCCGCTAGCCAGAGCACGCCTGCCGAGGGGTACAGGACGACTCCGGCAGAGGGATTCCACCGCACACCGCCGGGGGGATACAGCAGAGCGGCGCTGGAAGGTGGTGTCTCCAGGGCGACGCCTCCGCACGGCGTGAAGAGCGTACCGTCAGCGGCTCCCGTGCCCGAGCCGCCGGACCCGAAGACGCTCAACTTCGAACGGTATCCCTTCGATCACCCGGTTTACATCATGTACTCGTCCGGGACGACTGGACTGCCCAAGTGCATGGTGCACAGCGCGGGCGGAACGCTCCTTCAGCACCTGAAAGAGCTGATTCTCCACACCGACCTGAAGCGCGAAGACTGCATTTTCTACTACACGACGTGCGGCTGGATGATGTGGAACTGGCTCGTCAGCTCGCTCGCCGTGGGCGTGAAGGTCGTGCTCTACGACGGCGCGCCACTGGCGCCGACGCCGGCACGGCTCTGGGACATGGTGGATCAGGAAGGGATCACGGTCTTCGGCACGAGCGCGAAATACCTGGCGATCCTCGAGAAATCGGGCGCGGAGCCGGGCAAGAGTCACGAGCTGTCGAAGCTGAAAACGATTCTCTCCACGGGGAGCCCGCTCGCGGACCACAGCTTCGACTACGTCTACAAGAAGATCAAGGCGGACGTGCACCTCGCGAGCATCAGCGGCGGCAGCGACATCATCTCCTGCTTCGTGCTCGGCAACCCGATTCTGCCGGTTTATCGCGGCGAGATTCAGACGCCCGGGCTCGGGATGGCGGTGGACGTGTTCGACGATCGCGGGCGTCCGGTGAGGCTCATCCCCGGGGAGCTGGTTTGCACGCGGCCGTTCCCGAGCATGCCCGTGACATTCTGGGACGATGCCGACGGCGCGAAATATCGCGCCGCCTACTTCGAGCATTTCCCGGGTGCATGGAGGCACGGCGACTGGGCGGAGATCACCCGGAATCGCGGGTACATCATCTACGGACGGAGCGACGCCACTCTCAATCCCGGGGGCGTGCGCATTGGGACGGCGGAGATATACAGGCAGGTGGAGCAACTGCCGGAAGTGCTCGAGAGCGTGGCGGTGGGCCAGGAAATCGATGGCGGAGCGCCCGGCGATGTGCGCATTGTACTGTTCGTGAGGCTGCAGCCGGGCCTGACCCTCGACGAGGCGTTGCGCGAGCGCATCGTGACACGCTTGCGGGACAATACGACGCCGCTGCACGTGCCGAAGAAGATCATTCAGGTCGAGGACATCCCGCGCACGATCAGCGGAAAGATCAGCGAGCTGGCGGTACGCGAGGTGATTCACGGGCGTCCGGTGAAGAACACGGAAGCGCTGGCGAATCCGCAGTCGCTCATATTGTACGAGAGGCTGCCGCAGCTGCGCGATTAGCGCCGCTGACTAAGATCCGGACGGATTTGGAGGCCCCCCCCGCGCGCGTTAGCGCGGATCGGACGGCTTAGTGCTGGGCGACTACCGGCTCGCGCTTCGACGCGGCGGCAAGATCGCCGACCATGCCCTGCAGCTTCGGACCGCGGCCCGGCTCCGGAGCACCAAGCGTCAGAGCGGTGTGGTAATGCGAGACGCCGTAGTTGGCGCCCGACCTGCGCTCGACGGTGATTCCCCAGTTCTCGTCGCCGGACTGATCGTCGGCCGGGGCAACGGCGCCGCTCTGCGAAAGCGCGTGCGCTTCCACTTCGGAAAGGAATGCCTTCCAGTCCGGAGATCCCTTCAGATTCGCTTCGCAGATCGAGCTGACCCAGCGGTCCTCATCGAAGTGTGAATCGCGCTTCGAGATCGGGCCGCAGTCATAGCCCCTGCGGACGAAGTTGTCGACGCGAACGTCGGCGGAGGCGGGAGTCGACTCGTAGTACTGATCCCACCAGAGCATCAGGCGGCCGGTGATGTTGGCCCCCTTCTGCCGAATGATGACCAGGTACTGCGGATTTCCAAAACCGGAGTACCAGATTCTCACCTCGCGCTCTCCCTTGGGGAGCTGCGTCTTCGCGAGCGGAACGAGCCCAGCGGTGGCGATGGCCGCGTCCTTCGTCTCGAATATTGCGTCCGAGGCGGGACCGGTATCATTGGCTGTGAATGTTGCCTGCTGCGCGAGGGACGAGCTGGACACTGCGAGCAGGAGGGAGGCAGCGAACGTGAGTCGGCTCATGCCAATAGGACGGTTCTCACAAGCCCAAGGTCACATTCTAGGACCTCATCCGCACGTCGGCTGTAATCTATTGTGGGGCAAGGGGTTAGCCTGTGGGAAAGCCTCCCATAAACCTACGTTGCCAGCCGGCCGCCCCTTACAGCGAGGTTAACCGTCTCCCGAAGACCTGGCAGAAGTAAAGGCCGCCGCCCGGTGCCCTGGCGATGCCGATTCCGGTCTCCGCGACGCCGGCATCGAGGACGTTGTGGCGATGCCCCCTGGAGGTCATCCAGCCCTGGACCACCGTTTCCGCATTCGGGAAACCCTGCGCTACGTTCTCGGCCATCCGTCCGAACGGATACCCGACGTAGCTGGCGCGATCGCCGAGGGTGGGCAGCTGCGACTCGGGGAGCGTGTGCGCCAGTTTCCGGAGGCGCGCCATGTTCGCCGCCTGGATCTTCGCCATTCGATCCAGCTGCGAATTGTAGACGAGCGCGGGCAACCCCTGATGTTGCCGCTCAGCGTTGATGAGATCGAAGATGCGCGCTTCCGTCCCGCCGTACGCGCTCGGGCTCGCGCCCGCGTTCGCTGGAGTGGACGGCGAAGGCGCCGGAGCCCCAACGGGAATCGCGCAGCCGGCAACCAGGAGGGCGACGGCTGAGGCGGCGAAAAATCTCGGTGCGCGCATCCATAATATGACGCTCCGTCAGCGCGATCGTTCCAACGCGTCGAGGACCCGGCGCGGCTCCAGGCTGGCGCGCTTCGCCGTAAAGACGCGCAGCCATCTCGCGCTCTTGTACAACTCCTCTGAAAGCGAGGGCAGATTGATCGTGCCGATCCAGCCCTCGCCCGTGAGCCGCTCGACTTTACCGCTCCGCCGGAGGACCGGGATGTCGAGTCCCAGCATCTGCGTCTTCACCGGGTAATCCAGCAGCAGCTCTCCGGGCGCAAGTCCGAACTCCTTTGCGAGGGAGTTCTCCACCTGTGCGACGCGCTTCCTGTCGGTCGCAATCCACTCGACCATGTTGTCATCGAGCTCCGCGGCCGGCCATTCCGCCGCGCGCTTGTAAAGCCTGCGCTCCTTGAGCGCTGCTAGCAGTGGCGTCGGGCTGTCGCTCTCGAGTCTGTGCATCAATCCTTCGTCGGTGTGGCGCGCCAGGGACTGAACGTCCACGACATCCGTCCTCACCGCGTCTTCCACCAGTCGCTTGTACATCGCCGTCGCGCTTCTCACCGCGTGGTGCCAGTACACGTTCCTGTACATCTGGTACTTGGCGAAGAGCAGCGACTCCAGCGCCGACAGCGCCTTCTCCTGCACACCCAGCGAGCGCCGCCCGGTTTCCGGATCATCCACGAGGACGAGCGAATTGGTCAGCCGGTCGACATCGATCTCGCCGTACGGGACGCCGCACATGAATGCATCGCGCTTGAGGTATTCGATCTTGTCGAGATCGAGCGATCCGGAGATGAGTCCCTGGAGCGGACTGTCGCTTCGGCCGCGAATCAGGTCGAGCACTTTGAGCGGAGCGTCTTTGCCCAGCTGCGCCGACAGAATCGACGCGACGCTTCCCTCCGTAATGAGCGGGCGCGCGACGTCTTCGTGGTGGAGAGCTCCAATCTCCTCGAGCGCGTGCGAGAACGGGTAGTGTCCCACGTCGTGGAGCAGCGCCGCCGATCTGACTATTGCCTGATCGACCTCACCGATCGAAGTCGAGTCTTCAGCTTCGCAAAGGAGCGCCAGGGTGCGACGCGAGAGGTGGTGCGTGCCGAGTGCGTGCTCGAATCGCGAGTGGGTCGCGCCGGGGTAAACGAGGTATGTCCAACCGAGCTGGCGCACGTACCTGAGCCGCTGAAAGACTTCGGTGTCGACGAGCGTGAGCGTCAGCTCGTCGACACGAATGTTGTTCCAGACGGGGTCGCGCAGAATCTCGAAGCGCACGGCCCGTCTCTCGCGCTGCGTCGGCGTCAGCCCTTCGGGCCGGCGGCCTTCGTCGCCGCGTCCACGTTCCCGAACTTGTCGAAGTTCTCGCGGAACATGCCCGCCAGCTTCTTCGCCTGCGCGTCGTAAGCGGCGGGATCCGGCCAGGTCTCACGTGGGTTGAGCACCTTTGCGGGAACGCCCTTGATCTCGGTGGGAATCGCCAGGCCAAAGATGGGATCCGTTTGCGTCTTCACGTTATCGAGCTCGCCGGCCAGAGCGGCGTTCACAATCGCGCGCGTGTACTCGAGCTCGATGCGCTTGCCGGTTCCGTACGGGCCTCCACTCCAGCCGGTGTTTATCAGCCAGACCTTCGACTCGTGCTTGCGAAGGAGCTCGCCCAGCATCCAAGCGTACTTGCTGGGGTGCCAAACCAGAAACGCCGCTCCGAAGCACGCGCTGAATGTCGGCTGCGGCTCTTTCACGCCGCGCTCCGTTCCCGCCACCTTCGCGGTGTAGCCCGACAGGAAATAGTACATCGCCTGTTGCGGAGTCAACCTGGCAATCGGAGGCAGCACACCGAACGCATCCGCTGTCAGGAAGACGACGTTCTTCGGGTGTCCGCCGCGCCCGCCCTCGACGTGATGCCTGATGTAGTGGAGTGGGTACGAAGCCCGGGTGTTCTCCGTGATCGACTGATCGGCAAACCGGACCTTCTTCGTCGCCGGATCAAGGACGACGTTCTCGAGCACAGTGCCGAACATCTGCGTCGTTCTGTAGATGTCTGGCTCGCTCTCTGGTGAGAGGTTGATCACCTTCGCGTAGCAGCCGCCTTCGAAGTTGAAAACTCCGTTCTCCGACCATCCATGCTCGTCGTCGCCGATGAGACCGCGATTGGGCGCCGTCGAGAGCGTCGTCTTGCCGGTTCCAGAAAGGCCGAAGAACAGCGCCGTGTCGCCCGACTTCCCGATATTCGCCGAGCAGTGCATCGAGAGCACGCCCTGGCTGGGGAGCAGATAGTTCATGACGGTGAACATCGCTTTCTTCAGCTCGCCGGCGTAACGCGTGCCTCCGATGAGAATCGTCCGCTCGGCGAGGTTGAGAACGACGAACGTACTGGACCGCGTACCGTGCCGCGCGGGAACGGCCTGGAACTCAGGCGCGTGAAGAACGGTGAAGTTGGGATCGAAAGTCGGCAGGTCGCTCAGCTCGGGACGGATGAACATGTTGCGCACGAACGCCATATGCCACGCGTTGGGCGACACGTAACGCACGGACAACTGATATGATGGATCGGCGCCACAATAGAGATCCTCGACGAACAGCTCCGTGGACTCGTTCAGATATTTGCGGACGTCGTCGAGCAGTAAGCCATACTTCTCGATGGTCAATGGCTGATTGACCTTGCCCCAGTCGACATCCTTCTCCGAGCTCGGCTCCTTCACCACGAACTTGTCGTTCGGAGAACGTCCCGTGTGCGGGGTGGTGACCGCGACGAATGGACCCATGTCCGCAAATTCGCCCTCGCTGCGCCGCGCCGCCGCCTGAAACAGCTCGGGCGCAATCAAATTCCAGTGGACCTCGCCGCGCGGGTTGAGTCCCTGCCTGCTCAAGCCAATGCTGCTCGCGCGCGCTACCTGCTGGCGCTGCGGCTTCATCTCGGTTGCCATTACAAGCCCTTCCTCTCGTTGATCCGCTCCTGCGCATCGATCACCGCGACGGCGGCCATGTTCACGATATCCTGCACGTCAGCGCCCTGCTCCAGTATGTGCACGGGAAGATTCATACCCAGCAGGATCGGTCCGATTTTCGTGGCGCCCCCCAGATGGTGGAGGAGCTTGTACGCGATGTTGCCGGCGCTCAGGTTGGGGAATATCAGTACGTTCGCCCGCTCCTTCAGCATGCTGAATGGATACGCCGAGCGGAGGATGTTTTCGTCCATCGCTGTATCCGCCTGCATCTCGCCGTCGACGATGAGTGCAGGGTCGCGCTTCCTCAGAATAGCGACCGCCTTCGCGACCTTCTCCGCGTCCGGATGGCGCACGGATCCGAAGTTGGAGAACGACAGCATCGCGATCTTGGGTGTGATGCCGAAAGTCTCAACGATCCTGGCGGCGGAATAAGCAATCTGCGCCAATTGCTCGGCGGTGGGATCGATGTTGACGGTCGTGTCTCCACAGAAGATAACGTGCTTCTCGAAGACGAGCATGTAGAGCCCGCTCACGATCTCGGCCTTGGGATGCGGTCCGATGACCTGGAGCGCGGGACGAATGGTCTCGGGATAGTGCATGCCAACCCCGGAGAGGAGCGCGTCCGCATCGCCGCAGGCAACCATTACGGAGCCGAAGTAGTTCCCGTTGAAAAGGAGCTGATGCGCTTCGCCATGGCTGAGTCCCTTGCGCTGGCGGCGCTTCCACAGATAGTCGGCGTACTCGTCGCGCCTCTCGGAAGTCCCCGGATCCTCGATCAGGATGTCGCGCAGCGAGATATGGCCTTCGGCGGCAATGCGCTCGATGTTGGCGCGCTGGCCGAGAAGAATGGGAGAGCCAATGCCTTCATCGACGATCATCCTGGCGGCGTGAATGATCTTCGGCTCTTCGCCCTCGGGAAACACGATGCGCTTTGGATCGCGCACCGCGCGGTTGATGATACCGCGCATGATTCCGCGCGCGCGGCCGAGCCGCGCTTCGAGCTGCTCGCGGTAGTGCTCGAGGTCGATCATCTCCTTTGCGACACCGCTGGCGACGGCGGCCCACGCAACGGCGGGCGCAACCCAGAGCAGCACTCGCGGATCGAAGGCGAAGGGAATCAGGTAATCGGGCCCGAATGTCACCGACTGCAGGCCGTACAGACGCGACACGCTATCGGGCACGTCTTCCTTCGCGAGCGCGGCCAGCGCGCGTGTCGCCGCCATCTTCATCTCCTCGTTCACCTGCGTTGCGCGGACGTCGAGCGCACCGCGAAAGATGAAGGGAAACCCGAGTACGTTGTTGACCTGGTTGGGGAAGTCGCTGCGTCCGGTGGCGATGATCGCATCGGAGCGCACCGCGCGCACCTGGTCCGGTTGAATCTCCGGCTCGGGGTTGGCGAGAGCGAAGACGATGGGCTTCTTTGCCATCTTCGCGACCATCTCGCCCGTGACGGCGCCCGCGGCGGAGAGTCCGACAAAAACGTCCGCGCCGACGAGGGCGTCGGCAATCGTACGCGCTTTGGTCTTGTTCGCGAATTTTGCCTTGTACGGATCCATCTCGCCGGGCCGGCCCTCGTAGATCACGCCCCGCCGGTCGGCCATGAGTATGTTCTCGCGGGGCACTCCGAGCCTGACATAGTGCTCGGCGGTGGATATGGCGGCTGCGCCCGCTCCGGAGAAGACGACGCGGACCTTTTCGATTTTCTTTCCGACGCATTCGAGCGCGTTCAACAGCGCGGCGCCGGAGATGATGGCCGTGCCGTGCTGGTCGTCGTGGAAGACGGGAATCTTCATCGTCTTCCGCAGTGTCTCCTCGATGTAGAAGCAATCGGGTGCTTTAATGTCCTCGAGATTGATTCCGCCGACGGTGGGCTCGAGCAGCTGGCAGAACCTGATTACATCGTCGGGCTTCTCGGAGCCGACCTCGAGATCGAACACGTCGAGATCCGCGAACTGCTTGAAGAGATTCGCCTTACCCTCCATCACGGGCTTGCTGGCCAGCGCGCCAATGTTGCCGAGCCCCAGCACGGCCGTGCCGTTGGTCACGACGGCGACGAGGTTGCCCTTGGCCGTGTACTTGTAGACGTCGTCCGGAGTCGCCTTGATCTCCAGGCAGGGCACCGCCACTCCGGGGGAGTAGGCGAGTGCGAGATCGCGCTGGTTGTTGAGGGGCTTGGTCGGTACTACCGCGATCTTTCCGGGACGGCCGGATGAGTGATAGTCGAGGGCATCTTCACGCTTCATTGAACGTGGAAAATGCCATCTGCGCGACTCAAGTGCCACCCTCACCGAGAGAGAGAACGATCAGGCCAGGTTATATAGCGCTACCTTTTTTGTCCCAAAGGGGTACTTTAAACCCTACATGAAGCTTCCTCGCTCGATATCTGGCGCCGCGGTTTGGCGCCTGCGTTTGCTCGCAACGGTCCTTGCCGTTGCCGGTCAGCTCGGAATATCGGGCGCGTCGCTCACGCTGGCACGCGACGAGTCCAGTGTCGTGTCGCACACCGAGCGCAGCGGCATCGACTTACATCGCGGGCACAACGAAGCGACCTGCGCGGCCTGCGCCGCTCTCTCGTTCCATGCCAGTGTAAATCCCGTTGCGCCGCCGGTCCCGAGCCGGGACATCTCACGCCTGGTCATCGCTCAAAGTTCCGTTGACCGCATCGCCGGCGCACAAAACCACCCCAACTCCTGCCGAGCACCGCCCAGAGAATCCTGAACCTGTCGTTCAGTGGTTAGTCAAAATTCTCTGGGGAGCTCATGCATTTCACTCGGTCAACGATCGCGCTGGCGTTCTTCGCTGGTGCGCTCCAAGCCCAACAACCTGTTCAAAACGCTCGAGCCGATTCCATATCGAGGCTCGGCGCGTCGCAGCCGCTCGATTCGGCGAGACTGTCGCGTCGCGAAGCGATTGCGCTGGCGCTCGCACACAATCCGCAGCTCGAGATCGCCCGCGCCCAAATCGGGGAAGCCAAAGCCCGAAAGGTAGAGGCGGTTTCGATTCCGGATCCGGCCGTGACAGCGTTTCTTGATCAGCAGCGAGGGATTTTCCGGTCCGGCATCGGCGGCCAGAAGAATGTCGGTGTCGGCGTCCTCGTTCCGTTTCCGAACAAGCTCCGGCTTCAGGGAAAAATCGCGCAGTCGGACGTCCAGTCCGCGGAGCTTTCGTATCTGCTGCAGCGCCAGCTTGTGGCGGCGCAGACGGCGGAGGCATATGACTCGCTCCTCGTCGCGCTCAAGCATCGCGCGGACCTGACTGATGCCGAGACGCTGGCGCGCGATTTCCTCAAGAGAACGGAGGCGCGCTTCAACGCCGGGACCGCGGCAAAGCTGGATGTAATCAAAGCCACCGTCGCGGTCGCGCAGGCTTCGAATCAGCTGCTGACCAACGCACTCGATGTGCAGAACGCGGGTTCGGCTCTCGATCGCTTGCTGGGTCGGCCGATTGGCGTCGCCGTCCTGCCCACTGATTCGCTTGTCGTACCCGACAGCCTTCCCTCGCTCGACCGTCTCGTGGCAGTCGGTCTGGCGGCGCGCCCCGAGCTGGCGTCGATAACGGCACAGCGACAAGGAGCGCGCGCCGCTACGGCACTGGCCAAGCAGTTCTGGCTGCCAGATCTCACGCTCAGCGTCAACCGCGACTACAACCTGCCTGATCCCGCGCTTTTCTCGACCGGCCTGGCGTTCCCGCTCCCAGTCTTTTTCTGGCAGCATACCCGCGGCCAGATAGCTGAATCGAGCTTTCGCGAGCGGGAGCTCGCGGCGTCGGAGCGCGACCTCCGCGCGGCGGTGACGCAGGACCTTCGCGACTCCTACGCGACCGCGCGCATCGCGCTCCAGCAAGCGGTTTTCATCCGCGACCAGCTGCTTCCCTCAGCGCGCGCGGCTTATCGCGCCGCATCTGCGAGCTATACCCTCGGCGGATCGTCAGCGCTGGAGGTGCTCGATGCGCGCCGGACGCTGCTCGACGCCGAGAGTCAGTACGCCGACGCTCTCGCCGCGGCGAACATCTCGCGCTACGAGCTCGAGCGCGCGGTGAGCGTTCCGCTCGATACCATCAATTAAAGGTCTCCCAATGCGAAACGATGTTCTGACCAAATGCGGACGTTACGCGCGGCGGAGTCTCATTGTCGGCGCGACCGCGATCACAGCCTGCGCGCGGACCGACGCCAAGCCTCCGGAGGCCGACAGCGCCGCCGCGGGAAGCGACGCCGGTTTCACGATTCCAGCGGCCCAGCGTGCTCGACTCCATATGATACCGGTAGTGCTGTCCGTTTTCAGGCCGGTCGTATCGACGACTGGCACTGTTGCGTTCAACGGCGATCACTCGACGCAGGTGCTGTCTCCCGTCTCCGGCCCGGTGTCGCGGATTCTCGTTTCACTCGGGGCACAGGTTGCTCGAGGTTCCGCGCTCGCCACGGTCTCGTCCCCCGATTTTGCCGCGGCTGTCGCCGCTTTTCGCAAGGCGGAATCATCGAACCGACAGCTATCCCGAATCGCCGCGCTCGACGAGGAATTGTTCAAGACCGATGCAATCGCGCACCGCGATGTTGAACAGGCTCAGACGGATGCAGCGGCGGCTGCCGCCGACCGCGATGCTTCGCTCCAGCAGCTGCATGCGCTCGGTGTCGATGCCGCAACCATCGCTGCAATTCAGGCTGGGAAATCCGTGGGGCCGGTCGAAGCAGTCATTCGCGCGCCGATAAGCGGCACAGTCGTCGAAAAACTGATCAATCCCGGACAACTCCTCCAAGCGGGAACGACTCTGACCTTCACGATTGCGGATGTGTCGTCCATGTGGGTGACGGCGAATGTGTTCGAGTCGGATCTGGCAGCCGTGCGCAAAGGCGCGAACGCCGCGATATCCACCGACGCCGGCAAATTCCCAGTCCCCGGGGTCGTCGACAACGTTGCGGATCTCGTCGATCCGAACACCAAGGCAACGGCGGTGCGGATTGTAGCGCCGAATCCGCACGGCATTCTCAAACGGGACATGTTCGTGCGAGTGGCGATCCAGGCGGATGCACAACAGTCCGGATTCCTGGTGCCGACCTCCGCGGTGCTCAGGAACGAAGAGAATCTTCCGTTCGTTTTCGTGGCACTCCCAACGGGAGGATTCAACCGGCGGCAGATCACGCTCGGCCCGCGCGTCGGAGATGGCTACCAGGTCCTGACCGGTCTCACCGCTGGCGACAAAGTGGTAACGGAAGGCGCGCTGTTCCTGCAGTTCGCGGAGAGTCAGTGAGCGCGCCAATAGATCCGGAGGGGCGGCAGCCGGTCGCTGCAAAATCGAATAGCGTCCATCGAATCGTCACGGCGGCACTGGCGCAACCGATCCTCGTCACCGTTCTCACGATTGCTCTCGTCGTTGTCGGCTTGTGGTCACTCTTCAGGCTGCCGGTCGACGCCTACCCAGACATTTCCCCGCCGCGCGTCGAGATCGTCACCCAGTGGCCGGGCCACGCAGCGGAGGAGGTCGAACGTCTTATCACGGTGCCGATCGAGACCGAAATGAACGGCTTGCCGGGCCTAAAGGTGATGAGGTCGGTCTCGCTGTACGGCCTCTCGAGCGTTCGTCTGACGTTTGGGGACGCCACCGACAACTACTTCGCCCGCCAACAGGTATTCGAGAGGCTCCCCGATCTTTCGCTCCCGCCGGGTGTGACCCCGGGAGTTTCACCGCTCTTCTCGCCGTCTGGATTGGTCTATCGCTATGTCGTCGAGAGTCCGGACCGCTCGCCGATGGAGCAGAAGATCATCCAGGACTGGGTCCTCGAGAAGCAATACAAGTCGGTCGCGGGTGTCGCGGACATGTCGTCGCTCGGCGGCCTGACAATGCAATATCAGGTCGTGCTCGATCCGACGCGGCTAGCAGGGGCGGGACTCTCCGTTCCGGCAGTGGCGGCGGCGTTGGGGGCGAACAATGGAAACGCCGGCGGAGGATTCTACTCCGAGGGTGGGCAATTCTATTATGTGCGCGGACTGGGCCGCCTTGAAACTCCCGACGACATCGGCAAGGTCGTGCTGGCAGTCCACAACGGAGTTCCGGTGCTGGTCAAGGATGTCGGAGAAGTCGTAATCGGGAGCGCGCCGCGCCTCGGGCAATTCGGATTCAACGACAACAACGACGCCGTAGAAGGCGTCATTCTGATGCGCACCGGGGAACAGGCGCAAACCGTCCTCAAGGCTGTGCAGGCGAAAACCGCCGAGCTGAACCGCTCGATCCTGCCAAAGGACGTGAAGGTCAAGCCCTTTTACGATCGGAGCGATCTGATCAGGCTCACGACGCGAACCGTGGAGGCCAATCTCCTGCGCGGCATTCTGCTCGTGATCGTGGTGCTGATCTTTTTTCTCTACGACGTCCGATCGGGACTGATCATCGCCGTGACGATTCCTCTTTCGCTCTTCTTCGCGTTCATTTGCCTCGACCTTCGTCACATCCCCGCCAACCTTCTCTCGATCGGCGCCATCGATTTCGGATTACTCGTGGATGGCGCGGTGGTCATGGTGGAGAACATCCACCGCCGGCTTGCTCACCGGACGTCCGGCGAATCCATTCGCGACGTCATCGCCAATGCTGCGGGCGAGGTTGACCGTCCGATTGTCTACGCGAGAGCCGTGATCGTCGCGGGTTTCCTGCCGATCTATGTGCTGTCGGGCCCGTCAGGGCGGTTGTTCCGGCCGATGGCGGACACCACGATCTTTGCGCTGATCGGCGCACTCCTCGTCACGCTCACCGTGATGCCGGTGCTGGCGGCGTGGGTGCTTCGCGGCGGCGTGAAGGAGAAGCGCAATCGCGCTTTCGAATGGATTCTCGCCCGGTATGAGCGGTCGCTCGATTGGGCATTGTCACACCGCAAGCAGACTGTCTTCGGCTCGATCGGCGTCTTCGTCGCATCGATGTTGATCACGGCGGGAATCGGCGCCGAGTTCATGCCACATCTGGACGAAGGCGCGTTGTGGGTGCGCGCGACGATGCCCTACACGATCTCCTTCGAGGAGTCGTCGCGCATTGTTCCGCAGATCCGCTCAATTCTTCGCTCCTTTCCTGTGGTTACCGATGTAGCATCGGAGCACGGCCGGCCAGATGACGCCACCGATCCGACTGGTTTCTTCAACGCCGAGTTCTACGTCGGACTCAAGCCGTACAGCGAGTGGCACGGCGTGTTCCGATCCAAAGCCGAGCTCATTGAGGCGATAAACCGGAAGCTCACCGCGTTTCCGGGCGTGACGTTCAACTACACCCAGCCCGCCGAAGATGCCGTCGACGAGGCTGAGACCGGCCTCAAGAGCGCCCTCGACGTCAAGATATTCGGCCCGGACCTCAGCGTTCTGGAACAGAAGGGAAGCGAGATCAAGCGCGTGCTTTCGGGGGTCGCCGGGATCCGGGAGCTCACGCTGGTACAGGAGCTGGGACAGCCCAGCCTCACCGTCGCTGTCGATCGCAACAAGATCGCGCACTATGGATTGAACGTCGCCGACGTGAATGGGCTGATCGAGGCCGCGGTCGGAGGAGCTGCCGCGACGCAGGTAGTGCAGGGCGAACGGCTGTTCGATCTCGTAGTGCGCCTCGCGCCCCAGTTTCGTGAGACGCCAGAACAGATCGGGAATATTCTGATCTCGACGCCGGCCGGCGGCCAGGTTCCACTCCGCGAGGTCGCCGACATTCAGATCTCGAATGGCGCCTCGTTCATTTATCGTCAGGACAATTCCCGCTACATCGGAGTTCAATACTCCGTGGAAGGGCGCGATCTCGCGAGCGCAGTGCAGGAGGCGCAGAAAAAGGTTGCGTCCAAGGTGGTGTTGCCTGGCGGGTACCGCATCATCTGGGGCGGAGAATACGAGGAATACACCGCGTCCAGGAAGCAGCTCGCCGTAGTCCTGCCGCTGACGCTCGTGCTGATTTTCGTCCTTCTTTTCGGGCTCTACGGAAACTTCGCGTTCCCGATTATCACGGTGGCTGGCGTGATCCTCTCGGCTCCGATCGGCGGACTGCTCGCGCTCGCGATCACTCGCACACCGTTCTCGGTGTCGTCGGGAATCGGCTTCCTCGCGCTATTCGGAGTATCGGTGCAAACCGCGGTCGTTTACATCTCGTACGCCAACGAGCTCCGCCTGGCGGGAGCCGGGATCGTTGATGCCACTCGACGCGCGGCGCTGCTGAGGCTCAAGCCGATCATGATGACGGCTCTCGTAGCGGCTCTCGGCCTGCTGCCGGCCGCGCTGTCGAGCGGCGTCGGTTCGGATTCACAGCGTCCGTTCGCACTGGTGATCGTGGGCGGCTTGTTCTCCCGACTTCTCATCAGCGTTCTTCTCATGCCCGTTCTGTACGTGATGGTCGCGAAGCAGGACGACCACCTGGAGGTCTAGAAGTCGAACCGGTCCGGTTCCATTAGATACGCCGATTCGTCAATCTACTGCTGAATACTTCGATCAAACTACTGCCGATCACTTCAAATGATTGAGATCCCCGCACACACGATAGCGCAGCTCCTCTATCTGGTTCACACCGATCCGGAGGAGTTGGGGGAAGCGCTCGGCGAGCTACGCGCTCCTGACATAGCCGAGGCTTTGCGCGAGCTTCCACCGGAGCCCGCCGCGAAGGTGATGGCGTCGCTTCCATTCGAGCTCGCCGTCCAGGTGTTCGACGAGCCGGAGCTGACTCGCCATCGCTGCGCGATCATCCAGCTGATCGAGCCGCGCAAGGTCGGGCCGCTCATCGAGGCAATGTCCGCCGACCAGCAGGCGGATCTGTTTCGGGAAGTGCCTCCCGAGCAGCGGCCGCGCCTGCTGGCCACCGTCAGTGAGCCGACTCGCGCGGCGCTCCAGAAGCTGCTTCAGTATCCGCCGGAGACAGCCGGTGGAATCATGACCACCGAATTCGTCAGCGTTCCATCGGACTGGGGCGTTGATCAGGCGCTGCGGCTGATCAGACAAGTAGGTGGCCGTAAGGAGACAGTGTACGCGATCTACATCGTTGACCCCACGACTCAGGAACTAGTCCACGTCGTCTCGCTGCGCGAGCTGCTGACTGCCGAACGCGAGGATAACGTGCTCGACGTCGGCAACAGGAGACCGCCGCTGGCGGTGACGGCGGACATGGATCGCGAGGAAGCAGCCCGCCTCATCTCGAAGTACAACCTGCTGGCGATCCCTATCGTCGACGATCAGCGACGCATGCTCGGCATCGTCACGGTCGACGACGTGATTGACGCGCTGGTAGAAGAGTCCACCGAAGACGTCCAGCGCTTCGGAGGTATGGAGGCCCTCGACGCGCCGTACATGGAAATCGGATTCGTGCAGATGATCAAGAAACGCGCGGGCTGGCTGTGCGCGCTATTCCTGAGCGAGATGCTGACGGCGACGGCGATGCAGCGCTTTCAGAGTGAGATCGAGCACGCCGCGGTGCTCGCGATGTTCATTCCTCTCGTCATGAGCTCCGGCGGCAATTCCGGTTCTCAGGCGACCTCACTCGTGATACGAGCGCTCGCACTTCAGGAGTTGAAGCTCCGCGACTGGTGGCGGATCGCGATCCGCGAGCTGCCGACCGGGCTCGTGCTCGGCAGCATCCTTGGCGTAATCGGCTTCATCCGAATCGTGGTCTGGCAGAACCTGCACATCTTCAGTTACGGGCCCCACTACTTCCTGCTGGCGATCGCCGTCGGGTTCTCGCTCGTCGGAATCGTTGCGTTCGGATCCCTGGCCGGATCGATGCTGCCCTTCCTGCTCAAACGGATCGGATTCGACCCCGCGAGCGCCTCAGCGCCGTTCGTCGCGACACTCGTCGACGTCACTGGACTGGTGATCTACTTCTCGGTCGCGTTCCTCGTGCTTCATGGGACGCTACTATAGGGTGCCCGGAGAAAGACTACAAACTGAAACTGAACGGGGCGGGAGGCGTCAGTAGCGTAGTTGCCAGTTGATAGTTCACTACGCCCGGACTTGCCTCTGTGGCGTTATAGCGACTGCTTGTGCCAGGAATGGCGCCACGTGAAGTCCCGCGTCGTGAACTGAAAGACTGGCATCTGTGCTACTCGCGCCTCCCGCCCGTTCAGTTGCAGTTACCAGCCTCCGCCCGTTCAGTTGCAGTTGTCTTGTCAATCGACGTACCCTCGCAGCCGGTCGAGCATTCTCCGATCGGTACTCTCCGCGTCATCGAGCTTCGGGGTCTCGATGATCTTGCCGACGCTCGCGAGCCGAGCGTCGTTCATGATGCTGCGGAACGCCCCCTCGCCAATCGCACCTTCGCCGATCAGCTCGTGACGATCCTTGCGGGATCCCATCGGCACCTTTGAATCATTGAGATGCATGAGACGAAGGCGCGATCTCCCGATCACGTCGTCGAAGCGGGCCCAGACGCCATCGTAGTCGTTCACGATGTCGTAGCCGGCCGCAAAAATGTGCGCGGTATCGACGCACACGCCGACGCGCTTTCGGTAGGGTAGCGGGATCATCTCGATCAGCTTCGCCATCTCCTCGAAGCTGGAGCCCAGCACTGTCCCGGCACCGGCGGTCATTTCCATAAGGAGCATTGTTTTTCCTGGCGCTCGCTCGAGGGCGATGCCGATTGCCTCCGCATTGCGTTCGAGCCCGCTCGACCTCTCATCCATGAAGTTCCCGGGATGCGACACGAGATACTGGAGCTTGAGAGCGGCGCATCGCTGGAGCTCGTTGATGAAGGAATCGATCGAGCGCTGTCGCAGCACCGGGTCGGGTGAGGCGAGGTTGATCAGATAGCTGTCATGCGCGTTGGCCTCGCGAACGCCGGTCTCGCCTAGCTCCGTCAGGAACGCCGTGCACTCCTCCTCCTCGCACACGCGCTCGGCCCAGCGGCTGGCCATCTTCGTGAAGATCTGCATCGCCGTCGCGCCTATCGACTTCGCGCGCGGAGGAGCCTTGCTCGTGCCTCCGGCTATCGAGACATGAGCGCCAAGCGGTGCAGCCTTGCGGTCGCTGTGCTTTGGCGCGCGGGAGTCATCGCGCGGCACGCAGCCATTCCGCCGGATCGACTGCGGGCCCGCCGCGCCTGATCTCGAAGTGGAGGTGAGATCCCAGAGCGGGATCGCTGACGCCAACAGTTCCGAGGGGCTGGCCCTTGATCACACGCGTTCCTTTCCGGACCGCGATCCGGTCGAGCGAGCCATACACCGAGTAATCGCCGCCGCCGTGCTCGAGAATGACCGTGTTGCCATAGGTGCCCATCGGCCCCGCGTACGCGACCGTTCCAGCGGAAACCGACTTCACCATCGTGCCAACGGGCGCGCCGATCCCGATCCCGTTCCAGCGGGTCGTGGTGTTGTTGGGATTCACGAAACGGCCAAACCGGTAGAGAAACGTTCCGTTCACCGGCCAATCCAGACGGCCTATATCGGTCGTACGGATCGAGCTCGGCGACAGCGCCACCGTTCCGCCGCGCCCGCTCGCTCTTCTACGCTCGGCCTCGAACGACGCGATCAAGTTGTTCAGTCGGGCCTCGCTCTTCTCCAGCTCCGCGAGACGCGCCTTCGTGCGCTTGGTGTCTCCCTGCACTCGCACGAGGTTCTTCGCCTGCTCCTTCTCCAGGTCCGCGAGACGCGCAGCCTCCCGCTCTTTCTGCGAACGATTCTCGGCCACGCTGTTCTGCAGCCGCACCAGCTGCACCTGCTGCGATTCGATCTTGTCGTGCAGCTCGTCGAGACGGTGCACCAGGCCCTTGTCTCTCAGGGCCAGCAGGTGCAGGTACTTGTACCGCGCGACGAGCTGTCCCACCGACTGCGCGGAGAACAGCACTTCGGCGGAATAGAGCGGACCCCTCTTGTAGATCTCGATCAGCCGCCGCTGCAGCACCGTGCGCTTCATCCCCGCCTCGCGCTCCAACTTCTGGAGGTCGCTGGTGGTCGTTTGCACTTCGTCCGTGATTGCGACGAGCTGCTGGTCGAGGGACTTCACCATGCGCGCGGTCGCGTCGTGCTGCTTGTCGAGAAGATTCACTTCGTCGCGGATTTCGTGTGCGGTGTTCTGGAGCCCGCTCATTTTTTTCTCGAGCTCGTCGCGCTCGGCGCGGATGCGGGCAAGCTCATCGCGCTGCGCGTTCACCCGCGCTTCGGCGCTCTCGGTTTGCTGAGCCGGCAAGTGCGAAGAAAACAGCAGCGCGCAGAACGCGACCGCGTACGACGTGCGGCTCAGATTCGGCGTAGATGTCTCCCCACCGAGACGAGACTTCCGAGCACGCCCATCACTGCGCCGCCGACGACGCCGAGGAAGACGAGCTGGCGATCGAAAAAGATCGTCTCCATGAAGTACTCGTTGACGACCCTGTTCGCGACCCAGACGAACACCAGCGCGAGCAGTCCGCCGAGTACGCCTTTCACGAGCCCATCGATCAGGAAGGGAAGGCGGATGAACATGTCCGTCGCGCCGACCAGGCGCATGATCGAAATCTCCTTCGCGCGCGCGAGGACGGTCATCCGGATCGTGGCGCCGATGATGATGATCGCGACCGCCGCGAACGCGACGCCGAGCGCGATTCCGGCAACCGTCGCGATGTTCCGCAGGCGATAGAGCTTTTCCACCCACTCCTCGCCGTACCGCACGTCGTCGATGAAGCTATAGGTCTTCATCCGATCGGCTACGGACCGCACCGATGTCGGGCTCCGCATGCCGGGCCGCAAATGCACCTCGATGGAAGCAGGAAGAACGCCAGCCTCGAACACATCCGCGAACTCGCCCATCTCCTTCCGCGCGCGCTCGAGAGCTTTCTCCTTCGACACATAATCGACCCGCAGGACTTCGGGAAACTCCCCGATGTCCTTCATCGCCGCCGCGACCGATTCGATGTCGGTGCTGTCGCTCACGAAGGCGCGAACCTCTACGCGTTCTTCCACCTGGTCCAGCGCCTTCCGAATGTTGATCGCGACGAGACCGAAGAGCCCGAATGCGAAGAGCGAGAACGCGATCGTCACGACCCCCAGCGCACTCAGGAGCGGTGCGCGGCGTGAGGCAGTCAGTGCTTCACGGGCAGAGCGCATCTAAATGCCCTCCGTCGAGTCGGGCGGTGTTTCGCGCACCTCCCACGGCTCCTCGAACGGCCTAGCCGATGCGGGCGACTCGGCGGAATCGAAGACGACCCGGCCGTGATTGAGCTCGATCGTCCGATAGTTGGAGCGGCGGACGAGATCCAGGTCGTGCGTCGCCATGATCACCGCGGTCCCCGAGGAATTGATGTCGCGCAGAAGCTGGAACACACCGCGTGTCGCGCGCTCGTCCAGGTTTCCGGTTGGCTCGTCGGCGATGAGGACGAACGGATCATTGATGAGCGCGCGCGCGATCGCCACGCGCTGCTGCTCGCCGCCCGAGAGCTCGGGGGGGAAGCTCGTGGCCTTCGCTGCGAGACCCACCTGGGTCAGGACGCGCGCTACCTTCGCGCGAATCGTCGCCTTGGGAGCGCCAGTCACCTCGAGCGCGAAGCGCACGTTGGCCTCGGCGGTGCGATCCTCGAGCAGACGGAAATCCTGAAACACGATTCCGAGGCGGCGCCTGAGCCGCGAGATCTCGCGTCCAGTGGCGGTCTTCGAGCTGACGCCGTTGACCCACACCTCTCCCCGACTGGGCTTGTCATCCAGGTAGAGGAGCTTGAGGATCGTCGTCTTGCCTGATCCGCTCGGGCCGGTGAGGTAGACGAATTCGCCCTTTTTCACCTCGAAGCTTATTTGCGCCAGCGCGACACCCGACCGCGGGTACTCCTTGGCGACATCGGTGAGGCGGATCATCGTTAATGCTGAAGCGCCTGCTCTATATCGGCGATGAGATCTTCGGCGTTCTCAATCCCGATGCTCATTCTGAGGAAGCCGTCGGGAATCCCGATCTTGGCCCGTTCGTCGGGAGTCATGTGCGCGTGCGAGCTGTAGCGCGGCTCGATCACGAGCGAATCGACGCCGCCGAGGCTTGTCGCGTAGGTGAACAGCTTGAGTCCCTTCACGAACCGGATCACGGCCTGGCCAGCGCCCTTGAGCTCGATTGCCATCATCCCCCCGAATCCATCGAGCAGAGTTTTGGCGATCTCGTGGTCGGGATGGCTCGGAAGTCCGGGGTAATGCACCTTTGCGATCTCGGGCCTTTTGGAACACCACTCCGCGATTTGCATCGCGTTTTGGTTTTGGCGCTTCACCCTGACATCGAGGGTCTTCAGTCCGCGCTCCAGGAGCCAGCAGGCGAACGGATCCGGCGCCTGGCCCCAGACCATCATCTTCCGCCGAACCTCGTCGATGAACGGCTCGTTCCCGCACACGACGCCGGCGAGGATGTCGTGGTGGCCGTTCAGGTATTTCGTGGCCGAATGGATGACGACGTCTACGCCGTGCTCGATGGGGCGGAAGTTGATCGGGCTCGCGAACGTCGAGTCGACGACGAGGGCGATACCCTCGGCGTGAGCGAGATTCTGGAGCGAGCTGAGCTCGAGCACGCGGCACGTAGGGTTCACCGGTGACTCGAGAAAGATCACTCTCGTCGTCTTCTTGAGAGCTCGCCGCCACGCGCGCGGCTCGAGTGGATTCACCAACGTCACCTCGATCCCCATTCCCGGGAGATCTTCGGTGAACAGCTTGAGCGTTCCGCCGTAGATCCACGAGCTCGAGACTAGGTGATCGCCGGAACGGAGCAGCGCGAGCATCGCACACGCTGTGGCGCCCATCCCGCTCGAGAGCACGAGCGCCGCTTCCGATCCTTCCAGCAGCGCCAGGCGTTGTTGAACCCGCTCGGCGTTTGGAGTGTTGCCATAGCGTGTATAGAGGAGACCTTCACTGGTCCCGGTTTCCTGGGCGAAATTGACCGACTGAACGAGCGGAGATGCGACGCCCGTGCCCGGAGCTGGTGGTGCCGCGCCGCCGTGAATCGCCGTCGTCGACAGTCCCAGCTTGCGTGTCACTTCTGCCACCGGCTCTCCTATCCGAGGTTGCGTGTGCTGCGTCCCGCGTCGAAATCGTGCTTGACGACGCGTACAATCTCCGCTGGAGCGATGCCAAGGATGTCGCGGGCAACGACGTTTCCCGGGCTCACCGTATCATCGACGACCAATACCGCCAGCTCGTGACGCCGCGGGCCGTAAACCCACACCAGCTCGCCGTCCTCGAGCAGACGCCTGCGCGCATCGGTAGGGTGCAGTCGAACGAGTGGCCCGCGCTCGGCATCACCGGTGCGAGTGGCGATGTATCGCGCGACCATTAGCCACGGCTGGAAACCTTCCATCATGCGTCGAGTCTTGTCGGCTGCGAGGGAATCGTAGCGCTTCCGACGGCGACATACCCGTTGTCGTAGCGAATCAGCAGACGCCGGCGCCACAGCGTGTCGAGCATTCGCTCGGCGTCGTCGCTCGAGAGTCCGATCGCGTCGGCGACGTCGGCGACGTCGGCGCTGGCGCCCGCGCCCAATTGCGAGATGATCTCCCACGCCCGCCGTTCCTCGAGGCCGACGATGCCGATCAGCCGCGACTTACCATCGGCGTGCTGTGTCACCAGGGCCAGCTTATGACGCTCCAGCACTGCTTCGATCGCTTCCATGTGCGACTCGCTGATCCCGCGGAACACGAAGTACACCTCGCGCCGTGGCGCATCGATGCTCACGTACTGCAAAAGCAGTTTTGCCACGATCTCGTCGGCGCAGGAGAAATCGAGCAGTCCGACATGCGAGAAGTCGATCACCGTGAGCGCGCGGTCACCAATGCGGTCGAGCTCCAGCTCTATCTCGCACCGAACCGCCGCGCCGGTTGGACGCGTAACGAGGTTCGAGTAGAGCTCGCAAACGCTCTTGCGAAGCATCGAGCTCACGTCGATGTGATTGATCAAGCCACGCGCTCCGGAATCGTTATCTGCACCTGCGCCCCCGGAAAGTATGAGAGGTCCTCTACGAGCGGCTCGTCCTCGTCCCAATCGCCCTTGGGAAGCACGGCGATGCGGGCGGTGCCACTTCGGATGGAAAGTTTGCCATCCCAGTTTCCAACAAAACGCCTCACTCCGGCAAGCCCTTGACCTCGCCCGGGATCCCTGAACCGGGATGCGCCGCGCATGACAGTCTCCTCCAGCGCCTGCCCATCGTCCCAGCGCTCCTTCTTCTGAAATCCGGGCGCCGACTCGAGCGACTGCCTGAATCCGATTCCGGGATCGGCGACGGCGATGACGACGACCTTGCGCCCGCCGAGGCGAACGCGCCAGGTGTAGGTCTGGACGGCAACCCAGCCGCCGCGGCCCGCGTGCTCGACGATGTTCTGACAGACTTCGGACAGCGCCATCGTGAAGCGCATGGTGATCTTCGCGTCGAGGTTCAGGTTCTTGACCAGCGCGTCCTGAGCTCGCTGCTGGATCTTGTCGACGACGCCGTGGACGTCGTCGCTCTTGGAGATGGACGTCACTTCAAGAAGCACGCTCGTCTCCGCCGCCTTGGTGCTCTTCACCCGCCCTTGCAGCTCGTACAGCTCGGCCGCGTGCTTGAAGAAATCCATCCTCGACCAGTAGGTGCTGACGTTCTCCGCTTCCGGGACATACAGTATCGGACGCTCCGCGCGGGACTGCGCCAGCGCCAGCAGCGCCGTCAGGCCATACGGAGACGCCCACCGCGCGTGCCGCGTGTCGACGATGATTTTTTCGTCCAGCGGCAACGGCGCGACCTGATCCAGCACCTGCTCGAAGGACTTGTCCTCGAGCGAATGTGGGACGTTGATGATTGTCGTCACTTGATGCTGAGCTCTCCGCGCAGGTAGTCGGCGAGACCTGTTGCGCCGCGATGGTCCACGTTCCGGGAAGCCGCGTCCAGAGCGCGGTCGATTGCCGCGTCTAACTTATCACCCGCGAGGAGGCGGGAGAAATAGGTTGCGCCCCAGACATCTCCGCATCCTATCGGATCTCCCGGGCCTGCCTGACGTCGAGTTTTTGCCGGCACTCGGGCGGTGCGGATCGCGCCCGAAGCAGCGCCGAGAATAGGGCGTCGCAAGTCGGAGATTCGATCGAAGCCCGCCGCCGCAAAATAGATGACGCCGCGGCTGCCCAGAGTGACTGAAAGCGAGTTGACGCCGTTGGCGAATGCGATCGCTGCAAGTCCCATCTCGTCGGGCGCCATCATGCTCATCTCGTCTTCGTTCACCTGGATCAAGTCGAAGCACCGGCACCACGCGGCGGGATTCGGTAGCGGCTGCAGCGCCCTCATTCCATCAGGTTGGACCGCGAGCAGCAGCGAGTGCAGATCGCAGTAGATCGGACCACGGAAATGCTGCCTGATGAGCTGGGCGGTCTCGAGATCGAGCTCGAAGCCACTGATCAGATTGATATAGAGCGCGTCGAGGTCGGTCAGGAGAGGTTTCAGGCCCAACCAGCTCCATCTGGGGACGCCCCCGCTCAGCCGCTCGCAGCGTCGCTCGTTGCTCAGGTAGTGAAGCGCAACACGATTGTTCGGGTGTGGCACCTCGATCGGGGCTGCGTCCGGCGCGGCGCGGTCGAGGTCGGCGACGAACTCCCGGGCGGACTGCGCGAGGTCGCTACCGACCTTGAGGATCGGAACGAACTCCCAATCTGGCGGAAGCGCGGCGTCGAGCGCGCCGAGCGCGTAGGTGATCCCGCCCCATTCCTCGACGGGCGCGTCTCGTGGATCACGTCCGTGGATCACGTCCCAGACGAAACTGCCCATGACTCCAACGCGCTTCTTTCGAGTCATCGTGCTTCCGTGGGCCATTACCTACAGCTCGCCCAGCTTCTGCATCTTGAAGGTTGCGATCGCGCCGACGACGCCTGCAGAGTGGGGAAGGGCGCCCGGGACGATGCGGCACGCCTGCACCGCCGGCTTGAACGCGCGGCGTCTCACTTCCGCGCGAAGGGGCTGGAAGAGCGCGTCACCCGCCTGAGTAACTCCGCCGGCGAGCACCACCGTATCCGGATTGAAGATGTTGAGCAGGTTCGACACTCCCGCGCCGAGAAAGCGCGCGGTCTCGCGGACGACGTCTCTTGCCGTCGAATCGCCGCGCTTCGCCGCCTCGTACACGGTCTGGGCGGTGATCTTCCTCTGGTCGCCGTCCACCATGCTGATCAGAATGGACTCGCCCTCGTCGCCACGCAGCGCTTCCCGCGCGCGCTCCGCGATCGCAGGCCCGGACGCATAAGCCTCGAGGCATCCGTAGTTCCCGCATTTGCAGCGGCGACCAGTGGAGTCGATCGTCGTGTGACCGATCTCTCCCGCGACGTCGGATGCGCCGTGATACAGCTTGCCCTCGATGATTATTCCACCACCGATTCCGGTACCCAGAGTTATGCCGATCACGTTTCGGCCGCCGACCGCCGCACCGCACCAGAACTCGCCGAGCGTAGCGCAATTGGCATCGTTGTCGAGCGTGGCTTCGAGATGCACCCGGCTCGAGATCTCGTCGCGCAGTGGAAAATTCTTCCAGCCGAGGTTGGGAGTCACGATGACGATGCCCTTCTCGCGGTCGAGCGGCCCCGGCGATCCGATTCCCACGCCCAGAAAATCGGACCGCTCGGCGCCCGTCTCCGACATTGTCTGCGCGATTACCTGCTCGATCATTGCCGCGATCCGATCGACGACCGAGGCAGCTCCACCTACCGCGAGTGTCTGCGTCGTGTGCATCGCGATCTCGCGGCTGCCATCGAGCGGCATCGCGCCCGCCACGATGTTGGTGCCGCCCAGATCCACTCCGACGATGTAACGCTCCTTCACGCTCATACGGGCACCGGTGGGTTGAGGACTTCCGTCAGTAAGCTCGAGATATAATCCGGCGTCAGCTCGCGCATGCAGCGCCAGTGTCTGAGGGGACACCGCTGCGGCCCGTGCCGGTCGCACGGACGACAGGCAAGGCTGGCATGCCCGGCGACCGAGCTTCTCTCGGCGAGAGGGCCGAACCCGAACTCCGGCACCGTCGGGCCGAAGATCGTGAGTGTTGGCGTTCCCATCGCCGATGCAAGATGCTGCGGCGCCGAATCATTCGTCACTATGGCCTGCGCGCGGCCAATGAGCTCCGCCGACGCCAGCAGCGGCAGAACCCCGACTGCGTTGATCACAGCGTCGGGCGGCAGTACCGCGGTGATCTGTGCCGCGATCGCGGAATCGGTCTTCGACCCGATGATTGCGATCCTGTAGTCGTCGGCAAGCCACTTCGCCAGCTCGACATAATATGGCCAGCGCTTGGTTCCCCAGGCGCTGCCCGGCGCGAGAGCAACGATCGGCTCGTCGGTGCTCCCTCTCCTACGCAGTAGCGAGTCGACCATGCGACGCTCCTCGTCCGACGGGTAGAGGCGCGGCCGGATCTGGTCGCGCGTTGGAGGATCCGCGCAATCCGACATTGAGAGCGACCATAGTCGCTCGGCGTGATGACGGTCTGGCCGGTAACGCACCTGAGTCGTGTAGAGCACTCGTCCGGTGGAGCTCGCAAATCCGATTCGCTCCTTCGCGCCCGTCATCATGGCGATGAGCCCGCTGCGGAACGAACCCTGCGCGAGGTACGCGGCTTCGTAAGGGCGCCTGCTCCGGATTTCCTGGATCGTTTGCCACATTCCGACCGCCGACCCGTAGGTGCCGCGCTTGTCGTAACGGATGACGGTGCGAATGTCCGGATTGTTGGCGAGGGCGGCCGCGCCACCGGGAGTGGCGAGGACGTCGACCGGCCCGCGCCGGGCCAGCTCGGCGATGAGCGGCGTCGTGAGAATGACGTCGCCGAGAAAGCTCGTCTGGATCACGAGCGATCCGCCCACTCAGTCTACCTGCAGCACGGCGAGAAAAGCCTCCTGCGGAATCTCCACTGAGCCGACCTGCTTCATTCTTTTCTTTCCCGCCTTCTGCTTCTCGAGCAGCTTGCGCTTGCGCGAGATATCGCCGCCGTAGCATTTGGCCAGCACGTCTTTTCGTAGCGGCTTGACGCTCGTGCGTGCGATGACCTTCGATCCGACCGCCGCCTGAATGGCGACCTCGAACAGCTGCCGCGGAATCAGATCCTTCAGCTTGTCGGCGATCTTGCGCCCCCACTCGTACGACTTGTCCTCGTGAATGATCACGCTGAACGCATCCACGGGGTCCCCGTTGATCAGCATGTCGAGCCTGACCAGGTCGCTGCGCCGGTACTCCAGGATGTCGTAGTCGAGCGAAGCGTAGCCGCGGCTCACCGTCTTCAGCTTGTCGAAGAAATCGAGAATTATTTCCCCCAGGGGAAATTCCCAATCGAGCTCGACGCGCTGGGTGTCGAGATAGGTCATGTTCTTGTAGACGCCCCGCCGCTCGGTGCCGAGCGCCATGATCGGTCCGATGTATTCCGCCGGCACCATGATGCGAGCCTTCACGTACGGCTCCTCGATATAGGCGACGGCCTGGCCCGACGGCATCAGCGACGGGTTCTCGATCAGAGTCATCGTTCCATCTGTCTTATAGATTTTGTATTCCACTGAAGGAACGGTGGTGACGAGCTCGAGATCGAATTCGCGGCGCAGTCGCTCCTGCACGATCTCCATATGAAGGAGCCCGAGGAATCCGGCGCGGAATCCGAATCCGAGAGCGGTCGAAGTCTCGGGCTCGTAGTTGAGCGACGCGTCGTTCAGCTTGAGCTTCTCGAGCGCATCGCGCAGCGTCTCGTACTGGGTCGTGTCGGTAGGATAGAGGCCGGCGAACACGAACGATCGAACCGCCTTGTAGCCGGGCAGCGCTTCGCTGGCGTGGTTTTCGGCGTCGAAGATCGTGTCTCCCGCGCGGGTCTCGCTAACGGAGCGCACGCTCGCTACCACGTATCCTACTTCGCCCGGCCCCAGTTGATCGGCGGGAACCTGTCGCAGCTGGTTGTACCCGACTTCATCGACTTCGTAAACCGACTCGCTCGCGCCGAACGTGATGTGCGTTCCCTTCCTGATCACTCCGTCGACGACGCGCACGCTCGGGATCGCTCCGCGATACTTGTCGTAGTACGAATCGTAGATCAGCGCGCGAAGCGGAGCGTTCTCGTCGCCCTCGGGCGCTGGCACCTTGCGCACGATCTCTTCGAGGAGCTCGCCGATCCCGATGCCTTCCTTCGCGCTGACGAGGAGAATCTCGCTCTCCTCGATGCCGAGGAGGTCGGCTACTTCCTTTCGACGCTTCTCCGGCTCGGCCCCGGGGAGATCGATCTTGTTGAGAATGGGAATGATCTCCAGGCCCGCGTCCATCGCCAGGAAAAGATTGGAGAGAGTCTGGGCCTCGATCCCCTGGGACGCATCGACGACGAGGATCGCGCCTTCACACGCGGCAAGCGAGCGCGAGACCTCGTAGGTAAAGTCGACGTGTCCGGGAGTGTCGATGAGATTGAGCTCGTAGCCCTGTCCGTCGCGCGCCGCGTAGGTCATGCGCACGGCGTTGAGCTTGATGGTGATCCCACGCTCGCGCTCGAGATCGAGCGTGTCCAGGACCTGAGCCTTCATCTCGCGCTTCTGCAGCATGCCGGTGGCCTCGATGAGCCTGTCGGCGAGGGTCGACTTGCCGTGATCGATGTGTGCGACGATGCAGAAGTTGCGGATGTGCTCGAGGTTCAACGGGTGTCTCTGGGTTGTGCGGGATGCGGCGGAGGGGACGTCGTAATATAACCGTCAAAGCCTCTTTTCCCGGCGCTCGGAAAAAAGAAAGAGGGCTGCTTTCGCAGCCCTCTCGATCGATCTCCAAATGTCTACGCTTATTGCCGGTTGGGTGGAGGAACGCGAGCCGGCTCCGACCTCGTAGTCGGTGTCTCTGCTCGTGGCGGCGGAGGCGGCGGTGGCGGCGGTGTGGAAGGTGCCTGGTGCACCACCGGTGGAGGAGGTGGAGATTCTCTGGGCGTGTCCGGAACGCGAGCCGGCGGCGGCGCCGCTGAACGTGGCTCGGGCCGGTACTCGCGGGCAGGCTGTGACCCGGTCGCGGCGGGTTCCGTGCGCGGCGTCGTGACGCGCTCTATCGGGACACGACCCTGCGGGACCGACATCGTTCCTGGCTGCGGGCGGTAGCCCCCGAGAATCTGGCCCGGCTCGCTACGGCGCCCTTTGGGAGCCGTGATCGTCACGTCGCCCATCTGAGGAAGACCGGGGCGTTGCGACAGCGGAAAGATTCCCTCCGGAACTGCTTTCAGGCCGGACGCCGCTGGATGGCGGGGCGTGCCGTGAGGGAACCTGGATTTGGGGAATACGGTCGTGTCGCCCTGAGGCCGTGGCGGTGGCGGCGGACGCCGACCGACTACGGACGACGGCGCGAATGAGATTATCGGAGAGCCACAAATGTCGTAGCCGAGGATTCTGACCTGCTGGCCGCGCGACCGGAGCAGACTTATGCGGTTGAAGGCCTGAAAGCGATTGAATGCCAGAGTCGGCGCGAACGCGTAACCGTAGTACAGATCGCATGAAGAGTAAGCGTCGAGCGCGTAGCTGGAATTCCGGCGGCCCGCGAAGCGCATGAAATCGCGTCCGATCGGCTCGCCTTTGGCGCCCAGATAACTAGCTAGCGCCTGCTCGGCAGACTCGGGACTCCGGCCCTCGATCAGCCGTCTGATCGCCGAGATGTTCCAGTCGCCGCCGCTCTCGATCAAATCGAGGTTGAACGGAGCCCGCGACGCCAGCGCCATCACCGTGCCCCGGGAATCCATGTAACCGTCGTCGTAGTTGCCGTAGCTCGAGTAGGCGGCCGAGGAGTAGTACCCGCTGCTGCCACCATTCGGCCGCGCGAACCCGGCGAAGAAGTTGGGAAGGGCGAGCTGCTTGCGAGCGAGAATCCGCACCGAAATGCCGGGGAAATCGGGGTGCAGAACCTGGATGTGTCCATCGACATCCATCGAGACTGCGAATACGTAGGCGTTCTCCGAGACTTCTATGACGGGAGTCACATAGCTCGTGGTTTGGAGGGCGTAGGCGCCGTTCGAAGAATAGACCCGGATTATCGGAGCTCGCTGCCGGGCTCTCTGCTGCGCTCCCGACGCCGCAGCGAAGACGCAGAGCAGTAATGCGGAAGTACCCACCGCCGCCGCCAATTTCGTCGCCCGCATGTCGACCTCCCTTTGTTTGTATACAATTTCGCGATACAAATTCGCAAAGTCAATGCCGAAGAGCCGGGACGCGGGCGGACCAGGCGGCTACCTGTAGCGCCGGGGCGCGCTTACTTTGCGCCATGCCGCTCCCACAACTGCTCTCGATCCTCGAGTCTCTGGGTGAATTCCGGGAGCTGCTGAGCGATCTGCCCGGGCCCGCCGGGCGCCGCACGCTGGGCGGCCTTCACGGATCGAGCGACGCCGTGGTGCTCGCTTCTCTCTCTAAGAATCTTACGCGCCGCCTCTTCGTGGTGTTGAACGACGACGTCGCCGGCGCCGAGCGCTGGCTCGCCGACCTGATGACGCTCGTGGAGCCGGAGGGCGTCGCCTTCTACCCTCCGCGCGAGAGCTTCGGGGAAGCGGAGGCCCACGCGGAGGTAGCCGGCGAAAGGGTCGAGACGCTCGAGAGAATCGGCCGCGGCGACCTTCGAATCGTCGTCACCACCAGTCGAGCGCTGCTGGAGCGCACCCAGCTTCCGCGCGCGCTGGCTTCCGCGCGACTCGAGCTGCGAAAGGGAGACACTCGACGGCCCGAGGAGCTGGCCGCGCATCTCGAAGCCATTGGCTTTGAGCGGGTTCCCATGGTGGAGGACGTCCCGCAGTTCAGCGTGCGCGGCGGGATCTTCGACATCTACAGCTTCGGCATGGCGGAGCCGGTGCGCCTCGAGTTCTGGGGCGACGACATCACGGAGCTGCGCCACTTCGACCTCCTCACCCAGAGATCGACCCGCGACGCCCAGGTCGCGCTCGTCCTCCCTGTGGACGGCCAGATCAGCACGGGGGACGTCGAGCCCGAGCGCTCTTCCATTCGCGCCCTCTTTCCGCCCGACACGCTGTTCGTGCTGCCGCGCGGAACGCACGCGAAGCCCGAGCTGGAGCGAACCTGGGTGGAAGCGCAGCACCACATCGACCTGGCCCGGCGACGAGGTGAAGACACTCCCAGCCGCGACGAGCTGTTCGAGTCTCCGGACACGACACTCCGCGCGCTCAGTGAGTACGGAACCTTCGATCTCTCCGGTGACGATGCGCGGATAGTCTTCCCGTTCAGAGAACCCGAAGAGATTCAACGCGACATCAGGCGGCTGAAGCAGATAGTCGCCGACGGCATCCCGACGACGATCCTCTGCGACAACGCCGGTCAGGCCGAGCGGCTCGACGAGCTCCTGAACGACGACCGTGTCTCGCCGGCGACCCTCGCCATCGGAGTTCTCGACGGCGGCTTCGTGGTTCCGCCGCGGGGCGAGTCTTTCGCGGGCTATCGGATACTCACCGACCACGAAATCTTCCGCCGCGAGCGGCGCTTTCGCCGAGCGCGGCGCTACGCGACGGGCGCCGCTCTAGAGAGCCTGACGGCGCTCAAATCGGGCGATTACGTCGTGCACCTCGAGCACGGGGTAGGGATCTACCGCGGCATGGAGAAGATCTTCGTGCGCGAGAGCACGGTCGAAGTCGCGGTGATCGAGTACGAGGGAGGCGACAGGCTCAACGTTCCCCTCTATCGCATCGATCAGATCGAGCGATACCGATCCGCCGCCGACATCACCCCGGACGCCCCGCCACCGCGGCTCCACGCGCTCGGCGGGAAACGCTGGGCGTCGCAGCGGGACAAGACGCGAGCCGCGATTCAGGAGATGACGGTCGAGCTCCTCGACCTGTACGCCCGTCGCAAGGTCGCGACGAGACCGCCACACCTGCCGGATACCGTGTGGCAGCGCCAGCTCGAATCGTCATTTCTATTCGAGGATACTCCCGACCAGCGCACCGCCACCTCCGACGTGAAGGGCGACATGGAGCGTCCGCGGCCCATGGATCGCCTGCTGGTCGGAGACGTAGGCTATGGCAAGACGGAGATCGCGGTGCGCGCCGCGTTCAAGGCAGTGCAGTCCGGCCGGCAGGTGGTCGTGCTGGTGCCGACGACGATCCTTGCCGACCAGCACGCGCGAACATTCGGCGAGCGGCTGGCCGATTTCCCAGTGAGGGTAGAGACACTGAGTCGCTTTCAGACGCCGAAGGAGCAGGCGGCCGTGCTCGTCGGTCTCAAGGCGGGGAAGGTCGATATCGTCATCGGCACGCATCGCCTCCTAAGCGCGGACGTCGCGTTCTCCGAGCTCGGACTGATCGTCGTTGACGAGGAGCACCGCTTCGGTGTCAAACACAAGGAACGTCTCAAGAAGCTCCGACTCGACACTGATGTGCTAACGCTGACCGCCACGCCGATCCCACGCACGCTCCACCTCTCGCTGGCCGGTCTGCGCGACATGACCTTGATGCAGACGCCTCCGCGCGATCGCTCGCCCGTGCTCACCTACGTCGAGCCCTGGGACGATGGCCTGATAGACGAAGGCATCTCTCGTGAATTGGATCGGGGAGGTCAGGTTTTCTTCGTCCACAACCGTATCGAGACGATCGATGGAATGGCGGAGCACATCCGCCACGTGGTGCCACGCGCTCGCATCGGCATCGGACACGGGCAGATGCGCGAGCGCGAGCTCGAGGGGGTCATGCGCAGATTCGTCGACGGCGAGATCGACGTCCTCGTCTCGACGATGATCGTGGAGTCGGGGCTCGACGTTCCCAACGCCAACACGATGTTCGTGAACCGCGCCGACACCTTCGGCCTGGCGCAGCTCTATCAGCTGCGCGGCCGGGTCGGCCGCTCGCACCGCAGAGCGAGCTGCTATCTGCTGGTGCCGGATTCGATCGACGAAGACGCGAACCGCCGCCTCACGATTCTGGAACACCACACACAGCTCGGGGCCGGTTATCAGATCGCCCTCAAGGACCTCGAGCTGCGCGGTGCCGGCAATCTTCTCGGGCCCGAGCAGTCGGGGTTCGTGCACGCCGTCGGATTCGACATGTATCTCCGCATGCTCGACGAGACCGTCAAACGCCTCCTGCGCGGGGACGACGCTCCCAGGCACCAGCCATCCGAGATCTCCCTCGACGTGCCGTCGTATCTCCCCGACGAATACATCAACTCCCAGGACGCCAAGCTCGACATCTACAGGCGACTCACGCACGTGACGGACGCCGTGGAGATAGAAGCCCTGAAAGAGGAGGTGCGGGATCGCTTCGGAGTGCTCCCCGAGCCGGCCCGCGTCTTCTTTGCCACCGCTCTGCTTCGCCTCCTGGGCGGCGCTTCCGATATCGAGTCCGTGCTGGTGCGCGGAAACGAGGCCCGTATTACCTTTCGCGAGCACGCGGTGCCCCGTATGAAGGGGATTTCGGCGGCGTTCCACGAGGTACAGTTCCAGGCGGAAGTGCGACGCGCACATCCGCTCTCGCTCAAGCTCATCCGTCTTGGAGGAGCTGAGATGCTCGATGGACTTGTCCGTGCCCTGACAACACTGCGCCCCACCTGACAGCTAACCCGTACGACGCAAACATGAAACGCAATATCGCTCTCGCCGCGGTAGCGGCTTTTACACTTTCGGCCTGCTCCGGGCTCAAAGACGCCCTCAACGCGCACACCGACTGGGTCGCCCGCGCCGGAAGCGCCGAGCTCATGGTCACCAAGCTCGGGAATCTGCTCGGCAAGTCGCGCGCGCCGATCCGCAAGGACATCGCCAAGTCGATCGCGAACGTGTGGGTCGATTACCAGCTGCTCGGCGTAGCCGCGGCGCACAACGATTCGCTCAGCGATCCCAAGCAGATCGACGAAGCGATGTGGCCCGCGATCGCCAATCTCAAAGCAAAGAAGTGGTATGACGTCGTGTCGAAGGGCTGGGGCACGGAAGACACCGTCGCCGCCAAGCGCCAATGGGATAGCGGCCAGATCCTCGCCGCCGACCACATCCTCCTGCTCACGCAGGGAATGAACGACGCGCAAAAGGCGCAGGTGAAAAAGAAAATCGACGCGATTCGCGCCAAAGTAACTCCTGCCAACTTCGCGAAGACCGCCACCGACAACAGCCAGGACCAGCAATCGGCGCGTCAGGGAGGATCGCTCGGAATCTTTCCGAAGGGCTCCATGGTTCCGGAGTTCGAGAAAGCGGTTGTCGCGCTCAAGCCGGGCGAGATCTCCCCGGTGGTTCAGACCCAGTACGGATACCACATCATCCACCGGCCCACCTACGATCAGATCAAGAGCCAGCTGCTGCTCGCGTCGAAGGGACGAAGCGTCGCCGTCGCGGAGAGCACGTACCTCGCCAAGCTCGAGGAGAACGGCAAGATCGAAGTGAAGAAAGACGCGGCTACGACCGTGAAAGCGCTGGGCAATGATCCCGATGCATACCGGCGCGACAACACCGTGATCGCGACATCGACCGCCGGAAAATTCACGACATCACGTCTCGTCGGCTGGCTGGAGACGCTGCCGCCACAAGCCCGGGTGCTCGATCAGATCAAGCAGTCACCCGATTCGCTCCTCGTGCAGCTGGTTCGCAACTTCGTCAAGAACGAGCTGGTGCTGAAGCAGGCCGACAGTGCCAAGGTACAGATCGATCCGGCCGAGCTTGCGCAGCTTCGCGCCAGCTTCACCAACGCCGTTCGTTCGGCGTGGGCGCAGCTCGGCGTGACGCCGGCGTCGCTCGCGGACAGCGCCAAGAGCGAGGGCGACCGCGAGAAGCTCGCCGCCAAACGCATCGACGAATATTTCGCGCGCATGATCCAGGAGCAGGCGCCGTTCGTGCCCGTTCCGACTCCGCTCTCGAACATTCTGCGCGAGAAGTTCAAGTATTCGTTCAATGACGCAGGGTTCGACCGTGCGGTGCAGGAGGCAGCCAAGATCCGCAGCTCCGCTGATTCGACGCGCTCGGCATCTCAGCCGTCGACGGCCGTGCCTCTGGGACCTCAACCGGTCCCGGCTCCGCCGACTGCGTCCTCTACTTCTTCGGGCGGCAGGAAGTGATCGAACCACGATTCGGTCGCGGGGTACGATTTGGGATGATCAAGCGATTTATCGTCGTCGCCGCGCTCGCGCCATTTGGGATCGGAGCGCAGACACCAGCCGCGGCCCCGCAGGGCGTGCCGCCGGCCCTGCCCATCGATCGCGTTGTCGCGATCGTTGGCGACCAACTGGTTCTGTGGAGCGATGTGCTCACCTCCATCAATCAGCGTAGAGCGCAGGGCTTGCAGCTTCCCACCGATTCCGCCGCACAGTCAACTCTCACGCACACGGTGCTGGGCGAGCTCGTGGACGAGGAGATTCTCGTTCAGAAGGCGAAGGAGATGAAGCTCGAGGTGACGGATGCCGACATCACCGCCGGGGCCGACCGTCAGATCAAGCAGGTCCGGTCGCAGTTCGGCTCGGACGATGAGTATCGCGCCGAGCTCAAGAAGGCGGGGCTCGGATCGCCCGAAGAGTACCGCAAGTCGCTCATCGAGCAGTACAGGCGCCAGAACCTCCAGCAGAAGGCGTTCGCCGAGCTGCGGAAGAAGGCCAAGCCTGTCAACGTCACCGAGGAAGATGTGACGGCGGCGTTCGAGCGCAGCCGCTCCGATCTTCAGAAGCGCCCCGCCACCATAACGTTCAGGCAGATTGTCGTGGCGCCGAAGGCATCACCAGCGGCAAAGGCGAAGGCGAAAGCGCACATCGATTCGCTGGTCGTCGAAATCAGGAAGGGCGGCGACTTCGAGCAGATCGCCAAGCGAGAGTCGATGGACCCGGGCACCAGGCAGCTCGGCGGCGACCTGGGCTGGAATCGTCGCGGCAGCGGTCTCGTTCCGGAGTTCGAAGCGATGATGTTCGCGCTGCGTCCGGGAGAGGTGAGCCCGGTCATCGAGACGGCGTTCGGTTATCACATCATCCGCGTCGATCGCGTGCAGTCGGCCGAAGTGAAAGCGCGGCACATTCTGATCGCTCCGGTGATCGACTCTGCCGACGTTGCCGCCGCCAAGGTCGAGGCGGACACGGTGGCGGCGCAGTGGCGTCGCGGGGTGTCGTACGATACGCTCGTCGCCAAGCACCACGATGCGACGGAAGAGAAGGGCGTGCTGCAACCGTTCCCCCGCGATTCGCTGCCGGCGTCCTACACGGCCGTCGTAACCGGCGCCAAGGCAGGCGACATCACCAGCCCGTTCCAGCTGGCGAATCCGCGCGGTCAGCCCAAGTACGCCGTTCTCCAGATAGTCACAGCGACCGACGCGGGCGAATACAAGGAGAGCGAGATCCGCGATCAGATCCGCGCCCAGCTCTCGGACGAGAGATCGATCAGGCAGCTGCTCGACGACATGCGGAAGCAGACATACGTGTCGCTAAGGATGTAGACAGTGAAAGCGCGTCTTGCCATGACCGTCGGGGATCCCCGCGGGATTGGACCGGAGATCGTCGCCAAAGCGCTCGCTGACTCACGGGTCGGCGAGCGCTGTGACATTGTGGTGGTTGGTCCGGAGGCATCCGGGGTCGACGTCGGAGAATCGGTGGGACGCTGGCGCCCCGAAGGCGGCGCCGCGCTGGCCGGCAAGCTGAGCGGACTTGCGATCGAGCGAGCCGTTCAGATGGCCATGGCGGGCGACGTCGATGGCATCGTGACCGCTCCGATCGACAAATCAGCGCTGCACGCCGGCGGCTACGATTATCCAGGACACACGGAAATGCTCGGGCACCTCACGGGCGCGCGCGTGGCGATGATGCTCGCGTCGGACAAGCTCCGCGTGGTGCTCGCGACAACCCACATTCCTCTCCGCGACGTGAGCGAGAAGCTGACCTCCGGCTCGATAACCGAGGCGGCGCGCATCACGCGCGACGGCCTGCGGGACTGGTTCGGCATCGCCGAGCCACGGATCGCGCTGTGCGCGCTGAATCCGCACGCGGGAGATGGCGGGAGATTCGGCAGCGAGGACTCAAAGCTTCTCGCGCCGGCGGCGCGCGCCGCGGGAATAGACGGGCCTTTCCCCGCCGACACGGTTTTCGTGCGCGCGATGCGCGGCGAGTTCGATGCGGTGATCGCGCCCTACCATGACGTAGGCATGACGGCGATCAAGGTCGCCTCGTTCGGCAGTGCCGTGAACGTGACGCTCGGCCTTCCGTTCCCGCGAACGTCGCCGGATCACGGGACCGCGCTCGACATCGCCGGCCTGAATCGCGCCGACCCGTCGAGCATGATCGCCGCTACGCTTCTGTGTGCGTCGATTGCGGCTCGCGCCCAGCCGCGCCGCGGTCGCCGGGCGCATTCAGATCGACCGACAGAGACTCGATCCTCCGCCCGTCCATCTCGCGCACAGTGAAGATCGCGCCTCCGGCGACCACGCGGTCGCCGACGACTGGTAGCCGGCCCAGCACACCGAACACGTAGCCGCCGATCGTAGTGTAGTCCTCGTCCGGGATGGTGAGAGTGAAGTGCTCGTTCAGCTCACCGATGTGCGTGCTCCCCGGCACCAGCGTATCTCCCGCGCGGGTGTCGAGCGGAGCTTCGGCATCCTCTGACGTGTCGTACTCGTCGAGAATCTCGCCGACGATCTCCTCGAGCAGATCTTCCATTGTTACGACGCCGGCCGTCCCGCCGTACTCGTCGAGTACCACCGCCATGTGCTCCTTGAGCCGCTTGAAATCGGCGAGTACCTCCTCGACTTCCCGCGAGCCGGGAATCACGTGTACCGGGCGCATGATGGATGGAAGATCGAACGCCTCCGTATTCGCGCGCGGAGCAAGAAGCTTGAGGAGATCCTTGGCCAGCACGACGCCGATGATGTTGTCGATCGACTCGTCGTACACGGGATAACGCGACAACCCGCTTTCCTGGACTACGTTCAACACTTCCGACAGCGTCGCCTCGACCGGCAACGCCACCAGCGCGGTCCGCGGCGTCATGACCTCGCGCGCGTTCTTCTCCGAGAACTCGAAGACGGCATCGATCAGGTCGGCATCGTGGGCCTGCATCTGTCCACTCTCCTGCGATTGCTCGACGAGGAGACGGATCTCCTCGGGCGAATGCACGGCTTCCTCGGAGCCCGCCTTTTCCTGGCCGAGCGCGTGCAGAATCACCTGCGAGGATTTGTTGAGGAAATAGGTGAATGGAGTAGTGATCCACGCGAAGAACAGCAGGGGCGGCGCGAGCCAGCGCGCGAGCGCTTCCGGGTGGTTCAGCGCGGCGGCCTTCGGCACCAGTTCGCCAAACACCACGTGCAGATAGGTGACGATGATCAGCGCTACGGTTGCCGCCAGTGTGAGGCGCATCGACAGCTCGATGGCGAACGGGAGATTCGCGAACAGATGTTCGAACACCTCACCGACGGTCGACTCCGCGACCCACCCCAGGCCCAGGCTCGCCAGCGTAACCCCAAGCTGGCTCGCTGAGAGGATGCGGGAGATATTTGAGGAGGCACGAACGGCGAAGCGGGCGAGTCGGTCACCACTTCGGACCATCGCCTCCAGACGCGTCCGTCTGGAGCGGACAAGAGCGAACTCGGCGCCAACGAAGAACGCGTTGAGGAGCACGAGCACAATTATGGCGAGCAGCCGGCCGGGCACGGAGACAACTTACCACAATCCCGGTGAGGGGCACCAGCACGACGGCGCTCATCACCATGGGCCAGGCCACGCGCACGCGAGTGATGCTCCCGTCCGAAGCCTTCGAATCGCCCTGGTGCTCACGGCGATCCTGCTGGTCGTCGAGGTCATCGGCGGATTTCTCTCCAACTCGATTGCGCTTCTCGCCGACGCCGGGCACATGCTCACCGACGTGGCGGCGCTCGCCCTCGCTCTGTTCGTGGCGTGGTTCAGCAAGCAGCCGGGGACGCCGCAGAAGACCTACGGGTACCTGCGATGGGAGATTCTGGCCGCGTTCCTGAACGGCGCGACGCTGCTGCTGATTTCCGCCTGGATTCTGTGGGAAGCCGCGTCGCGGTTCCGCGCGCCGGCGCCCATTCAGGGCGGCTTGATGCTCGCGGTCGCGACGGGCGGATTGGTCGTCAACATCATCGCCGCGCGCGTGCTGGTCGGAAGCTCCTCCCACAACATGAATGCCCGCGGCGCTTACCTGCACGTGCTCGGGGATTTGCTCGCGAGCGTGGGGACGCTGGTCGCGGCGATTCTGATTCGCTATACCGGCTGGCTGATGGCGGACCCCATTGCCTCGATTCTCACGACGGTTCTCATCATGAGCGGAGCCTGGCGCCTGGTGCGGGAGTCGGTGGACATCCTCCTCGAGTCAACGCCGGCGCATATCCCGCTCCCCGCGGTTCGGGGGCAGCTGGAGGCGATCCCCGGCATCGAATCGGTGCACGATCTGCACGTCTGGGCGGTTACGCCGGCGGTGGTGGCGATGAGCGCGCACTGCATCGTGCGCGAGCCCGGACAGCACCAGCACGTCCTGGAGCACATCCACGACGCGATGCGCCTCTTCGGCATCCAGCACGTGACAATCCAGCTCGAACGAGACGATATGCTCGATCGCGAGAGGCACTTGCACGCCTAGCTAACTTATAAGGCTATGGCAAAGCTGGAATTCCGTAACATCGCGATCATCGCGCACGTCGATCACGGCAAGACCACTCTGGTGGACAAAATGCTCCGGCAGGCGGGAGCGTTCCGCGAGAACCAGGTCGTGATGGAGCGCGTCATGGATTCCAACCCGCTCGAGCGCGAGCGCGGCATCACCATCCTGGCGAAAAACACCTCCATCCGGTGGAAGGGGACGAAGATCAACATCGTCGATACCCCGGGCCACTCCGACTTCGGCGGCGAGGTGGAGCGGATCCTCCGCATGGTGGATGGCGTGCTGCTCGTCGTCGATGCGTTCGATGGGCCCATGCCGCAGACCCGCTTCGTCCTCAGGAAGGCTCTGGCGCTCGACCGCACGCCGATCATCGTGATCAACAAGATCGACAGGGCCGGCTCTGACCCGATGCGCGTGCACGACGAGGTGCTGGACCTGTTGATCGAGCTCGAGGCGAACGAAGCCCAGCTCAACGCGACCGTTGTCTACGCGTCCGCGCGCGAAGGTGTGGCGACGATGGACATGGAGGTCACGCCCGTCGACCTGTCGCCCCTTTTCGACGCGATCATAGAGCACGTCCCGCCGCCGCCACATGATGATGCGGGTCCGTTTCAGATGCTGATTTCGACCATCGATCATTCACCGTACCTCGGACGTCTGGGGATCGGCCGCATCGAGCGGGGCACCATTCACGTCGGAGATCCGGTTGCGCTATTGCCACTCGATAGTTCGCAGAAGGCAGAGCAATCGCGCGTGACCAGGCTCTTCACCTTCGAGGGGCTCGATCGCATCGAGGTTCCGCAGGCCTCGGCTGGCGAGATCGTGGCTCTCGCCGGCCTCGAGGGAGTCGAGATCGGTCTCACGGTGACCGACCTCGAGCATCCGGAGCGGCTGGCCGGGATTTCCGTCGAGGAGCCGACCATCTCGGTGGACTACCTGGTCAACAACTCTCCTTTCGCCGGCAAGGACGGGAAATTCGTCACCTCCCGTCAGATCCGGGAGCGGCTCTTCAAGGAGCTCGAGCGGAACGTCGCGCTCAGGGTTGAAGACACCGATTCCACGGACACCTGGACCGTGTCGGGCCGAGGTGAGCTGCATCTCACCATCCTGATGGAGACGATGCGGCGCGAGGGTTACGAGTTTCAGGTATCGCGTCCGCGGGTGATCACGCGTGAAGGTCCGCAGGGCGAGCGACTCGAGCCCTACGAAGAGCTGTCCATCGATGTGCCGGAGGAATACCTCGGCGTCGTGATCGAGAAGCTCGGGCCGCGCCGAGCGGCGATGCTGGAGATGAAGAATCCGGGGCAGGGAATGGTGCGACTGCTGTACAAGATCCCGGCGCGCGGACTGTTCGGCTACCGCTCGGAGTTCCTCACCGACACTCGCGGCACCGGCATCATTCACCATCGCTTCCTCAATTACGGGCCGTGGGCTGGTCCTCTCGCGGGCCGGATGCGAGGCACGCTCGTCTCCATGGAAGGCGGAGTCATAGTTGCTTTCGCGCTTGCAAATCTTGCCGAGAGAGCTACCCTATTCGTGTCCCCTGGTGACGCGGTTTACGAGGGCATGCTGGTTGGTGAGAATTCGAGGCCGGGCGACATGGATGTCAATCCGACCCGTGAGAAAAAGCTGACCAACATGCGGTCCAAGTCGAGCGACGACAACATTCAGCTGGAGCCGCCGCGGGAGCTGACGCTGGAAGGTGCGCTGGAGTATATCGAGGAAGATGAGTTGATCGAGGTTACGCCGAAGTCGATCAGACTGCGGAAACGCTTCCTCAGCTCTAACGATCGTAAGAAGCTGTCGCGCGGGGCGAAGCGCGAGCGCGCTTCAGTCTAACAACCATGGAGATCACGGTAATGCGCGCCATGCTGGAGTCCGCGGGGAGTTTCCTGAACGAGGGGGGAACCGAAGCGTGGCTGGCGAAGAAGGCCCCGGAAGGTGACCCCGAGGACGAGGATCTCGAGGACGAACTGGAAGACGACGAAGACGACGAAGAGGACGGCAGCAAGGACAAGTGGGACGACGACGTGGCAGACGTCGACGACCCGGACCCGGATGAGGATGATCTCGACGACGACGACGAGGAGGACGATCTCGGCGATGATCTCGAGGACGACCTCATAGATCTGGACGACGAGTTCGACACAGAGGAGATCGAGAAGCCGCACCCCGCGCATCCGCGCAAGTACGAGGACTGAACGGCGTTCTTGTTCTGATCGGCGAAATAGGAATGCCCCGCGATTGCGGGGCATTTTGGTTTTTCAGCGATCGGAGCAGGGCCGCGGGTGCTTCAAGCAGGGCCGCGGGTGCTTCAGTTCGGGCGGAGGAGGCCCGTCGTCAGCGCGTTTCCCGTCGTGCAGGTGATTTCTCCCGCCCGCATTTCGCAGCTCTGTGAAGATTGCGAGTGCTTGACAATGGCGGTCCAGTCGGCGAGCTGGCTGCCAAGGATGTTGAACGCGGTCAGGGTCACGGTCACGTCTTTCGAGGGCGTGAATCCGTTGAGCGGAGCGTCCGGTGTCGCTGTGCCGGAGAAGTACTGGCCGTGGTTGTCGGCGGCGAACTGCTCTTCGTAGATGGCGATGGTGTGCAGGTCGGCTTTCATCGCGGCCATGTATGCCTTGTCCTTGGCGCCCGCATACCGCGGTACCGCGACGGCGGCGAGAATGCCGAGCACGACACAGACGATCACGATTTCGATCAGTGCGAATCCCTTTCGATTTTCAGCCATGTGCTGCTCGACGGAATGAGTCAATGAACTCCAAAGGGAGGTTTACCCACCTTCAATACTCATCCCGGCGCATGACGCGATCGTGAAAACAGAATTACGGTTTAGTCACGATCGCCGCGTTCCGCCGATTGACCATCCCTCGGTGCGCGGCTAAGTTGCAAGACTCTGCGCCATAGGCGGTTAGCTGTGGCGAGGGGCCTGTAGCTCAGGTGGTTAGAGCGCACGCCTGATAAGCGTGAGGTCCGAGGTTCAACTCCTCGCAGGCCCATGAATCAGAAGATATTGCCCCGCTTGAGGATACGTCCTTGAGCGGGGTTTCTCCATTCTGCTCGCTCGTGGCGTACAGTATGAAATCGCGCGAAGTGCCTCGAACACGGCTTCGACAAATCTTCCGGAGATGGGAACAGGCATCCCTCGCCGGACGATGACTACATTGGACTAGCCCCCGTGGACTAGCGCCGGTCAGCCTGCCATAAGCTCTGTACTATTATCGCTGCCTCGCGCCTCTTCCAATCGCTCTCTTTGAACGAGACTCAGATTTTGGTCAAGTGAATTACCGAATCCTCGTCCCCACCTTACTAGCCTTCGCAAGCTGCGAGCGTCGTCGTGAAACGACTTATGTTGACACGACGCCGGCTGATTCGACGCGCTTAACGACACAGGCGACGCCGGTAAGCTCTGTGCCGGCACCCGTTGAGGTTCCGCTTCCCAAGCCCAGGCTTACTTGTACGCCAACCAATTTTGGGCCGAATGACACACTGAGTTTGCGCATGAACACTTCGCACGGAGATTATCTCATCGCCACCCAACCCGGAGATAGTCTCTTTTACATCATTTATCCGCAGCTAAACGTGCCGACTCGCAAGTATTCGCTAATACCGTCCGCGGAGTTCAAGCAGATGGAAACGCTCAGACTTCCCGCGGACGTGAAGGCGGTACCGTGGTACGCTGGTCGGGACACGACAGTCGCACCTCTTTTTCCCAGATCAGGTAAATACGTCCTCACGATCGGCGAGAAGTTAGAGGGTGACAACGCTCGCGCTGCGAGTTGTACTGTTACCTTTAGCGAAAATGAGGGGCGCTAAAACCCACACCCGCCGCGAGACATGTCCAGCACGAAGGTGCGGACGTTGCAATGATCGGCTGTTATGCTGGCCCGTTGGCCTGCGCAGGTGTCACCCTTTA
>Ga0208715_1000015_pt1 | contig 90260 bp, 84 predicted proteins | sample NGESurshal092012_3_FD_184473 | JGI IMG/M metagenome (GOLD analysis project Ga0208715, IMG submission 184473) | Arctic peat soil microbial communities from Barrow, Alaska - NGEE Surface sample 210 shallow-092012 (SPAdes) | ecosystem: Environmental > Terrestrial > Soil > Wetlands > Peat ... | reverse complement strand
GATCCTCGCGCCCAAGTAGCGAGCGGCAGGGTCGATCGAAAGTTCATCGAGCCCGGCGATCAACGTCGGGATCTACATACGAAGGAACAGCAATGCCGAAGATGAAATCCCACAAGGGCGCGAGAAAGCGCTTCAAGATCACGGGCTCAGGAAAGGTCAAGCGCATGCGGGCGTTCAAGAGCCACATCCTTACCAAGAAGTCGTCGAAGAGAAAGCGTCGTCTGCGCCAGGGCACGATCATCCAGACTCCGGGCGAAGTGAAGAACATCAAGCGCCTGCTTCAGGCGTAGAGGAATAGACCAATGCCACGCGTTAGATCGAATGTCGCGCGCTTGAAGCGCAAGAAGCAGGTGATGAAGGCAGCCCGCGGTGCCTTCGGCGCCCGGAGCAAGCTGTGGAAGGCCGCCAAGGAGAACGTCGAGCGCGGCTGGAAGTACGCGTACCGCGATCGCAAGAACAAGAAACGTGATTTCCGAAAGCTGTGGATCGTCCGCATCAACGCGGGCGCGCACCAGCACGGGATGTCGTACTCGGTGTTCATGCACGGCCTCAAAAAGGCGGGCATCGAAGTCGACAGAAAGGTTCTGTCCGACATCGCTGTCAACGATTCCGCCGCGTTTGCCGCTCTCGCCGAAAAGGCGAGGTCCGCTCTAGACGCCGCGTAACGCCTCCCAAGGATTTCGAAAGGACTCTACCGGCGCTAATGTAAGACCAGCGCGGTGGAGTCCTTTTGCGTTTGCCCACCCAAACTCTGAACCGTGACGCTTTCGGAATTCCAGCAGCTCGTCACAATGCTCGCCGCTGAAGGCGAGAAGCTCATCGACGCCGCGACGACGGCCTCCTTGCTCGAGGAGACGCGCACGTCGCTGCTGGGAAGAAAATCCGGGAGACTGCCGGAGCTCTTCAAGCAGCTGCCATCGCTCGCGCCCGGAGAGCTGCGCGAGGGAGGCTCGCTGATCAATGCCGTAAAATTGAAACTCGAGACGCGACTCGAAGATCGGCGCCGCCAGCTCGATGCTGCCAGCTCCTCGAGAAAAAACGTCGACCTCACGATGCCCGCGCGGCGCCAGTGGCAGGGATCGAAGCATCCCGTCACGCTCGTGATCGAGGAGATCGAGGAAATATTCCGCGGGCTCGGCTTCACGATCGCCCTGGGGCCGGAGGCGGAGACGGAGTGGTACAACTTCACGGCGCTCAACTTCCCGCCCGATCACCCCGCGCTGGACCTGCACGACACGCTATACCTGGGCGAAAACGTGATGCTGAGAACGCACACCTCGCCCGTCCAGATCCGCACGATGCAGAAGTTCAAGCCGCCAATCAGGATTCTGAGCCCGGGGAACGCCTACCGCCGCGATTTCTTCGACGCATCGCACGCGCCGATGTTCGCTCAGATCGAAGGCCTGGCAATCGATGAAGGAGTCAGCTTCGTCGATCTCAAGGCGACCCTCACACATTTCGCCAACAAATTCTTCGGCAAGACGAAGACGCGCTTCCGCCCGAGCTATTTCCCGTTCACGGAGCCGTCGGCCGAGATGGACGTGGAGTGCCAGCTGTGTCACGGGTCGGGGTGCCCAAGCTGCAAGGGCACCGGCTGGATGGAGATACTCGGCTCCGGGATGGTGCATCCGTCTGTGATCAATGCCGCGGGACTCGACGCCGATCACTACACCGGCTGGGCGTTCGGCATGGGCCCGGCGCGCATCGCGATGCTCCGCTACGACATTCCCGACATACGGATTCTGTACGATTCGGATGTGAGATTCCTGTACCAGATCTCCAGATGAACGCCTCGTACGAGTGGCTGCGCGCATTCGTTCCGTTCAGCCTCAGTCCCGCTGAGCTGCGCGATCTGCTCACCTCTCGATGCGCGACGGTCGACGATCTCGTCGCGCTGCGCGAGGATTTGGGCGACGTCGTGATCGGGCGCGTCGTCGAGGCAACGCGGCATCCGAACTCGGATCACCTCTGGATCACGAAAGTCGATGCCGGCACCGGGACTCTGCTGGACGTCGTGTGCGGCGCGGCAAACGTGGCCGTCAACACGCTCTACCCGTTCGCGCCCGTCGGCGCCGTGCTCCCCGGCGGAGTGAAGATCGAGAAGCGAAAGATTCGCGGTGAGAACTCGGAAGGCATGCTGTGCTCGGCAATGGAGCTCGGACTCGGTGAGGACAAGGAGGGCATCATGGCGCTCTCGGCGGTTGCGGAGCCCGGAACGAAATTCCTCGATGCGATGCCGATCGGCGACACGCGCCTTGTGATCGATGTCCTGCCGAATCGTCCCGACCTCCTGTCGCACGAAGGACTCGCACGCGAGATCGCTGCCGCGACGCAGGGCACTGTGACTCGTCCCGAGATCGCGGAGAAAAAACCGTTCATCATTCGCACGCACACCGTGAAGGCGACTTCCGGGAAAGTCGGAGACGTAACGGTCAAGCTCGAGGACACCGACGGCTGCATGCGGTACGCCGGCGCGGTACTCACCGGATTGAAAATCGGGCCCAGCCCCGATTGGCTCGTTCAGCGGCTCCACTCAGTCGGATCGCGCTCGATCAACAATGTCGTCGACGTCACCAACTACATGCTCCTCGGGTTCGGGCAGCCGATGCACGCGTTCGATCTCGAGAAGATCGCGCGCGGCACCGTCGTCGTGAGGAAGACTCGCGGCGAAGAGCTGATCAAGACGCTCGACGGAGTCGACAGGACGCTTCCTCCCGGCGCAGTGGTGATCGGCGATGCGGAGCGAGCGCAGGCTATCGCCGGGATCATCGGCGGCAGTGGAAGCGAGGTGTCTGAATCGACCACCGAGATTTTTCTCGAGGTAGCCGCATTCAATCCCGCCCGCATTCGCGCTACCCGTCGAAAGCTCGGAATCTCGACGGACGCCAGCTATCGCTTCGAGCGTGGGGTGGACGCCGATGCGATTCCAGGGCTCGTTGACTACGCGGTGAGACTGATCCTGTCGGTCGCGGGCGGAATTCCGCAGGGCAATCCGGTTGACTTGTATCCGCTCCCCAAGCGCCCGCAACCAATCTCGCTCAAGCTCCACCGCGTCGCCCGCCTGCTCGGCGAGCCCGTTGAGGCGATGGAAGTAGAGAGGAATCTGAGGACGGTCGGCTTCAGGATTGCGCCCGAGGCGAAGGATGTCCTCAAGGTTTCGCCGCCGAGCTGGCGGCACGACGTGCATGGCGAGGTTGATCTGGCCGAAGAGATCGCGCGCCTTCGAGGCTACGACTCGTTCTCCTCGGAGCTGCGACCGTTCCGGCCCAGTGCGGTGCCTGACGCGCCGCTCGTCGCCGTGACGAGGCGCGTGCAGGAGGCGCTCGTCGCCGCCGGTCTCAACGAAGTGAGGCCGATGCCGTTCGTGGCAGAGGGGAAGGGCGCGACTGTCCGCGTCACCAATCCGCTGGCGGAGGATGAAGCATTTCTGCGCGGAGACCTGCTGACGACTCTCGTTTCCCGCGCCGAGTACAACCTCACCCGCATGCAGGGCAACGTGCGGCTGTTCGAGATCGGCACTGCGTTTTTCGCGGGCGAAGATCCCGCGGTGCTTCCTGGTCCGAAGAAGGCCGCGCTTCCGCGCGAGGAGATGCACATCGCCGCGTTGGTGATGGGTCAGCGCTCGCCGACGCACTTCACCAAGGCGATACAACCGAGCTATGACGAGTGGGACATCAAGTTCCTCGCCGAGACAGCGGCCGCGGCGGCGTTCCCGTCGGCGACGGTGAAGCTCGTTCCGGGCTCCGGCGAAACACTGTGGGAGATTTCAGCCGACGGGCACGCGGTCGGTTCGGCGCGACGCCTGATGATCGATGCTCCGGTTTGGGCGAAGCCCGCGTTCGGCCTGGAGATCAACCTCGAAGCGATCGAGCAAGGACCCGCCAGGAGCAAAGCGTATCGGGCGATCCCGGCGACTCCGCGAGTGCAGGTCGATCTCGCTCTCCTTGCGCCTTCGAGCGTCACCGCGGCGCAGATCGACGTCGTCATCCGGAAAGAAGCCGGCGAGCTGCTCGAGAGTCTTACTCTATTCGACGAATTCAGTGGTCAAGGAATTCCCGAAGGATCGCGCAGTCTGGCGTGGGCGTTGACGTTCCGTCATCCCGAGCGCACACTAAAGGACCAGGAAGTGCAAGGGAGAACGGCGAAGATTGTCAACGCACTCGAGGGAGAACTGGGTGTCCGACAGCGTACGTCCTGAAAGAGCCGCGTTCGCGGAGCTGGAGCAGCTGGTGAAGCATCTCGGTGACGAGCTCGCCTCGTTCCGCCGCCGTGCTCTGCAGGCGGAGGCGCGCCTCAAGAGCCTGGAGTCCACCGGAGTGAAGGGAGTCGTGTCCCCCGAGCGCGTTCAGTTTCTGGAGACAGAGAACGCCGGACTCACGAGCCGGCTCGATGCCGCGCGCGCGCGAACCCAGCAGATGATCGACCGCGTTCGCTTTCTGCGGCAGCAGCACGATGCAGCGGGGGTGCGTTGAGCTCAAAAAAGAATGTCGTCCGGGTCACGATCCTCGGCGACGAGTATTCCATCAAGAGCGATGCGAGCCCCGAGCGCACCCGCGCCGTGGCCGAGCACGTGGACAACGTGATCCGTGAGACGATGCGCGCCGGCAACATCGTCGAGGCCCAGAAGGGGGCGATCCTCGCCGCGCTGAGCGTCACCGACGAGCTCTTCGATGCCCGCGAGGCGGGCGACGACCTCGCCGCCTCCATGAAGCGCCTCAGCGGCGAGATCCGGCCCTGGCTGCCCCCGGCTAAAAGGAAAGAGTAGACATCTCGGTGCTCGCCGGGCGCGCGGCTCCCAGACCAGACACTTTCCTCTCGCCCAAACCCAGAACGGACATTAGCTTAACCCAACTACGCGACGACTTTCCGGCGCGATAGGGGCCGCCTGTGGCATTGCCGCGGGCCCAACATAGATGCGACAACATGACGAACACTGCTTGGTTATCCGCAGCTGGGATACTTCTGTTTGTAATTGCCGGCGCGGTTTTTTTCTTTATTGGCAGAAAGTTGGGTGGGAAAACGGAGCTCAGGCGCCAGCACCAGGCGGGCGCGACCGCTGAAGAGACCGCCAAGCGGATCGTGGGCGACGCGGAGCGCGAAGCGGAAAGTCTTCGCAAGACCGGCATCCTCAGCGGCAAGGAAGAGCTGATGAAGCTCCGCGAGGAATGGGAGGTCGAGGTCCGCTCCCGTCGCGAGGAAATCGAGCGCGAGGAACGCAAGGTCGACGAAAAGGAAGGCCAGCTCAATCGCAAGTACGACCTGCTGGAGCAGCGCGAGCGCGAGACCACGCGACGCACCGAGACCCTCGGCAACCGCGAAAAAACCCTGGCCGACCGGGAGCAGGAGCTCGACAAGATGCTGGGCGAGGAGCGGCGCCGGCTGGAACAGCTCGCCGGAATCTCCGCCGCCGACGCGAAGGCGGAGCTGATGCATCGAATGGAGGAGGAGGCGCAGGCCGACGCGGCCAACAAGATCCGCGAGATCCGCGAGACCGCCAAACGAAACGCCGAGCGAGAGGCGAAGAAGATTATCGCGCTGGCGATCCAGAGGATCGCGGCCGAGCAGAGCGTGGAAGCCACGGTATCCGCCGTCTCGCTTCCCAACGATGAGATGAAGGGGCGCATCATCGGCCGCGAGGGCAGGAACATTCGCGCGTTCGAGCTCGCCACCGGCGTCGACGTCATCATCGACGACACTCCGGACACGGTCGTGGTGTCGTGCTTCGACCCGATACGCCGCGAGATCGCGCGGCTGTCCCTGGAGAAGCTCGTCGCCGACGGGCGCATCCACCCCGGGCGCATCGAAGAAGTCGTCAATAAATCCAAGCTGGAGGTCGACGCATCAATCGTCGAGACGGGTGAGCAGGCGGCGTACGAGACTGGCGTCCACGGACTTAATCCGGAGCTTGTGAAGCTGATTGGGCGCATGCGCTGGCGCACCAGCTACGGTCAGAACATTCTGAATCACTCGAAAGAAGTCGCGTGGTTGGCTGGGATCATGGCCGCCGAGCTGGGGCTCGATGTTCCGATGGCTCGCAGGGGCGCATTGCTTCACGACGTCGGCAAAGTTCTGACCCACGAGCACGAAGGCACTCACGTGCAGCTGGGGGTCGAGATGGCGACCAAGTACGGGGAGAACCCGATCGTCGTCAACTGCATCGCCGCGCACCACGACGACGTGCCCCACGAGAGCGAGATCTCGGTGCTCGTGCAAGCCGCGGATGCAATCTCCGGCGCCCGGCCCGGTGCGCGGCGCGAGGCGTTCGAGACCTACGTCAAGCGGCTCGAGGGTCTCGAGAAGATTGCGGCGAGCTACCGTGGAGTCGAGAAGGTGTTCGCGATTCAGGCCGGCCGCGAGGTTCGCGTGATCGTGGTGCCCGAGGAGGTCGACGATCCGCGGATGGCAACTCTCACCGAGGAGATCGCGCGCCGCATCGAGGCCGAGCTCCAGTACCCGGGACAGATCAAGGTCGTGCTGATTCGGGAGACGAGAGCAGTGGACTTTGCCCGCTGAGCTGATCGATGGCCGCGCGATCGCGAAGAAGGTACTTGCGGAAGTCGCAGAGCGAGCAAGAAAACTCATAGCGCGGGGAGTGAGGCCGGGCCTTGCGGTGGTGCTCGTTGGTGACGACCCCGCGAGCGCTGTCTATACGAGCGCAAAGGCGAAGGCGGCGGAGGAAGCCGGCATGTACAGCCTCAGCGTGCGGCTGAGCGCTGACACTTCGCAGGCCGACCTGCTGAGCCGCGTCGACGCCCTCAATGCCGATCCCAGAATCCACGGCATATTGGTACAGATGCCGCTCCCCAAGCAGATCGACCCCGCCACCGTGATCAGGAGGATCGATCCGTCCAAGGATGTGGATGGATTTCACCCTGTAAACGTCGGGAAGATGCTGATCGGTGAACGCGACGGATTCATTCCCTGCACGCCGGCGGGAATTCAGGTGCTGCTGAAAGAGTCGGGCGTGAAGACGCCCGGGAAGAACTGCGTGGTGATCGGGCGGAGCAACATCGTCGGCAAGCCGATGGCCGCACTGATGATGCAGGACAACGAGAACGCGAACTGCACCGTCACCGTCTGCCACCGTCACACGGCGGACCTCAAGGCTCACACCCGCGCCGCCGACATTTTGATCGTCGCCGCGGGGCGCCCTCGCATGGTCACCGCCGACATGGTGAAGCCGGGCGCTGTCGTGATTGATGTCGGGACGAATCGCGTCGCCGACGCGCGGTCGAAGAGTGGAACGAAGCTCGAGGGCGATGTCGATTTTGAATCCGTTCGGGAGGTGGCGTCCAGGATCACTCCGGTTCCGGGGGGCGTCGGACCGATGACGATCGCGATGCTGATGGCAAATACGGTTCGCGCCGCGGAGATGACGCTCCGATGAAGGCGGTTCCGTTCGATCTCTTCGCGTCTCCGCGCTCGCGCCCCGCACCGGGCGGCGCGGCGGACAATCCGTTGTCGGTGGGCGACCTCGCGCTCCAGACGCGCGAGGTCATCGAATCGCGTCTGCGCCCAGTCTGGGTGCGCGGCGAGATCAGCGACTTCAAGCATCACCGGAACGGACACTGGTATTTCTGCCTGCGCGACAAGGCCGCGCAGATTCGCTGCGTCGTCTGGTCGGGAGATCAGCATCGGATGCCGGCGCCGCCCGACGATGGAATGCAGGTCGTACTCTTCGGCCAGATGACCGTCTACACCGCGCGCACGGATCTCCAGCTCAAGGTCACCCGCATCGATGCCGAGGGCGACGGGCTGTGGCGGAAGGCGATGGAGGTGACGCTGGCGAAGCTCCGTCGCGAGGGGCTGCTCGATGAATCGCGCAAACGGCCCATTCCACATTTTCCGAGAATTGTCGCTGTCGTAACGAGTCCCGATGGAGCGGCGCTCAGCGACATCGTGGCGGTGATGCGGAAGCGGAATCTCGGCGCCCGGCTCGTTCTGTGTCCGGCGAAGGTTCAGGGAGACGGAGCGGCGTTGGAAATCGCGGCCGCGCTCGGGCGGGTGGCGCGCTGGGGGAAGGCCGATGTCGTGATCGTGGGACGAGGCGGTGGCGGCAAGGAAGATCTGTGGGCGTTCAACGACGAGCGCGTCGCGCGAGCGGTCGCGGCGTGCCCGGTTCCCGTCATCTCCGCCGTAGGGCACGAAGTCGACATCACGGTCTGCGACGCCGTCGCCGACTTGCGCGCGCCAACACCATCCGCCGCGGCCGCTGCCGCCTGTGCTTCGCGCGACGAGGTGAACAAAGCGTTGTCGCTGGCGAAGCGCGATCTGTCGGACGCGCTGGTGGGCAGGATTCAGTACGCTCGCCAACACATCGTGAGACTGGCGCGCTCGGTCGCGCATTCGTCCACACGAATCGTGACCCGCAAGAAGGCCTTGCTCGGCACGTCCGCGGCGCGGCTCAATGCGCTAAGTCCGCTCGCGACGCTTTCGCGCGGCTATGCCGTCGCGCGAGACGGGCGTGGACGCGCACTCACTTCGGCGCGTCAGTTCTCTCCGGGCTTCGAGTTCAATCTTCTGCTTCACGATGGGCGGATTAGCGCCAAGAGCGAAAAAGTGGTGGTTGATGAAAACTTGGACGAGGGCAGACTGTTGACCCAAACACACCGCAACGCGCCGGCGTGAGTGAGGGCGCCGGCGGTTGTGCTTATGACAATGAAGGCACCGCAGGCTCCTAGTGACCACAGTTACGATCAGGTTTGGTGGGTCAACCTCGATAGTGTGGAATTCTCCTGGCACACCGATCTCGGCCGCGATACCAAGCCGTCTGATCCCCGGTTTCCTTTTATTGCGATCTACACATCATTGCCAGCGAGGCGGTTCACGGTTGACACCCTCAAGGAGCAGCCGAATTTTCGCACTGCCGGCAAGCGGTGACTTGAGCCCATCCGCGATAGCTAAAGCAGCTGCTGGTTGCACATGAGGAGCACCACCCTCACCTCTTCCTGTCCCGTCGCGCCAACCACTTTGGCCGAATAGTAGAACGGCTCGCCCGGCATCTTGGCTTCACCAAACACGAGGACCGAGTCCGTCTGGGGTACCGTTATCTCGAAATCGCCGTTGCCGTTGCTCATCGCGTATCCCAGCGTACGGGCCTTTCTCACCTGCGACAGTAGTCGATCATACTCCCTGGCCGCGGCGCGCATCACGTCTGGGTCACCCTTCTCCCACTCGAGGGTATCGAGCACGAAGAGAGACTTGCGGATCGCCGGAACCTTGTTCGCGTTGAACGCATACACGTGAACGCCGGGCACTCCAGACGTTGTCTCCTTGACATCCGCGCAAGGCTGGGCACTGCCGTCGAGCAGCGTCTTCTCTGGTAATGGATGGACCAGGGACAACAGGCCGATTAACGCTGCTCCTCTGAAAAGCACTCTGTACTCCCGGTGAAGGTCGTTCTCAAGACGCGCCAACCGTGTTTTCGGAACCGAACGGGGCGCGGCGTCCGGGTGCAGAGGGAGTCCGGTGCCTTTACTTGTTCCCCCTCGCCCGCTAAGTTACAAGGCTACAGCGATTTAAGAACCAGATACGGGCGTCCGCAAATGAGCGGGCGCGAGATCAAATCCAAATAATGGCATTCGAGAAAACACCCACCGTAGAGAAGTACCGCACCCACAAAGACGACAGCGGCTCGAGCGTAGTTCAGGTCGCACTTCTCACCGCAAGAATCAATTATCTCACCGACCACTTCCGCACCCACGCGAAGGATCACCACAGCCGTCGCGGGCTGCTCAAGATGGTCGGAAAACGGCGCCGTCACCTCGACTACCTGAGGCGTACGGATCTCGAAGGTTACCGCAAGATCATCGCGGACCTTGGACTCCGATACTAATCCTGGCTCTTTGATCTGACCGCGCGGCGCACAATGGCGTCCGCGCGGTTTCTGCTACACAAGCGACAACAACACAACATATGCAACGCATCGAAAGAACGTTCGCCGGCAGACGCCTCGTCATCGAGACAGGCCGCATGGCGAAGCAGGCAGCAGGGTCCGCACTAGTTCAGTTCGGCGAGACGATGGTTCTCGCGGCAGCGACGGTCAGTGAGACCGAAAGCCCGCTTCCGTTTTTCCCCCTCCTCGTAGAGTACAAGGACAAGGCCTACGCCGCGGGGAAGATTCCCGGCGGCTTCATCAAGCGCGAAGGCAGGCCCCACGATTCCGAAATCCTCAAGGCGCGAGTCATCGACAGATCGATCCGCCCGCTATTCCCGGAAGGGTTCAAGAACGAAGTCCAGGTATTCATCTACGTAATCTCGGCCGACCAGGAGAACGACGCTGACGTCATGGCGCTCGTCGCCGCGTCCTACGCGATCAACTCCTCGAAGATTCCATTCATGGGCCCAATCGCCGGCGTACGCGTCGGCAGAGTCCAGGAGAAGTGGATCCTCAACCCGACCTTCCAGCAGCTGCCATATAGCGACATGGACGTCGTCCTCGCCGCTTCGAAGGACTCGATCATGATGGTCGAAGGCGGAGCGCTCGAGGTCACCGAAGCCGAAATGCTGGAAGCGCTCACCGTCGGACAGCGCGGCGTGCAGGAGCTGATCGCCATGCAGGAAGAGCTGCTCGCTCAAAACCGCGCTCCGAAGATGCCGTGGAAAAAGGTCGAGGTCGTTCCGCAGCTCAGAGCGCGGGTCGACGAGCTCGCGAAGGGAAGGATCGCCGAAGCGATCAACCGGAAGGAGAAGCACACCCGCATCGAAGCAGTCGAGCTGGTGAAGAAGGAGGCGATCGCGCTGCTCCTCGTCGAATTCCCGGATAACTCGAAGGACATCGCCAACCTGGTGGGAGACGTCGAGTACAACGCGCTCCGGTCGCAGGTGCTTGACACCGGCAAGCGCGTTGACGGCCGCGGCACGAAGGATGTGCGGCCGATCACGATTGACGCCCCCGTATTGCCGCGTGCGCACGGTTCGGCTCTGTTCACCCGCGGACAAACGCAGGCGCTCGTCGCCGTCACGCTCGGCACCGCCAACGATGTGCAGCGCCTCGACAGCATCGACGATGCGGGCGAGACGACCAAGTCGTTCATGTTCCACTACAACTTCCCGCCGTTCTCGACGGGTGAAGTGAGACCGATGCGCGGCACCAGCCGTCGCGAGATTGGTCACGGAAACCTGGCCGAACGCGCGCTCCAGGGCGTGCTGCCGGCGTTCGAGGAGTTCCCGTACACGATCCGCATCGTGTCCGACATTCTCGAGTCGAATGGATCGTCGTCGATGGCATCAGTTTGTGGTGGCTCACTGGCTCTCTTCGATGCCGGCGTTCCGCTCCGCTCCGCCGTCGCCGGCGTGGCGATGGGCCTCATCAAGGAAGGGAGCAAGTACGCGGTCCTCACCGACATTCTCGGCACCGAGGATCATCTGGGCGACATGGACTTCAAGGTCGCCGGAACCGCGCAGGGAATCACTTCGATCCAGATGGACATCAAGGTCGAAGGACTCGATCTCCAGATCGTGAAGGAAGCCATGGCGCAGGCGCGCGAGGGAAGACTTCACATTCTCGGAGAGATGTCGAAGGCTCTGGCGGAGCCGCGTGCGGATCTGTCGCCGTACGCTCCGCGCATCGTGACGATGAACATCAGCCCCGAGAAGATCGGCGATCTCATCGGACCCAAGGGCAAGACAATCCGCGGCATCCAGGAAGAGACGGGCGCCGAGATCACGGTGGACGACACTGGATTGGTCACGATCGCCGCTGTTGGCGGCGAGGCGATGGAGAGGGCGCGCCAGATGATCCAGGCGCTCACCGCCGAGCCCGTGATCGGCGAGACCTACGAAGGGAACGTCAAGAGCACGACCGCGTTCGGCGCGTTCGTCGAGATCATGCCGGGTACCGAGGGTCTCGTGCATATCTCCGAGCTCAAGCACGGCCGCACCGAGAAGACCGAAGACGTCGTGAAGAAGGGAGACCGCGTGAAGGTCAAGCTTCTCGAGCGCGACGAGCGTGGACGTCTGCGCCTCTCGATGAAGGCACTGACACCCAAGCCCGAGGGAGACCAATCCTCAGGCGGCGGCGAAGGCCATGCGCTCGCTGGCGTAGGCGCGGAGAATGAAGGCGCCACCGGCGGAGGAAGCGAAAGGTCCGAAGGCGGCTCATCGGATCGGGGCGAAAGGCCCCGCCGTCCGCGCAGCGGGTCTCGCGGTGGCAGCGGGGGACGTTCGCGCGAGTGACCCTCGCCGCGCAGTGCGCCGAAGCTGACTTGCGACGTACCGTTCTTCCGAACGGATTGACCGTACTCTCGGAGCACATGCCGGGAGTACGGTCGGTCGCTTTGGGGGCGTGGGTTCGCGCCGCATCGCTCCACGAGAGTCCCGAAAAAATGGGCGTTTCGCACATGCTGGAGCACATGGTGTTCAAAGGCACGCCCACTCGGAGCGCCAGGGATCTCGCGCTCGCGCTCGAAACGCTGGGCGGCTCGCTCGACGCCTACACCTCCCGCGAGCACACGGCGTATCAGGCCAGGGTTCTCGACGAGCATCTGCCGCAGGCCGCCGACGTTCTCGCGGATCTCATTTTTCGTCCCGTGCTCCGCCCTTCGGACCTCGCGCTCGAGCGAAAGGTCGTGCTCGAGGAGATCAACACCGTCGACGACACGCCCGACGATCTCGTCTTCGAGCTGCACAACGCTCAGCTGTGGGGGAACCATCCCTACGGATACTCCATTCTCGGGACCCGCGAGACCGTGGGCGCGCTCGACCAGAGCGACCTGCGGGCCCTTCACTCGCGAGCGTATCATCCCGAGCAGATCGTTGTGGCCGCCGCCGGAAACGTCGAGCACGATGCGCTGATCGAGACTCTGGAAGCGACTGGCTGGGCCGACATTCCGCAGGGTGGGCTGCCCGCGCTCAGGTCTCCGGCTCCAATCGTGCAAGTACCCAGCGCTGTGCACTTCGAGCGTGATACCGCCCAGACCCACATCGTGATCGGCAGCCCCGCGTTCGAGCACAGCGACCCGCGGCGCTACGCGATGAGCATGGTCGGAATGCTGTTCGGCGGTGGCATGAGCTCGCGGCTCTTTCAGCGCGTCCGCGAAGAGCTGGGCCTCGCGTACTCTGTTTACTCCTTTCAGTCCTTTCACGAGGACGCCGGAGTGCACGGCGTCTACGTCGGCACGACGCCCGAGACCGCACGCGCGGCCGTTGACGCGATCAACGAGGAGATGGAAAAGCTTGCGGCCAACGGCCTGAGCGAAGAAGAGCTGACCGCTGGAAAAAGCCAGCTAAAAGGCCAGATTACACTGTCTCTGGAAAGCCCGGCGTCGAGGATGTATCGGGCGGCTGGGGTCGAGCTGTACGGAGAGCCGTATAGGACGCTCGACGAGGTCCTGGCGCTGGTCGATGCGATCGACACCGAGACAGTCGCGTCCGTTTGTAAGACTTACTATCCACCGGGAAAGCAGACGCTCGTGAGCCTGGGTCCCAAGGTCGCAGCGTGAGCGTGACGGCGATCCGTCGCGCTGCCATTCAACTTTAATTAGAGCACTGTGAACTACTTATGAAGATCGGCGTTCCGAAGGAGATCAAGACCAACGAGAATCGGGTCGCTCTGGTGCCGGCAGGCGCTGAAGCGCTGGTGGCATCGGGTCACAGCGTCATGATCGAGAAGGGGGCCGGCGAGGGAAGCGGCTTTCCGGATTCGGCCTACACGTCGGTCGGCGCAAAAGTCGGCGCCGATGCCGACACGGTTTGGCGCGAGACCGACTTGATCATGAAGGTCAAGGAGCCGATCAAGATCGAGTGGCCCCGCATCAAGAAAGGCCAGGTGGTCTTTACCTACTTTCATTTTGCGGCCGACAAGGAGCTGACGCTCGCCCACATCAAGAGCGGCGCGATCTGCATCGCCTACGAGACCGTGGAACTACCTTCGAGAGAGCTGCCTCTGCTGACGCCGATGTCGGAAGTGGCCGGGCGGATGGCGGTCCAGGAAGGCGCCAAGTACCTCGAGAAGCTCTACGGTGGACGTGGAGTCCTCCTCGGCGGGGTACCCGGCGTCGCTCCGGGCAAGGTCGTGATCCTGGGGGGTGGCATCGTCGGAATCAATGCGGCGAAGATGGCCGCTGGGTTGGGTGCGAAAGTCACGGTCCTCGACCTGAGCTTGGAGCGTTTGCGCTACCTTTCAGACGTCATGCCGGCCAACGTCACGCTCATCTATTCCAATCGTCATAACATTCTGGAGCAGATCTCCACCGCGGATCTGGTCGTGGGAGCGGTTCTCATTCACGGAGCCGTCGCGCCCCGACTCATTCGCCGTGAAGATCTGAAGGCGATGCAACCGGGAGCAGTCATCGTCGACGTCGCCATCGATCAGGGCGGCTGCGTCGAGACGATCAAGGCAACAACGCACGAGAACCCAACCTACGTCGTGGATGGAATCATCCACTACGGAGTCGCAAACATGCCCGGCGGATTACCACGCACATCAACGCTCGCCTTGACCAACGCGACGTTCCCATATGCTTTGCAGTTAGCGAACAAGGGTTGGAAACAGGCTCTCAAGGATAACGCAGCACTCAGGAAGGGACTCAATATCGTAGACGGAAAGCTGACATATCCCGCTGTCGCCGAGGCATTTGCCTTGCCGTATACTCCACCCGATTCATATTTGAACTAATGCGCTGGCCATTCTTTAAGCCGGGTGCTCTGTTCCCGGCGAATGCGATCGCCGTGGACCTCGGCACCGCGAATACATTGATCTACGTGAAGGGCGAAGGGATCGTGCTGAACGAGCCCTCTGTCGTCGCGCTCGATCGCGAGACTAGAAAAATCAAGGGCGTTGGACTCGAGGCGAAGCGAATGCTTGGCCGCACCCCTGAAGGCGTCATCGCGGTGAGACCGATGAAGGACGGCGTCATCGCCGACTTCGACGTCACCGAGAAGATGCTGCGCTATTTTCTCGCGCTCATTATCGAGAACCACGTCTTCAAGGTGAAGCCGCGTGTGATCGTCTGCGTTCCCTCCGGCATCACCGAAGTGGAGAAGCGCGCGGTCCGCGACTCGGCGCTTGGCGCCGGCGCCAAGGAAGTCTTCATGGTCGCCGAACCCATGGCCGCCGCGATTGGCGTCGGGCTACCGGTCGAGACGCCCACAGGTAACATGGTGATCGACATCGGTGGAGGCACGACAGAGATCGCTGTCATCGCTCTGTCCGGCATCGTGAGCGACACCTCGATCCGCACCGGCGGCGACGAGCTGGACATGGCGATCGTTCAATTCATGCGCAAGAACTACAACCTTCTCATCGGTGAATCGACCGCCGAGCAGGTGAAGATTCAGATCGGATCCGCGGCGCCAGTCGGGGATGAGAGGGAAATGGACGTCAAAGGCAGGGATCTCGTATCAGGGATTCCGAAGACGGTGCGCGTGCATTCGTCGGAAATCCGCGACGCGGTTCAGGAGCCGATTCAGCAGATCGTCGATGCGGTGCGCCGCGCGCTGGAGATCACCCCGCCGGAACTGGCGGCCGACATTGTGGACCGTGGCATCGTGATGACGGGCGGCGGCGCTCTCATTCGCGGCCTCGATGTCCTGTTGTCCCAGGAAACCGGTCTGCCGATCCACGTCGACGAGGATCCTCTGACCTGTGTGGTGCGGGGTTGTGGCCGAATACTTGATGATGAGGCGAAATACTGGTCCGTCCTAGCGACTTGAGGTAAAAGTTGGCCCGCGCCATCAGAAGCAACACCCGGCTCGACCTTATCGTTCTGACTATCTGCATTGTCCTGGCGCTCGCGGCCCGTGCTCTTCCGAACACGATGCGCGATCCCGTCGCGACTGGAATACGGCGTACCTTCCTTGCTCCGCTCGTGATGCTCCAGGAAAGATCCGAGCGGGGCCGCCAGTCGCTGCTCCTGGCTGATTTCAAGCAGGCCAGCATCGACAGCCTCTCGCTCAACTCGATGAAAGCTGGCTCGCTCGAGAGCGAGAATGACCGCCTGAGAAAAATCATCGGGCTCGGCTCCCGGCTTCGCTGGGGTTTCATACCGACTGAAGCCCTGCACGGCCGCGGCGTGAGGGACGAGACCACCGTGATTCTCAGCGCCGGCTCGCGCGCTGGCGTGAGCAGACTGAGCCCCGTGATCGCTCCTGAAGGCCTGGTCGGCGTGGTCGATCAGGTGGATCCCACGATGAGCCACGCCATGCTGTGGACGCATCCGGATTTCCGCGTCAGTGCGATGTCGCCCGACGGGACCGCATTCGGGATCGCGCAGGCGCATCTCACGGGATCGGCGACGGGCGGGTATTTGATCGAGCTGCGCGGAGTTCCGTTCAGAGCGACGCTCAAACCCGGCGCCCTCATCGTCAGCTCCGGCTGGGGCGGGGTGTGGCCGCGCGGCATTCCCATTGGAACGGTACTGGAAGAGATGAAGACCAGCGAAAGCTGGGCGCGCACCTATCTGCTGCGTCCGGCGGTGAATCCGGCCGATGTCTATTCCGTGATGATCCTGCGCCGCGACCGGCTCGCCAAGGGGTTCGACGGAGTGTGGCAGAACGTGGCCCAGGTTGATCAGGCGACGCAGCGCATCATCGTGTCGGGTGATTCGGCGGCCAGGGCCGCGGCACTGGCGGAGGCCGCAGCGCGCAGAGCCGTGCTCGACAGCGTAGCGCGCTCGAACGGTGGCGTTCCGCTCGGCGTTACCGACAGCGCCAAGGCGCCGGCGGTCGTCGCTCCCAGACCCGTCGTCCGCCGACCGCCAGTCGACACCGCCGCCGCTCGCGCGCGCCGCGATTCCGCGGGCCGCGACACGATCAGGCGCGACTCGGTCAGAACCGACACGATTCCGCATCGACCGGGAGCGGCGCGATGAACGTGGGCGCAGCGGTTCGCGCGATAATCAGCTTCCTCATCTTCGTCGTCCTTCACTACACGCTCCGTCCCCTACTGGGATGGCGCGCGCCGATGGACTTCCTGATCCTCGCCCTCCTTCTCGCGGCCGTGCGGGTCCGGCCGGCAACGGCGGCGGTGATTGGGTTCGTTCTTGGCCTGATTTCCGATTCGCTGGCGCCCGATGCGCTCGGCGCCGGCGCGATCGCGATGACGGTCGTCGGCTTCGGCGCCTCATACCTCAAGGCCGTGTTCTTCGCCGACAATCTGGTGCTCAACGCTTTCTTCTTTTTCCTGGGGAAGTGGGTGTTCGACATCCTGTACTTCATCGGTGAGCAGCGCGTGCACGGATTCGAGCTGCTGCAGCAGCTTCTGCTCTGGTCGCCCCTCTCGGCCGCGGTCACCGCCGCTGTGGGCGTCCTGTTACTGTTCATCATGCGCCCGCTACTCGAGCCCACACCGACATGAGCTTTCATCCGAACGACGTGGCCAGAAGAGCGAGGATGAGCTCGATGGCCCTCGCGATCGGATTCGTGCTGCTCATCGGAGCGTTTTTCAAGACGCAGGTCATCCAGCACAAGCAGTACGTGATGCAGTCGGAGGAAAACCGCCTGCGCCCGATTCCTCTGCCTGCGCCGCGCGGAATCATCTACGACCGGCACGGTCAGGTGATCGCCGAGAATCTTCCCGCGTACTCCGTCTCGATCACGGCGCCGAGTGTCGACAGCCTGCGCAGCGCGCTCGCGCAGCTCGCGCCGACGCTGCAGCTGGGACAGAACGACATCAACAACGCCATACGGCGTTATCGACGCGCGCCGACGAGACCGACGGTCATTCTCCCCGATGCGACCATCGACATCGTGTCGGTTCTGGAGGAACACAGGCTCGATTTCCCGCGCCTGATTATCCAGTCGGTTCCGAAGCGCTACTATCCCGACGGACCGAGCGTCGCATCGTTCGTCGGCTACACGGGTGAAATCACCGAATCGGATCTCAACGATCCGAAATATGCGAGCTACAAACCCGGACAGCAGATCGGGAAGGCCGGCCTCGAGAAGCAGTACGAGCCGATACTCCACGGCAAGGAAGGCGTCCGTTTCGACGAGGTCGATGCGCGGGGCCGCCCCGTGCGTGGCGAGGGGCCGAGGCCTGATCTGAACCCGGAAGGCGCGCCGCCCCTTTACACGAACATCGATCTCGATCTCCAGAAGTTCACCGTCGGCATCTTCGCCGATTCGCTCCAGGGTGGCGCGATTGCGATCGACCCGACTACCGGCGAAGTCCTCGCGCTTTACAGCGCGCCGAGCTGGGATCCGAACAAGTTTACCGGCGGGATACCTGTCGAGTACTACAAGCAGCTACTCGAGGACAAGCGGCGGCCGCTCGTCAACAAGGTGATTCAGGGCACATATCCGCCCGGCTCGACCTGGAAGCTCGCTACTTCACTGATCGGGCTGCAGGAGGGCGTCGTCGGGCTGAAAGAGCACATGCCGGTTCCGTGCACCGGTGGTTACCAGTTCGGCAACCGCTACTTCCGCTGCTGGGAGAAGAAGGGGCACGGCTCGCTCGATCTCCAACACGCGATCACGCACTCGTGCGACGTGTACTTCTATCAGCTGGGGCTGAAGATCGGACTCGCGAGGTTCATCGCGGGAGGGATAAAACTCACCATGCGGGACAAGTCCGGCATCGATCTGCCCGAAGAAAACCAGGCCCGCTGGCCCTACTCGAAAGATTACTACGACAAGAAGTACGGCCCGCGCGGCTGGAGCAATGCCGAGACGCTGAACCTGGCGATCGGGCAGGGATCGAATTCGCAGACGGTCGTCAACATGGCGAAGCTCTATAGCGCATTCGCTGCCAAGGGTCAGGCGCCGAGACCTGAGATCGCTCACCTGGTACCGCAGCGGAAGGAGATATTTCGCCTTACCGCGCAACAGGACTCGGTGGTGCTCGAGGGTCTCAAGGCGGTCCTCGAAGCTGGCGGCACCGCGGGAGCCTCCGCGATTCAGGGTCTCACGCTCGCTGGCAAGACCGGCACCGCGCAGAACACCGGCGGTGCCGATCATGGCTGGTTTGTCGGCTTCGCTCCTGCCGACCATCCAAAAATCGTCGTCGCAGTGCTGCTGGAATTCGGTCTCCACGGATCGCGCGCAGCGCATATTGCGTCCGCCATCATCGGGCATTATCTGAAGGTCGGGCCGATAAAGGCAGTGATGGACGAGGGCTGATGAGCCGCCCGATCGTTTCAGACTTCCGTCTCCTCGCCGCGGCCGGGATTCTCTCGTTGTTCGGTGTGGCCATGGTCTATTCGGCGGGACAGACTGACACGCCGACCGCCGTCGCTATTCTCTACAAGTCGCAGATCCTCTGGCTTCTGATCGGACTCGGCGTCGCTTACGCCGTCGGACACTCGTCGGTTCGATTCATCGAGTGGATGACGACGCCGCTATTTCTGTTCTCGATCTTCCTGCTCGGGCTCACTCTCGTGATCGGGAAGGGAGCCGGAACCGCCGCTAGCACGAAGAGCTGGCTTGCGATCGGGAGCCACCGCATCGGTCAGCCGTCGGAGATCGCGAAAGTGACCGTGGTGCTCATGCTCGCGAAGGTGTTGTCCAACCATCGTGAAACGCCGAAGTCACTGCTCGATCTCTGGAAGCCCGCGCTCGTCGTCGGCATTCCGTGGGCGATCATCATGCTCCAGCCCGACCTCGGCACCGGCATCGTGTTCATCGGGATCTTCTTCGCGATGCTGTACTGGGCGGGCGTGTCGTGGCCGCTTCTGATTCTGCTCGCCAGCCCGGCGATCAGCCTCGTCCTCTCTTTCAGCGTCGGATTGTGGGGGGCGTGGTTCTTTGTCCTGCTCGCCCTCGTCCTCTGGTACCGGCCGTACCTGATCGAGGGAATCGTACTCATGGTGCTGAACGTCGCCACCGGTGTCGTCGCGCCGATGATGTGGGAGAAACTCGCGCCGTACCAGCAGAACCGGTTAAAAGTGTTCATCGATCCGTCTTCCGATCCCCGCGCGTCGGGTTACCACGTCATTCAATCGAAGGTCGCGATCGGATCCGGTGGATGGTTCGGCAAGGGATTCACGCTCGGAACGCAGAAGCGTCTCGCGTTTCTGCCCGAGCAGCACACGGACTTCATCTTCTCGGTCGTCGGAGAAGAGCTCGGCTTTCTCGGTGTGACTATCGTGCTGGCGCTCTTCCTCTGGCTTTTCCTCCGCATCACCAAGATCGCCGAGCGTGCAAACGATTCCTTCAGCAGCCTGGTCGCGTTCGGACTGATGTCGGGGTGGTTCGTTCACGTGCTCGTGAACGTCGGCATGACGCTGAACCTGATGCCAATCACGGGCATACCGCTGCCGTTCTTCAGCTATGGCGGGTCGTTCATGCTCGCGAGTTGGCTCGCCGTCGGCATCCTGATGCGTATTTCGGGCGAGGGTCGCGGCAGCGCTCTGTCGCTCCGCCGTTAGGCCGCTCAGGCATCGTGGTGCGCGTTTTCTTCTGAGTCCATCGTGCGGGGTCGGCGAGGGATGTCCCCTTCGGGAGCTCTCGCCTGCAGCGTCGCCTTGCGGCTCGCTGCACCGCGCGGCCTTGCAGCCGCGCTGGCTCCGGCCGCTCCCTCAGAGGACACCCCTCGCCTCCCTAGCTGAGGCCTAAGAAACGCGCGCCGCTTTGCTGCGGTTTGCCCGTGCGCCCCAGCGGCGACCGTGGCACGGTGCGAGCGCTGAAGTCGTGCGGTCCGTGGTCCCGTGCGTGCAAACGGATGCGCGACGAGTTTGCGCGGGGACGCCGAGCTTCGCTCGGCGCGCTAACGCGCGAGGGCAAGAGAGCGCGCGGAATTCATGGCCGCTTCGCGGCGCCGTAGTGCAGGATCTTGTGGGAAGGAGGGTGGGGATATCCTCTGAGGGAGCGGCCGCAGCCAGCGCCGCTGCGAGGCGGCGCGGTGCAGCGAGCCGCAAGGCGACGCTGCGGGCGAGAGCTCCCGAAGAGGATATCCCCGCCCGACTGACCGGCGAGACCCCAACACTGCGCGCCACACTAGCCGCGGCGATGCCACAGCGGATCTGTTGATCCATCCGCGCGGAAGCCGACGAGCCAGAGTATGGGCTTCACCGCTGCAAAGTCAGCCACGCTGGCGTAAATTGCGCGCATGGCTTGGTTCCGCAAAGAAAAAAAGCCCCGCTTGCCGCGGCACGAAAAACACGAGATTCCGACTGACGCGTGGGAGAAGTGCGACCGCTGTGGTCACACCGACCTCCGCGAGAAGTTCGTGCGCAACCTCAACGTGTGTCCAGGCTGCGGCTTCCACCGCCGCATTCGCGCGAGCGAGTACGCGGCGATCCTGCTCGACGAGGGAACCGCCGAAGAGACCGAGTTGGACATTCGCTCTACGGATCCGCTCGGCTTTCCCGATTATCCGGCGCGCCTCAAGAAGGCGACCGGCGCGGCCGGCGACGGCGACGCGATTCTCACCTTCACGGGCCAGCTCGGCGGGATGCCGGTGTGTCTCGCGGCCATGGACTTCGCGTTCATGGGCGGGTCGATGGGGTCGGTCGTCGGCGAGAAGATCGCGCGCCTGGGACAGCTGGCCATCGAGCGCAAATATCCACTCATCATAATCTCCGCGTCCGGCGGCGCGCGGATGCAGGAGGGCGTGCTCTCGCTCATGCAAATGGCGAAGGCCGCGGCGATCCTCTCGCAGCTCTCGGAGAGGCGCGTGCCCTACGTCTCGATTCTCACGAACCCGACCACGGGAGGTGTGAGTGCGAGCTTCTCGATGCTCGGCGACGCGATTCTCGCCGAGCCGGGAGCAGTGATCGGATTCGCTGGTCCGCGCGTGATCAAGCAGACGATTGGACAGGAGCTGCCCGAAGGATTCCAGACAGCCGAGTTTCTGCTCGAGCACGGAATCGTTGATTCGGTGGTCGCGCGCTCCGAGCTCAAGCGAACGGTGGGTCAGCTCCTTCGCCACATGAGCGGCAAGCCGGCGTCGGCAGGGTGGACGACCACCTGACGTCCTACGGCGAGGCGATCCAGGCTCTGTTCGCCCGCACCACTGGCACCATCAAACCAGGTCTCGAGCGCACCGAAGCGCTGCTCGCCAAGCTCGGCTCGCCGCACCGCAAGCTCTCGGCTATCCATGTCGCCGGCACCAACGGCAAGGGAAGCGTCGTTGCCACCTGTGAAGCGCTGTTGCGCGCCCGAGGGCTCGTGGTTGGACGATACACATCTCCTCATCTTGTTGATTTCCGGGAGCGCATCACCGTCAACGGGCAGCCGATTTTCGAGGAGGAGGTCCTCGAGTTTCTCGAGCGCTGGATTCCAACCGCCGAGGAAATGGGAGCGACCTTTTTCGAGGTGACGACCGCTCTCGCCTTCGACTGGCTTGCCAAGAGAGAGGTCGACCTTGCGGTGATCGAGACCGGGCTGGGCGGCCGCCTCGACTCGACGAACGTGCTCACGCCCCGGGTGGCCACTGTCACGTCGATTGGGCTCGATCATACGGATCTGCTCGGCGATACTCTGGAAGCGATCGCGAGAGAAAAAGCCGGAATTTTCAAGGCAGGGGTTCCCGCCGTGATTGGCGAGCCGGCGCCGGCGATACGCGAGCTGCTGGCCAAATGCGCAAAGGAGGCCGCGGCGACGCCAGTGGTAGTTCTCGACGACGACTACGCGATCAGCAACGTCGAAGTCTCCGCGCGTGGAACGTCGTTCACGCTCCTCGGCGGAAAGGACGGCCAGCACATAACAACACCTCTGCTTGGAGAGCACCAGGCGCGCAACACGGCCACCGCGATCGCGACCCTGGCCGCGATCGGCAACGAATATCTGCCGCCGCCAGGAGAGATCTCCAAGGCGCTTGCCGGAGTGTTTCTGCCGGGCCGTTTCGAGCGCAGAGGCAAAGTCATCTTCGACGTCGCACACAATCCGGACGGTGCTCGCACTGTCGCCGAGACAATTCGCGCCGTCAATCCACCGTCGCCTCGAACGGCCCTCGTTGCCGTTCTTGCTGACAAGGACTGGCGCGGAATCATCCGTGAGCTCGCGCCGGCCGTCGATCGCTTCGTGTTCACCAACGCTCCGTCCGCTCCGGCAGAACGCAGGTGGGACCCGGCGGAGGCGCACTCATTTGCGAAGGCGCGGGGCATCGAGGCCGATCTGGAGCCGGACATGGATGCGGCCCTCGCGCTCGGGCAGGAACGGTCCGAAACGCTGCTCGTCACCGGCTCGTTTCACACTGTGGGCGACGCGATGTCGCGCTTGCAGGTGTCTCCGTTCGCCGCGTAGCTTTCCTCTATGTCACAGGGAGCTCTACCAGGATTTCGAGACTTCTATCCCGAGCAGCTCGCCACGCGCAACTATCTCATGTCGGTCTGGCGCGACGTCGCGCGGAGATACGGGTTCGTCGAATACGATGGTCCGCCCCTGGAGCCGCTCGAGCTGTACACCAAAAAGAGCGGTGATGAGATCGTCGGTCAGCTCTACAACTTCACCGACAAGGGCGGCCGCGAAGTGGCGCTTCGTCCCGAGATGACGCCGACGCTGGCGCGCATGGTCGCCGCGAAAGCGAACGCCATGCGGAAGCCTATTCGGTGGTTCTCCGTGCCCCAGCTTTTCCGGTACGAGCGGCAACAGAAGGGAAGGCTGCGCGAGCACTTTCAGCTCAACGTCGACATCGTTGGCGAAGCATCGGTTGCAGCGGACGCGGAGCTTCTCGCGGTCGCGATCGACGTGATGCGCGCGGTCGGGCTCACCTCGCGTGATGTTCGGGCTCGAGTGTCGGACCGGAGGCTTCTCACCGCGGTTCTTTCGCACGCTGGAGTGAAGAAGGCGGAGCTGCCGGTTGTGTTCGCCGCGATCGACAAAACCGGCCGCGAGCCCCGCGACGTGACGCTCGGCAAGGTCGAGAGGGCCGTTGCCAGCGCGGAAGCACGAGCCGGAGTGTCACGCATCCTCGACAGCTCCACTGATCTCAACGCCCTGACGGGGGAGTTTCGACACTCGCCCGAAGTAATGGAAGCGGTCACGCACATGCGCGAGTACATGAACTTTCTGGATGCCCTCGGCGTCGGCGACTGGATCGACTTCGATCTCTCTATCGTGCGCGGGCTCGCTTACTATACTGGGAAGGTGTTCGAGCTCTTCGATGCGAAGGGAGAGTTTCGCGCAATCTGCGGAGGCGGGCGCTACGACGATCTCCTTTCGACCATTGGGGGCGTGGATCTTCCAGCGCTTGGTTTCGGGATGGGCGACGTGGTGCTCACCGAGCTGCTTCGGTCGCGCGACCTGCTGCCCACACCGGAGCTGGGGACCGAGTATTGGGTTGTCGCTGATGACGAGTCGATGTTGCCTGACGTGATGACGGTTGCGGGCCGGTTGCGCGCCAAGTCGCGGAGCGTGGAATACGCGCTCAAGCCGCAGACGCTGGCTCGCCAGCTCAAGACCGCCTCGAGCGCCGGCGTGAAAAACGTGGTGCTGCTTCGCCGCGATGATTATGCAAATGGAAAGGTGACCGTGAAGACGCTGGCCGATGGATCCGAGCGCAGCGTGGCTCTCGATGCATTCCTGAACTCCTTGTAAGAACGCCAATGGCAGACGATAAGAAGCTGACGAAACGCTCCGTAGATTTCAGCGCCTGGTACAACGAAGTCGTGCTCAAGGCCGAACTGGCCGACTACTCGCCTGTGCGCGGCTGCATGGTCATCAGGCCGCGCGGCTACGGAATCTGGGAGCGGATGCAGCAGCAGCTCGACACGATGTTCAAGGACACGGGACACGAGAACGCCTACTTCCCCCTGTTCATCCCCGAGAGCTTCATGAAGAAGGAGGCGGAGCACGTCGAGGGCTTCGCGCCCGAGACTGCCGTCGTGACCCACGGTGGAGGAAAGAAGCTCGAGGAGCCGCTCATCGTCCGCCCGACGTCGGAGACGATCATCTACGCGATGTACGCCAAATGGGTGCAGAGCTATCGCGATCTTCCCATACTCATCAACCAGTGGGCGAACGTCGTCCGCTGGGAGATGCGCACGCGACTTTTCCTGCGCACGCTCGAGTTCCTCTGGCAGGAGGGCCACACCGCGCACGCCACGCCCGACGAGGCCGAAGAGGAAACTCGGCGGATGCTGGGCGTCTATCGTGATTTCATGGAAGGCTACATGGCAATGCCGGTCGTGACGGGAATAAAGACGCCAGCCGACAAGTTCGCGGGGGCGGTGCGCACCTACTCATGCGAAGGGATGATGCAGGACAACAAGGCGCTGCAGGCCGGAACGTCGCACAACCTCGGACAGAACTTCGCGAAGGCATTCGATCTCAAGTTTCAGACGGAGGCGGGGGGGATTGAATACGCCTGGAACACCAGCTGGGGTGTCTCCACGCGCTTGGTCGGCGGGCTGGTTATGACTCACGGCGACGACAACGGGCTTCGCGTGCCGCCGCTGCTCGCGCCGATCGAGATAGTGATCGTGCCGATCTGGCGCTCGGAGGAGGACAAGGGCCGCGTCAAGGCCGCCGCGCATCTGGTGAAGGAGAGTTTGCTCGGTTGGGAGCGTCGAATCCCGGGCCGTCTCCGCGTGCACGTCGACGACCGCGAGGGAATGAAGCCCGGCGCCAAGTACTACGAATGGGAGCTGCGCGGAATTCCTTTGCGCCTCGAGCTCGGACCGCGGGATCTGGATCAGAATCAGGCGATCATGGTGCGCCGCGACACGGGTGTGAAGCGCGCCGTATCGCTCGCCTCGGTCGGTGAGGATGCGGCCGACTTGCTGCATCTGATTCAGGAAACGATGCTGATCGACGCGCGCGAGCGACGGGAGCAGAACAGCATTCGCGGCGGAATCACCTACGAGCGTTTCCGCGAAGTGATGGAGGGAGACGGCGCGTTCGTGTACGCGGGCTGGTGCGGTGACGCCAAGTGCGAGGCCGCGATCAAGGAAGAGACCAAGGCCACGATTCGCGTTCTGCCCGATGAAGAGTTCAGGTCCGCCGAGGCGCCCAAGACGTGCCTCAAGTGCGGAAGCCAGTCGACCGCCGAGGCGCTGTGGGCAAAGGCATACTGAGAGAGCGGGAGGTGTCGGCGACTCGAGTCAAAGGAACGGCCGCAGCCGACGAAGCGTTTCCCAGGGACGCGTCGGGACTCCGCTGTGAAGGAGTCTCTCTCGAGGTCATCGCGAGCGCGATCGGAACTCCCTGCTACGTCTACAGCTCGGCCGGCATCCGAGAGCAGTACCACCGACTTCGCGATGCGACGGGGAAGCTCGACGCGCGCCTGCACTATAGCGTGAAAGCCAATTCGAGCATTGCGATTCTCGCGCTCCTCCGGGAGCTCGGCGCCGGCCTTGATATCGTTTCCGGCGGCGAGCTGTTTCGCGCGCTCAAGGCGGGATACTCCGGACGTGACATCGTCTTCAGCGGCGTTGGGAAGACTGAGCGGGAGATGGAGGAGGCACTTCGCGCCGAGGTGCTTCTCTTCAACGTGGAGTCCGAGCAGGAGCTGCACGTACTCGACGCCGTGGCGAAGCGGCTCGGTCTCGTCGCTCCCGTTGCGGTGCGCGTGAATCCGGAGGTGCTGGTAGATACTCCGCACCCGTACACGCGCACGGGCGAGAAGGGAATGAAGTTCGGGATCCCGTTCGACGAGGTGCTGTCCGTTGCGAAGGTGGCCGCCAATCTGAAGAATGTCCGCGTTCTCGGTCTCGACATGCACGTCGGGTCACAGATCTCGCAATTCGCTCCATACGAAGTGGGAGTGCAGCGTCTTCTGCACCTGCGGCGCGAGATCGAGCGCGATACCAAGTTTCGACTGGAGTATCTCGACATCGGCGGTGGGCTCGCTGTCACATACGATGCCGAGCGTACGGTGGACGTCGGTCATTTCGGGGAAGTGATCAGCGCGCTGGTGGGTGGCTCCGGCCTCAGGATCATCCTCGAGCCCGGCCGTTTCCTCGTCGGCAACGCCGGCGTTCTGCTGACGCGCGTCCTCTACAGGAAGCGAAGCGGCGGCAAGGAGTTCATCATCGCCGACGCGGGCATGACGGATCTTCTCCGGCCATCCCACTATAACGCCTTCCACCGGATCGAGGCGGTGAATCCGACCGGACGCACCACCGTAGCCGACGTCGTCGGCCCAATCTGCGAGAGCGGAGACTTTCTCGCCCTCGACCGCCAGATAGACGACGCGCAGCCGGGCGATCTTCTTGCGGTGCAGTCTACTGGTGCCTACGGCTTCGTGATGTCCTCAAACTACAATTCGCGTCCACGCCCCGCCGAAGTGCTCGTCGATGGAGCCAGATTCGCGGTGATAACCCGGCGTGAGACCTACGACGATCTCGTCCGCAACGAAGAGAATTCTCCGGCGTGGAGGAATTCCTAGTGCGGATCGGGATCATGTCGGACACACACGATCGCGTTCCCGCGATCGCCGACCTCCTGGACCGATTTGCCTCCAAGGGCATCGCGATGGTGATGCACGGCGGCGACTATTGCTCTCCTTTTTCCCTCGCTCCCTTTCACCAGAAGGGCATGGCGCTCCTTGGCGTGTTCGGCCGGAACGATGGTGATCGCGAGAGTCTGAGCGCTTACGCGGCGCGCGGGATGGGAACGGAGATCTACGAGTCACCCCACAGCTTCGACGTGGGAGGGAAGCGCGTCCTGATCGTTCACGACATTGTGGAAGTGAGCGGACGATCCATCGAGTCGCACGACTTCGTGATCCACGGCTCCTCCCACCTGCAGAGCACCAAGAAAGTCGGGAGTACGCTCGTGATCAATCCAGGTGAGGCCTGCGGCTGGATTCACGGCAAGTGCACGGCGGTGATTCTCGACACGAACACCGGAGAAGTAGAAAACATCACTCTATGAGCAGCCGGATCCTCATCATCGATTTCGGCTCACAATTCACGCAACTGATTGCCCGGCGGGTTCGCGAGGCACGCGTGTATTCGGAGATCCATCCGCCCAGCCGCACCGTGGAGTGGATTCGCGAATGGAAGCCAACCGGTATCATCCTGAGCGGCGGGCCCAACTCCGTGTACGGCGACAACGTTCCGCTCGCGGACCGCGCCATCTTCGACATCGCGCCAGTGCTCGGCATTTGCTATGGGATGCAGCTCATCGCGCACATCGAAGGCGGGCAGGTCATCCGCACCGATCGCCGCGAGTACGGCCGCGCCGAGATGAAGGTTCTGGAGCCGAAAGGGTTGTTCGCCGGCTTCTCTACCAAGGAGCCCGTCACGGCCTGGATGAGTCACGGCGACCACATCGAGAAGCCGCCGAAGGGCTATCGCGTAACGGCGGAGAGCAACGGAAATCCGATCAGCGCGTTCCGGCACGAGACGCGGCCAATCTTCGGAGTTCAGTTCCATCCGGAAGTCGCGCACACGCCGCGCGGCGGAGAGGTGATCTCGAATTTTCTCTTCGGCGTATGCAAAGCGGAACCCACTTGGACTGCCGGCGCGTTCATCGAGGAAGAGATCACGCGCGTCAGGAAGATGGTCGGCAAATCCCGCGTCATCTGCGGATTGTCGGGCGGCGTGGATTCGTCCGTGGCTGCCGCTCTCGTGCATCGCGCCGTCGGGGAACAGCTCACGTGCATCTTCGTCGATACGGGGCTGCTCCGGCTCCACGAGCGGGAACAGGTCGAGCGAACATTTCGCGCGCACCTCGGGATCAAGCTGATAACGATTGACGCGGAGGAGCGCTTTCTGAGCGCGCTCGCCGGCGTCGAGGATCCCGAGAAGAAGAGGACGGCCATCGGCCACACGTTCATCGATGTGTTCGAGGATGCGGCCGCCCAGGTCGGCGACGATGTTGATTTCCTGGTGCAGGGGACGCTGTACCCGGATGTCATCGAGTCCTTCTCGCCGCGGGGCGGGCCGTCGGTGACGATCAAGACGCACCACAACGTGGGCGGGCTCAAGCCGGACATGAAGTTCAAGCTGATCGAGCCGCTGCGAGAGCTATTCAAGGACGAGGTCCGAAACGTCGGCCGCGAGCTTGGCCTCCCGGAGGAAATGGTCGCACGACATCCATTTCCTGGTCCCGGCCTCGCCATTCGTATTCTGAGCGATGTCACGAAGGAAAAGCTCGATCTCCTGCGCGCTGCGGACGCGCTGTACCTCGAAGAGATCCGGGAGGCGGGGCTGTACGACGAGATCTGGCAGGCGTTCGCGGTGCTGCTCCCCGTGCGGAGCGTCGGCGTCATGGGCGACGAGCGGACGTACGACTACGTGCTCGGGCTCCGCGCAGTTACCAGCACGGATGGAATGACCGCTGACTGGTACCCGTTTCCGCCCGCCGTGCTGGCGGGGATCTCGAATCGGATCATTAATCAGGTCAAGGGGATCAACCGAGTCGTTTACGACGTGAGCTCGAAGCCGCCGGCGACGATCGAGTGGGAGTAGTGGTCTCTGGCATCTTGTCGGAGTGACCAAGGGAATGGGATCCGAGATATGAGAAGCTCAGATCTCGGATCCCGTTCTGTTCGGGACTGCTAGACGTTCTTCTCCTCCAGCAACTGCATGAACTCCCTCGGCTCCCTCAGCTTGAGCAGCCTCTCCGGCACGTCGGCCTCTTTGCTGAACTGCGCAATCTTGCCGAGCACCGGCAGGTACTGATTGGAGACCTCGAGCGGCGGCGCGACGATGAGGAAGAAGAAGAACACCGGCTTGTCGTCGATGGCCTTGAAGTCGAGGCCCGCGGTTTTTCTTCCGAAGGCGACGCGCAATTTCGACACGACGAGCGAGCGGCAGTGGGGAATCGCAATCCCGCGACCGATGCCAGTCGAGCCGAGATTTTCACGGCGCTTCAGCATCTTGAACAACATCCCTTCCGACTTGTCGTCGAGGCCGAGGAGGCCGATCAGCTCCTTGAGAATCTCGTCCTTGGTGATTCCCTCGAGCTCCAGCTTGATCGCGTCTTCAGCAAAAAAATCGCGTAGTTCCATCAGCTCCCCGACAGTGGCCAGTTGGTGCGCGCGAAGGAGGGAAGTTACGCGTGCCTAGTGCGAGAGTCAAACGTCGATGTTGCAAGCACTTGGGTGTCTCACTTAGCTTGTACTGAGATGCGATTTCCATTCACGGTACGTAACGACATCCCGCTCTACCTCGCGCCGATGGCCGGTGTGTCGGAGTCTCCGTTCCGGAGGCTCTGCCGCCGCTTTGGCGCGGACGTCGTAGTCACCGAGTTCCTGTCGGCCGAGGGAATCCGGCGCGAGAACGCCGCGACGCTCGACAAGCTCCGCTTCGGCGCGGATGAGAGGCCGATCGGGGTCCAGATCTTTGGCGCCGATCCTTTGGCGATGGGCGAGGCCGCTCGGCTGGTCACGGATGTGTTCGAGCCCGAGTTCATCGACATCAACTTCGGCTGCCCCGTGAAGAAAGTCGTGAGGCGCAACGGCGGCTCTGGCTGTCTCAAGGACCTTTCCCTCGTCGAGTCCGTGATCCGCTCGGTGTCGTCGAGCACGCACCTGCCCGTGACGGTGAAGATCCGGAGCGGCTGGAGCGAGGAGGCGCGCGTCCCGGTAGAGATCGCCCTCCGCTGCCAGGAGGCCGGCGCGAAGGCGCTGGCGCTCCATCCTCGCACCCGAACGCAGATGTACAGCGGGAGGGCACGGTGGGAGGAGATCGCGGAGGTCGTAGCCGCTCTGGACATCCCGGTCATCGGTAACGGCGACATCAAGACCGCCGAGGATGCGGTTCGCATGCAGGCGGAGACCGGGTGTGCGGCCATCATGATGGCGCGCGGGTCATTCGGTCAGCCCTGGATCTTCGACCAGACCCGGGCGCTGCTGGAGGGGAAGCCCAAGCCGGAAGCACCGGAGACAGAGCGGCGGTTTGAGATCGCGCTCGAGCACGCGCGCATGGCGGAGGAGTACGAGGCGGACCCCCGCGGTGCGGCGATCGAGTTCAGGAAGCACTTGGGCTGGTACGTGAAAGGCGTCCCCGGGTCGGCTGAGCTGAGGCGGAAGCTCCACCAAGTGGTGAGTCTGTCCGAGGTGGAGGAGGTGTTCGCGTCGTACCTGGCAAACCCGCATCGCTACGACGAGGCGCGTGTCGTGCCGGCACTCACCGGCGAGAGCGACGACGTCGAGTCCGCCTCGGCGGCCGCTTGAGCCGGGTCGCGTAAAACATTGGGCTGTAGGGCCTTAAGCAAGTGCGTTTCAACTAGATTGTCAATTCGATTTCGATTGACTTCCGCCCTGGTTGCGACTATACTTCGTGAACGGGGGCGACTGGCTTCGACGGGGTTAGTGAAGCTGTGGCCGCGTGCCCAGGTACTCAGGTCCTGGTAAAACCTCTGGGGATTTTTTCAACTGCCAACCAAAACTTGGCCCTGGCTGCGTAACTCTTAGGAGTTGCTGCACCTGCCCATATTGAAGCCCTCCCAAGGCGGCTTTAAGGGTATCGAAAATTTGGGATAGTCGGCTATCGCGTCTTCAGGTAGTCGGCGAAATCAAGAAAGACTTGTCCAGAAGTGGGCTGTCCATTGGCCAGCGGCTGGAGACCTCAATCAATGGAACACGCACGTAGACGCTGTGGTCGATCTTTTCTCGGACCGGGGTTCGAATCCCCGCGCCTCCACTTTCTGCCCGTCCCACAAATGCAAAACGGCGCCTTTTTGAGGCGCCGTTTTGTCAATGCCGGCCAACTTGCGCGCATTCCGGAGCGCAGCGATTCTCCATCACGGTCTGTCCGGGAGCGATATGTTCCGCCGCTCCTTTCAAGCTCTTCCCCTCGTCTCATGATAAGTATCGGTCAACGACTCCTTCTCGCGGCCTCGCTCTCCTTCGCTACAGTCACTGCCACAGCTCCGCCCGCCTTCGCGCAACAACGTCGCGCTCCAATGCCGCCCGTTCGGCACGTTTTCGTGATCGTCCTCGAGAACCAGGGATTCGACACCACATTCAGCGCGCATTCGCGCGCACCCTACCTCGCCGACACATTACGCCGGGCTGGCGCATTCCTCCGTCAATACTACGGCATCGCGCACTACAGCCTCGGCAACTATCTCGCAATGATTGCCGGCGTCGCGCCGACTCCCAAGACGCAGATCGATTGTCCCCACTTCGACGATTTCGTCGAGACCGGAATCGCGCGCGATGGGCAGCCCATCGGCGATGGATGCGTGTATCCCGCACACGTCGCTACCATCGCCAACCAGCTCGAGGCGAAGCGTCTGACGTGGGGCGGCTTCATGGAGGACATGGGCAATGACCCGGCACGCGAGTCGGCGACTTGCGGCCATCCAGCGATTGGTACTACCGACCTCACTGAGGTCGCCACACCAATCGACCAGTACGCAACGAAGCACGATCCGTTCGTCTATTTCCACGCGATTCTCGATTCGGCGACGTGCAAACAGCACGTAGTCCCGCTCACCAGGCTGGAGGACGCGCTGCGGTCCGCGGACCGTACGCCCAACTACACGTTCATCGTGCCCAACCTATGTCACGACGGACACGATCGGCCCTGCAAGAGCGGAGAACCGGGCAGCCTTGAGTCGGCCAACACCTTCTTGCAGCATTGGGTTCCGCTCATCATGAACTCGCCGGCGTATAAAGCCGATGGCCTCCTCGTCATCAACTTTGATGAAGCTCTGAGCATCGATGCAGCGGCCTGCTGCAGGGAGCCGTCAGGACCTAACACGACGAAGCCTGGTGTGAACGGCCCGGGCGGCGGCCGCACCGGGGCGGTGTTGCTGTCTCGATTCATCAAGCCGGGGACGGTGTCGAAGGTGCCGTACAACCATTACTCGCTGCTGCGGAGCACCGAGGATGTGTTCGGGCTACCACACCTCGGCTATGCGGGCCGAGCTGGGCTCGCGAGTTTCGGGAGGGATGTGTTCACCGCATACCGAGGAGCTCGCTAACGGGGCAGGGCGTCTGTCGCGTGGGTCGCCGATCGTTGCGGCTATGGAATCCTGGCTCGGCCCGCGTCCCCGCCTGCGCCCGGCGCGCTCCACAGCTCCTTGATTGCGCCCATTGCCGACATCGCCGCACTCGCCTCGTACGGCAGAAAAACCGTCTTCTGCGCATTCGCGGCGATCGCGGTGAGTGACTCAAGATATCCCTTCGCAATCAGATAGCGCGCCGGATTCCCCTCGGCGCCCAAGCCTTTCGCGATCACCTGCAGCGCCTGCGATTCCGCTTGCGCCACCGCCAGTCTCGCCTGCGCCTGACCCTCCGCCTGCAAAATCGCCGCCTGTTTCTGACCTTCCGCGTTCACGATCGCCGACTGCTTCAACCCCTCGGCGCGAAGAATCGCCGACGCTTTTTCTCCCTCCGCCGTCGTCACCACCGCCCGCCGCGAACGCTCGGCTGTCATCTGCTTCTCCATCGTCAGCTTTATCTCTTCCGGCGGATCGATGTTCTTGAGCTCGACGCGCACCACCTTGACTCCCCACTGCTGGGTCGCTGCGTCGAGCGCGGCGCGGAGCTGCGAGTTGATCTCGTCACGCGACGTGAGTGTGTGATCGAGATCGAGTGAGCCGATCGCGTTCCGCAGCGCGGAGAGAGTGAGCTGCTCGATGCCCATCTCCAAATTCTGCACCTCGTACGTCGCACGGACGGGATCCACCAGCAGGTAATAGATCACCGCGTCTACTTCCATCGTCACGTTGTCGCGGGTGATGACCGGCTGCGGCTCGATTCGCGTGATTCGCTCACGCAGATCGTGCGACGCGCGAACGGAGTCGATGAACGGCAGAATCAGATTGAGGCCCGGCTCGGCCTGGGTATGGAACTTTCCGAGCCGCTCGATGATCTTCACCTGCTTCTGCGACACGACTTTCACCGAGCGGGCGAGAACGACCAGAATGAGGACGATGAATCCGACCAGGACGTATGGCATTAATGCTCCGTCAGTTGATTAGTAGTTACCACCGCTCGGCAGCACCGCGACCGGCGCGACGAGCAGAACGATGCCGTCGGACCCGAGGACTTCGACGAGCGCGTCTTCCAGAATCGGCTCGGTGCTGCTCGCCGCCCAGTCGTGGCCCTGGACAAGCACGCGGCCCGTTCCATTGACCGGGTCGATGGCCGTCGTCACCCGCGCCGTCTGTCCGATCAATGCGTCGGTGCGGGAGAGCACGCCGACGCTGCCGAGTCTTCGAAGCAGGCGGGGCCGAAGCAGCGCAGGAATAAGCAGCGCTGCCAGGGCGAACCCGAGGATCTGTCCGACCGGCGGCACGCCCAGGGCTGCGAGAGTGCCGGCGAGCAACGCCGCCACCCCGCCGAACAGAAAAATAAGGTTGAGATTTGTCGCCTCGATCACGAGCGCGACTATCGCGATCGCCATCCAGAGCAACGCGCCATTTATCGGCATAGGTCCGTCTTCTCGACGTTTGAGGTTGATGAAGTTATCGAGCTTTTCAGTCGACAACATCACCGTAAAGCTCCGCCCCTGACGGCCTTGGATATGCGCCATTCCGTGAGTGCCCGCTAGCCCTCAGCCGCTATCGTCCGGGTCGGGGTCCTTTGCGTCAACGAGGCTCGTTTCCCCAGGCTTTTTCGACATCCAGGCGACGGTGAGCGTCCCGTCGTTTTCCATTGTAACGGCGTCGACGTCCTCGACGCGGGTGACTCCCTCGGCTCTAATGGCGCCCCGAACCTCCTCCTCCGTCACGCGCTCTCTCCTGAGCGCGGCGGAAATGAACTTTCCGTGCGATAGCAGAAGCGTCGGCTCGCCGTTGATGATCCGCTCTGCCCTCGGAAACCTGGCCGCGAGCTCGGCGAGCAGTATCTGGATCCCGATCAGAGTCGCCAGCGCGGCGACGCCTTCGATCAGCGTCACGTCCTTTGATATGATCATCGACGCGAACACGGAACCGACGGCAACGACGAACACGAAGTCGAACACGTTCAGCTTGGAGAGAGTTCTCTTGCCTGAAATGCGCAGCATCGTGAACAGCGCGGCGAACCCGACGACAGACAGCGTCACGGTGCGCTCGACGTTGTACCAGCTCTCAAAAAAGAAGGGTGTGTGCCCCATTAGCCTCGCCTGTGAACGCGGCGGAGAGATTGTGCCGCACACCGGCGCCGCCAATGGGTATTCTATAGCAGGGATCGCGCCGCCTGACGTGTATATTTGAGACAATGAATAAGCTCGCATATCTTCTCTTGCTGCCGCTAAGCATCAATCGACATGAAGGACTTCCGCGGAATGCGGGCAGTCTCTCATTGCGTCCTGTCCGCTGGACCGTGGTCGGTGGCAGCTCGCCTCGCGACGTCGTTTCGGGACGCACGGTACCGATCACGCTGCAGGCCGAGATCGCAAAGGGTTGGCATATTTACTCCCTGACGCAGAAGCCCGGCGGCCCGATTCCGCTCCGGCTCGAGCTCGTCGGAGCTGCTGACGTGGTCGTGCGCGGGGTGATCAACGCTCCGAAACCGGAGCGGACCTTCGACAAGAATTTTGGAATTGAGACCGAGCTTTATTCCGGCACCGCGCGGTTCACGATTCCGGTGGGCGTGCCCGGTCACTCGCTCGCCGGCATTCGCAGATTCCAGATTGCTGCCCGCTATCAGGTCTGCAGCGACAAGGTTTGTCTGCCGTCGCGCACGGACAAGCTCGACGTAGCGATTCGCATCGCGGGACGGAGATGAGCTCGGGATTTCTCTGGCTCGCGGCGAGCACAGGCCTCCTTTCGCTTCTTACTCCCTGCGTGTTTCCTATGGTGCCCGTCACCATCGCGTACTTCTCGACGCCGGAGGACAGCGAGCGAGCGGGCGCGCGGAGAGCGCTGCTCTTCGGGCTGGGAATAGTCGGCACGTTCACGGTTCTGGGTCTCGCGCTGGCGGCGGTGTTCGGAGCGGCGGGCCTCAACCGGTTCGCGGCCGATCCGTGGGTGAACATGACGCTCGCGATCCTCTTTCTTCTGTTCGCGACGAATCTGTTTGGCTGGCTCGAGCTGAGTCTCCCCTGGCGCGTCGTCAACGCCGTCGATCGTTCCGCGCGCAAAACACCACGGGGCAGCTCGCTCGGCGCACTCCTCATGGGCGCAACGTTCACCCTGACGTCGGTCACCTGTACGGCGCCGTTCGTGGGAACGCTGCTGGTGCTTGCGTCGCGGGGGTCGTGGGCGATGCCCGTGGTCGGAATGGTCGTCTATTCGACGGCGTTCGCTCTGCCTTTCGTCGTGCTCGCGCTGGCGCCACGCCTGGTTACGAGACTGCCGCGAGCGGGTCAGTGGATCCGGACCCTTCGCGTCCTGATCGGAATTCTCGAAGTCGGCGCGGCCATCAAGTTCGTGTCTAACGCCGATCTCGTTCTGGGGTGGGGAGTATTCACGCGACAGGTGGTTCTGTTTTTCTGGATGGCGCTCGCGATCGCCGCCGCCGCCTATCTCGGACGCGATCTGCGAGCGAAGATCGAGCGACCCGAATCGCGCCTGACAGGAATCATCCCGGTCATGATCGCGCTCCTTCTCGCTGCCTGGCTGGGGTCGGGGCTGAGTGGGCGACCGCTGCGCCAGATCGAGGCATTTCTTCCTCCGTCGGCTCCGGTCGCGGCGCTTGCGTCCGGCGGCGGCACGATGCCAACCTGGCTTCTCAACGATTACGACGGCGCGCTCAAAGCGGCGCGAACATCAGGCAAGCTGGTTTTCGTCGACTTCACCGGATACACGTGCACCAATTGCCGGTGGATGGAGGCCAACATCTTCAGTCGTCCCGATGTTGGTGCCGAGCTGGGGCAATTCGTTCTGGCGCGGCTGTATACCGATGGTGAAGGCGAGATCTACGAGAGACAGCAGGCCTTTCAGGAGCAGACGTTCGGGACGGTTGCCCTGCCTCTCTACGCGGTCGTCGACGCCGACGGCAAAGTGCGCTCGACGTTCACGGGACTTACCCGCAACCCCGCAGAATTCATCGCGTTCCTTCAGCGCGCGCGCGGCTAGGGCTTCTTCGGCGCCCGAGCGATGCCTGCCTTGCCGGCACGCTTGAGCACTTCTTCCGCGGTCGACAGCGGGCCGTGATGGGCGAGCTTCTCCTTCTCGAGTTTCTTAGCGACCGCCTCGGTCTCGCTGTCCTTTTTGCCGCGCCGGAATATGAACTCCGGAGCGAGCACGATGCCGAGCAGCGTCAGCGGAAGAATCTGCAACGTCTGAATAAGTAGAGAGACAGCGATGGCGTCGTTGCGGGGCACTCCGAACTGCTCCGCCGTCAGTGCGTACACGAACTGAAAAAATCCGACGTTCCCCGGTGTGGCCCGGATGATCAACCCGACGTTGATGCCGAGGAGGCAGGCCAGACTTCCTGCGAGCGGGATTGGGACGTGCGCCGCTGCTGCGGCGAGCTCGAAAGTCCACAGCTGGCACGCCCACGAACCCAGCGACAGAAGAGTCGCCGCGAGGAATCGGGGTCCTGTTGCCAGGCGTCCAGCTGTCTGTCCGAAGCTCACGAAATACGCACGAACCTTTCCCCACACGGTGCGTGGCTTGGCGCGGCGCTCGGGCACGTGCTCGGGCTTGATGTGCCTGGTGGCGTAAACGAAAAACACCAGCAGGAGGACTATGACGACGAGGAGGATCTCCGCTGGCACCTTCCACCGCTCGAACTGCGGCGGAAGCTGGAACGCGAGGACGCCGAATACCAGCAGAATCACGAATCCTATGGGATCGAACAGCTTCTCGAGCGCCATCGATGCGAGCACCGTGGAGCTGGGGACGCCGGTCGCGCGGGACACGAACACCACGCGCGCCGCGTCTCCGCCGCTGGCGACGAGAATATTGTTGAGGCCGGCGCCCGCGACCGTCGCACGCACCGCGAGGGGGAGCGACGTGATGCCGATCGGGCGCAGAAAGAGCCACCACCGGACGCCCTTGATCAGCACTGAGAGAAAGTTGACGCCGAGAGCCGCGGCGAGGAGCGGGAGCGATGCGTGCCGCATCGAGCTCCACGCTTCGTGCCAGTTGATCTTTGTCGCGAAATAAATGAGGAGGACGAGAATCGCGGCGGAGAGCGCCCAGCGAATCCCTTTCTTCAGCCCTGCCCTCATTCAGTGGGCAGAGTCGCGAACTCGTAGCCCTGTTCTTTCAGGCGGTCGATGATATGCGGGAGAGCAGCCGCTGTCTGCATCCGGTCGCCGTCCGGGTTGTAGCCGTCGCCGTCGTGCAGCAGCACGATCGAGCCCGGAGAAACTCCTTCGAGCGTGCGCCGCACGATCTCGTCGACTCCCGGGCGATCGCTGTCCCAGACGCCGAGTGACCAGCCGACTGTGCGCTCGCCATAGGAGCGCGCGATCGGAGTCGTCCAGGGACTCCGAAAGCCGTGAGGAGCGCGGAAGTACCGGGGTGCGGGAGCGCCCGCGCGCTTGATCGCTCGAATTCCGAGGCGAATGTCGCGGCTCACGTAGAACGGGCTCTTGAACTGCAGCTTGCGGTGGAAGTAGCCGTGATTGCCGAGCTGGTGGCCTTCCTGCGACATGCGTCGAACGAGCTCGGGCCAGCGCTCCGCGTGACTCCCCAGCACGAAGAAAGTTGCCTGCACTCCCTTCTCGGCGAGCGTGTCGAGAATCAGCGGCGTCGCATCGGGGTTCGGCCCATCGTCAAACGTCAACGCCACAACTTTCCTGTCGCCGGAAATTCTGCCCAGCGCGCGGCCGAACAGCGGACTGTTGCGGTGGAAAGCACCGTGCACCGCTCCGCCTATCACCGACACTCCCAGAGCTGCATACCCGATCATTCGCGTGTAGCCCGTCCCAGTACGGCTGTGTAGATGTCGAGCACAGCCTCGGTCACTTTGGCCCAGGAGTACTGTTCCGCCTCCTGCCGGCCTTGCTTTCCGAGTCTGGCCCTCAAGGTTTCGTCGTCCAGCAGCCTCACCAGGGCGTCCGCGAGAGCCTCCGTGTCACCACAGTGCACCATTAGTGCCTCCCGCTCGTGTTTTACCACATCCCGGAAGCCATAGATGTCGGAGCAGACGACCGGCGTCTCGCACGCCATCGATTCGAGGAGGGTAATTCCGAATGATGCCTTGGTGGTGGGGCAGGCGTACATCGCGCTGTGCGCGTAATAGCCGGGGCGCTCTCCGAGGACTGAGCCTACGAAGGTGATGTCAGGATCGCCCCCGGCAGCGCGGTAGTAGTGCTTGCGGAGCGGGCCATCGCCGACGACCACGAGCTGAGCCTGGCGGTTTCTGCCGCGGACCTTCTGGAAAGATTCTATGAGAGTGGTGAGGCCGTTGCGGGGATCGAATCTTCCGAGGAAGAGAATGACGGGAACATCGGTGCGCAGAGCGGCGGGGCGGGGAGCGTGCGGGTTGAAGACATCGGTGTCGATTCCGTTGGGGATGATCGTCCAGTTCGCCTCGAAGTATCGATTGAGTGCTATCGTCGTCGAGTGCGACACCGCGATTGCCGCGTGGAGCTGATCGAGTCGCTTCTGGAAGTATCGGTTCCCGATGGCGTAGGCCATCGACCGATCGAAATAAGTGTGAAAGGTCCCGACGACCGGGCAGTCTGCTTCCTCGATCGCCATGACCGGAAGAACGGGGCTGAGCGGGGAGTGGACGTGAATGATGTCGTACTGCCCGAGGCTGAATACGCGGCGCAGGTTCTTTCTCAGCTCGAGTCCCCACGTAAATCGCGCCTGCGATCCATTCGCGTACACCGGCTGGCTCCTGCCGATGCGAATGACGTGGGGCTCCTCCCGCGCGCCGGGCATGTTCGAGGTGATGATGTCGACGTGGTGTCCGTAGCGGCGCGCTTCGCGGGCGAAGAAGTGTACGTGCTCGCAGATGCCGCCGAGGTGCGGGTAGTAGTACTCCGTGACGAGAGCTATTCTGAGCGGGCGCGCATGCTGGTTGCGCGCCATCGGGAGCGATCCCGCCGGCATCAGCTCGATGCGGCGCGAGTGCGCGAGCTTACGCGTCAAGAGCGGCATGTGCAGCGGCTAAGCGCGCGATTGGAACTCTGAATGGTGAGCACGATACATAATCGAGACCGAGCGAATGAAAGAAAGAAATGGAGCGCGGCTCTCCGCCGTGCTCCCCGCATATCCCCAGCTTGATCTTAGGACGAACTCGTCGTCCATCCTCAACAGCGATCCCTACGAGTCTACCCACCCCTTCGGTGTCAAGCACCTGGAATGGATCGTCTGGAAAAATACCCCGATCAATGTAAGAGGGAAGGAACCGGCCCGCATCGTCGCGGCTGAGCCCTAGTGTAGTCTGCGTCAGGTCATTTGTTCCAAATGAGAAGAATTCGGCGGACTGCGCGATTTGTCCAGCGGTGAGCGCGGCGCGCGGTAGCTCGATCATCGTTCCAACCAAATACGGAATCTTTTCTCCCATTGCGCCGAGCACGCGCTCGGCCACGTCCTCTATGATCGCGCGCTGATTGTCGAACTCCTTCACCGTCGCGACGAGCGGAATCATGATCTCCGGCTTGACCACGATGCCGCGCCGCATCGCGCGCACCGCCGCTTCGAGAATCGCCCGTCCCTGCATTTCTGTAATCTCCGGGTAAGAAATCCCGAGCCTGCAGCCGCGGTGCCCGAGCATGGGATTTGTCTCACGAAGAGACTCTATGATGCGATTCAGGTCGGCGCGGGGGATGTCGAGAGTGCGAGCAAGGAGCTTGGCCTCCTCTCCCCCGTGCGGAAGAAACTCGTGCAAGGGCGGGTCCAGCAGCCGGATTGTGACCGGCAGTCCGTCCATCGCCTCGAAGATTCCCTCGAAATCCGCGCGCTGCATTGGCAGCAACTTCTTGAGTGCGCGTCTGCGCCCAGCCTCCTCGCGCGCGACGATCATCTCGCGCATCGCCGTGATCCGGTCGCCTTCGAAGAACATGTGCTCGGTTCTGCACAAGCCGATGCCTTCGGCGCCAAAGCTGCGCGCGATGCGCGCGTCGCGAGGAGTGTCGGCGTTGGCGCGCACACGGAGGGTGCGAACCTCGTCGGCCCAGCCGAGCAGCTCGGCGTACGACTGGTAGAGGGGTGCCTGAGCGCGAGCGAGAGTCCCGTTCGTCACGCGCACCACCTCGCTCGGGATCGTCGCCAGATCGCCCGCGAAGACGCGGCCCGTTGCGCCGTCGAGTGTCAGCCAGTCGCCCTCTGCGACCTCGGTCCCGTTGACGCTAAAGGATTTCCGGTCCAGATCGAGCTGTATGTCCTTGCAGCCGACGATCGCGCATTTTCCCATTCCCCGCGCGACGACGGCGGCGTGGCTCGTCATGCCGCCACGTGCGGTGAGAACTGCGCGCGCCGCGACGATGCCGTGGAAATCCTCCGGCGTGGTCTCATCGCGGACGAGAATCACGCTCTCGCCGGCGTGCGCGCGCTGCTCGGCGGTGTCGGGATCGAACACCGCGCGCCCACTGGCCGCTCCTGGACTCGCGGGAAGACCGAGGCAGAGAGGCGTGGCGCGAATCGATGGGTCGATGATCGGGTGCAGCAGCTGGCCGAGGTGCGCGGCCGGAACTCGTCGCACGGCTTCGATCTTGTCGATCAATCCTTCGCTCACCATGTCGTGCGCGATGCGCACGGCGGCGGCGGCGGTGCGCTTGCCGGTGCGCGTCTGCAGGAGATACAGCTTGCCGCGCTCGACGGTGAATTCGAGGTCCTGCATTTCCCGGTAATGCCGCTCGAGCCGCTCCTGGGTATCCATCAACTCGTTGTAAGCGCCGGGGAACTTCTTCGCCATCTCGTCAATGTCGAGCGGAGTGCGGAGTCCGGAAACCACATCCTCGCCCTGCGCGTTGACGAGGAACTCACCGTAGAAGCGCCGCTCTCCGGTCGACGGATTGCGCGTAAACGCGACGCCGGTTCCGGAGTCCTCCCCAAGATTGCCGAACACCATTGCGACGACACTGACCCCGGTCCCGAGGTCCTCGGGGATTCCGTTGACCCGGCGGTAGTCTTTCGCCTTTTTGAGCGTCCAGGATTTCCAGACGGCTTCGATCGCACCCCAGAGCTGCACCACCGGATCGCGCGGGAAGTCGGCGCCCGTCCGATTCCGCACGAGCGCCTTGTATTCCTCGACCAGGTGTCTCAGATCGTTTTCCCCAAGATCGGCGTCGGAGCTTGCGCCTGCGGTCATCCGCTTCGCTTTCAGAAGGTGCTCGAAGTCCTGGATCGAGATTCCGAGCACGACGTCCGAGTACATCTGGATGAAGCGACGAAAGGAGTCGTACGCGAATCGCGCATTCTGGCTCTGCTCGGCCAGCGCAGTTACGGCGCGATCGTTGAGACCTAGGTTGAGGATCGTTTCCATCATCCCCGGCATGGAGACAGGCGCTCCTGATCTTACGGAGACGAGAAGCGGATTTTTCGCATCCCCCAGCTTCTTGCCCGTGACCTTCTCCAGCCGCTCGACGTTTCCCTCGACCTCGGCGCGGAGCTTGTCGGAATATCTTCCGCTATTGAGGTACTCGATGCATTCGCTGCATGCGATCGTCAATCCGGCCGGAACTGCAACGCCGAGATTCGTCATCTCGGCGAGGTCCGCACCCTTGCCGCCGAGGATGCTCCTCATGTCCCGCGTACCCTCGGCGGACCCATTGCCGAAGAAGAAAACCGACTGCGCCATGGACGTCAGCAGCCACAGCCGAAGCGGAGCTTCTCCGGGTCGGCAGGCGGGGGCGTGGGGTAGTCGCCGGAGAAGCAGGCGTGACAGAACCCCGATGGGCCACCAGGCACCGATTCGAGCATCCCGTCAAGCGTGAGGTATCCGAGCGTATCGGCGCCCACCGCGGTCGTGATCTCGTCAATGCTCATGTTGGCCGCGATCAGCTCCTCACGAGTCGGCGTATCGATGCCATAGTAGCACGGCCCTGTGACCGGCGACGAGCTGACGCGGAGATGCACCTCTCTCGCCCCCGCGGCGCGGACCATGTTCACGAGGCCACGCGTAGTCGTGCCGCGAACGATGGAGTCGTCCACCATCACCACGCTCTTGTCACGGAGCACTTCGCGAACCGCGTTGTACTTCACTTTGACCTTCGCGTCGCGTCCGGCCTGGGTTGGCTGAAGGAATGTCCGTCCGACGTAGTGATTTCGAATCAGCGCCAGCTCGAGCGGCAGCCCCGACTCTTCGGCGAAACCGAGCGCCGCCGAGTTGGAGGAATCGGGGACGCTGAAGACGAGATCCGCCGTCGGGGCGGGGAAGTCGCGCGCCAGACGGCGACCCAACTCTCGTCGCGCCCTATCCACCGAGCCGCCAAATACCTGGCTGTCGGGACGCGAGAAGTAGACGTACTCGAAGACGCACTTTTTCGAATCCAGCTTCTCGAGTGGAAAGATCGAACGCATCCCGCTCTCATCGATGGCTATGATCTCGCCGCGCTCCACCTCACGCTCGAGCGTCGCGCCAAGGAGATCGAGAGCGCAGCTTTCCGACGCGAAGACCGTAGCGTCGCCGAGCTTGCCCATCACCAGGGGCCGCCACCCGCGCGGATCGCGCGCCGCCAATAGCGTGTTTCCAACGATGACCGTGAGACAGTAGGCTCCCTCTACGCCCTTCAGCGCATCCGCGAGCCTATGTTCCGGCTTGACTGAAGATGAACGTGCCATCCTGTGTACGAGGACTTCGGAATCCATCGTCGTAGTGAAGATCGAGCCGGCGTCCTCGAGCTCGCGGCGTAGCTCGCTGGCGTTCGTCAGGTTTCCGTTGTGGGCGAGGCCGATGTGCCCGTCGCGAAACCGCGCGAGCATGGGCTGAGCGTTCTCGATGGTGGAAGAGCCGGCGGTGCTGTAGCGCGTGTGACCGATCGCGATGCCACCGCGCAGCGTCTGGACGTCGGACACGGCGAACGCATCGGATACGAGACCCATTCTCTTGATCGCTCTCGCGCCCTGCTCACGATCGACGGCAACGATGCCCGACGATTCCTGTCCGCGATGCTGAAGCGAGTACAGGCCGAGGTGCGTCAGCGCCGCCGCGTTTTCCGCACCGTAGATCCCGAAGATTCCGCACATATCAGTGAGCCGCCACGGGAGCCAGCTCGTCGAAGGTCGCGTGCTCGGGCGTGCGCGCCATAATTCCCGGGATGGTCTCGTGATAGGCGCGACGGAGACGCGCGAGCGGGCTACGCATCGATCTCTTCGGCAGCTTGATGGCGAGCGTATCCGATTCGCGTAGCACTCTGCCGATCCGCGCGCAGGGAACTCCCGCCTTTGCGGCGATCTCGATCACACGCTCGGGAGCCGGGCTCGATACGACTATGCGTCCCTGGCTTTCGCCGAACAGAATCGCGCGATCCTGGAGAGCCGAATGACTCGATAGATCGATTTCCGCGCCGCTCACGCCTTCGGGATTGGCAATGCAGCATTCCGAGAGCGCGACCGCGAGTCCGCCGTCACTGCAATCGTGGGCGGAGCTGACCACGCCGGCGCGGATCGCTTCGAGCAACGCGTCGATCAGCGCCTTTTCCCGCTCGACGTCGCACCGCGGTGGCGCGCCAAGCACCTTCCCGTGAATCGTGGCGAGATATTCGCTGCCGCCGAGCTCGCCGCCGAGCTCGCCGAGCAGAAGGATCGCGTCGCCGTCCCGCTGGAACGTTGCGCGCGTTATGTGCGACAGGTCGTCGATCAGTCCGACCATTCCGATTACCGGCGTTGGATACACGGCGCCGGACGGACTCTCATTGTACAGAGAAACGTTTCCCCCGGTCACCGGAGTCCCGAGCGCGCGACACGCCTCTCCCATTCCCGCCACGGCTTCCTTGAGCTGGTAGAAGACTTCCGGGCGGGTCGGATTTCCGAAGTTGAGACAGTTGGTGATTGCCATGGGGCGCGCGCCGGTGCAGGCGACGTTGCGCGCGGCTTCCGCCACGGCAATGCGTCCGCCCACGCGCGGATCGAGATAGACGTATCGCCCGTTGCAGTCGGTCTTCACCGCGATGGCCTTGTTCGTCCCTCTGACGCGAAGAACGGCGGCATCTCCGCCCGGGCCAATGACGGTATTGGTCCGCACGGTGGAATCGTACTGCCGGTACGCCCACGCCTTGCTCGCGATCGTGGGAGCCGAGAGAAGCTGCTCGAGGGTCCAGGCAGGATCCCTTTCTTCCGGCCGCTCGGGGATCGCGAAAGGATCCGCCGCCCGCAGATCCGCGATCGCGCTCGACTCCCGCGCGTCTGGCGAATAGCTCGGGCAATCCGTCACGAGTCTCGACCCCGGAAACTCGGCTACGACTCTGTCTCCCTCGGTCACTCTGTACACCGGCTCGGCGATGACCTCTCCGATCACGGCCGCGGTCAGATCCCATTTGGCGAGAATGCCGCGAACCGCGTCCTCGCGTCCTTTCTTCGCGACGACCAACATCCGCTCCTGCGATTCGCTCAGCAGGATCTCGTACGGCGACATTCCGCTTTCGCGCGTCGGAACCTTGGTGACATCTATCGTCACGCCGACATCACCGCGCTCAGCCATCTCCGCCGACGACGACGTCAGACCCGCGGCGCCCATGTCCTGAATCGCCACGATGTGTCCGCTCTTGATCAGCTCGAGGCTCGCTTCGAGGAGAAGCTTCTCGGTAAAAGGATCTCCTACCTGAATGCGGGGTCGCTTCGCATCGCTCGCCTCGGAGAGATCCTCGGACGCGAACGACGCCCCGTGAATGCCATCACGCCCGGTGCGCGCCCCAACAGCCATGATCGGATTGCCGACGCCCTCGGCCTTGGCACGAATGAGATCCTCCTCGTGGAGGAGGCCTACACACATCGCGTTGACAAGCGGATTGTTGGCGTACGCAGGATCGAAAACGATCTCGCCAGCGACCGTCGGAATTCCGACGCAATTGCCGTAGTCGCCGATTCCCCTCACGACTCCGGAGAAGAGATACCGCACCCGCGGATCGTCGAGGCTCCCAAACCGGAGCGAGTTGAGCATCGCGATCGGACGCGCTCCCATGGTGAAGACGTCGCGCAGAATTCCACCGACCCCCGTCGCCGCTCCCTGGTACGGCTCGACCGCCGAGGGATGGTTGTGCGACTCGATCTTGAACGCCACCGCGAGGCCGTCGCCGATCGATATCACGCCAGCGTTTTCGCCGGGACCCTGCAGCACATACGGCGCAGTGGTCGGCAGTGTTTTCAGAATGGGGCGCGAGTGCTTGTAGGAGCAGTGCTCGCTCCACAGAGCGCTGATGATCCCGAGCTCGGTGAAGGTAGGTGTGCGACCGAGCATTCCGACCAGTCGCTCGTATTCCTGCTTCGTCAGGCCGTGCTCCGCGATGAGCGCCGGAGTGATCACTGGATCCCCGGGCCGGGGTCTCACGTCGGACATCAGGCGGCCACTCTGGCGAGGATCGACTCGAGCAGGCGCACCCCGTCGCTGGAGCCGAGCAGCGCGCTGCAGGCCCGCTCAGGGTGGGGCATCATGCCGAGCACGTTTCCGCCCTCGCTGATGATTCCCGCGATGTTGCGCTCGGATCCGTTCGGGTTGGCGTCCGCGCTGATGCTGCCGTTGGCGTCCGCATATCGGAAGACAATCCGTCCCTCGGCCTCGAGCTCTTCGAGAACACCGGCGGGCGCAACGTAACGGCCGTCTCCGTGAGCCACCGGCATCCGAAGGATTTCGCCGCGGTCGTAAAGGTTCGTGAACATCGTGTCGCTGTTCTCGACGCGAATCCTAACCTCGGCGGAAACGAACTGAAGATGTAGGTTCCGCATCAGAGCTCCGGGGAGCAAGCCGGCCTCGCACGCGATCTGGAAGCCGTTGCAGATCCCGAGCACAGGGCCGCCTGCCTTCGCGTGCGCGGCGACTTCCTGCATTATCGGGCTGAAGCGGGCGATCGCGCCGGCGCGGAGGTAATCACCATAGCTGAAACCGCCCGGCAGGATGATCACCTCCGATCCCTGAAGGTCGTGATCCTTGTGCCAGAGATACGTCGCTTCTTCACCGAGGATGTCGGTGACGGCCTGGAACGCGTCGTAGTCGCAGTTGGAGCCGGGGAAGGTGACGATGCCGAACTTCACGCGGGGACCGCCGATTCGATCTCGAAATCTTCCGTTACCGGATTCGCCAGGAGCTTGGCACACATGTCCGCGACCGTGTCTTCCGCGGTGAGCGCATCGTAGGCGTCGGTCTCGACAATGATGTACCTCCCCACGTGAACATCCCTGACCGCCTTGAATCCGAGCGTGTGCAGCGCGTCTCTCACTGCGTTCCCCTGCGGATCGAGCAGGCCTTTGCGCGGAGTGATGTGAACCGCGATGCGGAACTTCGCCATCAGGGCTGACCTCCGCTCGGACCGGACGGCGGCGAGAAATTGCCGGGTCCGCCGTGCGGCGACTCACCGGGACCGGGCGGGCGGCGCCTTCTTTTCCGGCGGTGCGACCGCTGACGAGCGGCTTCGCCGGTATCTACGACACCCGCAGCTGTGAGCAGCAAGGGCTCGTCGTCGTCGTCGATCACAGGCGAGTCACCGCGCGGACGCCTGTCCATCAGCCCGAAGATCACGGTCTTGGCCAGTCCGTACAACACGTAGCAGATCAGCGCCGGGAAGTAGAACTCCTTCCTCAGGAACAACACGCCGATGAAGGTGGCGATGACGACCAGCGTGCCGAGTATCTCGCTGATCTTTCTGAATCCGATCGTCGGAACCGCGGGGTACGACACGTTGCTGATCATGAGGAACGCCAACAGCAGCATCAATCCGCGGAGTCCGGTCGTCCAATTGAGATCTCCCAGGATCGTCTGGCTGTAAAGCGACGTCTGGCTAAACCAGTAATACGTCGCGAGCGTCATTCCGGCGGCGGGGCTGGGAAGACCATGGAAGTACTTTTTGGCGCGCCCCGCTTGCTCCACGTTGAAGCGCGCGAGCCTGATCACCGCGCAGGCAGTGAAGAAGAAGGCGAAGATCCAGTCCCAGCCATTCCGGTTGAGGACGGCGAAGTACATGATCATCGCCGGCGCGAGCCCGAACGCTATGGCATCGACCAGCGAGTCGAGCTCCGATCCGAAACGCGACCCCGTTCCGGTCGCGCGCGCGACCCGGCCATCGAGCGCGTCACAGATACCGGCAAACACGACGTAAAGGCCAGCGGTATCGAACTCACTCCGCGAGGCGGCGACGATCGCAAACATTCCGAAGAACAGACTCATCAGCGTGAATCCGTTCGGAAGGATGATCACGCCGCGATTGCGAGGCCGATCGGAATCTCCCCTGAGGTGTTGCCGTCTCGAGTGATCTGGCGCGAGCATCACTTGGAAAGCTCCGCGAGAATCGTCACACCCGCGGTCGTCGCGTCGCCCAGCTTCGCTCGCACGGTAGAGCCGAGTGGAAGGAAGACATCTACGCGCGAGCCAAACCTGATGATTCCCATCCGGTCGCCCTGCCTCACCCTCTCACCGAGTTTGCTGTAGGTGACAATCCGGCGCGCGATGAGTCCGGCGATCTGCCTCACGAGCACGCGGTACCTGCCCGTCTCGACGCCGACCGACATCTGCTCGTTCTCGAGGCTCGACTTCTCCGCCGCGGCGTTGAAGAACTTGCCCTTGTTGTAGTTGATGTATTTGACGATGCCATCGACCGGGTACCGGTTCACGTGCACGTTGAACACGTTCATGAAGATCGACAGCCGGATCGCGCGGCCCCCGATGAAGCTCGGCTCGTCGATCTCGGTAATCATGATCAGCTTGCCGTCCGCCGGCGCGACGACGAGGGAGGGGCCGCGGTCTCCGGTGCGCTCGGGATCACGGAAGAAGTAGGCGACACACAGGGCCAGAAGGAGCAGAACGAACGCGGCAAGCCAGAGTCCCCATGAGCGCCGGCTGATTGCGAAACCGAAGGCGCCGGCGGCGACGACACCAGCGATCGCAATAAAGAGGAGCCCTTCGCGCGCGAAGTTCAATGTGAGCCGTTGGGGTCGAGTGAGTGTCCGGTCAAGCGACGGAAAATGTCGAGGTAGCGCTCGCTTGTGGCTTCAATCACGTCTTTCGGAAGCCGCGGCGGGGGGTAGTTCCCGTCCCATCGCCCAGCGCGCTTCTCCGCGTCCAGATAATCGCGAAGCGGTTGCTTGTCGAAGCTGGGCTGCCCGTGCCCCGGCTCGTAGCTGTCGGCCGGCCAGAAGCGCGAGCTGTCGGGTGTGAGCACTTCATCCACCAATATAACCTTCTCGACCCCCTCGCCCCTAGTGCTCCTGGCGCGCCCAAACTCGAACTTGGTGTCCGCGATGATGATCCCGCGCCGGGCCGCGATTGCGCGGCCCGCTTCGTAAATCTCGCGCGAAAGTCTTTCCAGCTCGCCCGCCCATGAGTCACCTATCAGCGTCCGCATGCGGTCGACGGTGATGTTCTCGTCGTGCCCCTCGTCGGCTTTCGTCGCGGGACTGAAGATGGGAGGGTCCAGGCGATCGGATTCGCGCAGCCCCTTGCTCAGAGCCTCGCCGGCGAGAGTGCCGCGGTCACGGTATTCCTTCCACGCGGAGCCCGAGAGATAGCCGCGCACGACACACTCGACGGGGAAAACCGTGGAGCGGCGGCAAAGCATCGCGCGACCCGCCAGCTCCTGCTCGTGGTCGCGGAGCTGAGGCACTTCGCGGACGATCTCGGCGGTATCCGCCGACAACATGTGGTGCTCGACCTTGTCCTCGAGGTGGCGCAGCCACCACGCGGTGATCTGGGTGAGGACGGCGCCCTTGTGAGGGATGGTCTCGCTCATCACGACGTCGAACGCGCTCACGCGATCGGTCGCTACGAGCAGGAGGCGGTCCGCGTCGACCTCATATACATCGCGCACCTTGCCGCGCCGGAACGGAGTCAGCGGGAGGGCACTCGTCTGCATCAGCATCAGACCCTCAGCTCATCAGGCCGCCCGGGCCTCGCGGTTTCGCCGGCGAAAAGGGGCGTCACCACGCCCCGGAGAAACTCGTCGACCTGTTCGGGCGCGCGCCCAACGAAGCGTTTGGGGTCGATCGCGCCTTCCAGATCCTTGAGCTTCACTCCGAAGGATTTGTCTTTCGAAAGCCGCTCCAACAGGTCGTTGGAGTCGGCGCCATCCTTGAGAGCCCGGGCGGCGGCCAGACTGTGTTTTCTGATTGTCTCGTGCGCGACCTGCCTGTCGCCTCCCGCCAGCACCGCACGGACTATCAGCTGCTCCGTCGCCATGAATGGAAGCTCGGCGGCGACTCGCCGCCCGATCACGGCGGGGTGAACCTCGAGGCCACGGGAGATGTTGGCCATGAGCAGTAGTATCGCGTCAGTAGCCAGGAACATTTCGGGAATCACGAGGCGCCGGTTGGCACTGTCGTCCAGCGTCCGCTCGAAGTACTGGACGGCGTGCGTCTGATTTGCGTTCCCCTCGAGGGAGTTGACGAAGCGAGCCAACGACGCGATCCGCTCCGCGCGCATGGGATTTCGTTTGTATGCCATTGCCGACGAGCCGACTTGCTCGCTCTCGAATGGCTCCTCCATCTCGCCGAAGGACTGTAGCATGCGAATGTCGCCGCTGAACTTTGCTGCACTGGCGGCGACTCCCGCTACGACCGACAGCACGAATGCATCGAGCTTCCGCGTGTACGTCTGCCCAGTCACTGGCAGCGAAGCGGGGAACGACATCCTCTCCGTCACGAGTTTATCGAGACGGCGAACTTTCTCGTGATCTCCCTCGAACAGCTCGAGGAAGCTGGCCTGTGTTCCCGTCGTTCCCTTCACGCCGCGGAATGGAAGCGTCCGCCGCCGGTAGTCGATGTCTGCGATGTCGAGAACGAGGTCCTGCATCCAGAGCGTCGCTCGTTTGCCGACCGTAGTGAGCTGCGCTGGTTGCAGATGCGTGTAGCCCAGGGTGGGCTGGTCGCGCCACTGTTCGGCGAAGGCCGTTAGCGAGCGCAGCACGTCGAGCACGCGACCACGGAGAAGATCGAGTCCCCGCCGCATCAGGATCAGATCCGCGTTATCGGTGACGTACGCGCTCGTCGCCCCCAGATGAATGAACGGCTTGGCCGCGGGCGCGACGTCGCCGAACGCGTGGACATGCGCCATCACGTCGTGCCGGAACCGCTTCTCGTAGGCGGCGACTGCGTCGAAATCGATCTTGTCGAGATTCGCGCGCATCTGCCGGATCGCTTCCTCCGGAATCGCGACGCCCAGCTCGCGTTGCGCCTCAGCCAGCGCAAGCCAGAGACGGCGCCAGAGACCATGACGTGTGGCCGGCGACCAGAGCTCCAGCATCGCCTGCGACGCGTATCGTTCCGCGAGCGGCGAGCTATACCGGTTCGTGGTCACTATTGCAGACTGAATTCGGTGGCGTAGATCTGCCCGCCGCGCTCGAAGTACATCCTGATCCCGCCGCGTCCGAAAGTGGTGAGAATGCGATTCACGTCCTGCGCGTTGGCGATCGGAGTGCGGTTGATCTGGACGATCACGTCACCGGACTGAAGCCCGATCTGCTGCTGTACGCGCTCGCTGGCCCTGGTCACCAGCGCGCCCTGACGACTCTGGAGCTGATACTGCGCGCGAATCGGAGCCGTCAGCGTGATCAGCTCGATCTCGCGTAGAACGGTCACTCGCGGAGCGTTCACATCCGGCAGATCCACGACAGCAACGCTGATGGGAATCTCGCGCGCTCCACGCTTGACCACGATCGAGTCGCTCTCGCCCACGCGCAGCTCCAGAAGCTCGGCGTACCAGTCGTATGGATTGTGGAGCGTCCGATTCTGCGACCGTACGATCACATCGCCCGGACGAATCCCGGCGCGGTCCGCCGGGGATCCAGGGACGACCGACGCGACCACGACCCCCGCGCTGGAACCGCCGGTTGCGGGACTGCGCGAGAGCTGCGGCTGGATCCCGATCCATGGTCGTCGCACGACGCCGTGGGCAAGAAGGTCCTCCGTCACCCGTCGCGCGCGATTGATCGGGATAGCGAAGCCGATTCCAACCGACCCGCCGCTCGGCGAAAAAATCGAGCTGTTGACTCCGATCACTTCGCCGGCCGCGTTGACCAGCGGCCCGCCGGAATTCCCGGGATTGATCGAAGCGTCGGTCTGGATCATGTCCACGTACACGCCGGCGCCCTCGCTCTGGGCCGCGAGATTCCTGCCCGTACCGCTCACGACGCCCACGGTGACGCTCGGCTCCGAGTTGGCGAGAATGAAGCCGTACGGATTACCGATCGCGATCGCCCACTCGCCGATGAGCAGATTGCTGGAAGAGCCGAGGGGCGCCACGGGAAGATTCCGCGCATCGATCTTCAGGACGGCTAGATCGTTCGTCTCGTCGATTCCGATGAGACGAGCGGGATAGTTCGTCCCATCCTTCATTGCCACGGAGATGCGCGTCGCGCCCGCGATGACGTGCGCGTTGGTCACTACCGCGCCGTCGGCGCGCACGATGAATCCCGAGCCGAGCCCGGCGGCGGAACGCTGCCCCGAGCGGCCGCCAAAGAACTGTTCGAACACATCAGCGGGCACTCGCTCCACGACCTCCGTCTGCACGGTGACGACCGAAGGCGCTACGCGCGCCACGGCTTCAGTGATTGCCGTGCGGCGCGATGCGCTCACCGCAGTGGTCGTTGTCTCGATCTGGGATGACTGCGCCGAAGAGGGAGTGCTGGATGCGCCCTGACACGCAGCCAGCACAATTGCGCTGAGAGAGCGCGCGAAGAGCATTGTCATGTAGGCCTGCGGGGCTTGGGCCGCTTGGCGAGCTGGCTCAGAAATTTGTCGATGCCGCGGTCGCTGAGCGGATGGACCACGAGGTTTCGCAGCGCGTCCGGCGTAATGCAAACGATGTCCGCCCCGGCGAGCGCGCATTCCGCGAACTGGACCGATGAGCGAGGGGACGCGGCCATGACGTCGCACTCCTCCTCGACGGCCTCGAGTGCGCTCTTGATCTCGGCAAGAGTTCGAGTGCCTGACTGGCCGTAGCTCTCCAGCTCGTCCAGAGTGATCCGCACCGCGGCGGCTCCCGCTTTCGCGGCAATAATCGCCTGGGCAGCGCTGAAGACGAAGGTCGCGCAAACCACCACGCCCTCCGCCGTGAGCCGCGCCATTGGAACGAGCGAGTCCTCGACAAGCGGAATCTGCACCACGACGTGATCGGAAACCTTCGCCAGCTCGCGCGCCTCGGCGTAGATGTCGCCTGACGTTACCGCCCCGACCGGAACGCAAATCGGAAAGGCAAACTCACGCGAGATCTCCTCGAGGCGCTCCCTGGTGTTGGCGTCGAGCGCGTCAGCGCTGGAAGCGGTGTGTGAGAACGCGACACCGTCCGCGAGTCCCGCCGCCGCGGTGTTTCTGATCTCATCGAGGTTCACGCTCTCGAGATAGATGTTCATTCGGTTCTCAGGTAAAGGTCGTTCGGATAGTCCACTCGCTCCAGAAAGAGAGCGTGCGGCGGGGCAGGCTGAGAGACCTGGCTGTTATCGTCCTGAGCGAGCAGCTGCTCGATCACGGCCACGTCGCGGCGACCTTCGCCAATGTCGAGCATCGTGCCGACGAGAAAACGCACCATATGATGGAGAAAGCGATCGGCCTCAATGTCGAAAGCCAGTCCGCCTTCACGCTCGCGCCAGGCCGCGCGCGATACCGTGCACCTGTGATCGTCGTTTTCCGGCGCCGTACCTTTGACCGCGAAGGCGCGAAAGCAGTGCTCGCCCTCGATGGACCGCGCCGCTTGCGAGAGACGGCCGAAATCAAGCGGTTTTTTCCAGACCAGCTCCCGGTCCCGCCGAAACGGCGAGGATGCGAGATCGTCTGTGCCTATGTAATAGCTGTAGCTGCGCGAGACCGCGCTGTAACGCGGGTGAAACTCATCACGCATTTCGAAGGCTGCCGCAATCCATACATCGTCCGGAAGAATGGCGTTCATCGATCGTCGGAGAGCGAGCGCGCTCCATTTGTCAGGCACGCGCAATCCCGCGGCCTGCCCGCGCGCGTGTACTCCCGCATCTGTCCGCCCGGCGCCCACGACCGCGATGGGTGTTCCGCATAGCCGGGACACCGCCGCCTCGAGTTCACCCTGAACCGTCCGCTCATTGGGCTGCCGCTGCCAGCCGGAAAAGCCCGCGCCATCGAAGTGCAACACGAGTTGCACGGAACGCGACAGCATCGCGTGAAATTAGCCCCCGAAGACTCACTGTCAAGGAACGTAACCCATTGATGATGATTGACTTTCGCCTGCCGGCTCGTCAATGTGGAACGGCCTCCCGCACGCCCGCGCTCTACTCCTGATTTCGCACGATGGCACCTCGAACCCTCGCCGCCCTATCAACCGTGCTCTCTTCCGTCGCAAACGTGGCGGAAGCATTGAACGCGCTCGCCCAGGATATCTCTGAGCACGACCGCAATGGGCACGTCGCGCTGTTCGTCTATGACGCCAAGCGCGAGCTCCTGTCGGAGCGGCTGGTGCCGGCGCACGAAGGAATGCGAACCGCGCAGATAGAGGTCGCGCTCGATCATCTTCCCACCGCAATACGCCGCTCGCTCATGGCGGGACGGCAGTTTGCCGATCTGGGCGGTGAGTCCGGCGACTACCAGAAGCTGCTCGGCGTCGGAGCAAATCCAGAGGCGGGCGTGCTGCTGTTGCGCGGACTGCTGGTTGACGGAGAGCTCTCAGGAGTGCTTTCCCTCTCGGAGCCCAAGACGCGCTTCGGCCACAGGCTGTCGGAAAAAGTCGCTCCAGCGGTGGACCTTTTCGCTCTCGCGTTCGCGCGGCTGGCGGAGCGGCGCGCGCGCGAGGAAGCCGTCCGCGCCCTGGAAGATCTCACTCGCTCGCTCAACGATGAGCACGCGCGAGCGGTAGCGGAGCTCCAGCACAAGCTCTCCGAAGCGCAGGCCGCCCTGAACGGGAAGGGAACCGGCGACACCATTCGCGTTACACAGCTGAAGCGTGCGATCGAGGTGGCCGCGGTCGAAGCGAGAGCGACGGCGCAGAGATTGTCGGCGGTTGAGGATCAGGTTCGCGTCGCGGTGACCAAGCTGGAGAAGGCTCACGTGCAGCTGCACGCACAGGGAGAAGCGCTGCAGACCCAGAGCAACATCATCTACCGGGTAGAGCAGACGCTCCGCGAGGCGATGGCGGGTCACGACTCGCGCAAGGTGATCGAGGAAGTGCTCCAGATTGTCGCATCGAGAGAACAAGCCTCTTCGCTGTAAGTCCGACACAATGAGCGCCCCGCCCCCGAACGCGCTCCAGGGCGCTATTCAGAAGCTCGCCTTCCATGAGCTTCTCACTGCCAAGGACGCGGAAGCGGCGTTCAACATCGTCATGCAGGGCCAGGCGACGGCGGTGCAGGTCGCCGCTCTTCTGTCGGCGCTTCGCGCCACGGGGGAAAGTCCGGAGATCGTGGCGGGAGTGGTGAGAGCGCTGAGATCGGCCATGATCTCAATCGCCGTCGACGATCCCGATGCGCTCGTGGATACCTGTGGCACCGGCGGTGGCGCCATCTCGACGTTCAATATCTCGACGGCGGCTGCGATCGTGGCGGCTGGCGCCGGGGTCCGCATCGCCAAGCACGGAAATCGGTCGTTCACTTCACGCTGCGGCAGCGCCGATGTGCTCGAAGCCCTGGGAGTCCCCATTGAGGTAACGGTTCCCGTGATGGAGCGAGCCCTCAGGGAGGCCGGAATCGTGTTCATGTTCGCGCCTCTCATGCACCCCGCCATGAGACACGTGGGCCCGGTCAGGCGCGAGCTCGCCATTCCCACGGTGATGAACATCGTCGGTCCGCTGGCAAACCCGGCGCGGGCGGGACGGCAGGTTGTCGGAGTCTCCGATCTCGAGAGGGCGCCGCTTCTGGCGGGGGCGTTGTCCGCGCTCGGGACGACTCATGCGCTGGTCGTACACGGCGAGCCGGGACTTGATGAGGTCTCTCCCCTCGGGCCAACCCATGTGATCGAGGTCCGGGATGGCTCAACGACTCGCTGGACGATCAATCCCGAGGAGCACGGATTCAAAAAGATCGCGCGAGAAGATCTGGCTGGAAGCGGGCCGAGCGAGAACGCGCGGATCATAGAGAAGGTCCTGGACGGCGGGGGACCCAAGGGCGCGCGCGCGGCAATCGTGCTCAACGCCGCCGCGGCGATTTACGTGAGCGGCCGGGTCAAGTCGTACGGAGAAGGAGTCGGCGCGGCGGCAAAAGCGATCGACTCCGGGGAGGCGAAATCAGTTCTGGAGCGCTTGAGACGTGCCTACACAAGACCCGCAAAGAGCGCCACTTAGACGCTTTATCTCTAGAACCTTCTCAGCACACCCACGACGATTCCCTGGATCGAAATGTCGTTCTCGTGAACGTAGATGGGGTTCATCGTTTCGTTCGCGGGCTGAAGCCGGATTCGCCCGTCCCGCTCGCGATAGAACTTCTTGACGGTGGCGGACGTACCGTCGATGAGGGCGATGACCATCTCTCCATTGTCGGCGGTGTGCTTCTCGTTGACGATGACGAAGTCCCCGTCGCGGATCTGCTCATCGATCATCGAGTTACCCCGAACCCGGAGCACATAGTGGTTTCCGCTGCGACGGACGAGGTCCTCAGGGACACCTATGGTCTCGGGCATCTGGATGGCTTCGATCGGCATGCCTGCCGCGACCGTTCCAAGCAGCTGCAGGGTTGTAGCCCGAGGAAATATCTCTGACGGAATCAGCTCGATGCCGCGACTCTCGTTGTAGGCGCGCTTGATGTAGCCCTTGCGCTCGAGATTCGTGAGATGTTCGTGCACCGTCGCGAGGGAGTTATAGTTAAACTCCGTCGCGATCTCCTCGAAGCTTGGCGCGTAGCCGTGCTCTTCGGAGTAGGTGGCGAGGTAGGTCAGAATCTCCCGTTGGCGTTTTGTGAGCGACATATCCTTATTCCGCGGCTGGTTTTGAGAAAGGACCGGTCCGCCGATCCCACCGAACATTTGCCGAATTCCTACGTTAGCCGAAGATCGACCGAAGCGCAAGCTTTTTCTGGCTGGACACCGCCGACAGGCACCCTCGGTGAGTTGACGGACGAAGCACGCGCTCGGGCCGCAACTCTGGCTCCTCGCGCGGCTGAGCTCGAGCGCATGGCGCGCCGTGCCGGCAACGTCCCATCATTCCGCGACGCGCTCCAGGGTCGGCGGGTTGGCGTGATCGCGGAAGTGAAGCGGTCCTCGCCATCCAGGGGCGCCATCAATCCAGGTCTCGATCTCGCTCGGCAGGTAAGGGCCTACGAGGCGGGCGGCGCGGCCGCGATATCCGTCCTCACCGAGCCCACCAGATTCGGCGGCTCGGCCGATGATCTTGTCCTCGCACGAAAGTCAGTCGCGCTTCCTCTGCTCAAGAAGGATTTTCACGTGGAGGTGTCGCAGATTCTCGAGGCGAGGGTACTTGGCGCCTCGGCCGCGCTCGTCATCGCGCGCGCCGTGCCTCCCGGGCGTCTCAAGGATCTGATGACCGCGGGGGCTGATGTGGCGCTCGAGATTCTGGTGGAAGTCCGCGACGAGCGAGAGCTCGATCTCGCGCTCTCCCTGAATGCCAGCCTGATTGGAGTCAACAACAGAAATCTGGAGACGCTCGAGATCGATGCCGGGACGTCGCTCAGAATCCTGCCGCTCATTCCGCGCGGCGTGCTCGCGATCGCGGAGAGTGGAGTGAAATCAGCGGCGGACGTGAAGCGCTTCGCTGACGCGGGCGCCGATGCGGTTCTCGTCGGCTCGGAGCTGTCGGGCGCGCGCGATCCCGAAGTGGCAGCGCGCGCTCTCACGGACGTTGCTCGGACTGGCGGTGCTCGCAAAGGTTAAGTTCTGCGGCATGACGCGCCCCGACGACGCCGCGCTCGCCGCAGAGATTGGAGCGAGCTACATCGGAGTCGTCTTCGCGGACGGCCCTCGCCGCGTCTCGCCAGCTCAGGGTCGCAAGATCCTCGACGCCGCGGGCACTGGGGTCAAGCGCGTCGGCGTGTTCGGCACGAATGAGCCCGAAGAAATCGAACGCGCTTCCGAGGAGGCGCACCTGGACATCGTGCAGCTCCACGCCGATCCAACGACCTCGGAAGTGGTGGCGATCAGGGGCAAATTTCGCGGCGAGATCTGGGCGGCGATCAGAATCGCGGGATCGCATATTCCGGCGTACGCCGAGCTGCTCTTCGATAACGCGGACGCAATTGTTCTGGATGCGAGGACCGGCTCGCGCCTTGGCGGTACCGGACACGCTCTCCCGTGGAACGATCTGGCGGTGGATCTCGCCCTCGATAGAGGAAGCTGCGCGGTCGTGCTCGCGGGAGGACTGAGCCCATACAATGTCGTCAGCGCGATCAGGACGCTCGCTCCCGATGTCGTCGATGTTTCCTCGGGCGTCGAGAGCGCACCCGGCATCAAGGATCCGTGGCTGATGCGGGATTTTTACACCGCCGCCACCGGAATCCGTCCCCGCTAGCGTGGCGACGGACACCCTCCACCGTTTCGGCGCGTTCGGCGGCCGGTACGTGCCCGAGACGCTGATTCCCGCGCTCGACGAGCTGGATGCCGCGTTCGACCAGGCGATCCGCGACCCGGAGTTCCAGCGTGAGCTGGACCGCCTTCTCAAGGAATACGTTGGGCGTCCATCTCCGCTCAGCACCGCTCCGCGACTGTCCCACGCGGTGGGGTGCGACGTATATCTCAAGCGCGAGGATCTGAATCACACCGGTGCGCACAAGATCAACAGCGCACTTGCGCAGGCGCTGCTGGCGCAGCGGATGGGCAAGCGACGCATCATCGCGGAAACGGGCGCGGGCCAGCACGGAGTGGCGACGGCGACGGTGTGCGCGCGGTTCGGCCTCGATTGCACGGTCTACATGGGCGAAGAGGACATGCGACGGCAGCAGCTCAACGTCTATCGCATGCGGCTCATGGGAGCGAAAGTCGTCCCCGTCCTTTCCGGAACGCGGACTCTCAAGGACGCGACCAGCGAAGCGATTCGCGACTGGGTCACGAACGTCAATGACAGCTACTACATCATTGGCTCGGTCGTTGGTCCGGCACCGTACCCTCGAATGGTTCGTGATTTCCAATCAGTCATCGGGCGGGAGGCAAAAGCTCAAATGCTCGAGACGGCCGGTCGTGCACCTTCCAGCGTAGTGGCGTGCGTAGGCGGCGGATCCAACGCAATGGGAATATTCCACGCCTTCGTGCCAGACCGGGCAGTGGAGCTGGTAGGAGTCGAAGCGGCCGGAAAGGGTCTCGATACGGGCGAGCATTCCGCCTCCCTCCAGCGTGGAGTTCCGGGCGTCCTCCACGGCTCGCTCAGCTATCTGCTACAGGATGAGAGCGGCCAGGTCCATCCCGCGCACTCGATCTCAGCGGGGCTCGATTACCCTGGAGTGGGGCCCGAGCACTCATACCTCAAGGAGACAGGTCGCGCGCTCTACGTCTCCGTCACCGACGACGAAGCAGTCGAGGGGCTCGGAATCCTCAGCCGGCTCGAGGGAATCATCCCCGCCCTGGAAACGTCACACGCGGTCGCCTGGGTCGTCAAAGAGAGAGAACGGTGGAAAAAGGACGACGCGGTGCTTATCTGCATCAGCGGTCGGGGCGACAAGGATCTCGCGCAGATAACTGAAATGGGACTTCTTCCCGCATGACAACGTCGGTTCCACCAAAGACCGAGGAACGCGAGCTCAGTGAGCCTTCGTTCCCGATTGTCTACGTCACCGACCTGCTCAAGGCCTTCGTCAAGGCCGTTCGCGCGCATCAGCTCTATCTGCCGAACAATCCGATGCACGCGCGCTCTCTCGAAGCTGTCAGGGAATCGTTCGCCGCGCTCTGGGTGCACACCGACGAGATCGACCTGCAGGTGGTCGAGACACGCCTCGAGTGGGAAGGCCGCGTGGTTCTCGACGAGGAGGAGCGGACCAGCGACAACATCGCGTGGCTCCTCTACAAAGATGGCGTTCGCGAGCTGAAGATGCTCAAGGGGTTCGAGCAGGAAGAGCTTGGCGTGTTCTTCAACCTCCTGCAGCGCGTTAGAAAGGCGACAGATGACGACGACGACCTCCTCACGCTGATGTGGGAGCGCGAGTTCGTGACGCTGCAGTACCGATACGTCGATCTCACGCAGGATGGCGGCCCCGGCGTCGAATCCATGGAGCGGGCGGAGCAAAAGGAAAAGATTCTCTCGCCGGCGCAGGCTGAGGCTGGTCTCGAATCGACCCAGTCCTCGATCGCCAGCATGGACGAGTTCGACGCGACCCTCTATTTCCTCGACGACCACGAAGTCGAATATCTGCAGGGCGAGATCAAGCGGGAATTTTCCACCGATTTGCGGCCGTCCGTAATCGCATCGCTCCTGGACACATTCGAGAACCAGAAGGACCCGACAGTGCGCGAGGAGATCTGCGGACTGCTCGACTATTTCCTCCTCATTCTCCTCTCCACCGCGCAGTATCGAAACGCCGCATACCTCCTGCGCGAAGCAGGAGTAACCGCGAACCGCGCGCCCGAGGTGCTGGAGACGCAGAAGAATCGTCTCATGCAGCTCGGCGAGCTGATGAGCGATCCCAAGCCGCTGGGGCAGCTCCTTCAGGCGCTCGAAGATTCGCCCCTTCGCGCCCCCCAGCACGAGCTGGATGAGCTGTTCGGAATTCTCCAGCCCCGTGCGCTCGAGACAATTCTCGGCTGGATCGGACGCAGCAACAATCCTTCGCTCAAGATGCTGCTCGAGGTCGCCGCCGGTCGCCTGGCCAGCAGCAACAGCGCGGAGCTCATTCGTCTCATCGGGTCGGACGACGAAGCAGTTGTCCTCGAGGCGATCCGCCGTGCGGCTGCGCTCAAGTCGCCCGCGGCGGTACCAGCGCTCGGAAAGATGCTCACCGTCGGAGAGTCCGACATGCGCGTCGCCGCCGTGACCGCGCTCACGGAAATCGGGTCGGCCGGCGCAATGCAGATGCTCGAGCGCGCGCTGATCGACGAGGACCGCGAGGTACGCATCGTCGCCGTGCGCGCGCTCGGCGCTCGCAACGCCAGGGCGGCGTCGCCGCGAATCGAGGCGGTGATCAAGGGGAAGGAGCTGCGGGATAGCAATCTGACGGAGAAGATGGCCTTCTTCGAGGCGTATGGCCTCCTCTGTGGCGATGCGGGGGTCACCCTCCTCGACGGTCTGCTCAACGCCAAAGGATTCATGGGCAAAAAGGACGACGCCGAGATGCGCGCCTGTGCCGCGATGGCTCTGGGCAAGATCAATAGTGCAAAAGCAATGGAGTCTCTCAACCGCGCGGCAGGCGAGAAGGATGTGATCGTCAGAAACGCCGTCAGCCGCGCGATTCGCGGAGGCACGGGGTGACCGCTCAGGCCACGAAGACCGTCTCCGGCGACGGAGACAGGGCATCCGGCGCCAACGTCCGTCGCGGCGGAAGAAATTTCATGGTCGCGTTCTACGCCGCGCTGCGGGCGATCAAGCTCTATCCGCTCGAGCACAGCGCCGTGCAAAAAACCCTGGCCGAGCTGTCGCATGTCGCCGAAGAGCTGCGCGCCGAAGAGGGTGAGCTCGAGTTCAGAATCTCGGGAGAGTTCATCTTCATCAACTCGACGCGGCTCAGACTCGATCTCAGCAACTACGCCACGTTCGGACACATCCTGACGCTCTGCAAGCTCGCCGGCATCGGCGCGATTCACGTCGGCACTGACGGAACGGCTCGCGACTGGACGCTGCTCTTGTCGCTGATGGGCGGTGAAACCAAGAATGCGCCCGCCGAAAGATTCATGGAGATTCAGTCCAGGCTCAGGGACGCGAAGATCGAGATGTTCCAACTTGACCCTCCTACCGAAACCGCGACCGACAAGGAGTTCAACGAGGAAGCAAAGGCGGCCGCCAATCGGACCTACTCCCAGTCGGTTGCCGTCACCAAGGACGTCATCAACTCGGTCAGGATTGGCAAGACGCCGAACATCAGGAAGATCAAGCGCGTCGTGCAGGGGATCGTCGATCAGGTTCTGAACGAAGAGACATCGCTCATCGGCCTGACCGCGATCCGCGATTACGACGAATACACGTTCACGCACTCGGTGAACGTGTGCATCTTCTCGATCGCGCTCGGACGCCGCCTCGGCATGACCAAGCTCCAGCTGTATGAGCTGGGCCTCGCCGCGCTCATGCACGATATCGGCAAATCGCGAGTTCCGATCGACCTCCTCCAGAAGACCGGCGAGCTCACCGACGAAGAGTGGAAGTGGATGGCCGCCCACCCCTGGCTCGGCGTGCTGGTGCTATTCCAGTTCCGCCGGCAGCAGGAGGAGCTTTCGTACCGCGCCATGACGGTGTGCCAGGAGCATCACATGAAAGTTGATCTGACGGGCTACCCGAAATCCATTCGCCCACGCCAGGTCAGCGTTCTCAGCAAGATCGTCTCGATCGCCGACGGCTACGATGCGGCCACATCGAGACGCGTTTACAGGACGGAAGTAATCGCTCCCTCGGCTGTTCTCCAGGAGATGCGCGACAATCCGCGTCGCGGGTTGGATCCGGTGCTCGTCAAAGCATTCATAAACCTGTTGGGCATTTACCCGGTCGGAACGCTGGTAGTGCTCGACACTTTCGAGCTCGCCGTCGTCTCGGCGGCCAATCCGAATCCTGAGGCGCTCTCGAGACCGATCGTCAAGATCATCAGCGACGCGCAGGGGAATACAATCAGTCCGCCGATGCAGGTGGACCTGGCCGTCCCGGAGGCAGGAGGGCAATATGCCCGGACCATCATCAAGACGGCGGACCCCGATCGCTATGGTATCACCCCCGGCGACTACCTCATCTAACCCCATAGCGCGTCGCTTCGACGCGCTCAAAAAAGAATCCCGCCGCGCCCTGGTCTGCTATGTAACAGCAGGCCATCCCGACGTCGGGCGCTCTCTGGAAACGCTGCGCGCGCTCGAGGAAGGCGGTGCCGACGTCATCGAGCTCGGCGTGCCCTTCTCGGACCCGATCGCGGATGGACCGGTGATCCAGGCCAGCTCGCAGCAGGCGCTGGAGAAGGGAATGACCTACGACGGCGTCCTCGCCCTCATCGAGCGCGCAAAGCCCCGCGTCCCCGTCGTTTTGTTCAGCTACCTCAATCCGATTCTCGCCGCGGGCCCCGACGCTCTCACGAGAGCGGCAGATGCCGGCGCAAGCGGGATTCTCGTCACCGACATTCCGGTTGGCGCCGATCCAGCGCGCGAGGAGTGGCTTGGCGCCAGTCCTCTCGCGTTCATCAGGCTCGTCGCCCCGACGACCCCGCGCGACAGAATGGCTGAGATCGCGCGGCACGGCAGCGGATTCGTTTATCTTATCAGCCGGCTCGGTGTCACCGGAGTTCAGGAAAAGATCGCGACATCATTGCCCGATACGATCCAGCGCCTTCGATCCACGACCACGCTTCCGATTTGCGTCGGATTTGGAATCTCCACGCCGGAGCAGGCCCGCAGCGTCGGCAAGCTGGCCGACGGAGTCGTGGTCGGCAGCGCGCTCGTGAGTGCGGCTGGGCATGGCCCGGAGGATGTTCTGAAACTGACACGTAGTCTGCGAGAGGCTCTTGATGGCTAGTGACCACGCGACGGATACCGATGTGGTCACCCTCAAGGCGATGCGATTTCACGCGCGCATCGGCGTGCTGCCGCACGAGGCCGAGATTGCGCAGTCGATCGAGGTTGACGCATCGCTTTGGGTTCGGCGCAGCGGTGAGCGGCCCACCGCCAAGGACATCGTCGACTATCGGCGCTTGTACGATCTCGTGGCGGAGGTCGTGACGCAGGGCCATACCAACTTTCTCGAGGAAGTCGGCGAGCGAATCGCGGACCGCGCCCTCCAGCTCCCGCTGGTCGAGCGCGTGCGCATAGCCGTGCGGAAACCCAACGTCGCGCTGCCGGGACCGCTCGCGTACGCGGAAGTTGCCCTCGAGCGAGAGCGTGTGTGAGAGATGTCGCTTACATAGCGCTGGGCTCCAACCTCGGCCAGCGTGAGGTATTTTTGGCGGAGGCGCGACGTGCAATCTCGGCCCTCGCCACGACGCGGGTGCTGGGTCACACCGATGCAGAAGAGACCGCTCCGATTGGATCGGTTGCGCAGGGCCCCTTTCTCAATCAGATGATCGCCATCGAAACCGAGCTTTCGCCGCAGGATCTGCTCGCCGAGCTCAAGCGAATCGAAACCGACGCGGGGCGCGTCCCCAACGCGCGTTGGGGACCGCGAACACTGGACCTCGACATCGTGCTGTTCGAGAAGCAGAGTGTGCGCGAGCCGGGACTCACGGTACCCCATCCCGAGCTCACGAATCGCGATTTCTGGCTGAGAGAGCTTGCCGCACTGAGGAGCTCGCGCGTTGGATAAGCCCAAACCGGAGGATCGCCCTATCACCGTCCGTGATTTCGCCGAGTGCAAGCGCAAAGGCGAGAAGCTGGTGGTGATGACGGCGTACGACGCGCTATTTGGGCGGCTCGTGGACGAATCGGGCGTGGACGCCATCCTCGTAGGCGACTCGGTTGGAACGGCGGTGATGGGCTACACATCGACGCTCCCCGTGACGCTGGATCACATGATCTACCACGCCTCGGCCGTGCGCCGCGGAGTGAAGCGCGCGCTGATCATCATCGACATGCCTTTTCTCTCGTATCAGGCGAGCATTGAGAGTGCCGTGCTCAATTGCGGACGCGCCATTCAGGACACCGGTGTGGGCGCGGTGAAGGTCGAAGGCGGGAGCCCGGAGATGCTCGACACAGTTCATGCGCTGGTGCGCACTGGGATTCCCGTGATGGCTCACATCGGCTTCACGCCGCAATCGGTCAACACGCTCGGGGGCGCGCGCGTTCAGGGGCGCGAAGAGGAAGGAGCGGAGAGATTGATAGGCGAAGCAAAAGGGCTGGAGGAAGCCGGCGCGTTCGGGATCGTGCTCGAGCTCGTGCCCGCCGCGGTCTCCGCACGCATCACTGCCGCGGTCGGCATTCCGACGATAGGCATCGGCGCGGGCGTGCAGTGTGACGGGCAGGTGCTGGTGCTCCCGGACCTGCTCGGCTTGAACGACACTTTCAACCCCAAGTTCCTCAAGCGCTATGCGGAGATGGCCCCTGAGGTCCGCTCGGCCATTGGAAACTGGGCGCGCGATGTTCGCAGCGGCGCATATCCGGATGCTGAGCATAGCTTCTAGGCATGAAGTCGGTCGGGACGATTGACGAGATGCGCCACGTGATTGCCGGGGCGCGAGCAAAAGGGAAGAGCATCGCCTTCGTGCCGACAATGGGCGCGCTTCACGAGGGTCATCTCACCCTCATCGACGAAGCGAAGCGCGTGGCTGATTCGGTCGTGATGAGTGTCTTCGTCAACCCTCTTCAGTTCGGACCCAGTGAGGACTTTGACCGCTACCCGCGCACGCTCGACGACGATGCGAACCTGGCGTCAAAAAGGGGCGTGGACTTCCTGTTCACTCCGACGCGGGAAGACATGTACCCGGAGCACGCTCCCGTCGTGATTGTCCACCCCGGAAGCATAGGGAAGGAATGGGAAGGGGCGGTACGTCCGCATCACTTCGAGGGCGTTCTCACTGTAGTCGCCAAACTCTTCCACATCGTGATGCCCGACGTGGCTGTTTTCGGCCAGAAGGATCTCCAGCAGGCCGCGGTCGTGAAAGCCATGGTCCGCGATCTCAATTTTCCCGTGGGAATTCTTGTCGCGCCCACCGTGAGGGAGCCTGATGGCCTGGCCATGTCGAGCCGGAACCGATACCTCTCTCCGAAGGACCGGGAGCTCGCGCTCATTCTGTCGAAAGCCCTTTTCGCAATGCGCGACGCTTTCGGCAGGGGAGAACGACGGGCGAGCGCACTCGAGGCGACAGGCTGGCGGATGCTCGAACGAGTGGCGGGGCTCACGCCGCGTTATCTCGCGGCGGTGAATGCCGACACCTTTCAGCGGGTAAATAACGTACGCCACGGCGATGCAGCCGTCGGCGCCGTGCGGGTCGGCGAGACCAGATTGATCGACAACATCATCTTCTGAAATGGTCCGTCTCCAGAGCTCGGGATTGCCGACGTGGGCGCAGGTGAGCGAGCGGCGTCTGGCGCACATAGCGCGCGTGACGGCGCTGCTGCGGGCGTGGGGGGCGGCGATGCGCCTGACCGCGGACGAAGCGAATGCCTGGATCGATGCCGGCACCTGGCACGACGCGCTGCGCGATGCGCCGATCCACGAGCTGCGCGACATCACGGGTGATCGGAAATCCCCCGACGGCCTGCTGCATGGCCCAGCGGTCGCGATCAAGCTCGAAGCCGAAGGAGAGCGGAGAAACAATCTGCTCGACGCCATTCGCTATCACACCGTCGGACACGCGAGCTGGGATCGAACGGGACGCGCACTCTACATGGCGGATTACCTCGAGCTGGGCCGCAAATTTCTCGCCGAGGATCGCGGCTTTCTAGCCACCCAGGTGCCGCACAACTTCGACGGCGTGTTTCGCCAGGTCGTGCGCTTCCGCCTCGAGTGGTCGGTGCGCGAGGGCAATCACATTTTTCCCGAGACCGTCGAGCTCTGGAATAGTCTGCGGTGACGCCCCCGCCGCGCCGGCGCCGTTACGGCAGAATCATTCTCGTTCTACTGATTCTGTGCGTGATCGGATGGATTGTTTGGCTGGTCATCAGTGCCTTCTCCGCGCCGAAGGTGAGCTACGCGCCCGATGATGCGCGGGCTCCGGACGGAACACGCATCAAGGTGGAGGTTCTGAATGCGACCAAGACGAAGGGTCTAGCGCGCCGCGCGACGCTGTATTTACGCGACCGCGGTTTCGATGTTGTTGGCTCTGGCAATGTGACCGAGCAACGCGCGACTACCATTGTCTACGATCGATCTTCGCATCCGGAATGGGCGCGTCTGGTCGCCCGCGCTATGAATGCTCCGATCGCGATACGTCCCGACAGCTCACGCTACCTGGACGTTACCGTCCTTGTCGGCGCCGACTGGCGTCCGCCGCCCCTGCCGTTCCACCCGTAACTGCCCGCATGCCGCCGCGATGTCCATCCCGCGGCTCTTTCGCACCGCAACCTCGACGCGCTGAGCCCTCAGACGTCGCGAGAACCATTGGATCTGCTGGGGCGAGCTGGGAGTGAAGTCTCCGGCTCCGCCGGGGTGAAGTGGAATGAGATTCACGAAGGCGCCACACTCCCGCGCCAGCTCGGCGAGCTGCGTCGCCTGCTCGCCACCGTCGTTGATTCCGCCCAGCATCACGTACTCGAACGTCACTCGCCGCTCGAAAACTTTCGCGGCTTCGATGACGCTCGCGAGCGGGTACTTGGTGTTGATGGGCATCAGCGACTGGCGCAGCTCGTCGTTGGGAGCGTGAATCGAGATCGCAAGCCGGAATTGCTGCGGGCGTTCTCCCAGCGCGACGATCCCGGGGAGCACGCCGACCGTCGATACGGTGATATGCCTGGCCCCGATTCCGAGGCCCGCGGGCGAGTTGAGAACGGTGAGTGTCGGATCCACCGCTTTCCAGTTCATCAGCGGCTCGCCCATTCCCATGAAGACGACGTTCGTCACCGGCTTTGGTGGAGAGAGCAGCTTCATCTCGCGCACCTGCCCGGCGATCTCGAACATCTGGAGATTGCGCGTGAAGCCCATGGCGCCGGTTGCGCAGAACGCGCATTGAAGCGCGCAGCCAGCTTGCGACGAAATGCAAAGCGTGAGGCGCGAGCCCTCGGGAATCGCGACCGTCTCAATGAACTCGCCGTCCTCGAGGCGAAAGAGAAACTTCTCTGTGCCGTCGCTCGACGTCTGACGCGTTGCGAGCGCGAGGCGTGGGATCGTGAAGCGTTCCTCGAGCAGGTCACGGAAGGCGACTGGCAGATCGGTCATGGACGCAAAACTCTCCGCCGGGTTCTGCCACAGGTGCCGCACGACCTGGGAGCCGCGGAAGGGTTTCTCACCGTGCTCCACGGCAAAGCCACGGAGCAGCTCCTCCGCTTCCGAAGGGAGCAGGTTGAGGAGGTTCTGCTTCGCGGGCAAATCCTCCCGACGTGTGTTTTTGTCCGACATGCTCCTTCCACCAAGTCTATGCAACTACTAAATTTAACCCCTCTCGATGCCTTATTCGACCCACACATCCCGGCGCTGACCTCCACGGCCCCTTCATCCCGTTTCGCGACGGCCACGCGCTCTCATCTCGGCGGAGAGCTCAGAGCGTCTCACGTCGGCGCCAAAGTCAAACTCGGCGGCTGGGTACACCGTACGCGAAACCTTGGCGGAATCGTTTTCCTCGATCTTCGCGATCGTGCGGGACTCGTCCAGGTATCGTTCGATCCGAAATGGACGCCCGCTGATGTAATCGAGCGCGCCGGCAAGCTTGGTCTCGAGACCGTGATTACCCTCGAAGGTGAAGTCGCCGCGCGTCCCGTCGAAATGAGGAACGCAGAGATGGAGGCCGGCGAAATAGAAGTCAGGGCTCGCGGTTTCCAGATCGTCGGCCCGGCCGAGACTCCGGCGATTCCCGTCGCGCGGGGCAAGGGGGAGAAGCTTCCCGCCGAGGAGCTGCGACTGAAGCATCGCAATCTCGATCTGCGGCGTTTCGAGCTGCAGAAGAATCTCATTCTCAGGCATCGACTCCAGCAGGCGACACGCCGCTTTCTGGATGAGCGCGGCTTTCTCGAGATCGAGACTCCGATCCTCACCAAGCCGACTCCGGAAGGCGCGCGCGACTACGTCGTGCCGAGCCGCGTGCATCCGGGCGAGTTCTACGCGCTCCCACAGTCGCCGCAGCTGTACAAGCAGCTGCTGATGATCGCCGGCTTCGACCGGTACTTTCAGATCGCGCGCTGCTTCCGCGACGAGGATCTCCGCGCCGACAGGCAGCCGGAGTTCACGCAGATCGACATCGAGGCGTCGTTCATCTCGCCCGAAGACATCATCTCGCTCACGGAAGGAATGCTCGCGGTGCTGTTCCAGGAATCGGGACACGACATTCCGCCCAAGTTCGAGCGTCTCAGCTACGCGGACGCGATGGAGCGCTTCGGCTCCGACCGTCCAGACCTGCGTTACGCGCTCGAGCTCTTCGACGCGAGCGAAGCGTTTCGCGGCTCGGAGTTCGGCATCGCCAATTCGGCCCTCGCGGCCGGGGGTCGCGTTCGCGGAATCAGGATCCCAGGCGGTGCGACACTCTCTCGCAAGCAAGTGGACGAGATCGAATTGGTCGCGAAGTCGGCGGGCGCGGGCGGATTGATTCGACTCAAGCGGGGAGCAAGCGGGCTCGAGGGTCCGGCCGCGAAGTTTCTGAGCGAGAGCGCCGCGCAGCGGCTTGCCGTTGGAGAGGGTGCGCTCTGCCTTCTGGTCGCCGGGGCGGAGCACGTGACCAGCCCCGCGCTGGACCGGGTGCGTCAGGATGTTGCGCAGCGACTCTCAATGGTGCCTGAAGACAAGAGGTCATTTCTCTGGGTTACCGATTTTCCATTGTTCATCCGAGAGCAGAATGGCGGGCTCAGCTCCGTGCATCACCCGTTCACGGCGCCGAACCCCGAGGACATCAAGCTTCTCGACTCGGCGCCCGAGAAGGTTCGTGCGCTCGCTTACGATGTCGTGTTCAACGGCACCGAGCTCGGTGGAGGCAGCATTCGTATCAACGATCCGGCGTTGCAGCGGAAGGTGCTGTCGCTCCTGGGAATCGACTCGCAAACAGCGCAGCTCCGGTTCGGCTTTCTGCTGGACGCGTTGAGCGTCGGCGCGCCTCCGCATGGCGGTATTGCGCTCGGAATGGACAGAATCGCGATGATGCTCGCCGGTGCGTCGTCCTTGCGCGATGTGATTGCTTTTCCGAAGACCACCGCGGCGAGAGCGCTATTCGAGAACGCGCCCTCCGCCGTTCCACCCGAAGACCTGAGGGATCTCCATCTTCAGACCATGACGAATTGACGTGAGCGAAGAGACAACGATTCAGCGCCTCTCGACTGAAGGGGCGGACATGCTGACGCTGGCCGGCGTCAACGACGAGAACCTTGTCGAGCTGGCGCGTCAGACGGGAGCCAAGATCGCACTCCGCGGCGAGACGCTTGCAGTCAGCGGAAACGCGGAATCAGTCGCGCGAGCCATACCAATCGCCCAGCGCATGATCGACACCGCCAAGCAGCAGATGCCGATGACCGCAGACGATGTGCTCCGCATGAGCATGGAGGGTCCCCGCGATGGCAACGGAAACGGCGTGGACAACGAGACGCGCATCGTTCTTCCCGGTGTCCGGAAGATCATTCAGGCGAAGACCAGCGGACAGGCCGAGTACATGAAGCTGATGGCGGAGAACGACATCGTCGTCGGCATTGGGCCGGCCGGCACCGGCAAGACTTACCTGGCGGTTGCCGCGGCGGTCGACGCGCTCGCGCGCAAGCGCGTTCGTCGCATCGTCCTCGCGCGTCCCGCGGTCGAAGCCGGCGAAAGCCTCGGATTTCTTCCCGGAGACATGCAGCAGAAGGTCGATCCGTATCTGAGGCCGCTCTACGACGCGCTCGAGGACATGATGCCTCACGAGCGCGTGCTGAAATCGCTCGAGACGCGCACCATCGAGATCGCACCCCTCGCCTACATGCGCGGACGAACGCTCGCGGATGCGTTCGTCATTCTCGACGAGGCCCAGAACGCAACGACCGCGCAGATGAAGATGTTTCTGACCAGGCTCGGCGTTAACTCGAGGGCGGTGATCACCGGCGACAAGACGCAGATCGACCTGCCCAAGAGGGAAGATTCGGGACTTGTCCAGATCGAGCGAATACTGCCGGGCATCGAAGGCATCGGGTTCTACTATCTCACCGAGGCCGATGTCGTCCGCCACCGGCTCGTGCGCGAGATCATCATGGCGTACGCAGAGGATTCGGGCGCCTGAGCGAACTCGCGCGGCGCTGACCAGATGAAGAGGCCTCCGCGCGGGCTCGCGATAGACATTTCATCGAGCGTGCGGCGTCTCAGTGTGTCGCGCGCGAGAATAAGAGAGGCCGCTGTCGCCGCTCTCAAAGCTGAGCGCGTAAAGGACGCCATGCTATCGATCACGTTCGTCGGGCGAGCCACAATGTCACAGCTGAACCATCGCTACCTCGGGCACCATGGACCGACCGACGTGATTTCGTTCGGACTCGGCCGGGTTGGGAAACGCGGCGCCGTAGTGGGGGATGTCTACATTTGCGCTGAGATTGCGCGGGAAAACGCCCGCCGACAGGACATATCGGCTGGAGAGGAGCTGCTGCGCCTCGTAGTCCACGGCACGCTTCACGTTCTTGGTCACGATCACCCGACGGGCGCGGGACGCACCACGTCGCGCATGTGGCGGAGCCAGGAGAGGATTCTCGCGCGTGTCCTCTAACCGCTTGATGGATGATTTCGACGCCGGGAAACCGGCGGCCCTGGCGCGCGTGGTCAGCATCGTCGAGAACCATCGAGAGGGATTCGAGCAGATACTCGGCGATCTGCATCCGCGAACGGGGCGGGCACGGCGCATCGGCTTGACCGGACCGCCCGGCGCGGGGAAGAGCACGATCACCGCGCTCCTCGTGAAGCGGTTTCGCGAGGCCGGACTCAGGGTTGGAGTGATTGCCGTGGATCCGACGTCGCCCTTCACCGGCGGCGCGCTCCTCGGCGATCGCGTGCGCATGGAGAGCGTCGCGCTCGATCCGGGAGTATTCATCCGCTCGATGGCGACGCGTGGCTCGCTCGGCGGTCTTGCCGCCGCGACGCGGGAAGTGGCCGACGTCCTGGATGCGTTCGGGTTCGATCGTTTGCTGATCGAGACCGTGGGTGTAGGCCAATCGGAGCTGGACGTCGCTCGGACGGCCGATACGACCGCGCTGATTCTCGTCCCGGAATCCGGCGACTCGATCCAGACGCTCAAGGCGGGGGTGATGGAGGTGGCGGACATTTTCGTCGTCAACAAGGCCGACCGGCCCGGCGCCGACCGTCTGCGCAACGATGTCGAACTGATGCTGGGCCTGCGAAAGGGCGTTTCGTTCGGGAGCGTTCCGGCGCATCACGGAATCGATCTCAAGCGCATGAATCCCGCGCGCGCGGCGCGTGAAGCGGCGGCCGCGCCGAACCCCGCCGAGTGGACGCCGCCGGTGTTGAGCACGATCGCGACAAAGGACGAGGGAATCACGGACTTCGTGGCGGCACTCGACCGTCACTTCGCTTATCTTGAGCAGAGCGGGAAGCTCGGCGCGCGCAGGCGTGAGCGATTGCGGGAGCGCGTGATGGATATCGTGGAGCAGAAAATCCGCGTCCGCCTGTGGAAGGACACGGCCACGATGAGTCGGCTCGAGCTGCAGCTGCCATCGGTTGAAGAGGGACGCGCCACTCCGTTTGCCGTCGCCGACCAGCTGTTGCGACAGAGCGGTGAGCTCGTACGTGGAGAAGAGGATAAATGACGAAACTCAAAAGCCCCAGCTCCAAAGGCGCCGCCGACAACGAATTGATCGCGACCATCGAAGAGCAGAGCGCCGAGCTTCGCCTGCTGCGCACGGAAGTCGCCGAGTGGCGGAAGAAGTACGAGAAGGGCGAGCTGCGTGACATCGCGTTCACCAACTCGGAGAAGGAAGTCCAGCCGATCTACACGCCACTCGACGCGGCTGAGACGAGCGCCGAAGCGCTGGGAATGCCGGGCTTCTATCCGTACACGCGAGGCGTCCACCCAACCGGGTATCGCGGCCGCTTGTGGACGATGCGGCAGTTCGCCGGGTTCGGAAGCGCGCGCGACACGAACGAGCGGTACAAGTTCCTACTCGCGCAGGGGCAGACCGGACTCTCCGTGGCGTTCGATTTCCCGACCTTGATGGGTTACGATTCCGATCATCCCAGGTCCGAGGGAGAGGTCGGCAAGTGCGGCGTCGCGATCTCGAGCCTCGCCGACATGGAGACGCTCTTCGACGGCATACCGCTGGATCAGGTCTCGACGTCGATGACCATCAACGGACCGGCGGTAATTCTCTACTGCTTCTACATCGCGGCGGCGGAGAAGCAGGGCGTCGATTCGACGAAGCTGCGCGGGACGATCCAGAACGACATCCTCAAGGAGTACATGGCGCAGCACGCGTGGGTTTACCCCATCGAGCCCGCGCTCAGGCTCATCGTCGACTGCTTCGAGTGGTCGGCCGAGCACGTCCCGAAGTGGAACACGATATCGATCTCCGGCTATCACATCAGAGAAGCTGGTGCGACGGCGGCACAGGAGCTGGCTTTCACGCTCGCCGACGGATTCACATATGTCGAGCGCGGGATCGCTCGCGGCCTCGACGTCGATACGTTCGCGCCGCGACTCTCATTCTTCTGGGACATCCACAACGATTTCTTCGAGGAGATTGCCAAGCTCCGCGCGGCGCGCCGCATTTGGGCGCGGCACATGAAGGATCGGTACGGCGCCAAGGATCCGCGCTCGCTCATGATGCGGTTTCACTCGCAGACGGCGGGCGTCACGCTCACCGCACAACAGCCCATGAACAACGTCGTGCGCGTCGCCTACCAGGCGATGGCGGCGGCACTCGGTGGGACGCAGTCGCTGCACACCAACTCGATGGACGAGACGCTGGCGCTGCCGACCGAGGAGTCGGTGCAGGTCGCCCTTCGCACCCAGCAGATTCTCGCCTACGAGACGGGAGTTCCGAACGTCATCGATCCGCTTGGCGGGTCGTACTACGTCGAGACGCTCACGACAGAGCTGGAGCGCGAAGCCGAGTTGCTGTTCAAGCAGATCGAGGAGGTCGGAGGCGTCGTGCGGGGCCTCGAGACGGGATGGTTGCAGCGGAAGATCAATGAGTCGGCCGCGCGGCAGCAGTGGGAAGTCGAGCAGCATCGGCGCGTCATCGTCGGCGTGAACGAATTCGTCACGGACGGACCGGCGCTCGAGATCGAGCTTCTCAAGATCGCCGAGGAGACCGAGCGAGAGCAGGGGCAGCGGATGGCGAAGATGCGTTCGGCCCGAGACAGCACGCTCGTCGAGAAGAGGCTGAGCGCGCTACGCCAAGCGGCAAGCACGTCGCGGAATCTCATGCCCTACATCCTCGATTGCGCCCGCGCCTACTGCACGCTCTACGAGATCCGCGCCGCGATGGAGTCGGTGTTCGGCGCCTACCGCGAGCCAGTTTTCTTCTGAAGAAGTCGAGCGAGTGGTGGGAGTCTGCCTTCGACGCTCACTATCTCCTGGAGTACGGCCCGCTCTTCACACCCGAGCGCGATCGCCAGGAAACAGCGCGTCTCATAGATCTGCTCGGTTTGCCGGTAGGATCACGCGTACTCGACGTCCCGTGCGGACAGGGACGCCATGCACACCTGCTGGCCGAGTCGGGGTACGATGTGGACGGTCTCGACTACTCCAACGAACTGCTCGCGGTAGCCCGCAAGCGCGGTAGCGGCCCGAGGCTTCGATATACGCGCGGCGACATGCGAAAGATGCCCGCGCGCTGGACCAGGCGATTCGATGCCGTGCTCAATCTCTTCACTTCGTTCGGCTTCTTCGCGCATCCGGCGGAGGATGTGCGAGTCGTAACTGAATTCGCTCGCGTCCTCAAGCCGGGCGGAGTGCTCGTCTGGCACGGCGGCAGCAGAGACGGAGTGATGGCGCGATTTCTGGAGCGCGACTGGTGGACGTCGGGAAAGACTCTATTCGCGCAGGAGCGCGAGTTCGACCCGCTCTCCGGCCTGCTGACGGTGCGATCGACGTGGAGGCGGGGCACGAGGAGCGGCAACCGGGAACACAGGCTCAGGTTGTACACGGCCACGCGATTGTCGGAATTGTTCGCCGATGCGGGTCTGGTTGTGGAGCAGGCCTGGGATGGATTCGACGATCGACCGCTCGGAAGAACGGCATCCGAGATGCTCCTGGTCGCCCGCAAAGAATAGGGCCCGATTGCCGCTCGCGCTCCGCAGCCGCTAACTTTGACCTCTCTATGAGACCAATCCGAGTTCTCGTCGCCAAGCCCGGTCTTGATGGACATGACCGGGGAGCCAAGGTCGTCGCCGCGGCGCTTCGCGACGCCGGGATGGAAGTCATCTACACAGGCCTGCATCAGACGCCCGAAATGATCGCGACCGCGGCGATCCAGGAAGACGTCGACGTCATCGGCCTCTCGATCCTGAGCGGCGCCCATATGACGCTCATCCCTCGCGTTCAGGATCTCGTTCACGCGCAAGGCCGCGACGACATCCTGATCACCGGCGGTGGAATCATCCCAAAGGAAGACGTTGATACACTCGAGCGCCGCGGAATCGGGCGACTGTTCGGGCCGGGCACCCCCACGACGGAGCTGATCGCGTACATCAAGGAGTGGTTCGCCACGCGCGAAAAGCAGGAAGCGTAGTGAGCAATCGCCTGCGCGAGCTGAGCGACGAGGTTAGGGCGCTCGAGACAAAGCTTCGTGAGGCGGGGGGAGCTAAACGGATCGAGAAGCTGCACCAGCAGGGGAAGCTCTCGGCGCGCGAGCGGGTGGAGCTTCTCCGCGACAATGGCTCGAGCATGCTCGAGATCGGGCTCCTCGTCGCCTACGACCAGTACGAAGGACAGGCTCCTGCGGCTGGAGTCGTGACTGCGATCGTGAGAGTGCACGGTCGCGAGACGGTCGTCGTCGCCAACGACGCTACGGTGAAAGCTGGGTCGTGGTGGCCCGAGACAATCAAGAAGATTCTGCGGGCTCAGGAGATCGCCATGCGGTGCCGCATACCGATCGTGTATCTCGTCGATTCCGCTGGCGTGAACCTGCCGTATCAGGGTGGCGTCTTCCCGGGCCAGTACGGAGCGGCGCGTATCTTCTATTACAACTCGATCATGCGGCGTTACCTGCACATTCCGCAGATCGCGGCGGTGATGGGACAGTGCATTGCGGGCGGCGCATATCTGCCCGCGCTCTCGGACGTGATTCTCATGGTGAAGGGCACATCGTTCATGGGGCTGGGTGGTCCGAATCTGGTGAAGGGCGCGACGGGACAGGTCGTGGATTCGGAGACTCTGGGCGGAGCATCAACGCACACCGAGATCAGCGGCGTCGCGCACTACGCGCTGGACAACGATGAGGCGTGCGTCGCCAAGATCCGCGACCTGATCGAGCGTCTGCCGACAACGACTCGCGCCCTCGCGCTCCTGCCGCACGACAATGGGGAAGACGACCAGCATTCAGGTAAAGCGCGCGTCGGCGCGAGCACGCCGAGGGCCAAAGCAAGGGCCGCGAAGTCCGGCAGCAAGGAAGAGGATTTGTACGACCTCCTTCCCGCCGATCACCGCATGTCGTACGACATGCACGCGGTGCTCCGGGCAATTCTGGACAACGGCGAGATCGACGAGTTCCAGGACGGCATCGCGAAGGAGATGATCTGCGGCGACGCCCGAATCGATGGAATTACGCTCGGCGTCATCGCAAATCAGCGCGGTCTGATCAAGGGCCGCGAGGGCGAGAAGCCACGGTTCGGCGGCATCGTCTATACGGAAAGCGCGGAAAAGGTCGCGTACTTCATCGATCGCTGCGACCGGCTGGGGATTCCACTGCTCTTCGTGCAGGACGTCTCCGGCTTCATGGTCGGCACCGAGGCGGAGCACGCGGGGATCATCCGTGCTGGCGCGCGCTTCGTCGAAGCGATGGCGACGGCGCGCGTGCCCAAAATAGTTCTCACCGTCAATCACGCGTCTGGCGCCGGATACTACGCAATGGCCGGTCAGGGATTCGATCCCGATTTCATCCTCAGCTGGCCGACCGGGCGGATGGCGGTGATGGAAGGCGAGTCGGCGATTCAGGCGGTGCACGGACCAGCCCTGGAAGCGGCGAAGAAAAAGGGGGGCGCTCTCGAGCCCGAGGTCGCAAAATCGGTCGACGAGATGCGCGCCGACTACGAGCACCAACTCGATGCGCGCTACGCGGCGGCACGCGGATTCGTCGACGCCATCGTCTATCCGGAGAATACGCGTGAGATGCTGAGCCTGGCACTCCGAGCCTCTCTCCACAATCCGGGACCGCACCTCGGTCCCTTCGTGCTTCCGCCTCATCTCTCGGAGGAGAGCAGTTGAAGAAAGTCGTCCGTGTCGCCGCCGGCCAGGGATTCTGGGGCGATGATCTCGACGCACCGCGGCGCCAGGTAGAGGGAGGTCCGGTTGATTACCTGATGCTCGACTACCTCGCTGAGGTCACGATGTCGATTCTCCAGAAGCAGAAGGAGCGCGACCCTTCTCTCGGCTACGCTCGAGATTTCGTCGGTGCAATCGAAAGCGTTCTTCCAGCCGTGGTCGAGAGAGGTGTCAAGATCATTGCAAACGCTGGCGGAGTGAATCCGCCCGCATGCGCCGCCGCGGTAAAAGCGGTGGCCGAGAAAAATGGAGCGAAGGGCGCGCTACGAATCGGAGTCGTCTCGGGCGACGATCTGCTCGGTCGTATCGACCAGCTCATCGCAGCGGGACATCCTCTGGCGAACATGGAAACCGGCGAGCCGCTCTCGCTCGTGAGGGACCGCGTGCTTTCTGCCAACGCATACATCGGCTCCGAGCCGATCGTGGAAGCGCTCGGCAAAGGAGCGAACGTCGTGATCACCGGACGCTCGACCGATACCGCCCTCACGATGGCGCCGCTTCGTCACGAGTTCGCCTGGGGCGCAGAAAGCTGGGATCAGCTGGCAGCGGGAATCGTGGCGGGACATATCATCGAGTGCGGGGCGCAATGCTCGGGCGGCAACTGCCTCTACGATTGGCGTTCGATTCCCGACCTTGCGAACGTCGGATATCCTCTGGTAGAGGCAAAACCTGACGGCTCCTTTATCGTGACGAAGCATCCGAACACGGGTGGAAGGGTCTCTGTTCAAACGGTGAGCGAGCAACTTGTCTACGAGATGGGTGATCCACACTCCTACATCACGCCCGACGTCATCGCCGACTTCACGACGATCAGCGTGGCGCGAGATGGCGACGATCGTGTGCTCGTAACGGGAATCAAGGGGAAGCCGCCGACGGACAAGCTCAAGGTCTCAGTGGCGTACCGCGCCGGCTTCAAGGCGGTTGGCACTCTCGTCTATGCGTGGCCCGATGCGCTCGAAAAAGCGCAGTTGGCTGACCGTATCCTGCGCCAGCGGCTGGACAGGCTTGGTCTCCGCTTCGAGCGCATCCTCTCCGAATTCGTCGGCGCGAACGCTACGCACGGACGCCTCGCCGGAGACCAGCGCAAGGCGCCGGAGGTACAGTTGCGCTTCGGAGTCCGCGGCCCCGATCGCGCCGCGGTGGAACGATTCACGCGGGAGATTGCACCGCTCGTTCTGAACGGGCCCCCGAGCGTCACTGGATTCGCCGGCGGGCGGCCCAAGGTCGAAGAAATCGTGGCATACTGGCCCGCGCTGATCGACAAGTCCGTTGTGAAGACCAAAGTGGACATCATCCAATGAAGGTGCGCCTCGTCGACATCGCGCACGCCCGCTCGGGCGACAAGGGCGACACCGCCAACGTCGGTGTGATCGCGCTGGAGCCGCGCTGGTACCAGGTGCTCGAAGAATTCGTGACGCGCGACCGAGTGGCCGAGCACTTTCGTGGCATGATCGAGGGCGCGGTCGACCGATACGAGCTTCCCAATCTCAACGCGCTCAACTTTCTGCTCCACGGCGCGCTCGACGGTGGCGGTACGCTGTCGCTTAAGACCGATGCCCAGGGCAAGGTCTACTCGACGGCACTGCTGCGCATGGTGATCGACGTTCCGGACGCCGAGGCAAGGCGTCTCGATCTACCGGCGGCAGAGTGAACAACATCCGCATGAGTGCCGACGGGCCGATCGGCAGGATCACCCTCGCCCGTCCGGAAAAAAAGAACGCGCTCGATCGCGTCACCGCCGACGAGCTCGCGGAAGCGCTGTTCGCCCTGAGTGAGTCGCCGGTGAACGTAGTCGCCATAGACGCCGAGGGTCCCGATTTCTGCACCGGAGCTGATCTCTCCGCGCTCGAGGACATGCTCGACGCCCCACGCCCGGACCAAATCGAAGACGCCAAAGCCCTCGGACACGTCTTTCATACCATTCGGCGCATGGAAAAGCCGGTCGTCGCTCTGGTCAAGGGCCGCGCGTACGGCGGCGGCGCGGGCCTGGCATCGGCCTGCGACATCGTCCTCGCGCACGAGGAAGCCCGCTTCGCGTATCCGGAGGTCACGATCGGGTTCGTTCCGGCGATGGTCATGACGATGCTCCGGCGTTCAGTTGGAGAAAAGCACGCGTTCGATCTCGTCAGCACCGGCCGCGTTCTGAAGGCGGAAGAGGCAAGGTCAATCGGCCTGGTGTCCCGAGTGTTCGCCGCAAAAGACTTCGACCAGCTGTCTCAATCCGTTCTCAGGCAGCTCGCGGAGGCACCGCCCAGCGCGATGGCGGCGACGAAGACTCTCTTCTACAAGCTCGACACCCTCAGTTTCATCGATGGCATCTCGGCCGGCATCGTCGCCAACGCCGATGCCCGAGCGACACCTGCCTTCCGTGCCGGCGTGAAACGATTCGCCAGCCGCAACAAGGACGCCCAGTGAGCCCATTCACAATTGCCAAGCTCGCGCTGATGCTGATCGCCGCGATCCTGCTCGCATGGGGGATAAGAGCCGACGACGCCGCGCTCCGTTGGGCGGGGATCGCGTTTCTGTTCATCGCGCTGATCCTTCGATTCATCAAGAAGCCGCGCGGGCTCGGATGAAGACCCCGCGTCCGACCACCATCGTCGATGCGCCACGTCTCTCCAGGAAGCTCGGCGTCGACCTGGTGCTGGCCAGCGAGATCCACCAGTACACGGGCAGCTTCAAGTTTCGCGCTGCTCACAACGTCGCGGCCCACGTAAAGCAGGGGCACATTATCACTGCGTCCTCAGGCAATTTCGGGCAGGCCATCGCCTACGCTTGCTCGCTGTTCAACAAGAGATGCACCGTCGTGATGCCGGCGACGGCGCCGAAGATAAAAGTCGACGCTGTTCGAGAGTACGGAGCTGAAGTCGATCTCGTCGACGTGACTAAGAAGGGAAGGCTTGAGCGGCTGGGCGAGCTGGCCAAGGAATTTCCCGACGCGTACGTCGCCAGCCCATACGATGATCCTCTCGTGATCGAGGGCAACGCCAGCCTCGCCCGGGAGCTTGTCGCTCTCGACCTCGATCTCGATTTCATCATCGCGCCCATAGGCGGGGGCGGGCTCACCTCCGGATTGGTTAAGGGCGTCGAGCAGAGTGGAAGAAATACGCAGGTGCTCGCCGCCGAGCCGCTGCTTTCAAACGACGCCGCTGAATCGTTTCGCGCCGGACACATCGTGTCTCTGCCCGATGAATCCAGCACCATCGCTGACGGCGCCCGCGTGCTCCGGCTCGGCGATCGCAATTGGGAGATTCTGAGCCACGGCCTTGCCGGTGTGATCGAAGTCACGGAGGAGCAGATCAAGGAAGGAGTCCGCCTCCTCTTCGCGCTCGCGAATCTGAAGGCCGAGCCGACAGGCGCGCTCGCGCTCGGCGCGGTGCTCGCGGAGCCGGATCGATTCAAGGGCAAGCGAGTCTGTTGCGTGATCAGCGGGGGGAACGCCGATCCCGCTCTTTACGCCAAGCTTGTCGAGGGCATCTGAGCGGTCGCCGCAGGACCACCTTCGCCGCTCCGAGGAAGGAGTCGCGCTGCCGCGCGTTACGAGCAAGTGCGACGCAACAGTTACGGACGCGGTGAGCGGGCACCTCGGCTAAGCCTGGGTCGCTAGCTTTCATCAGATGGCGAAGCCGACAATCCAGGACGCGCGCGCGGTTCTCAAGAGCGCGTTTGGTTACGACGAATTCCGGCCGGGCCAGGAGGCCGCCGTGTCCGCCGTCCTCGCGGGCCGGGACACCGTCGTCGTTCTGCCCACGGGCGGCGGCAAATCGCTCTGCTTCCAGGTGCCGGCGCTCCTCATGCCCGGCCTGACTGTCGTCGTCTCGCCACTCATCTCCCTGATGAAGGATCAGGTGGATGCGCTCACGGCCAGGGGACTGCCCGCCGCTTTCATCAACAGCACGCTGACTTCGGGGCAAGTGTCGGATCGCCTTGCGCGCGCCGACCGCGGTGAGATCAAGCTGCTCTACGTCGCGCCGGAGCGCTTCGACTACGGCCGCACCGCCGAGCGTCTGCGCAACGCCGGCGTTTCGCTTCTCGCCATCGACGAAGCCCATTGCATCAGCCAGTGGGGGCACGATTTCCGGCCAAGCTACCTCCGGGTGAAGAAGGTCCACGAGGCGCTCGGCTCCCCGACGACGATCGCGCTGACGGCGACAGCGACTCCCGAGGTCCGCCGTGACATTGCGCGCGAGCTCGCGCTGACAAATCACGAGACGATCATCACCGGTTTCGACCGGCCCAACCTGACGTACTTCGTTGTTCCGACTAAGAATGACGCCGAAAAGGAAAAGCGGCTCGTCGAGATCCTGCGAAAGCACGATGGACTCGCGGTGATCTATGCGTCGACGCGGAAGGCTGTGGACCATCTGACGACCGTTCTCGAGCGCGCCAAGATTCGCGCCGCCGGCTATCACGCCGGGTTGGATGACAGCAGAAGGCGCGAGGTGCAGGAAGCCTTCATGGGCGAAAAGATCCGAGCGATTGTCGCCACTAACGCATTCGGAATGGGGATCGACAAGCCCAACGTCCGCCTCGTCATTCACTACGCGATGCCCGGCACTCTCGAGGCTTACTATCAGGAAGCGGGTCGCGCCGGGCGAGATGGGCTCCACTCGGACGTGTTTCTCTTGCACGCCTTTCCCGATCGCTTCACGCACGAGTTCTTCATCAAGGGCTCGTACCCGGAGCGCGTCGTCGTCGAGAAAACCTACGAGGCGCTCAAGAAACTCTCGGACGACCAGGGCTTCGTGAGCGCCGAGGCGGAAGACCTCGCTCGCGCGATCAAGCCCAAGCCCAACAGTCGAGAGATCGAGGGCGCGGTCAGAATCCTGACGCGCTCGGGCGCCGTGACGCTCAGCAACGGCGAACAGGCACGCGTTCATGTGCGACTGCTCGCCACGCCGGAGCGCATCAAGCGCGAGCTGACCGGCGAGAGCAACAGTGAGCTCGGATTGCTGCGCGCGCTCTGGCGCGGCGTCGGAGCTGCTCTGCACACCGGCGCTGTAGTCGATCTCGACGGATTGCCGCCGGGACTCGGCGGGTCTGCCGCTTCCACGCCGCTGCTCGATGCACTCCAGGACCGGCAGTTCCTGGTATGGGAGCGGTTGGGGAATGGCCTCTATCTCGCGGACATGAAGGCGCCGCTCTCGGGGTTCAAAATCGACTGGACCGTCCTCGATCGCCGCCGCGCCGCGGAGCTGTCCAAGCTGCAAGCCGTTCAGAAATACGCGTACACCAAGGAGTGCCGGCGCGGTTTCGTGCTGCGCTACTTCGGTGATCCTGCGGCCAAGACCAAATGCGCAGGCTGCGACAACTGCCTCGGCATCGCCGCGACGACCACTGTGAAAGACGACACACCCCGCCGAATGCGCCGCGACAAAAAGGCGAGACGGGCGCCTTCTCAGGTCGCTGACGTCGCCGATGATGTGTCGCTTGGCGTTGCTGAAGAGCGGCTACTCGGCGTGCTCAGGACTGTTCGAAGCACGATCGCCCGCGAGGAACATGTGCCCGCGTATATTGTATTCTCGGATCGGACGCTGGCCGAACTCGCGGTAAGGCGCCCCCGATCGTTGACTGCTTTTCAGGACGTCCGCGGTGTCGGCCCGATGAAACTCGAGCGGTACGGTGCGCGCTTTCTCGACGCGATCTCGAAAGCTGACGACATTGAAGCGGCCTGAAGCATCAGGCCACCAACCATTGACGACGAAGTAAATGAGATCAGGAATCAGACTGCCCTTCGCGCTTCTGTTCGGCGCCGCCTCGCTCGCGAGTGTCTTCGCCGGCGCATCTTCCGGGGCATCCGCGCAGCAGCCATCAGGCGCAGCCGCCGCGCCTTTGCCCTTCGACCCTGCGGTCACGGTCGGGACGCTCTCCAACGGGATGCATTACTTCATCCGCGAAAATCACAAGCCGGAGAAGCGCGCCGAGCTGCGACTGGTCGTCAACGCCGGCTCGGTGCTCGAGGACGAAGACCAGCGAGGTCTCGCGCACATGGTGGAGCACATGGCGTTCAGAGGCACGAAACGGTTCGCCGGGAACCAGATCTCGAGCTACCTCGAATCCGTCGGAATGCGGTACGGTCCGGACATCAACGCGTTCACGACCTTCGATGAGACAGTGTACATGATCACGATTCCCACGGACACGGCCGCAATCGTGGACAAGGGATTCCAGATATTGTCGGAGTGGGCCCACAACGTCGCGTTCGATCCGGCGCAGGTCGAAAAGGAACGACCTGTCGTGATCGAGGAGTGGCGGTTGGGGCAGGGCGCGGAGAACCGGATGCAGAACAAGTGGTTCCCGGTCCTCTTCTCGGGATCAAAGTACGGTGAGCGCATCCCGATCGGACTCAAGTCGGTTCTGGAGACGTACAAGCCGGCCACTCTTCGCCGGTTCTACGACTCCTGGTATCGGCCGGATCTCATGGCGGTCGTCGCAGTTGGTGATTTCGACAAGCGGCAGATCGAGGGTCTCGTCACACGCTACCTGGGCGCGATTCCGCGGGCGACCACCCCCAAAGCGCGACCGCTGTTTCCGGTTCCGCCTCACGACGGCACGTTGGTCTCGATCAACAGCGACAAGGAAGCGACACGGTCGACCATCAGGCTTCTCTACAAGCAGCCGAAGCGCTTCAACACAACCGCGGCGACGTATAGACAGCATCTGGTCGAGGGGCTCTTCGGCTCCATGTTCAACGACCGCTTCGGGGAGATCACGCAGAAGCCGAATCCACCTTTCATCAACGCGTATGCGGGGCAGGGCGATCTCGTTCGATCCGCGGAGTCGTTCTCGCTCACGGCGATCGTCGCTGACAACGGAATTCAGCGCGGCCTCAACGCTCTCCTCACGGAGGGCGAGCGCGTGAAGAGATTCGGATTCCTTCAGTCCGAGCTGGATCGCGCCCGGAAGGATATGCAGCGCGGAATCGAGCAGGCATACGCTGAGCGCGACAAGACGAACTCGGACGTGTATGCCGAGGCGTACGCCTCGGCGTTTCTACAGTCCGAGCCATCCACGAGCATTCAGTACGACCTCGATGCGGTCACTCGCTTTCTCCCGGGAATCACGCTCGCGGAAGTGAATAAGCTGGCGGGCGAGTGGATGACCGACAGGAACCGGGTTCTCGCAACCACCTCACCCGACAAAGCGGGAATCGTCAATCCGGCCGGAAAAGATCTTCTTCTCGCGTTCGACGCGGTCAAGGGTGCGGACATCACGGCCTACGCCGAGACCGCAACGTCTCAGCAACTCGTCGACAAGGATCCGACAGGCGGCACAGTCGTATCGGAGCGGCAGATCAAGGAAGTCGGAGTCACCGAGTGGAAGCTTTCCAACGGCGTTCGCGTGCTGCTCAAGCCCACCGATTTCAACGCCGACCAGATCAGCTTCACATCGTACAGTCCGGGGGGCGCGTCGCTTCTTCCGGACACGTCGTACATTGCCGCGAGCGCCGCCGATCTGATTCCTGCCACGAGCGGCGTCGGCAAGTTCACTGTCATCGACCTTCAGAAATTCCTCGCCGGAAAGCAGGTCAGTGTATTCCCATCGATCGACGACCTGAGCGAAGGAGTGTCGGGGAGTGCGTCACAGCGCGATGTCGACACGATGCTCCAACTCGTCTACCTCTACTTCACCCAGCCGAGACTCGACACTTCGTTGGTCAATACTTTCATCGGTCGCTACAAGGGAGTTCTCGCCAACCGCAGCGCCAGCCCCGAGGCGGCGTTCAGCGACACGCTGCAGGTGACCCTGGCGCAGCACTCGGTGCGCGAGCAGCCGGTATCGGCGGCGATCCTCGACAGAATCGATCCCGCGAAGTCGTTCGCCTTCTACAAAGAGAGATTCTCCGACGCGAGCGGCTTCACATTCGTCTTCGTCGGGAACTTCACAACCGATTCGATGAAGCCCCTGATCGCGAAATGGCTCGGTGCGCTCCCATCGACCGGGCGCAAGGAAACGTGGCGCGATACCGGCATTCGCCCTCCCACGGGTGTCGTGCAACGCGTCGTCAAGAAAGGCGCGGAGCCAAAGGCGCGGACAGCTCTCATCTTCACCGGCGCATTCGAGTACACCAGACAAAACCGGTACTACCTGAGCGCGCTCGCTGAGCTGCTCAACATCAAGCTGCGCGAAGCGCTGCGCGAGAATTTGGGTGGGACGTACGGCGTGAGTGTGAGCCCGGGCGCGTCCAGAGATCCGCTGCCGTCGTACCGGTTTACCATTGGCTTCGGGTCCGCGCCCGAGCGGCTCGAGGCGCTCACCATGGCCGCGCTCACCCAGATAGACAGCGTGAAGCGGTTCGGAACGACTCCGGAGTATCTGAACAAGGTGAAGGAAGCGGCGTTGCGCTCCCGGGAGACGGCGATCAAGCAGAACGCGTACTGGCTCTCGCAGATTGCGTCGTTCGACCAAAGTGGCTGGCCGCTGGCCGAGATTCCCGATGGTGACAAGCTCATCTCGGCTCTTACCGTCGACGACCTGCGGCGGGCCGCCGTGAAGTATCTGCGCACAGACAATTACGTTCGCGTCTCGCTCTACCCGGAGAACTTTTCCGCGGCGGAGAACCGGTAAGGCCCGACCCATGGAAGATTCGCTCTATTTCTCGGAGCAGCACCTCGCGGTCCGCAACATGGTCCGCGAGTTCGCGCGCGGCGAAGTAGCGCCGGTCGCGGCGGAGCTCGACGCGAAGGCCGAGTTCCCCTGGGCGAACGTCAAGAAGATGGGCGAGCTCGGACTGCTTGGCATTCCGTGGCCGGAGGAGCTGGGCGGGGCAGGGCTCGATCTCCTCAGCTACATGATCGTGATCAACGAGATGGCAAAGATCGATGCGTCCCACGCCATCACGATCTCCGCTCACACGACGCTGGGCACGTCACCGATCGTCAACTTCGGAACGGCGGCCCAGAAGAAGCGTTACGTGCCGCTGCTGGCCACCGGAAAAGTTCTCGGCGGCTTCGGCCTGACCGAGCCCAGCGCCGGAAGCGACGCCGCCAGCACGCGATCGACCGCCGTGCGCAAAGGATCGCACTACGTTCTCAATGGCAGCAAGATCTTCATCACGCACGGCGGCGTCGGCGAGATCTTTATCGTGACCGCGGTGACCGAGCCCGGCAAAGGCACGAAGGGCATCAGCTCTTTCATCGTAACGAAGGAAACGAGCGATCTCGACAAGACGAAGGGCCTCGGCATCGGCCACGATGATTCTCTTCCTTCGATGCCCGGCTTCCGCTCCGGAAAGAAGGAGGACAAGCTGGGGTGGCGTGCATCGGACACGCGGTCGCTAATCTTCGAAGATGTCGAAGTGCCGGCTGAAAACCTTCTCGGCGAGGAGGGAGAAGGTTTCAATAACTTCATGCGGACGCTCGATTCCGGCCGCGTTGGGATCGCGGCGCTGTCGCTCGGCATCGCAGAAGGCGCGTTCGAGCAATCGCTCCGCTATTCGACGCTGCGCAAACAGTTCGGCCAGCCGATCTCCAGCTTTCAGGGAATTCAGTTTCAGCTCGCGGACATAGCGACGGAGATCGAGGCGGGGAAGCACCTGATGTTCCACGCGGCGTGGATGGCGCAGAACAAGCAGCCGTTCAGTAAGCAGGCCGCGATCGCCAAGCTTTACTGCTCTGAGCTGGCCATGCGGACGACGATCAAGGCGATCCAGATCCACGGTGGTTACGGGTACACGAAGGAGTATCCGGTCGAGCGCATGTTCCGCGATGCAAAAATCTGCGAGATCGGCGAGGGCACCTCCGAGATTCAGCGACTCGTCATCGCGCGAAACCTCCTCAAGGAGCTGGCGGATTGACTTATTCCGAGGTTGCCAAGCGTCTCAGACTTCCACTCGGCTTCATACTCGGCATCAGCTATCTCATTTTCGCGCGCCCTACGCCGCTGACTCTGGCGGTCGGCGGCGTCATCGCGTTCATCGGCGTCATCGTTCGCGCCTGGGCCTCGGGCCACATCTCGAAAAACGAGCGGCTCGCGACCACCGGCCCGTATGCGCACACCCGGAATCCCCTTTATTTCGGAAGCTTTCTGATCGCGGCCGGCTTCGCCATCGCGTGGCACTGGTCTCTTCTTCTGCTGGTGGTCGCCTTCTTCGTGCTCATCTATGCGCCGACGATGCAGCGCGAGCGGGCCAACATCGCCGGGAGATTTCCGGAAGAGTACGAGGCTTATGCCCTCAATGTTCCCGCCTTCGTCCCCAGGCCGACGCCCTGGAAGGCGACGCATCCAGAGGAGGGCGAGGGCTTCAGCTTCGCCCTCTACATGAAGCACGGAGAATGGAAGGCGGGGCTGACATACGTCCTCGTGATCGCCTGGCTCATCTGGCATCGGCCCATCATGGATGTCGCGTCGAGGCTCTGGCGCTAGGTGACGGCCTTTGAGGCCACGCGTCACATACTTGGCGCGCTGCGGATTTCGGCATGTACATGAACCGCCGCGCGTAAGTTGTTGTCGCCGTTGCGGAAACAAGCAGTTCGGCGGTAAGTTGTCGCAGTGACTGTTGCTCCTCAATGCATGGGGCACCCGCGCGACTCGCGGGTCCCGGACACATGGATCGAGGGGCGCTGATGTGAAACCAAAAGGAACTCATAACGCGGCCCTGTAGCACGACCGCGCGGACTTTTTTGAACCGTCCTCCACTTCACTCGCCGAGTCGCCGAGAGATGGGGTGAGACGGGCAACAATGAAAAGAGAAATCCTCATAAACGCGGCTCCGCGCGAAACGCGGATCGCGATTCTGGAGGACGGTAAGCTCGTTGAGCTTCTTGCCGATCGTCCAGACAACCGACGCATGGTCGGTGACATCTATTTGGGCCGGGTTGACGCAGTACTCCCCGGAATTCAGGCCGCCTTCGTCGACATTGGCACCGAGAAGAGCGCCTTCCTCCACGCCTCCGATCTCGTACGGCAAACCGCCGACGAGGCGGAAGACGAAGACGAGGATGACGACGACGACGAAAGAGAAGAACCGGTCGAGAAGAAGAACGGCAACGCCAACGGCCACGGCAGCAACGGCCGCCGGGCGAAAGCCCCTCTGATTCAGGAAGCTCTGAAGCGGGGCCAGGAAATTCTGGTCCAGATCTCCAAGGAGCCGATCTCGACCAAGGGTCCGAGGGTTACGGCCCAGATCTCACTCGCCGGCCGATTCCTGGTCTACATCCCGGATTCTTCGAAGGTGGGCGTGAGCCGGAAGATCGGATCCTCGCCCGAGCGGGCGCGGCTCAAGGAACAGGTCCAGAGCATTCTTCCCGACAAGTCAGGCGGCGTGATCGTCCGGACGGTAAGCGAAGACGTGACGCCCGAGATGCTGCAGCGCGAGCTGAACAGCCTCATGTCGCAGTGGAAGAAGATAAAGAGAAAGACGCACTTCCAAAAAGCCCCGTCGCTGGTAAATCGGGAGAGTGGTCTCACTCGCGGACTGGTGCGCGACATTTTCAGCGACAAGGTGGACAGCCTCGCCGTCGACTCGAAGCAGGTCTACAACGAGATCGTCGGATACCTGAAGGACATCGCACCCGAGTTGATCGAACGAGTGAAGCTCCACGAGTCGCAGGTCCCGCTCTTCGACACCGCCGGGATTGAATCGGAGATCAGGGACATCTTCAAGCGCCGCTGCGATCTTCCTTCCGGCGGATATCTGATCATCGAGCCAACCGAGGCGCTCGTCTCGATCGACGTCAACTCGGGACGCTACACCGGCAAGAAGGATCCGGAGAAAACGGTTCTCAGAACCAACATGGAAGCGGCTCAGGAAGTCGCACGCCAGCTCCGGTTGCGCGACGTCGGCGGAATCATAGTGTCCGATTTCATCGACATGGAGACCAAGGCGAACCGCGACCGCGTGCTACAGGAGCTGAGGCAGCATCTCTCGCGCGACCGCGCGCGAACCAAAGCGTTCGCGGTGAGCGATCTGGGGCTGATCGAGATGACGCGCCAGCGGGTGCGCCAGAGCCACTATCAGTCCTCGACCGAAGCATGCCCGACGTGCAACGGGACGGGACGCGTGCTGACGCCCGAAACGATCGTCCGCCGGATGGAGCGCTCCGTGAAGCGCATGGCGGTCGAGGGACGGCGCGACAACCTGCTCGTCAAGCTGCACCCGGACGTCGCGATGTACGTGCTCGAGCAGGAGCGCGACCTCGCGCAGAAGCTTCAGAAGGCGGCGAATTTCTCGCTCGAATTCCGGGACGATCCGCTCTTGAAACCGGACGAGTTCAAGCTGGTCGTGAAGGCGCAAGGTCGGGACGTCACGCAGCAGTACGCCATCGCGTAACCCCCCGGGTTCGGGATCGTGGCGAGGGCTGTGGCACCCACAAGACCGAAGCAGGGAGCTGTCAGCTCTGCAGACTGCCCAATACCGTACGCCGCACCACGCTTGACCCGATCTTCCCTCACAACTAACTTTCAAGGCTGTAGGCACTTCTTAACAGCAACAATCTCTATGACTTACGCGATCATCCGTACCGGCGGCAAGCAGTTCCGCGCCGAGTCGGGAAAGACAATCAGAATTCCGACCCTGCCTGGTGATGCCGGCTCCAAGGTCACGTTTGACGACGTCATCCTCGGCTCCGACGGCGACAAGACCCACATCGGCGCTCCGGGCCTCAAGGGCGCGCACGTCACGGCCGAGATCGTCAAGCACGGACTCGACGACAAGATCGTCGTCTTCAAGCAGAAGCGCCGCAAAAACTACGCGAAAAAACAGGGCCATCGGCAGAAGTTCACCGAGGTCCGCATCAAGGATATCGCCTTCGGCAAGAAGAGCGGGGGAGAGAAGTAATGGCTCATAAGAAAGGTGTAGGCTCGTCGCGCAACGGTCGCGACAGCAATCCACAGTACCGCGGCGTCAAGAAGTTCGGCGGTGAGAAGGTCGTCGCCGGCAACATCATCGTCCGCCAGTGCGGCACGAAATGGCATCCCGGCCGCAACGTCGGCCTTGGAACCGATTTCACGATCTACTCGCTGATCGATGGCGTCGTGAAATTCGAGCACAAGAGCCGCACCCGCTACAAGGTCAGCGTCTATCCCGAAGTAGAGACGAACGCGGCGTAAGCCCTGCCAGCTTCAAGAAGCCCCGCGAGGGGCTTTTTTGTTGCCATCAGGCGGGCGACCCGCCATACTGAGATGAAACGTCAGAGCCCGGTTCTGCGTACGATCTAGTGTAGCAACCCATTCATACGAGACGACGATGGCACTACTCGACAGGCTGAAACAGGAGCTCGACCGCGCCGGCAAAGTGGCGCAGGACGCGTTCGACGACGGAAAGACCAGACTCGAGGCGTTCCGCACTCGACAGCTGGCAGACAAGGCCGCGCAGGCGCTCGGATACGCCGTTTATCGGTCAAAAAAGAGCGGCGGAGATCTCGATGCGGCCACATACGACCGCCTCAAGGCGACGCTGGAGACCCACGACGGCGAAGCCTCCAGACTGGAAGCCGAGATCGAGCTGAAGCGCCAGCAGTCATCCACGGCGCGCAGTTCGTCGAGTAGCGCATCCGGCGGATCCGCGAGCGACAGCTACCCCGGCACTCCAACCTA
>Ga0208715_1000014_pt1 | contig 91609 bp, 85 predicted proteins | sample NGESurshal092012_3_FD_184473 | JGI IMG/M metagenome (GOLD analysis project Ga0208715, IMG submission 184473) | Arctic peat soil microbial communities from Barrow, Alaska - NGEE Surface sample 210 shallow-092012 (SPAdes) | ecosystem: Environmental > Terrestrial > Soil > Wetlands > Peat ... | reverse complement strand
CGCTCCTCCCACCACCAACATGCGGCGGTGTCGCACAAACCCGACGACGCCATCTCCCGCGCTCGAGAACCACAGCTCGATGCCAGGATTCAGAATCTGGTACGCGGTCGAGTTCCACCCGAATCTCAAAACGAGATCGCGCGCCCTTTCACGTTGAGAGCCGACAGCAGAATCTGGCAACTCTAAGGCAGTACAGGAATTTCTGAAGCGCGCCACGTGAGATTCATTCTCGCGGCGGAGGAAGGCGGAATTCCGCTAGTTCTTTCCCGCTCTGAGGGCGCGGATCGTGGCGCCGAGCTGCTCGATCTCGCGCCCGTACTCCGGCCAGTTGCCAGCCCGCTGCGCGGCGATCGCGCGGTCGTAGTGCGCCTGCGCCTCCCGAAGCAGCGCGCTGGGGGCGCCTGAGGGCGCGGCACCTGCAGACGGAACCGCTCCGCCGCCGACCACCGACGGCTCAATTCCGAGCGTGCTGAGCGAATCCTGCACGTCGGTTCTCGTTTGCGCCACTGCGCCTGAGCCGAACAGAGCATTGAGGCCCTCCTCCAGCGTCTCGCCCATCACGACGCGGTTCTCGTGGGCAACCACCACGCGCTTCAGCTCCGGAATGTTGCCGCCCTCGGCGCGAAGATAGATCGGCTGCACATAGATGAGTGATTCCTCGATCGGAATCACAAGCAGCTCGCCCCTGATTACCTGTGAGCCTTTCTGATCCCAGAGCGTGAGCTGCCTCGAGATATCGGTGTCCTGGTTGATGCGGTTCGCGATCTGCTTGGGCCCGTAGACGAGGCTCTGCTTGGGGAACCGGTACACCGAGAGCTTTCCGTAATTCTCACCGTCCATTCGCGCCACCATCCACGCCGCGAGATTGTCCTTCCCCCGCGGTGTGAAAGGCGTCATGAAGATGAACTCGGGATTCTTTTCTCCAGGCAGTCGCATGATGATGTGACGCATGAACGGATTCTCGTTCGTCGCCTTGTCGAGGACGCCCGGAATCTGCCACTCATCTTCGCGATGATAGAACGCGTCGGGTTCGGTCATGTGATACGTTGCGTGCAATGTCGTCTGGATCCTGAAGAGATCGCCCGGATAGCGGACGTGTCTCCGGATGTCGGCCGGCATGGCGCTGATCGGCTTGAAGATTCCGCCAAAGATTTTCGCGTACGTCCGGATGACTGCGTCGTTCGGCTCCGCGATGTATGCGTCAACCGTTCCGTCATAGGCGTCGATCACGACCTTCACGCTGTTCCGCATGTAGCTCGTTCCGTCCGCGGTGCGCTGCGAGTACGGATAAGCGTCGCTCGTCGTGTACGCGTCGAGGATCCACTTCAATTGCCCGGCGTCGGTGATCATGAGGTACGGATCGGCGTCGAAGTCGAGAAACGGCATCGCCGTCGTCGCGCGCTCCATGACGTTGCGCCGGTAGAGAACCCTCGCGCTTCCCTTGATGTCGTCGGAAAGAAGAATCTTGAGCGAGCCGAGCTGGAACGCGTATAACACTCGCCGGAGGAAGGATCCGATCGGGACTCCACCGCGGCCCGTGTATTTGGTGTAGATGTTCTTGTCCCCGGCGGGATAGTCGAACTCCTGCTGTCCCGTGCCGACGAATACGTACTCGTTGGTGAGCTCGCCGTAGTAGACCTGGGGACGAGTGAGCTTGATCGAGACCGTCGAGACCGGCGGCAGATCCTTGATGAAGAGAACCGGCAGACCTTCGCTGGTCACCTGATTCACGGGCGCCATCGTCACGCCCATGCCGTGCGTGAAAGTCAGCCTCGAATTGATGAATGTGCGGGTGGGAAGCGACTCGGAATTCAGCTCGCGGGCCGCAATGTGAACCTGCCGGTACTTGCCATCGATCATGTACCGATCGTCGTCCGAGGACACGAAGTCGTAGTAAGTCCGAATTTCCTGGAGCTGCTTCAACGTCTGCATCAGCAGGTCGCGCTCCCAGAGCCGCACGTTATCTACGGTGGCCGCGTTCGCCTTTATGTTCGCATTCGTCAGCTGAACTTCGCCCGACAGGTCCTTCCCCTCGACCTTGTCCAGGCCCCACGCGTTGCGCGTGGCATCGATGTGTTGCCTGATATAGGGCGTCTCGCGCGTCAGCTCATTGGCCGAGACAACGAGCTTCTGGAAGGCGGCGGGGACAATCCCGCGGGCCAGCAGGCTCACTGCCACGTAGAAAACGGTCGCCGAGACGGCTGACCAGACGAGTTTGTCGCGCGCGATTCCGAAGACGACCCACGCGGCGGCAATGAGCGCCGTGATCGCGCAGATGTAGAGCCCCGGCAGCGCGATGTGAACGTCGGTGTAGCTCGCGCCCACGAGTGGCCCGGTGGTCGAGAAGAGAAGACTGGATGTGTCGACGATCCAGAGGCGTATCGCTATCAGCACGAACAGCAGTGCCAGAAGTCCGCCGAGATGTCGCGCCGCCCGCGGCTTGGCGGACGCGCGGCGCGGAGGCAGCGTGATGTCGTTTCGCAACCAGTACATCGCGCCCGTCGCGACAAGCGAGAGCAGGGTGAGCGTTATCAGCGTACCCAGCACTCCCGAGATCAGCGGGAGGCGGAAGAGATAGAACGAGATGTCGCGGTTGAAGAGCGTATCCCGCGTTCCGAGCGCTACACCGTTCATTCCCTTGAGGAGCGTCAGCCACCACGCGGAGAGCGAGATCGCGCTCAGAAAGGAGAGAAGGACAGCGGCTGGCAGAAAGAGCTTGGTGAACATCCGCGAGACATCTACCGTCACGCCGTCGCCGCGATTCACGAACAGCACGGGGAACCCGGTCGCGGCCCCGCGCGCCATCCGTACGTTGCCGTAGAAGTAGGCGAAGGTGAACGCACCGCCCACAAAGAACAGGCCGACCCGCCAGATCAACGAAGTGGCGAAGACCGTCTGAAAACCGATTTCCTTGAACCAGAGCCAGTCCGTGAAAAAGCCGGCCAGCCACGGAACGACGATCAGCGCGACAAAGATGGCAGCCACGATCCACAGCACGATCCGCCGGAGGGAGCGTGGGAATGGAGGCAGGCGCGCGGGCCCGGGACGTTCGAATGGTGTACCCATACGACAAGAACATGCACCCAGGAGCCCAGGAACACAAAAGGGCATCCATTGGATGCCCTTCTTTCCTGAGACTTGCCTGGCCTGATTTCTTTGGTGCCGGCCGGCTACGCTCGACTCACGAACGCGGAGCGCCCGCGGCCTTCGTCGTGATCACGACGACTCCGTACGACGCGTCGGGACCGTACTGCTTGAGCGCTGCGTGTCCCTTGATCACAAGGATCTCTGAGATCTGCTCGGGGGTCAGCGACGGCACCTGATCGCGCTGGAGCCGCACACCGTCGACGACGAAGAGAAGCGGAACCTGCGTCATGCCGAGCGCGACACCGCTCGCAACAGAGCGTCCCGAGGGCTGCGGTGAGAGGGCGCGCTCCGCCGTGCAGGCGGTGGCGGCAGCGGCGAGTGCGAGAATCAGTGTCAGATGAGCGAGTTTCATATTTTCCCCGAAGGCGGTGTCCAACCTCAGCTGTAGCATTGGCCGTGCCACCGCCCTTGACCCCGCGAAACACAAGGTCGAGCTCACCCGTTGGCTAGGTGGCGGGTTTCCAGCTCCCTTTTGCGACCGCCGGTATGAACGATTCCAGCCCCGGCGGCGGGAAGGCGAGGGTCTGCCCCTTTTCGGCGCTCATATAGGCCGCCATGAGGATCTTCACGACCTCAAAACCGTCATCGAAAGTGAGCATTGGCTTCTCGCCGCTCAGAAACGCGCGAGCCATGTGGCGGTTCTCGGCGCTGTAGCCATACACCGACGCCTCTTCGGCGACGACGGGCATCAAACCCATCTCGGCGTTCTGCTTTTCGACGAGATCCTCGCCGGATTTTCCCTTCACTTCCCTGCTGAAAAACATCTTGAGGCTCGAGTCGAGCGTATTCCATGACATCGAGTACTCGGGCCCGAGCAATTCCGCCGACAGCCTGAGACCAGCCCCGATGAACGCCCACGAGGTCGTCACCTCGCCGACCAGAGGCTCTCCGTCCTCCGATTCGTACTCTATAGTGGCGCGGGCGAAGTCCTCGGATGGACGTTTGGTGTAGTCGACGTCCTTCCCCATCGTCTCCGAGAGCTGCTTAGCGTATTTGGCGCGCGACCACTTGAGGGAGGCGATGTGGGCGCTGATCCGCACCGGCTTGATCGAAGAGCGCGGAGAACCGGGTTTGGTGAGGAGATGCCGCACCACTTCGACAGAGTGGCACATCATATCGTTGAGGACTCCGCCCCCCTGGAGCGACCCCTGCCAGAACCACGGCATGTGGGGGCCGCTGTGCTCCTCGGCGGCCCGGGCGAGGTACGGACGGCCCGTCAGCGCGGCGCCGCGCGCCCATATCAGCTCGCGTCCGCGGGTAATGTCGGGAGCGAACAGCTGGTTCTCGAGATACCCCGTGCTCAGGCCGACGCTGCGCGCGAGGTCGGCCACTTTTTTTGCTTCGGCGACGTTCCGCGCAAGCGGCTTTTCGCAGGCGAGCCCCCTCAGAGTTCCGACGCCGCTCTTGATCGCGCCGACAATCTCTTCGATGTTCGCGATGCGCGCCTGATTGGGACCGCACAGCCATAGCGCGTTGATCGCGGGATCGGCGACCATGTCACGGATCGATTGGTACGGACGCGCCTCGCCGACGTCGAGCTCTCGCGCCAGTGCCGCCGAAGAAGCCGCGTTCTTTTCGTTCGGACTCCAGACTCCGCGGACATCGATCTCGCGCACGGATGTCAGCGACTGAATGTGGAAGCGCGCGTTGAAGCCGCTTCCCACGAAACCGATACCGAGACGTTCTGTGCTCATGTCGTTCGCCGAAAAGGTTCGCGGTCAGTTCATCAATCGGGTGTGAGGCGCAGCTTCTTCCTGTCGAACTTCGCGTACGTCACGCCCAGTTTGCTGAGCGCGGCCGGAGGGCATCCAGCCCAGTCGGACGCGAACAGGTTGCCCTCATACTTGAGATCCTTCACGCCGATTCTGCTCGACCAGAATCCGGATGACGTGAGATCGCGGAAGCGATTGAAGAAGTTGACGCCATCCGTCACTGCTGCCGTCGCGCGGGCAGGCCACGCAATGTCGTTGAGGATTGCTTCGCGCTGCGGCTCCGTGGCATCGGCGAACGGCTTCCCGAATCTGGTATTCGATTGCGCATCGATCCAGGCAAGTCCGGGTCGCATCCACTGCTGGCCGTTCGGCCGATCGATCATCATGAAATCCATGAACTCGGGGACGCCGGCATCGCTGGCGCTGCCCGATCGCTCGTCGCGCGGGATGATCATGTCGGCGAGGATACGCGCGGTCCTTAATTCCGCCGGCGTGAAGAACTTCGGTGCGAACGGAGTGCCATCCGCGGCCGAGCGCAAGGCGTTGTCGACGAAGCGCCGAGCTTTCTCCTGCTCCGCGGTGGGCCAGCTCAGAAATGCGGCGACCGGGAGCGCCGCCAGAAGTTGAACCGCGTCGCGCCGGCTCATGTCCTTTGCTGGTGCTTCGTCCTCGGGGAGCGGCGCGCCCTGCACTGGATTCTCGTTATCGTTCGACACTAGAGTGCCCCCCGCTTCCGCTCTTGCGCTATGTACTCGCTCGTCCGCATCGAGAGCGCGAGTATCGTCCAGGTCGGATTCTTGTCGGCCTGCGAGACGAACGGGCCGCCATCGGTCACGAAGAGATTCTTGACGTCGTGCGCCCGGCAGTTCGCGTCGAGAACGGACTTCGACGAATCGGCGCCCATGCGGACTGTTCCAAGCTCGTGGATGATGGAACCGCCCGTCGCGATGCCGTAGCCCTTGGTCTGATCGGGCATATTGTCGAACACCTGCCCGCCCATCTCCTCCACCAATGCGCGGAAAGTCTGCTGCATGTGGCGAACCTGGTTGTTCTCGTAGTCGGTCCACTGCCAATGGAAGCGGAGCACGGGAATTCCGTACTTGTCCTTCACGACCGGATCGAGCTCGCAATAGCTCTTGTCGTTCGGAATCATCTCCCCGCGACCGGAGAAGTAGACGCTTGCGCCATAGTAGCGGCGGTAGTCTTCCTTGAGGGACTTGCCATACCCGCCGCCCGACGGATAGCGCTGGACTCCGCCCATGAAACCGTAGCCGGGCGGATTCAGCCCGCCACCGACTTCGATGTGGTAGCCGCGGGGGAAATCGAGCTTCTTGTTGTCGACCCACCACGGCATATAGATGTGCATGCCGCCGACGCCGTCCTCGTTGTGTGGGACGTGATCCATCATCTTGGGGATGAAGCCCGAGACGTCACTCCCGGTGGTATCGGTGAGATATTTCCCGACGACCCCGCTCGAGTTGGCGATTCCGTTCGGAAACTGCGGAGACTTGGAGTTGAGCATCAAACGCGCGGTCTCGCACGCGCTCGCTGCCAGGACGACCACTTTCGCGTCCGCGTGCCTTTCCGCGCCGGTCTTCGTGTCAATGTAGGTCACTCCGCTGGCGAGCCCGCGATTATTCAGCGTGACTTCGTGAGCCATCGCGTTGGTCACGAGCGTCAGGCGTCCAGTCTTGAGCGCCGGTGCAATCAGCACGTTGGTCGAGGAGAAATTCGAATTCGTCTTGCAGCCGCGGTTGCACTGGCCGCAATAGTGGCAGGCCATACGTCCGTTGTGCGGCTTCGTGATGATCGATAAGCGTGATGCGACGCAGGTGATGTTCAGTCGGTCGGCCGCGTCCTTCACCATCAACTCATAGCAGCGCGGCGGTGGCGGAGGGAGAAAGTATCCGCCTGGATGGTTCGGCAGATTGTCGTTGTTCCCGAAGATTCCGATCAGCTTGTCGATGCGGTCGTAGTACGGGGCGAGATCCGAATATGCGATCGGCCAGTCGTCACCGAGACCGTCGCGGCTCTTTGCCCTGAAGTCGTCGGGACCGAAGCGGAGCGAGACACGCCCCCAGTGATTGGTGCGGCCTCCCACCATTCTGGCGCGCCACCACATGAAGTCGGTTCCTTCGGCTTTTGTGAATGGCTCTCCCTGAAGCTCCCACCCGCCGACGCAGGCGTCGAATTCACCGAACGGACGATCCGGCGTTGACGCTCCTCGGCGCGGCGACTCATATGGCATTTTGAGCATCGCCGAGTCCTTCGTGTTGTCCCACGGTCCGCCCGCCTCGAGGAGCAGAACGTTCGCGCCGGCGCGGGTGAGCACGTAGGCAGCCATTCCACCGCCGGCACCGGATCCTACAATGCAGACGTCATACGTCTTCCGCTGTGGCAATGGCAGGGAGGAGAAGGAGCCCGAGGTCATCGCAAATCCGCCGTTGAGGACACGAGAAACTACGACCCGCTATGGCTAGGCACTAGACCCGGCCGATATCATCTTTGTGATGGCGACCTGAGGGTCTTTACCCGTAGAATCAGGAGCCGGCCTTTGTTCAGAACGGTGACGGAACAGCCGGGAAGCAGTCTTTCTACCGAGCGAAGTACTCACGCCCAACCCCGTTCGCGCGTGCCCCAGCCCTACACAAGTGACAGCGCGAATCTCTACCGCATCGAGACCACCCGAAAGGCGGTCATTCTCACGATGCTGGGCGGCGAAGAGCTCCGGGGAAACGTGTTCATCCATTTCTCCTCGTACCGGCCGTTCGAGCTGGAAGACGTGTCCGAGCTGTTGAACGCCGAGACCCCGTTCTTTCCCCTGGAGCTCGAAAACTCCGAAGTCATCCTGGTCCCGAAGGAGCGCGTCGCGGAAGCCGCAGCGGATCGTGGCGCTGACACCTCCGACCAGCCTCCGCGCGAGGCGCGAACCCCCACTGCTCTCCTGCAGGTCGTTCTCGTCGGAGGCGAGGTTTGCCTCGGCTCCATTCGACTCGACGCGCCGCCGGACCGGGCGCGGGTGCTCGATTATCTGAACGCGCTCACATCGCGGTTTCTCACTCTGTATACCTCAAACGAAGCGCGGCTGATCAATCGTTCCCTGATCGATCGCGTTCGTCCACTGGACTGACATGGCCCAGTTAGATCGCTTTCTCAACCTGCTAGTAACCAACAACGGCTCCGCGCTCATACTTGCCGAGGGCGACGTCGCGACGGTTATCATCAAGGATTCCGCTCGCCCGGTGATGAAGCAGCAGCTTACCAGCGCGCAGATACTTACGCTGTTGCGCGAGATCGCACCCTCCGATAAGCCGCACGCCCTCGATGCAACAGGCGCGGTGCGTTTTGAGTACTCGTCCGCGGACGGGACGTTCGACGTGGCACTAACCCAGACCGGAAAGATCTTGGCCCGAATCGAGCCGAAAGCTGTTTCGACAAATGGGGTCAAGCCCAACGCGGCGCCCGCAAAGGCTGCTGCTCCTCAGGCTGCACCTCCGCGGGCAGCGTCTCCGCAGGCGCCCGCTCCGCAAGTTGTAGCGCCGCGTGTCGAAGCCACTAGCGCCGGGACCCCGATGACGCAGGCACGACGCGTCGCCGCAACGGGCAACCCCGCGTTCGACAAGATCGAGTCCCTGCTGCGAATCCTGGTGGACAACAAGGCCTCGGACCTGCACCTGCGCGCCAGCTCGCCGCCGTTGCTGCGGTCGAGCGGAGAGATCGTTCCGATTCCCAATGAGCCGGCGCTCAGCTCGGACGAAATCGATGCGATGTTGAACACCGTGATGCTCGAGCAGAACCGCGTTGAGTTCAAGGAGCTCAACGACACGGACTTCGCGCACGAAATCCCCGGTGTCTCCAGGTTCCGCGGCAACGCTCTTCGGGAACGCAGGGGAACGGGCGCGGTATTTCGCGCCGTCCCGACGTCGGTCGTGACGGTCGAGGAGATGGGCATCTCTCAGGAAGTGCAGCGCCTTTGTCATCTGACGAAGGGGCTCGTTCTCGTCACCGGTCCCACGGGCTCGGGAAAATCGACGACGCTCTGCGCGCTGATCGACCTGATCAACCGCACGCGTTCGGATCACGTCATCACGATCGAGGATCCGATCGAGTTCGTCCACGAGAGCAAGAAGTGCCTCATCACGCAGCGCCATGTGGGCGTGCACACGTCGTCGTTCAGGCACGCGCTTCGCGCCGCGCTTCGCGAAGATCCGGATATCGTGCTCGTCGGCGAGCTTCGCGATCTCGAGACGGTGTCGATGGCGATCGAAACCGCCGAGACGGGGCACCTTGTCTTCGGCACCGTCCACACGTCGACCGCGGTCAGCACCGTCGATCGCGTCATCGATCAGTTCCCGCCCGACCGTCAGGCGCAGATCCGCGTGATGCTCTCCGAGTCGCTCAAGGGAGTCATCTCGCAGGTTCTCTGCAAGAAAATCGGCGGCGGCCGCGTCGCGGCGCGCGAGATTCTGCTCTCGACGCCCTCGGTCTCGAACCTGATTCGCGAAGGCAAGACCTTCCAGCTGCCCTCGGTGCTCCAGACATCGCGCAGACTCGGAATGGTGACGATGAACGATGCACTGATCGAGCTCGTCGATTCGAAGCAGGTAGAGCCGCTGGAAGCGTATCTCAAGGCGACCGACAAGGTCGGCATCCTGCACATGCTGAAGCAGCGCGGCAAGGATATCAGCTTCGCCGATGTCGAAGACGCAAAGGGTGCAGCAGCCGCAAACGGACCGCCCGCGAAACCGGCGGGTCGAACGGCCCCCGCTCGCTAGCGCTATCGTGCTGATAGAAAAACGCCCTCCGCAATTCGGAGGGCGTTTTTTTGTTGTGCCTCGAAGCGATCGAGGCGATCGAAGAAGTCTTAACCGGTACGGCGAAGGGGATCCTCTTCGGCGGCTACGCAAGCTCTGGGCACTCCCTGCTTCGGTATTCTCGTAACAATTGAGCGGCGCGATCCAGGCCTTGGCGATTCTATTCCATAATGTGCTGGGCTCCGGCTGCTCCTCGTGTGTGCCGGACCAGAACAAGTAGCGGAATAAGCGCGAGAATCAGCACGGCGCTCAGAACGTAGATCCGGCTGTAGGCGATGACACTGGCCTGTCCCATCAACTGCCGGTCGAGAAGCTCGAGCGCCCGCTCCCGGGCGGTCCACGGATCCGCTCCTCGGGCGACGAGCGCGCGCGTCAACATCTCCAGTCTGCTGATCGTCGTCGCATCGCCAATCGAGATGTGCTCGGCCAGAATCGCGCGGAATTGCGCGGTGTAATGGGACAACAGCGTCGCTATCGCCGCGATGCCGAGCGACCCGCCCAGCTGTCGGAAGAAGTTGTAGAGCCCCGCGCCCTGGCCTAGCTCGCGAGGGCTCAGCTCCGCCAGCGTGATTGTCGTGAGTGGAACGAACATCATCCCGAGCCCGGCGCCGCGCATGATGAGCGCCCAGAAGAAGTCGGTGCTACCGCTTTCGCCTGTGATTGTCGAAAGCTTGAACATCGCTCCGGCAAAAAGCAGAGCGCCGATCGTGATCAGGAGGCGCGGGTCGAATTTGTTGGTGATCCTGCCGACGATTGCCATCGAGACCGCGGTCGCTAACGCGCCGGGAAGGAGGACGATCCCCGTTTGCTGCGCCGTCATCCTGAGATTGCCCTGGAGAAAAACCGGTAGTGTGAACACCGATGCGAAGAGGCCGACTCCCATGACGACCCCGAGGAGCGTCCCGACCCACATCTGCCGGTACCGCAAGACGCGGAAGTCGATCACCGGATGATCGACCGTCATCTCGCGCCACACGAGGCATGCGCCGGTCACGATTCCGGTGACGGCAAGCATGATCATCGCGCGCGAGTCGAACCAATCCTCGCGCTGTCCCTGCTCGAGCAGGTACTGCAGAGAACCCACGCTCACCGCGAGCAGCGCAATTCCCATGTAGTCCACCGAGGGCGGACGGCGCTGGTACTCCGGATCGTGCACGTATCCGATGATCATCACGGCCGCGAGCACGCCGACCGGAAGATTGACGTAGAAGATCCAGGGCCAGCCGTAGTTGTCGGTGAGCCACCCTCCGAGCGTAGGACCGATGGTCGGGCCCACCATCACGCCGAGCCCGAAGAGCGCCATCGCAGTGCCCGCTTCCCTTCGTGGAAATGATTCGAACAGCACCGCCTGCGAGACGGTCATCAGCGCGCCGCCGCCCAGGCCCTGGATGATTCGCCAGAAGACGAGCGCCGACAGAGAGTGCGAGGCGCCGCAGAGAAAGCTCGCGATGGTGAAGAGAATGATCGAGCCGACGAAATAGCGCTTGCGGCCGAAGAATTCCCCGAGCCAGCCGGTGAGGGGGATGATGATGACGGCGGCGAGGATGTACCCGGTCGAGACCCATGCGATCTCGTCGAGGCTCGCGCCCAGGTTCCCCATCATGTCCGGCAGCGCGACGTTGACGATTGAGCTGTCGATGACCTGCATCAACGCCGCGAGCACTACCGCGAACGCGATCAGGTATTTGTGCGGCGCGCCCTCTATGGGCGCGGAGAGCGGCTCTACAAGAGGCTCGTCGTCGGGCTCGGTGGATTCCTCGTCGACGGCGCTAACGACTGACATAGGCTGTCAGTCGATGCAAGCCTTGTCCCACGAGCTCCGGCTCAGGGATTCTGCTGAGCCGTGTCCAGCATTCGCGCCTGCCTCGCCGCGGCGGAGTCGGCCACCGTCATCGATTTCTTGACCGCCTTGGCGCCCGGGATCTGGGAGTTGGCAAGAATGCTGTCCTTTTCGCGCTGGGTGAGCGTCGGCTTGTTCTCCGCCGACTCTTCCTTGGCGCAGGCCGCGAGAGCAAGCGTGAGGATGGCGCTGGCGACTGCAATTCCGCGTTTTGAAATGAAGGCCTCGATCAGATTGGTCATGCGGGCGCTCCGGCTGGAACGCCTTCCCCAGCTGGCATCCCGCTCATGCCCCTCGGCCTGAAGAGCAGCGCGAACAGGATAAACACCACGAGCGCGCCAGCAGATGGAATGAGCCAGATCGAATGCCAGTCGTGCGTGACCTTGAGACACTCGTGCGCAGCCGCGGCCGCATCGGTGCACGATGGGTTAGCCGTTGCGTAGCGGTTCACCACTGTGCCCGACACGAAAGCGCCAATGAAGTAGCCGAGCCCGTTGGTGACGAAGTTGATGAGTCCCTGAGCCGCGGCGCGGACCTTCTCGCCGGCGCGCTGGTCGGTATAGATCTGTCCGCTGACGAAGAAGAAGTCGTAGCAGACGCCGTGGAGCAGAATCCCGATGTAGATGAGCGACATCACCGGACCTACCGCACCCATCCCGAACGCCAGGTATCGGAGCGCCCACGCCGCCATGCCCACGAGCATGATGACTTTAATGCCGAACTTCCGCAGCACGAACGGTAGCATCAGCATGAAAAAGATCTCGGACCACTGCCCGAACGTCTGGATGAAGGCCGGATTGGGCGCCTTGACTTCGTTGAGGAATGGATTGGCGAACGTGTAGTAGAACTGGAGCGGGATGCAAAGGAGGAACGATCCCGCGATGAAGACGAAGAAGTCACGGTTCTTGAGCAGAGCAAGCGCGTCGAGCCCAAGCGCATCGTGCACACTGAAGCTCGAGCCCGCCGCTTTCGGCGGAGTGTGCGGGAGCACGAGTGAGTAGGCCGCCATGATTATCGAAGCGCCGGCGGCGAGCCGCATCGGCAGAACGAGCGCGTCGGCGTGAAACACCCCTCCTACCAGGGTTCCCGCGACGATCCACCCGATGGTTCCAAGAACGCGTATGAAGGGAAAATCACGACCGGGATCGCTCACGTGGTGGAAGGAGATCGAATTCGTGAGCGACAGCGTCGGCATGTAGCAAAGCGCGTACAGAATGAGCAGCGGATAAAAAGTCGCGAACGTCGTCTGCAGCGAGACGAGGTACATCACGATACCGCCGATCAGGTGCAGCAGCGCGAGAAGCTTCTCGCTCGAAAAGTAGCGGTCGGCTACGACGCCCATGAAAAACGGCGATATGAGCGCCGCAATCGCCGTCGCACCGTACGCGAGGCCGATCTGCCGGTCGGTGAAGTGCAAAGTCTGACCGAGATATGTCCCCATCGTCACGAACCAAACCCCCCAGATGAAATACTGGAGGAACATCATTGCCGAGAGTCGCGTCCTCGCGCTCACGGAAGCTCCCTGATCCGAACATTCCGGATGGACAGGGCTCCGTCATGATCACCCTGAATCGCGATGTAGCCCTTCGCGGCGGTCCCGTATTTCGGATACGCCACGAACTTGCTCGCCTTGACTTTCGCTTGCCAATCCGCGCTTCCGAGCTCGTACTCGAGGAGCTTCTGCCCGTTCAACCAGTGCTGGACGGTGTTGCCCTTGACGACGATCAGAGTCGAGTTCCACTGATTCGCGGGCTTCACGATTCCGGCTGGTGACGGATAGAGCGCATAGTCCGAGCCGGCCGACGTAAGTCTGCTCTTTCCATCCGGATGCCCGGCGTCGTCGAGGAGCTGATACTCGGGAGCGCTCCAGTAGATGTGATCGTAGTCTTCGGTGCCGCGATAGAAGACGCCCGCGTTCCCACCTGGGCTTAGCTTCCAATCGAGCGCCAGCTCGAAGTTTCCGAACTGGTCTTTCGTCATGATGTCACCGACCGACCCCGCCTTGGTCAGCACGCCATCGACGATCTGCCAACCAGCGGGCATCGTCTGCGCCTTATAACCCCGCCAGGCCGCGGTGCTAGTCCCGTCGAAGAGCGGGCGCCATCCGGCGGCGCGTTGCTCGGCGGTCAACGGCGTGGCTCCTGAAGCGGTACTGCTACTCGAGGCTGGCGTATTGTTCCCCATCGGCGTGCAGGCAAATACGAGCAACGCCAACTGAGAGATGATCGCCGCACGCGCGGCAGCTCCATGCGTCATGGCTTCCTCTGGATGAATTATTCAGACTGCCCAACCGGCGCGATACTCTCGCGTCAGGTACTGATTCGCATCGGCGATGTTGGTGACCCGCATGTTGACGCCGTCGTACAGGATCTTTCTTCCCTGTCCTGTGCGCAGCGCCACGATCCCGAGCAGCATCGTCTCGGTGAGCTGTGCCGCGTACTCGAGCGGCGAGCTGGCTTTTGTCTCGCCCTTGATCGCCTTGACCCAGTTCATCTCGTGGCTCCACGGGATTCGCGCGTAGGTCTTCGGCACGAGCGCCGCCTCCTCCGTGAGCGATACCGGAAAGAGGCGAGGGTTCGATCCGTAGGTGTCGTTCATCAGGATTCCCTTCTCTCCGATGAAGATCACGCCGCCCTCGCTCCTGAGCGTGACGTCGTCCGGCAGCAGATCGGGGCGAGGAGGATATAGCCCGCCGTCGTACCAATTGAGCTTCACCGGTGGCTGCGCCCCGCGCGCGGGGAATTGATAGTGCACCGCGGTCGCGACCGGATATGAGACTGGATTGTTGTATCCCCTGGCCTCGCGCGTTCCCGCCGCGGCTTTCGGATCCGGCGGAATCGGCATCGTTCCCCACTGCGTCGACGTCGCTTCGATGCTCGTCGGATAGGTAAGGCCGAGCGCCCAGAAGGGATGATCGATCAGGTGGGCGCCCATGTCGCCGATCGCGCCGACGCCGAAGTTGATCCAGCCGCGCCAGTTGAAGGGGTGATAGATCGGGTGATACGGGACATCTTCCGCGACTGGTCCGAGGTAGAGATCCCAGTGCAATCCCGGCGGCACCGGATACGAACCCAGCGCCGACGCCAGAAGCTGGTTGACGTAGCGAAAGCTGAAGGGATTCCCGAATGGGCTCGGCGGAGCGGCCGGGGGCGGAGAGCCGGTGGGCCGAGGAACTCCCTGCGGCCAGTACACGACCGGGCGATTCGTCCAGACGTGAACGTCCCGGACGGGTCCGATGATGCCGGCCTGGATCCATTCGTTGATCAGACGCGCGCCGTCGCTCGAGTGACCCTGATTTCCCATCTGTGTCACGATCTTCGGATTCGCGAGCGCCAGGTCGCGCAGGACGCGCGCTTCGTGCACGGAATACGTGAGCGGCTTCTGCACGTACACATGCTTCCCAAGTTGCATCGCGGACTTTGCGACCACCGCGTGCAAGTGATCGGGCGTCGCGATCACGACTCCATCGATGTCCTTCTGCTTGTCGAGCATCTCGCGGAAATCAGAATAGCGGGCCGCTTTGTCGAATTTCTGCTTGAGCGTGATTCCTTCGGGTCGATCCTTCTTGTCGTCGCCCTTGAGCTTCTCCGCCACCTTGCTCGTGGAATAGCCGAAGTCGACGTCGGCGAAGGCGACGAGATTCTCGGTCTTCGCCAGCTCGAGCGCGTTCTCGGAGCCCATGCCCCCAAATCCGACGACAGCGAAGTTGATCGTGTCGCTCGGCGCCTGGAACCCGACTCCGCCCAGGACGTGGCGCGGCACGATCATCACGCCGAGCCCGATCTTCCCGGTGTCGGCGACGAACTTGCGGCGCGTGACCTTCTTGCCAGTCATGTAACGCGTTCTCCCGTTTTGCGTGTTGCCGTCGGCGTGCTCGCGATCAGAATTTCACGGTGGACAGGTACTTGTAGCTGTTGCGGATCGTGGCGATTGGATCGGCGGGTTGATCGTGCTCCACGAAGTAGTGCTTGATCCCGGCCTTGCCACTCGCGGCGAAGATGGGGCGGAAGTCGATCTTGCCCTGTCCGACATCGACCATGCGATTGTCGGGCGGCCCAGCCGAATCCTTCACGTGCACCAGTGCGAAACGCTTCGGAAAGCGATTGAAGTAGTCGAGGGGATCGCCGCCGGCGAACACGACCCAGTACAGATCCATCTCGAAGTCGACCAGCGACGGGTCCGTTTCGGTCAGCAGCATATCGAGCGGCCGCATCCCGCCGATGGACCTCAGCTCGAAATCGTGATTGTGGTAGGCGAGCCGGAGCCCGGCTGCTTTTGCCTGAGGGGCCAATTGGTTGAGGAGCGCCGCGATTCCCTTCCAGTCTTCCGCTGTTTTGCGTCTCTCTTCGGGAAGAAATGGGACAGTCACCCACTGGTGTCCGACTGCCTTGGCATCGGCAAAGGCCCTCACCGAATCCTTCTCCAGGACGTCGAGCGGAATGTGGGTCGACGGCGAAGTGAGTCCGTTCTTGTGAAGCAGCTCACGGATCTGCGCCGGTGTCCGGCCGAAATATCCCGCGAACTCGACTTCCTTGTATCCGATCGCGGCGACCTTGTGGAGCGTGCCGGGGAGATCCGCTTTCATCATGTCGCGGACCGTATAAAGCTGGAGGCCGACTTTCTTCAGCTTTCGACGCGGAGCCAGGACGGCTCCAGCGGCCTCGGCATTTCGGCTCGCGATGCCGAGGGCAGCGACTCCGATCGTCGCGAGGAATGTGCGGCGGGTGTGTAGTGTCACAGGAGGGGGGGTGAGAGTGCAGCTAGTATGGAGAGCCGGCTCTCGCTCCGCAATAAAGCGGACAAATGTGGGAATGCGTTAAGGGATTCCCCGGGCAGAGTCTCCCATCCCGCAATCCGCTCATCTCCCAGTCAGCTCCACGCGAGTGTACAGGTAGCGTCCGTTGTATCCGAACGGCGAAGCCGGCGGCCATGGAAAGATGTCGAAGCCGTTGCCCTCGTTCATCCCGTCCGGATAGACGTCAAAAATGTTTCGCGCTCCCACGGAAAGCTTGAATCCCTGCATCAGTGCGAATCCGAGCTCGGTGTCCACGAGTCCCTTGCCTCGATAGTTCTGGACGTCGCTCCCGCTGTAGCTGTAGAGCGAAGACGTGTACTTTCCGTAATAGGAATAGCGCGCCATTCCATTCCACGCTCCGTGCTTGGTACTGGCCCGTTACGGTGCTGCGCCACGCGGGACGCTCCTTAGTGATCGCCAGCAATCCACCATGGGTAGCCAATTTGCAGTGATAATCGTCTTGTAAGAGAATCTTCACAGACACTGGGGACACATGAGAAGCAAGACCATACTTTCGATTTCTTTACTATCATTCGCTGCCTTGAGCAGCGCGTGCTCGCGACACAAGGTCGCGGTGGCACCAACAACTTCAACGACGGCATCGGCGGATAGTGCCGCGACTGCTGCAGCCGATCGCGAAAACGCCAAGCTTCGCGCCGATGCAGACCGTGCCGCGAGTGAGCGCGAGGCAGCCGCGAAGACTCGGGCGACCGATCAGAGCACGATCACCACGCCAGTTTTCTTCCAGTTCGATCAATCGGCGATCACGGATGAAGGAATCCGTCTGCTAGATCAGAAGGTGGACGCTCTTCAAAGGAACCCATCGGTTCGCATCCGCATCGAAGGCAACGCCGACGACAGCGGCTCCGACGAGTACAACATGGCGCTGAGTCAGCGTCGTGCCGCAATCGTCAACCGTTATCTGACGGACCGCGGAATCGATGCGTCGAGAGTTCAGATCGTGAGCTACGGCGAAGAGAGACCCGCCTGCAAGACTGCGCACGACGAGGATTGCCGCGCGAAGAACAGGCGCGACGAGTTTGTGATTCTATCGGGAATGTAGATCTCCTGAAAGCAAAAACGCCCCGTCCGGTTCGCCGGCGGGGCATTTTTATTTTGAGCGCAAGCTCATGCGAGTGGCTGAATCATACGACCTACTGGCCGAACGACCTGATATAGGCAGCCACCGCGACCATCTGTGCGTGCGTCAGCTTGTCCTTGAAGGACTTCATGTCCTGGTTTTTTCCCTTCGTCAGCACTGTCACGACCGAATCGCCGGAGTGCGTGGCGAAGAACGCCGCATCGAACGTCACAATCTTCGGGAACATCGCCTTCATCGCCTTGGGCGGTGCGCCACGCACTCCGTGGCACTTCCGGCAATTTTCCTCGTACGGAGTCTTGCCTAGCGCTACTTGGCCAGTCCCTGCCGGCGAAACTCCCCCGCCCGTCACGACCGGTTCAGGCTTGGCGCGAGCCCTTGCCGCCTCCGCCTGCTTCAAGGAGTCCAGCCTCGCAGTTCTTGTCGCCTCGGCCTGCGCCAGCGCCTGTGCCCTTTTGATTGAATCTGCTCGTGCTGCCTCGGCCGCCTTCCTGGCCTTGTCAAGTCCAGGCAGTTCATTCTTCGGTGGAACCGCTTCCTTGATCTGCCCCTTCGGCGCTGGCTTTACCTGAGGTTGTGTAGCCATTGGCGGTTCGGCAATTGGCTCGGCGGGCTTAGTCACGCTCGTCTCCGCAGGCGCCTTAATCTGGCTTGCTGTGGTATCATTGCCCGCCTCCTTTCCGGCCTGCTGGCATCCAGACACGCTCATGGCGGCTAACGCTGCCAATACCAATAGACGATTAGACATGTTCATCTCCTGATTAGCTCCCATTCTCTTGAAGATCTCGCGCTTTGCGAAAGTAGCTGGGGGGAGACTCGAACTCCCGACCCCGGCATTATGAGTGCCGTGCTCTAACCAGCTGAGCTACCCAGCCATACTTCAAATCTGCGCAACTGTGTGACGCCGGTGAAGCGGCACAGGTTACTGACACAAACGGCCAGCCCTTTCGGGCCGGCCGCGTGCTTGAGTGGCGGGGGCGGGATTTGAACCCGCGACCTTCGGGTTATGAGCCCGACGAGCTACCAGGCTGCTCCACCCCGCGATGAGTTGAGCAATCTACGCTGCCGGAGCATCAAGTCAACCGATTGACGAGGCTTTCCGGGCGCTATTTTCGGTTGCCGTTACCAGGAGCCTCGCCAAACCGATAGAGAATCTCCTTGTCGCCGCGCACCATCCCGAATTCCTCGCGCGCGATCCGCTCCTGAGTGGCGCTGTCGCTCTTCACCAGCTTGAGGAACCGCCCCAGGGAATCGACCTGGCGCTGCAGCGAATCCACGTCGCGCGTGAGGATCCGCGTCCGGGAGTGCAGCACATAAAGATCCCGCGTGCTGTATTCCCCGCCCTGCACCGCGAAAAAAAGCGCGACGGCGATGAGCGCCCACCACACATACCGCTTCATCGAGCTACGTCAGACGCTTCATCGAGCTACTCCAAGCCGTAGATCGCGCCGCCCGGATATTCCGCCACTGCGCCAAGCTGCTCCTCGATCCGGAGGAGCTGATTGTATTTGGCCACACGGTCGGTGCGGCTCGCCGAGCCGGTCTTGATCTGCCCCGCCCCAGTCGCGACGGCGAGATCGGCGATGAAGGTGTCCTCCGTTTCGCCCGAACGGTGCGAGATGACCGACTGGTATCCGTTCGCTCGCGCCATCTCGATCGCCTCGAGCGTTTCGGTCAACGTTCCGATCTGATTGAGCTTGATCAGGATCGCATTCGCGACGTCGGATTCGATGCCGCGCGCGAGACGCTCGGTGCTGGTGACGAAAATGTCGTCTCCGACGAGCTGCAGGCGATCGCCAAGAGCCGCTGTCAGCTTCGCCCAGCCTTCCCAATCGTCTTCGGCAAGTCCGTCCTCAATCGAAACGATCGGATATTCGTCCAGCCACTTCCGGTACAACTCGATCATTCCGTCAGAGTCGAGAGTGCCGGCTCCGCTCTTCTTGAAGGTGTACGTTCCGTTCTTGTAGAGCTCAGATGCCGCGGGATCCAGCGCGATCGCCACTTCGCGCCCCGGCGCGTATCCCGCCGCCTCGATCGCCTCGACGACGACGCGCAACGCTTCCTCGTCGTTCTTGAGATCTGGAGCGAAGCCGCCCTCGTCACCAACTCCGGTCGAGAGCTTCCGCTTCACCAGCACCTTCTTGAGCGCGTGAAACACCTCCGCTCCCATGCGGAGCCCCTCACGGAAGCTCGTCGCGCCAACCGGAACGATCATGTACTCCTGGAAATCCACGGTGTTGGTTGCGTGCGCCCCGCCGTTAAGGATGTTCATCATCGGGACCGGGATCGTGCGCGCCATCGGACCACCGAGGTAGCGATAGAGCGGCAGCCCGACATCCATCGCCGCCGCGCGCGCCGTAGCCATCGAGACCGCGAGTATCGCGTTGGCGCCGAGCTTCCCCTTGTTGGGCGTGCCATCGAGCTCGATCATGGTGCGGTCGATCAAAATCTGATCGCCCGCCGGCAAACCGCTGAGCGCGGGACCGATGCGCTCTTCCACGCTCTGCACCGCCTGCTCCACTCCCTTCCCCATGTAGCGCTCGGCGTCTCCGTCTCGCAGCTCGAGGGCTTCGTGCTCTCCAGTGGACGCGCCGCTCGGCACAGCGGCCCGGCCGAATGCACCGCTGTCGAGCGTGACATCGGCTTCAATGGTGGGGTTTCCGCGGCTGTCCAGAATCTCGCGCGCCTTGATCTCTATTATGCCTGACATTTGCTGGTTGGAGGTTGGTGCTATCGTGTTTCGGTTGTATTCGTCTCGGACGAAACCATCTCGACCGATGAAGGAAGCCGCGATGCCATCGCGGGTAGCGCCTCGACACCGTACAGATCGCGCATCGCGTCGGCCATCCTCGTTCTCACGGTCTTCATCAGCGCTTCGCGGTGGTTGTAGTCGACACCGGTCGTGCTGATGGGTTCAAGCAAATGTATATCAATCGTCCCCGGATGAGCCCAAAGTGATCCTCTTGGCATGATCTCGATCGTCCCGTGAACGATGATCGGGACGATCGGCACTCCGGCGGCGATCGCCAGCACGAACGGGCCCTTCTTGAACGGGCGGAGTGGATACGCGTTTCCGCGCGTCCCCTCCGGAAAGACGACGACCGATTTGCCGCCGCGGATTCGCTCGGCCGCGACGTCAAGGGCGCCGAACGCGGCTTTCCGGTTCTCGCGCTGAATTTCGATCATCCCCACGGCGCGCATTGCGCTCCCGAAGATCGGCACCTTGAACAGCTCGGCCTTCGCGACGAACCTGTTGCGGGGCAACGTGCTGGCGAGCGAGGGAACGTCGAACCAGCTGACGTGGTTGGACGCGAAAATGTGGGGCTCGCCACCGCTCGCGTTCTCCATGCCGTGGACGCGTATCTTGACGCCGACGGCCCACAGCACCGCCGACGACCACCAGCGGGGGACGTTGTCGTAGATGCCGCCCGGCTCGTCCTTCACGCCGAGCAGCGCCGCAATGATGACTGTGAGACCGAGGAAGAAGGTCGCGACGACCGCGGTGGCGTAGAGAAGAATCGTTCGAAGAAAAGACATCATTTATCGCGAAAGTGGTCGAAGCCCGGGGGCGTGGTGATGCGCTCACCTCCCTGCATGAGAACAATACCTGTGGTACCGGCAACAACCCGGCCGATCTCCGTGAGATCGAGACCGAACTCCTCTGAAAACTGACCCGTGTCGATCTCCGGCGCGGTGACGACGATCTCGTATTCCTCCCCCGAGCTCGCCGCTTGCAGAGCCGAGACTCCATCGACACGCGGGATCCGTTCAGCGTCGATCTCGATGCAGACTTTGCTCGCCGCCGCCAGATGGCCGACATCGGCCATGAGTCCGTCCGAGATGTCGATCGCCGACGTAGCTCCGCGCTCCGCGAGACCAATTGCGGGCTCGATCCTCGGCACTGGATTGGCGAAGCGCGCGCGGTCGCTTTCGGTCGGCTCGTTTCCCGCGCGCCAGGCGCGGACCGCGGCTGCGGGACCACCGAGGCGTCCGGTGACGTAAACGCGCTGGCCGACTTTGGCACCCGAGCGTGCAAGAGGACGCGACGCGCTGCCGAGCGCTGTAATCGTGAGCGAGAGATCCTTCCCCGAGGACAGGTCGCCACCGACAATCGGGCACAGAACCGCCGATGCGCCCTCGCGAATTCCGGTGGCGATCTCACGCGCCTCCTGCTTGTTGCCCTCCGGAAGCGTCAGCGCAATCAGAATCCCAAGCGGACGCGCGGCCATCGCGGCCAGATCGCTGAGTGACGCCGCTGTCGCGCGGTAGCCGATCTCGAAGCTGTTAAGCCAGTCGCGGCTGAAGTGAATGCCTTCCACCGATGTATCGGTGGTGACGACGAGGTGCTCCCCCATGGGAACGTCGAGGACGGCGGCGTCGTCGCCGATCCTTTGCGCGGCTTTGCCCCACTCGGCGAGAAGGATTCGAACGAGGTCGAATTCCTTGCCGGGCCCGAGGTCGATGTTGCGATCGTTGGTCGGCCTGTCGGGGCTCATCGCGCGACTGCCGGCAGCTCGGCCAGCACGGGAGCCTCGGGTGCCGGCTCGATTTCGTTCCAGGCGCGCGGGAGGGCGTAGAGTACGTCCTCCAGTGTAGTGCCGCGCACGTATTCGCAGAATTCCGCCGCGCGACCGTGCACCCACGCGGCGCAGGAGCCAGCGACGGTCGCGTCCTGCGTTTGCGCCAGCACGGTTCCGGCGATGCCGTCGAGAAGATCACCGCTGCCACCGGTTCCCAGCGCCGCAGTTCCTCTGGCGATTACGTGACGGTCTCCGTCGGGTGTGAAAATCACGGTTGGCGATCCTTTGAGGAGAACCGTGGCGCCGAGCTGGCGCGCGAGATCGAGACCTACATCGAACCTGTCGCCAGGAACTGTTTTCACATCGATGCCGGCGAGTCTCGCGAACTCAGCGACGTGAGGAGTGATGAGCGCGGGCCTTCCCTCGAGTAGTTTGCCCAGAGATTTGGCATCGCCCTCAAACACGTTGAGCGCGTCGGCATCGAGGAGTACGGGAACCTTCGAGTCGCGCAGGATTCGCTCGACGAGTGAACGCGTCTCGTTCGACTTGCCCAGACCCGGTCCGATCACTACAGCGTCGGCCCACTTCGAGATCTCGGCCGTGATCTGGTTTTCGCTCGAGGGCCACTCGGAGATGAGGGCGGAGGGTACGGCGGCCAGAACCGGGCTCACGTTTTCCGGCGCCACGAGAACTCGTACGAGGCCGATACCGCTTCTCAGGGCCGCACGTGACGCGAGCACGACCGCGCCCGGCATTCCCTTCCCGCCCCCGACCACTGCCAGGTGCTTACGGATTCCTTTGTGCGCGTCGAACCGAATGGGCGGAATGCGCGATCGCACCCACTCGCCGTCGACCAGAATCGGCAACGACGATTCTCGCGTCGCCCGCTCTTTTGTTGCGCGCGCCGACAGGTCGTCGAGCCCGATGTCCAGCGCCACGATCTCACCACAGCAGTCTCTCGCCAGTAGTAGCCCGCGCTTTATTCCGCCAAAGCTGAGAGTGACATCGGCGACGACGCACGTGGAGTGCTGGCCCGTCGTGGCATCGAGGCCGCTCGGGACATCCAGTGCGGCGACGTGCGCGCCCCGCCCATGCAATTCATTGATCGTCGCGATCGCTTCGCTCACGTTGCCGCGCGGATCTCCCTCGAAGCCGGTGCCGAGGAGCGCGTCGATGACAAGGGCGGCGTCGTCATCGAATGAGTCCGCAAGCTTCACCGAATCGATCGCCGCTTCTCTCTCCGTAACGGCGTCGGGCGATTTCGCTTTCGTGGCCTTCGCCACTTCGACGACCGTTACCTCTACGCCCCAGCGGGCGAGCGTGCCGGCGACGACCCAGCCGTCGCCTCCATTGTTCCCGGGACCCGTAAAGACGACGACACCGCTTCTCAGACGCTCGGAATAGCGCCGCGAAATCTCTCCCGCCGCCGCGGTACCCGCGCGCTGCATCAACACGCGTGAAGGGGTTCCTCTTTCAATGGCTGCCCGATCGCGCTCCGCTGATTCCCTGGCGCTGACCACCCATGCGGGCATTGGTGCGAAGGTTGGTTCTTAAGCCTGCTGCGCGCAGTTCCAGGGGTAATCGCGCTCGAATGCCAGATCGAAGTCGAATACGTCCACGAACTCGTCGCGCGTGTCCTGCGGCTGGCTGAGAAGGAATCCGAGCTCGACGAGCGTGAACACGATGTCCCCGATGTCGGCAGTGACGGAGATTCCCCAGTGCTCGAGCACCACGCGGGCCATGAGCCCGTACCGCTCGAGTGCGAGATCGCGGGCGGCGCGCGCCAGTTCAACTCCGGTGATGTGGCGCCGCACCGTGAGCTGCGCCTGACACATCTCGAGCGCGGAAAGGACGAACAGGTACGCCTGCTCATCGAACCGCGGCTCGCGGATTCGAATCCGGTCCATGATGCCTTCGCGAAATGCCAGCTCAGCCATTTTCTACTTTTTTCCCGCCATTGAGGGGAAGGATGTGTAGAGAGGAAAGCGATTCGTCAAGTCGAGTACTGCCTCCTTGACTGCCGACGCGACCTTCGCGTCACCGGCATTGGTGATCACCCGGTCGATCAGCCCGGCGATCTGCTCCATCTCCGGCTCCCGCATACCGCGGGTGGTGACTGCTGGGGTTCCGATCCGAATTCCGCTGGTGACGAAGGGTGACTGGGTTTCTTTCGGCACCGTGTTCTTGTTCACCGTGATCCCCGCCGCATCCAGCGCCTTCTCGGCCACTTTCCCCGTGACGTTCTTGTTCCGGAGGTCCACGAGCATCAGGTGATTGTCGGTGCCGCCCGAGACGATGTTGAACCCGTGCTCGATCAGCGCGTTCGCCAGCGCCTGCGCGTTGCGCACGATCTGCCCGCAGTAATCCTTGAAGGATGGATCGAGCGCTTCCTTGAACGCCACCGCCTTGGCGGCGATAATGTGCTCGAGCGGGCCGCCCTGCGTGCCGGGGAACATCGCCTTGTCGATGGTCTTCGCGTGCTCCTCCTTGCAGAGGATCAGGCCGCCGCGCGGGCCGCGCAGAGTCTTGTGCGTGGTGCTCGTCACCGCGTCCGCGTGCGGAATCGGTGAAGGATGATATCCGGTCGCCACGAGACCCGCGAAGTGCGCCATGTCCACCATGAACTTCGCTCCGATCTCGCGCGCCACTTCCGCGAACGGCTCGAATTCGATGATGCGCGAGTACGCGCTTGCGCCGGCGATGATCATCTTTGGCTTCTGCTCGCGCGCGATCCTCTTCATCTGCGCGTAGTCGATGCGGCCGTCCTCGCCAACGCCGTAGTGGATGGCGTGATAGAGCAGGCCCGAAAAGTTGACCGGAGATCCGTGCGTGAGGTGTCCGCCCTGCGAGAGATCGAGACCGAGAACGACGTCGCCCGGCTTTAGGAACGCCAGATAGACAGCGGCATTCGCCTGCGCGCCGGAGTGCGGCTGCACGTTGGCGTGGTCGGCGGCGAACAATTTCTTCACGCGGTCGATCGCGAGCTGCTCCACCATGTCCACGAACTCGCACCCGCCGTAGTACCGCTTCCCGGGAAGTCCCTCTGCGTACTTATTGGTGAGAGGAGTTCCCATCGCCTCCAGCACCGCCGGCGAAACGAAGTTCTCGCTCGCGATCAGCTCGAGTCCGTGACGCTGCCGATCGACCTCGAGGTCTATGAATCGGGCAATCTGTGGATCTGATTGCGCCAGCGTGCCTTCGGGCATGGCGATTCTTGAAGTGGTTTTCAGCGGAGCTTCTTTTGTCTGGGGCATCAGGTGTCCTCTAGATCGATCTTCTTGACGCGCCGCTCGTGGCGGCCGCCTTCAAATTTAGTGTCCAGCCACGCCTTCATGGTCGCGACCCCCTGATCGTCCGTCATGAAGCGGGCCGGAAGGACCAGCACGTTGGAGTTGTTGTGCTTGCGCGACAGCTCGCCGATCACGGGCGCCCACGCTAGCGCGGCGCGCACTCCGGGGTACCTGTTGGCGACGATATCCATGCCGACCCCGCTCCCACAGAGCAGGATGCCACGCTTGGCCTGCCCCTCGGAAACTTCCTTGGCGAGCGGATGAGCGTAATCCGGATAATCATCGGGCTTGCTGGGATCGTTCGCCCCAATGTCGTCAGGAGTGTAGCCCAACTTCTTCAGCTCGGAGACGAGACGGTTCTTCATCTCGACGCCGGCATGATCAGAAGCGATTGGAATCGTCTCGCTCATTTTGCCTCCGCCAGTCGCAGCTCCGCCAGGCGATCCGCCGCCTCATACGTTGGAATGTTCTTGGCCTCGGCGATATCGAACACTTTCAGAATTGTATCATAAATATCGTCGGCCTTGTCGAGCGCCCGCTGGGCGTCCCAGCCGGCAACTTCGCCGTAGACGTTGATCACGCCGCCAGCGTTCGCGACGTAGTCCGGCGCGTAGAGAATGCCGCGCCTCTGGAGCTCGTCGCCGTGGCGCTCTTCCAGGAGCTGGTTATTCGCTCCGCCGGCGACGATCTGGACCTTGAGCTTCGGGATCGTCTTGTCGTTGATGATGCCGCCGAGCGCGCATGGCGAGAATATGTCGGCATCGACGGAAAAAATCGCATCGCCTTCGACGATCCTCGCGCTGGTCGCCTTCGACACTTTCGCTACCTTGGCTGAATCGATGTCGGAGACGATCAGCTTGGCGCCGGCCTCGTGCAGCTCCTTGGCGAGATAGCTTCCCACACTGCCGCAGCCCTGGATCGCGATCGTCTTGCCCTCGAGACTGTCCGAGCCCCATTTCCGGTTCGCCGAAGCCTGCACCGCGCGAAAGACACCGTGCGCCGTCACGGGCGAGGGATCGCCGGATTTTCCCGCCAGGCCAGCGACGTGCTTCGTCTCCATTTGTACGTAGGCCATGTCCTTGGTGCTCGTGCCCACGTCTTCGGCCGTGATGTAGCGCCCGCCGAGGATCTCAACGAAACGACCGTGAGCACGGAAGATCTTCTCACGGTCCTTTGTCTTGTTGTCGCCGATAATGATCGACTTGCCGCCGCCCAGAAAAAGTCCCGCCACGGCGTTCTTGTACGTCATGCCGCGCGAAAGTCGGAGCGCATCGGTAATCGCCTCTTCGTCGGTGGCGTACTGCCAGAATCTGGTTCCGCCGAGAGCGGGTCCGAGTTTCGTACTGTGAACCGCGAGAATGCCTCTGTATCCAACCGAGGGATCGCTGCACATCACGATTTCCTCGTGCCCCATCTCAGCCAGCGCGTCGAACAGCTTCATTTATTTGGTAATTCCTTCATTTATTTAGTAATTCCGAAGTGGAACTTCATGATTGCCCGTAGAGAGAGCGCGCGATCACGATCCTCTGGATCTCGGACGTGCCCTCATAAATCTCGGTGACTTTCGCATCGCGCATAAGTCGCTCCACCGGATAATCCTTGATGTAGCCGTATCCGCCGAAGATCTGCACCGCCTGTGTCGTCACCCACATTGCCGTCTCGCTCGCCATCAGCTTCGCCATCGAGCTGAACTGGCGAATGTTCTGCCCGCGATCCTTCGCGGCGGCCGCCGCATGCAGTAGTGCTCTCGAGCCGGCCACTCTCATTGCCATGTCGGCCAGCTTGAACTGGATTGCCTCGAACTCCTTGATCGCCTTACCGAATTGCTTCCGCTCCGCGGCGTATGCGACAGAATGCTCGAGTGCTGCGCGAGCGATTCCTATCGCCTGTGCCGCAATTCCCAGGCGACCATTGTCGAGCGACTGCATGGCATAGACGAAGCCCTGCGCCTCGTCACCGAGGAGATTCTCCGCCGGCACGCGCATGTTGTCGAAGGTGAGCTGCACGGTCGGCGATGCGCGGAGCCCCAGCTTGTCTTCCTTCTTGCCGACTTTGAATCCGGGGAGATCCGGCGTGATGATGAACGCTCCGATTCCCCGCGCCCCGCGTCGCGTGCCGGTCGCGTCCGTGCGGGCCATGGTGAGAATCGCTCCGGCGGTGTTGCCGTTCGTCACCCAGCTCTTGGTGCCGTTCAGGATCCACGACTTGCCGTCCTTCACCGCCTGCGTCGCGAGCGCCGACGCATCGGATCCCGCGTCCGGCTCGGACAAAGCAAAGGCGCCCAGTATCTCACCGCGCGCCATCTTCTTGAGGAACCTGTCTTTCTGCGCATCCGTTCCGTGGCGAAGAATCATCTGCGTCGGAAGCGAGTTGTGAACGCTCATTAGCACCGCGACGGACGCATCGGCAGCAGCGATCTCCTCGAGAGCGATCAAATACGTCCCGGTGTCCGTTCCGAGTCCGTCGTACTCCTCGGGCAGCATCATCCCGAGGAATCCCAGCTCGCCGAGCTTCTTCACCAGTGACGGCTCGAAGTAGGCCTTCTGGTCCCACTCGGCTGCATGCGGAGCGATCTCAGCCCGCGCGAAGTCGCGCGCGAGCTTCTGGACCTCGGTTTGTTCTTCGGTGAGCGGGTGTAGAGCCCAGGACACGGCGGCTTACTTACTATAGGTATAGAAGCCGCGGCCGCTCTTCCTGCCGAGCCAGCCCGCGGCGACGTACTTCTTGAGCAACGGACACGGACGATACTTGGGATCCCCGAGTCCGTCTTGCAGCACCTGGAGAATTGCGAGGCAGGTGTCGAGTCCGATCAGATCGGCCAGAGCAAGCGGGCCCATCGGGTGGTTCATGCCGAGGGTCATCACCTGATCGATCGCTTCGGGCTCGCCGACTCCTTCCATCAGGCAGTAGACCGCTTCGTTGATCATCGGCATCAGCACGCGATTGGAGACGAAGCCGGGATAGTCGTTCACTTCGACCGGCGTCTTCCCGAGCCGAACCGCGATGTCGGTGACGTACTTCGTCGTCTTATCGGACGTCGCGAGTCCGCGGATGATCTCGACCAGCTTCATCACCGGCACCGGATTCATGAAGTGCATGCCGATGACCTGGTCGGGGCGCGAAGTTCGCCGCCCGATCTCGGTGATCGAGATGGAGCTCGTGTTGGTGGCGAGCACGGTGGCCGGCTTCGCGATGCGATCGAGATCAGTGAAGATGCGATACTTGAGACCGCTATCCTCGCTCGCCGCTTCGATGATGAGCGACGCGTCGCCCGCGGCCTCGAGATCCATGCTGAGGTCGATTCGGGAGAGGATCTTCACCTGCTCCTCGGGGGGAATCGTCCCCTTCTTGACCTGCCGCTCGATGTTCTTCGCGACCGTCGCGCGCCCCTTGTCCAGCGCGTCCTGGGAAACATCGATCATCACGACGCTGAATCCGGATTGCGCGAAGACGTGCGCGATCCCGTTCCCCATCTGTCCCGCTCCGACAACCGCGACCCGGTCGGTCATGCTTTCCACTCCATCCGGCGCATGTAGCGCCCGTACAGGTAAAAGAGAACGACGAACATTGCCACGACGGCGGCGAGTCCGCCCTCCGGTCCCCACCGCCCACCGGTGAGCCAGTCGGGACCGGAATCTACGACACGGTAGTCTGGGTCACCCGACGGCAATCCGCTCACCGCAATGTGGAGCGCGCCCGACATCACCCAGTTCCAGGCGAAGTGCGCGGCTCCAGCTGCGTAAAGACTCCGGGTCACGAGCAGAATTGCCCCGAGGAAAAACCCGGCGACGATCACCGCGAGAATCGATTCGGCATCGGGATTCGGATTGGCCGCGTGCAGCAGTCCGAACACGATACTCGTGACGATGAGCGAAAATTTCCATCCCGCCGCGCGTCTCAACACGGCAAAGACGTAGCCACGAATGAAAAGCTCTTCGAAGAACGCTGCCGGGAGAAAGAAGATCGTCGAGTGACCGGCCTCCCCCCACCAGCTTCCCGGGGCGGTGGGGTCTATGCGGAGCATGTGCGTCGCAAGAAGAAACAGGCTCGCGAGTCCGATCGTGAGTCCGCCGAGCACGGCGCCCTTTACAAGGACCAGCGGCGACGCGGCGGGGCGATCGAGTCCGACTTCGCGCCAGGGCAGGTTGTCGATTCGTCGCAGCATGATCCACGTCGCGGCAATCACGCTCGCGAGACTGATCCACTGGGACGTGACGCTCAGCGGATTCGCAGCGCCTGGCCCCACGGTCGCCACGGCGATTGACTGCAGCACGAAGATGGCGACCAGGCAGATCGCGTAGAACGCGACGATCCGCCACACCACACCGAGGAACTTCTTCGCCCTCGGCGGCAGCGTTGCGGACCGTCTCCGTTGCTGTGCTTCGGATTGCGGCGGGGCGGTCAATCCGTTAGTTCGCGCGCTCGACGCTGAGCGCCACGGCGTCGCCGCCCCCAAGGCAGAGCGTCGCAAGTCCTTTCTTCGCGCCTCGCTCCTTCATGGCGTAGAGCAGCGTCGTGAGGACGCGCGCGCCGCTCGCGCCGAGCGGGTGTCCGAGCGCGATCGCGCCCCCGTTGACATTGACGCGCTTCCAGTCCCAGCCGAGCTCCTCTCCGTCGGCGATCGCCTGCGCGGCGAAGGCCTCGTTGGCTTCGATAAGATCGTAATCGCTGATCTGCGTGCCCGTCTTCTTCATCAGGTTTCGCACGGCTTTGATCGGCGCGAAAAACAGATCTTCCGGATTGGTCGCGCCGGTCGCGTAGCCCGTGATGCGGCCGAGTATCTCGAGGTTGTGGGCTTCGGCGTATTCCTCGGAGACCACGACGAGAGCAGCGGCGCCGTCGTTGAGGCTCGACGCGTTGCCGGCGGTGACGCTCAAGTCGTCGTTCCCGCCGTTCTTGCCGGGGAACGCGGGGCGGAGCTTGGCGAGAGTCTCCGCGGTCGTGTCCTTGCGCGGGCCTTCATCGGTGTCGACGACGGTCGGCCCTTTCTTGCCGGGGATTTCTACGCGCGCGATCTCGCTCTTGAACTTTCCAGATTCGATCGCGCTCACGGCTTTGCGATGGGATGCGGCCGCGAACTCGTCCTGATCTCCTCTCGTCGCGCCCGCTTTCTTCGCCGTGTACTCGGCGTGTCGTCCCATGTGCACGTCACACGAGGCACACCAGAGTCCGTCCTTGATCATGCCGTCGACCATCTTCTGGTCGGTGAGCTTGACGCCGTTGCGCATGCCGTAGACATAGTACGGCGCGTTGGACATCGACTCCTGTCCGCCGGCGACTATGACCTGCGCGTCGCCGGCCTTGATCGCCTGGGACGCGAGCATCACCGCCTTGAGTCCGGATCCGCAGACCTTGTTGACCGTCACAGCCGACACGGTCGCCGGGAGGCCAGCCTTCAGTGCAGCCTGCCGGGCGGGCGCCTGGCCCGTCCCGCCCTGGATGACGTGTCCCATGATGACTTCCTGGACGTCTTCGGCCGGAACCTTCGAGCGCTTAAGCGCCTCGCGGATCGCGATGGCGCCGAGCTCGGGCGCGCTGAGAGGGGAGAGAGCGCCGAGGAATTTGCCGATGGGCGTGCGGGCGGCGCCGACGATAACTGGGGTGCGGGATTTATCGGGCATAGTTACTTCATCGATAGGGTTGCTTACCTATTGAAGTTAACCGGAGGAGGAAGTCGCGGACAGCATTCGCGGCGTGGTTGTGCGTCGGCGTCCGCAAACTCTGAAAAGAGCTAGGATACAAGGTGATGCCAGCGTTCAATCCCGGACGCAGGCGTTCGGCCAAGGATCTCCATGCCTCCTCTAGTCAGAGCAGCGGTGGTGCTCATGATCGCCGCGTTCGCTTTCTACTCATTCGGTGTCTGGGCTGTTTTCCTCACCAGGCGCCTGCGACCGTGGCACGCTGGTCTGTTCTGGCTCGGCTTCCTCTCGGACACCGCTGGCACTGAGCTCATGCGCCGGCTGGCGGGTGGGTTTCACTGGACCCTCCACACTGCCACTGGGGGTGTCGCCCTCCTTCTAATGTTGGCTCATGCCGTCTGGGCCACCATAGTGCTCATCAACCGTGCTGAGCGGCCCATTCGCACGTTCCATAGGGTAAGCATCACGGTCTGGGCCATCTGGCTGATTCCATTCGTCACCGGGATGATTCTGGGCCGTCACAGGGGACACTAAGCTTCGCCCGTCGGACGGCGACACGTAACCAACGCGCGCTACCCTAACGCTTGCCGGCTCTGGAGCTGGTGCGCAATCGTGATTCCGGCCGCACCGGCGCCGCCAGTTTCGGACGGCGCGCGCACCAACTCGAATCGCGCCTGGAAGAATCGCAGCAGTTCCGGCTCGTACGTGAAGCGCAGTCCTTGCACCTGCTCACGCTGTGCGAACACCTCTTCCACACTCTCGGTTACCACGTCCATGTGCGCCTGCGTGTACACACGACGCGGGATCGTGAGGCGCACCAGCTCGAGGGCCGGATACCGGTTCTCCCCGGTCTTCGCGTCGCGGCCCGCCGACACGGCGCCGCGCTCCATCGCGCGCACCCCCGATTCGAGGTAGAGCGAGGCGGCGAGGGCCTGCGCCGGAAACTGATCGCGCGGAAGATGCGAAAGGATCGCGGCCGCATCGAGGAAGACGGCGTGGCCGCCGAGGGGGCGCACCACCGGCACTCCGGCATCGATCAGCCGCTTGCCAAGGTAGTGCACCTGCCCGATGCGGCTCCGAATGTGGTCTTCCTCGACCGACTCGCGAATGCCGATCGCCATCGCCTCCATGTCGCGGCCAGCGAGCCCGCCGTACGTGTGCAGCCCCTCGTACACTACCACGAGTCCGCGCGCCTCCTCGGCCAGCCGCTCCTCGCGGAGTCCCAGCCAGCCGCCGATGTTCACCAGCGAGTCCTTCTTGCCGGACATCGTGGCGCCATCGGCGCACTCGCACAGCAGGCGAAGAATCTCGGCCACCGTGTGATCGCGCATGCCGGGCTCGCGCTGCTGGATGAACCAGGCGTTCTCGACGGCGCGCGTGGCGTCGAGGATCACGCGAATCCCGCGCGCGTGGCAATAGTCGGCGACACGGCGGAGATTGGAGAGCTGCACCGGCTGGCCGCCGGCGAGGTTTACCGTGGCGGCGACCGACACATACGGCACCCGCTCGGCGCCGACCTCGCGTACGAGCGCGTCGAGTTTGTCGAGGTCCACGTCGCCCTTGAACGGGTGCTCAGATGCCGGGTCGTGCGCCTCGTCGATGATGACGTCGTGGAACGTCGCGCCTGCAAGCTCCTGGTGCACGCGCGTCGTCGTGAAGTACATGTTGCCGGGCACGTGGTCCCCCGGTGTGATCAGGATCTTCGAGAGGATGTTCTCGGCGCCGCGCCCCTGGTGTGTTGGGATCAGATGAGGGAAGCCGTAGAACTCCCGCACCGCTTCCTCGAGCGCATAGTAGTTCCGCGACCCGGCGTAGGCCTCGTCGCCCATCATCATGCCCGCCCACTGTCGGTCCGACATCGCGTTGGTGCCGGAGTCGGTGAGGAGGTCGATGTACACGTCCGCGGAGCGGAGGAGAAAGGTGTTGTAGCCGGCCTCGCGGATGTGCTCTTTGCGTTCGGAGGCGGTAGTCATCCGGATCGGCTCGACGACCTTGATCTTCCAGGGCTCGGCCCAGCTGCGATGGTGCGTCACTTTGGTTGTCCTCTAGGGTTACGGCTGCCCGCGGCTAGCGGGGCAGGAGTTCGAACTTCGCGGTGAAGTGCCTGAGCACCGCCGGCTGCTCCACGATCCGCACGCCGCGAATGTCCTTCGCGATGGTGTTCACGTGCAGCAGCACCTCGGCCACGTAGTCCATGTGGCTCTGCGTATAGACGCGGCGCGGAAAGGCGAGACGCACGAGCTCCAGGTCGGCGGCGCGCTCGCTGCCGTCGGGCTGCTGCCCGAACATCACCGAGCCGATCTCGCACGCGCGGATGCCCCCCTCGACGTACAGCGCGACGGAGAGCGCCCACCCCGGGTACTGGTGCGGCGGGATGTGCGGGAGCCAACTCCTGGCATCAAGGTAGAGCGCATGGCCACCCGCGGGACGCACGATGGGAATCCCGGCGGCGATCATCTTCTCGGCGATGTACTCCACCGAGCGGATGCGGTACTGCAGGTAGTCGGGATCGAGGGCCTCGTACAGCCCGACCGCGATTGCCTCGAGGTCGTAGCCGGCGAGCCCGCCGTAGGTGGGGAATCCCTCGGTGAGGATGAGGGAGTTGCTGCAGGTGAGGGCGAGGGCGTCGTCGTTCATCGCGAGAAATCCGCCGATGTTCGCCATCCCGTCCTTCTTCGCGCTCATCGTGCAGCCGTCGGCGAGGCCGAACATCTCCTGTGCGATCTCCAGCGGCGACTTGCCGGCGTACCCCGGCTCGCGGGTCTTGATGAACCACGCGTTCTCGGCGAAGCGACAGGCGTCGATGAAGAAGGGCACGCCGTGCGTGCGGCAGAGGGCCGAGGTGCGGCGGATGTTCTCCATGCTCACCGGCTGCCCGCCCTCGGAGTTGTTGGTGACAGTGGTCATCACCAGCGGCACGTTGCCGGCGTTATCGCGCAACACCCGCTCGAGCGCGGCGACGTCCATGTTCCCCTTGAAGGGATGGATGGTCTGCGGCTCGCGCCCTTCCGCGATCGGCAGGTTGAGGGCAACCGCGCCGCGGTGCTCGACGTTCGCTCGCGTGGTGTCGAAATGCGTGTTGTTGGGGACGATCGACCCGGGCTTGAGCATCGCGCCCGAGAGGATGTGCTCGGCGGCGCGTCCCTGGTGCGTGGGGATCACGTTCTGGAACCCGGTGATCTCCTTCACCGACTTGACGAAGGCATGAAAGGAGCGGCCGCCGGCATAGGACTCGTCGCCCTTCATCATGCCGGCCCATTGGTACACCGACATCGCTCCCGTTCCCGAGTCGGTGAGCAGGTCGATGAGCACATCCTCGGCGTCGAGCTGGAATACGTTGTAGTGCGCCGCGCGGATCGCCGCCGCCCGCTGCGCGTCGGTGGTCTGGCGGATCGGCTCGACCGTCTTGATACGAAACGGCTCGATGATGGTCTTGAACTTCACGGGCGACTCGGCGTGAGGGGGGATCCTCCGGCCACCTTCCGTACCACGGCGCGGCTCGCCATGCGCGATCGCTGCGCCAGCGGGAAGCGCCTGACGTTGACCGTCAACGCACCCTCGGTGAAGGCACAATCACCAACGATGGCGAAGACCTCGCGCGACAACTGCGCAATCTTCGCGCCGATCCGCGAAACACTCTGGGAGCTCTTGCAATCGATCGTCACGGCGTTCCCTGACATTCAGTTCCAGGTCGAGGATGTTGTCAGCAGCGCGCGAAATGTTCGCGCGGAACTCGTCGTTCGGCACCAGTGGCACCCGGTGAAAGATCGCTGGTGGGGTGATCGCTGAGTAGAGTAGATTCATTCGCAACTGAACTAGGGCGTTGGACCGACAGCCACGGACTCTGCTGAAAAAGTCGCTGACTGGAATCGTCGCCGCAAAGAATGGAACGTCCGGCAGGCGGTCGCTCATTGGTCGTTGGATATCGTGAACAGAGGCCTTTACGTCGTGATGGGCGTCTCCGGCTCCGGGAAGAGCTTGATCGGCGCGGCATTCGCCCGTGCGCTCGGCATCGACTTCGTCGAAGGGGATGATCACCATTCCGCCGAAAACGTGCAGCGCATGTCGCGAGAAGTTCCACTCACCGACGACGATCGCGTGCGATGGCTTCGCTCACTCGCGGTGCGGATCCGAGAGACGAAGGACGCCGGCACCGGGCTGGTGATGACCTGCTCCGCGCTCAAGCGATCGTACCGGGACGTCCTTCGCGCTCAAGCGAGCGAGTTGCGGTTCGTCTTTCTACGAGGGCCCCCCGCCCTGCTCGCTGAACGCCTCGCCAGCCGGCGCGGGCACTTCATGCCGCCATCCCTGCTCGACAGCCAACTCGCCACGCTCGAGGAGCCATCGCCTGACGAGCACGCGTGGGTGTGTGACATCAGGGAATCACCACAAGATCTCGTCGCCGCTCTCGTGGCGCGCGCATCAGTATGACGCCTGACACTCGCCTGCTCCTCTACGCACTCGGCGCGGTGATCGCACTCATCGTGCTCATCGCGCGCTTCAAGTGGCACCCCTTCGTCGCTCTGATTGTCGTCTCTCTTGTCATGGGAGTGGCGGCCGGGATGCCGCCCGGCGACGCGGTGAAGTCGTTCCAGGATGGCGTGGGTGCCACGCTGGGCTTCATTGCCGTCGTGGTCGCACTCGGCACCATGCTGGGAAAGATGATGGCGGAGTCGGGCGCTGCCACACGCATCGCGACCACGCTCATCGATCTCTTTGGCGTTCGGCGTGTGCACTGGGCCATCATGCTTGTCGCTTTTATCGTCGGGATCCCTGTTTTCTTCCAGGTGGGTTTCGTTCTGCTCATTCCGCTTGTGTTCACGATAGCACGCCGCACGGGGATGTCGCTCATCAAGATCGGGATCCCGCTCGTAGCCGGCCTTTCGGTGGTGCACGGGATGCTGCCGCCACATCCGGCGGCGATGCTCGCCGTGACGGCGTATCACGCCGATGTCGGGCGCACAATTCTTTACGGCCTGCTCGTCGGCCTGCCGACGGCTTCGCTGGCGGGGCCTATCTTCGCCGCGTGGATTGCGCCGCGCATCGTGCTTCCGGCGGAGAATCCGATGGCGGCGCAACTGGACAGTGCCTCGGGTGCGATCCAGCAGACGCCGGGGTTCGGTATCTCTCTATTCACGGTGTTGATTCCCGTGATCCTGATGCTCCTCGCCAGCGCGGCCGACATCGCGCTCGACGCAGCGAGCTCGGTGCGCTTGGCGCTGCATATCATCGGGCACCCGATCGTCGCGTTGCTCCTCGCATTGCTCTTCTCGTTCTGGTCTCTGGGCCGGGCGCGACATTTCACACGAGCGGAAGTGATGAAGTTCTGCAACGACTGCCTGGCCCCGACAGCTACGATACTGTTGGTGATCGGCGCGGGGGGTGGATTCAACCAGGTGCTCGTGCAGAGCGGTGTGGGACGCGCGATCGCCGACGTGGCAATTGGATCACACGCCTCGCCGCTCGTCCTTGCCTGGGTCGTGGCGGCGCTCATACGCGTAGCCACCGGATCGGCGACCGTGGCGATGACGACCGCCGCCGGAATCGTCGCACCTATCGCGATGGCGACGCCGGGCACTCATGCCGAGCTGCTGGTGCTTGCGACGGGGGCCGGTTCGCTCGTGCTCTCGCACGTGAACGATTCCGGCTTCTGGCTCATCAAGGAATTCTTCAATATGACCGTCCCGCAGACACTGAAGACGTGGACGGTGGCGGAGACCATCATTGGGGTCGCGGGACTGGGATTCACGATACTTCTGAGTCTTGCGCTCTGATACGCGGGTTTTCCCGTCAGCCGCGATTGTTCGCGGCGCGAACGTGCGACATTGCCTGGGAGGTCACATGGGAACGGAGAAAAGCAGCATTCGGCGCGGTTGGACCTTAGCGGCCGTGGTAGTACTGGGCGCAGTGGCATGCGCACCATCGCAGCAAGCGGCGTCTCGCGTCGGCGGCCCTGTGACGCTGATGTCGAACGGATGGATCGATGCGACGGCGACGCTCGATCCGGCGACGACCCCGGTGTACGAGGGCGATGCGCCGATGAAGTTCGAGTTCCTCAAGGACATGCGCAAAGGCGACGCGCTGACACTGTCCGCGTATTCGTTGGGCGCGCACAGCGGAACGCACATCGACGCGCCGATGCACTTCGTGCTCGGCGGCGCATCGATCGACCGGATGCCGCTGCAACCGCTGATCGGACCGGCCCGAGTGATCGACATCCCAGACGGTGTGCAGGCGATCGATGTCGCGGAGCTAAACCGGCATGAGTGGAAGGGCGCGCAGCGGGTGATCTTCCGCACCAGGAGCTCGCTGCGCGGCTGGATGGCATCCGCCAACTTTCATCGCGACTTCGCATACATCGCTCCCGATGCGGCGCAGCTGCTGGCCGATGCAGGCGTGCAGCTGGTGGGGATAGACTACATCTCGGCCGAGCAGTTCGGTGCACCGGCGCCGATGACACATCGGATTCTTCTAGGCAAAGGGATTCCGATCGTCGAGGGGTTGTCGCTCGAGGGGGTGAGTGCCGGGGATTACGACTTGATTGTGTTGCCGATCAAGGTAGGGGGGCACGAAGGTGCGCCGGCGAGGGCGATCTTGCGGAAGCGAACTCGATAGATCGACTTAATGCTCTCGTAACAAAGACTGCACCGGATCGGCTCGCCTCTCACGCCGGCTCGCAGCGAGTAAGATCGATCTCAGGTGGCGCAAGACTCGCCGCCGCGGTGTCGCGAGAGATTTGATGCACTAGCTGGCATCCACAAAACCGAAGCAGGGGGCTGTAAGCAACACATGCCAATTCGCTAGGAGCTTTTCTGGTGGCGTAAGGAACGGCGGAATTAGGTCTCGCTCCTTACGCCTGGTGACGCTAGTCGAAGCCGTGCGATCCATACCCTGCGCTTCGGTATTCGATGTCTTTCACTTAACGGGCGCGATGCCCGCCGGTACGAATCGCGCGCGTGAGCGCCCGGTCGAGTGCGTTTGCGAATGCCTGCTTCTCGCGCGAGCCGTAGGCCGCGTAGCCACCCGTCTCGACGCCGGCCGTCCGGAGTCCGTCCATGAAGTTCCGCACCGACAGGCGCTCCCCAATGATTTCTGCCGTGTACTCCTCGCCGCGGGGGTCGAGGACGACGACCCCATTGGGCACCAGAAGGGCGGCAAGCGGGATGTCGGCTGTGACGGCCACGTCGCCGAGGGCGGCATGCTCCACGATATAGCGGTCGGCCACGTCCGGCCCGCCGTCGACTCGCACGGCCGACAGGTGCGCGTACCCCGGTGGAAGTTGGACGCGCTGGTTTGCCACCAGCACCGTCGCGAGCTTGAGGCGCTCGGACGCCCGGAAGCAGATTTCCTTCACCTCCCGCGGGGCAGCGTCGGCGTCGATCCAGAGCGTCATGCGCAAGGCCGCAACCAGGTCACGCTCGACAGCTATCTTTGCCGCAAATGTGGATACGTCGAATTCCGCGTGGCCACGCCAATCCTGGACTGACTCGCTGGAGCCCCACCCCGTTGCCGGCATGAGCTCGTCGAGCTCGAGCGCGCTGCTTACGCGATGCGTCTGTAGCGACTACGATTACCAGCCAGGTCAGGCAGACACGACAGAGGGCATCGATGCGTTCAGGATTTGCCGCGGGGTTGATGGGTATTGGCGGGATTCTCATATCGTTCGGGACTGTGATCGTCGTCCTCGCATTTTTGGGCAGGCGAGGCGATACCCGTACCGAGTTGCCGGCGATGATTACGGTGGCGGCGGGGTCTCTCGTGGTCGGAGCCGTCTTGTTCGGCACTGGTTATCTCCTGGGTCGACTCGGCCAAAACTCTGACCAATCTGCCCGGTCGGAACGCGGCAGCGCTTAGCACGGCTATCGGGTTCCTCGTGGGGAGATGGTCAGCCCTTGATAGTCTTCGTGGCCTCGTCCCATTTGACAGATCCTCCTCGAAAGTACGACTCGTTCGCCATGTGACACGCCAGCGCCGCGTGGTGACCGAATATCACGTCCTCGACAACAGGTTTGCGCGAGCGCACCGCGTCAAAGTAGGTCGTGAGATGGGGCCGGATGTCATCGTAGTCGGGCATTCGGAACGAGATCGATTCCTGGACCGCCGCCTTCGCCAGCTTCGCATCGTTCTCCTGGTGCCATTTTCTCTCGTACTCTTCCCGCATCGCGCGAGGGAAACTGCCAGTGTAATAGCTGGGTGACGTATCGATCCCCAGCTGGGGCGTGAAGCTCAGGCCGAACTCGCCGACTTCGAGCAGTCCCTTCGACCCCTGAATCCGATACGTCTCCGGCATCTCGGTGGCGAGATTGAGCCGCATGTAGACCGGAAGATCGCCATAGTAATACAGAACCGCGTGAACGTCGGGCATGTTGCGCCCGTCCTTCCAGTGCCTGATCCCGCCCACCGCGGATGCCTGCTTCGGCGCCTCATTGATCCCCAGCATCACCATCATCCCGCTGATCAGATGAACGAGCAGATCGCCGGCGACTCCGGTGCCGTATTCCTTCCAGCACCGCCAGCGCGCAAAGACCAACGGATTGAACGGCCGCTTGGGAACGTTTCCCTGCCACGTATCCCAATCGAGGTTCTGCGGAGAGAGATCGAATGGCGGCGGATATTGCCACGCTCCATTTGGATCATTGCGGCCCATCGATCCTTCGACAAGCATGAGATCTCCGAGCATTCCTTGCGAGACAATTTCTTTGGCCTTCGCGCAAATCTGGGAGCTGACACGCTGCGAGCCGATCTGCACGATGCGGCCGCTCTTCTTTGCCGCATCGACCATCGCCACTCCGTCGGCGGCGCTATGTGACATGGGCTTCTCGCAGTAGATGTCCTTGCCCGCGCTGACTGCGTCGATCACCACCTGCCGGTGCCAGTGATCGGGAACCGCCGCCACGATGCAGTCGATGTCTTTGTTGTCCAGCAGCTCCCGATAGCGCCGGGTGACTGGCAGACCGGGGCGCACGATTTCGCGGGCGAGGGTGTGCCGGCCGTCGTAGAGATCAGCTGCCGCGGCACATTCGACTCCCGGGATCGTGATCGAGGTGCCGAGCAGCCCGGACCCTTGCATGCCGATGCCGACCATGCCGAAACGAATCGTGTCGCTGGGAGCGGCCGGTCTCGCCGAGGTGTCGAGCGGTTGCGGACTCAGGAGAACGCTTCTCGCCGCAACCGATCCTCCTGCTGCCGCCGCGCTCATTTCCAGAAATTCACGTCGCGAAAAGTTGCCCTTCGTCATGGCGTCTCCCGAATTGGGGTGTTCTGCCAGCCCGTGCGTCAGTCTGACATTTGCTCGGCACAAACAATATCCTTTTCAGGCTCATCCTGCCGGAGGCGGGTGCTGCGATGCCAGCTGTGCGCTATCGAGAGGCCGAGAGTACGGACGTTCACGCCATGGCCCGCATCCGACATTAGTCTGGTGCTCGGGCCCGGTTGACGTTACGCTGGGAGCATTCGCCCTGCCCTTTAATTCAAAGTCGTTGAGGACTGACATGGCCGCCAGACCGATCCCGCACTCGATGACGGCTACGGCCCTGAATATCGAGGGGTACCGCGCTACTCAAACGCTTGGCGTTGTTCGCGGCGTAACGGTGCGGTCCCGTTCCATATTCGGAACCATCGGCGCATCGCTCCAGACCCTGGCCGGCGGGAACATCTCGCTGTTCACCCAGCTCTGCGAGAAAAGGCGCGTTGAGGCATTCGACCTGATGCGAAGCACGCGCAGGAGCTGGGCGCGACTGCGGTGGTCGGAATTCAGTACGACGCGACCGAGGTCATACAGGGCGCGACCGAAGTCCTCTGCTACGGAACCGCGATCGTCGCGGTCCGCGTTTAAGGAGATCCCATGAATCGCCGTACGTTTCTATCGACTGTCGGACTCGCGGCCGCCGTGCCGCACCTGGCTTGCGCGCCCCGGCCGGGCAGCGTGACCACGACACCACGCCGCCGCCTCCGCCGAGTGGGGATTCAGCTCTACACTTTGCGCGACGACGCAAGGCGTGATCTGGAGCGCACACTCGGCGACATCGCCCAGGCCGGTTACAAGGACGTCGAGCTGCTCAGCTCGATGAACAATTTCGGGATGCCACCGGCACGATTGCGAGCTATTCTCGACCGCAACGGACTGCGTGCGCCATCTACGCACCTCAGCGGCGAGTCGTTCGATGATCTCGATCGCCAGATCGACACGGCGAAGATACTTGGCCACGACTACCTGGTCCTCGCGAGCCTTCCGACCGACAAGCCGACGCTCGACGACTACCGCCATTGGGCCGATCGTCTCAATGAGGCGGGACGCCGCGCGCTCCCCAGCGGTATTCGGATCGCCTTTCATGACGAATCCATCGATTTCAAAAAGATCGACGGCGTCGTTCCTTATGACTTGCTCGCCGAACGCACCGACCCCGCTTATGTGCGCCTGCAGCTCGACATCGGAAACCTCGCGCAGGCCGGCGGTGATCCGTTCGACTACCTGAAGCGCTTTGGCTCGCGCTACTCGCTCTTTCACATCAAGGACGTTCCGGCTCTCGGCGCGGACCACGATACGGATCTCGGAAAGGGCGTCATCGACTTCAAGCGCCTGTTAGCGAGCATCGATCACATCGACGAGAAGATCCTGTACGTCGAGCAGGAGAGCTATCCGGGGACTCCGCTCGAGAGCGCACGGCGCGACTATGCGTACCTCTCCACGTTGGAGTTCTGAGCTATTGCGCGAGAGAGGAGCGGTTCGGTTGATGTTGGATGACTTACTGACCCGGGGGTACTCATGAAACAATCCTTGTATGTGTGGTTGATCGGCGGCATTGGTCTCGTGCTACAGATCTCCTGCGATTCTGGCCCACTGACTGCGCCTTCTGTTTCCGAGCAGCTTGTGGTAACGGCAACGACACGAGCCGCGATTCCAGGTGAGCCGGTGCCAACGATCCATGTCTCGGGTGGTGCGACCCATGGATCCTGATGTTGCAAACTTTGCAGTGGTCGCGGTCATCATCGTGGGCATGGTCGCGTCGCTCTCCGGCATCACGGTGTGGCTCGTTCGTGGAGTTCAGAGGAAGGCGCCGCAGCGCGAGCTGCCGAACGTACTCCAGATGGAGCAGCGCTTCGACCAGCTTCAGCAGTCGGTAGATGCCATAGCCGTCGAGGTAGAGCGCATTGCTGAGGCGCAGCGCTTCTCCGCCAAACTTCTCGCCGATCGGCGCGAGACACCAGCGCTGCCCCGATAGCCAGGAGCCGCAACACGCGCCCGGTACGCACCGTATTTTCTACGTCAGATGACGAACATCCGGCGTTTGCGATGAGACTTTCCTTCTGTGGCGACAGCCTAAGGGGCCGGGAGCGCGAACGCCGGGGCTCGGCTCGCACGAACAATGCGGGTCGTATGGCCCTGAAAGGCGAGAAGGCACGGAGCGAGCTCCGCGCGGCAGCACCAAGAATGGGGATCATCGAAACGTCCACATCCACGTCGAAGCGCCGAGCGCGCGAGGAATCCTGACCGATGCCCTGCATCATGACTCTGATGGCCCTGGCCACTCCGCGACTCGTGGTCGCGCTGCTCTGGTTCTTCACCCACTGGTACCGCGGCGTCTTCGATAATCTCCTGTGGCCGATCATTGGCTTCGTCTTCCTCCCGACGACTCTCCTCTGGTATTCCGCCGTGCATAACTGGTTCGGTGGACACTGGAGCTTCTGGCCGATTGCCGGACTCGTGATCGCCCTCATGATCGACCTCGGTCCGGTGAGCGGGCGCCGCATGCCGAACAAGCGTTAAAACGTATGGACGTTCCCTTGCTCTGGAATTTGAGGCTCTCACCGCAGAGGTTGAAATGATTTACGGAAGGAAGTTTGTGCGCGCGGTTCGCGGTCCTGCTCAGTCGCTCGCATTCGCCGCGGCAGCGATCGCGCTGATCGGGTGCGCCAAAACCGACGGGACGACCTCTGGCGACTCGACGGTCGCCAGCAGCACGCAGACCGCTGGCACTTCCGCATGCGCGGGGGACAACGGCGGCATCACGCTGCCCAATGGCTTCTGCGCGACCGTGTTCGCCGACACGGTCGGCCACGTCAGGCACATCGTGGTTGCCCCAAACGGCGACGTTTACGTCAACACCTGGAGCGGCCCGTACTATTCCGGCCCAGCGCATCCCGGCGGTTTCCTGGTCGCGCTGCGCGATACGAACAACGATGGAAAGGCCGACATCATCAAGCGATTCGGCCCCGACGCGCAGCACAAGAACGGTGGCGGCACGGGCATTGGCCTCTACAAGGGAGCGCTCTACGCGGAAGAGGGCGACACGATCGCGAAGAGGATCGTGCGCTACGCGATCTCGACAGACAGCATGACTCCGACGTCCGCCGCTTCGGAGACGATCGTCGGCGGTCTTCCCGCCAACGGCGATCATCCGATGCACCCGTTCGCGATCGATGCGACCGGCAACATGTACATGGACGTCGGCACCGCGACCAACTCGTGCCAGATGGAGAATCGCACGCTCGAGTCTCCCGGCCACAAACCGTGCACCGAGCTCCGGACGCGCGGCGGGATCTGGCGCTATGACGCGAACAAGACAAACCAGAAGTTCTCGCCTGCCGAGAGGTACGCCACGGGCATCCGGAACGCCGTCGGGATCGCGTTCGATGCTGGCGGGCAGCTCTACTCCACCCAGCACGGACGCGACCAGCTGTTTGACAACTGGAGGAAGCTGTACACCACGGATCAAGGGCAGAATCTGCCCGCCGAGGAGCTGTTGAAGATCGAGCGGGGCGGTGACTATGGATGGCCGACCTGCTACTTCGATGGCCAGCAGGCGAAACTGGTGCTCGCGCCCGAGTACGGCGGGGACGGCAAGGCTGTCGGTGATTGCGCGACGAAGAAGGCACCAGAGGCGTACTTACCCGCGCACTGGGCGCCTGACGGCCTGCTCTTCTATAGCGGATCGCTCTTTCCGGCCCGCTACAAGGGCGGCGCTTTCATCGCGTTCCACGGCTCCTGGAACCGCGCGCCCGGACCGCAGCAGGGCTACAACGTCGTGTTCGTTCCCTTCGCCAGCGGGAAAGCGGTCGATCCGGCGAAGTACGAGATCTTTGCCGATGGCTTCGCGGGGGCGGTAAAGCAGCCGGACCGGGCGGCGCATCGCCCGGCTGGCGTTACGCAGGGACCCGACGGCGCCCTCTATATCACCGACGACAAGGGTGGACGAATCTGGAAAGTCACGTACAAAGGTTCGGGAATGTAGCAACGCCGGGCGTAACACTCGCGCCCGTTTGTCGTCCAAGTAGTGAGTTAAGCGGCGGCCCATCGTGGCCGCCGCTGCTCGCATCTACCCGAATAGGACAATCAAATGAATTCGTCTTCGCTGCGCTCCAATCGCAATAGAGAGAGCGCGCGCGCCGGCGTGTGCTCTATCGTGGCAACTCTCGCTGCCTGCGGCGGCGGACATCACCTCGCTGAGTATCCCTTTGCCAGCCGGACGCTCGCGGTGGTCTACATTGCACCGCCCTCTCCTGAGCTGCTCACGAGCTACTATGATCTCGGCAATTCGCATAACCCGATCGAGGCCGTCGTAAGAGCCGGCGCCGATGTCGCGCGCGAGCGCGAAGGACGTCGTGCGTACGCGCGCCTCGACAGCGCCACCGCGCGCATCGACATTCCAGCCGTTCTTGCCCAGCGTACGCTCGAACGCGCCAGCAGATACCTCGGCACACGTCCCGTCACGGACGAGAGCCAGGCCGACTATCTGATGGAAGTCCGAATGGAGCGATTCGGCATTAACGCGAAGGCTGACGAAGCGGCGTATCTGTTCACTTATGCCGAAGCAGTGCTGCTCGATCGTCGCACCGGACGCGAGATCTGGAACGTCAACATTCACGGACGCGATCGCCTCACACCGTACGTCCAGAGCTCGAGTCCGATCCCCGGATCCGTCATCACCGCGGGCACTCTTGGGAGCGTCAGCGTCGCTGATTTCCAGGGAGCTCTCAACCAGCTGATGGACTACTCGTCGAATCTGATCACCAACGAGCTGCGCTCAGCGCTGAGGGACGTCCGCAACAAGTAGCTCGTTCGCGAACGATAGTCGCCGCGAGGTTCGAGAACCACCGCGCGCAACGCATGGAGTGAGTGGCCGAAGGATTGCTCCGGCCTTCTCATTCCATGCTTCACTGGATCTCCTATCTCGTCGGCGCCCTGAATTACTGGGGGGTCGCCATCCTCATGGCGATCGAGAACATCTTCCTGCCACTCCCGTCAGAGCTGATCATGCCGCTGGCGGGATTCGAGACAGCGAATGGCCGTCTCGGTCTTTCCGGCGTCATCCTCGGGGGGACCATTGGCTCGGTGCTCGGCGCACTTCCGTTGTACTACGGCGGCCGGGCGCTGGGCGAGGAGCGGCCCGAGAAATGGGTGGAGCGGTACGGCCGGTGGACGCTCCTCCGCGCGAAGGATCTGGAGCGCGCGACTGCCCGCTTCTCCGGGAACAGCTTCGCCGACGTAATCATCGCCCAGATGGTGCCCGGAGTGCGGGGATTGATATCCATTCCGGCCGGAGTCGCGCACATGAATATCGGGCTGTTCCTGCTCGCGAATTTCATCGGCACCCTCGCCTGGTGCGCAGTGCTCGCCGTCGCGGGCAGAATACTCGGCGCGAACTTTACGAGAATCCACCAGTTCCTCGGTCCCGTCGGCTGGACCATTCTCGGCATTCTGATCGCGGGCCTCGGCGTCTGGGCATTCGCGCGAAAAAGAAGGCGAGCGCGGGGACAGCGCGCCTGACAGCCTGGCATCTTGCCGCAGGCCCGTGCCGGCCGTACGTTCGTGTGGCTCGACACTACGCCGAGCGAAGGCGGTCCGTCACCTGAAACGGGGGTTTTATGTTCACGCTGCACCGCACCACCCGCATCGCGATCTGCTGCTGCGCTGCGGTTCTCGCCGGATGCGCCAAGAAGGAAAACGCCGCCGTAGACACTACGAGCGCAATGGCCTCCTCCACCACCGCCATTACCACAACCACTGCTCCGGCACCCCTCAACCTCGCCGATGTCGCTGGCAAGTGGGACGTGAGGGCTGTCCCGACGACTGGAGACACGACGCCGACGACCTACGTGTTGACCGCAATGGCGAACACATCGGGCTGGACCATCAAGTTTCCAGGCAGAGCGGTGGTCCCAGCGCAGGTCACCGTCGATGGCGACAGCATCATGATTGCTGCCGGGCCATACTTGAGCGTGCGACGCAAGGGAGTGCAGGTCACGACCGACGGCGTTTTGCGCCTCAAGGATGGAAGCCTCGTCGGCATTACCACCGCGCATTACAAGGTGAAGACGGCGGATTCTGTTCTCACCCTAAACGGGACCGGCACGCGCGCCAAGTAGGAAGGGACCGTGTTCAGACCAAGAGGACCAGCGTGTCAGAGTTGCGGGATGCCGCTCAGCAAAGACTTGCGCGGAAGTCCCGTCGCTCAGACGTTGGAGAAACAAGACTCGCGCGCCGGCGAGCGAGCTACAGCCGCGCGCCTGATTCCGCTGGCGGCTTGATCGGGGGTAGTGCCGCCTCGATCTCGCCGCGTTGCGGCTCGAGCCAGGGAGGGAGCACGAGATGCTCACCGAGCGAGGCCGGGTCCTCATCCACGGTGAAGCCTGGTCCGTCGGTGGCGATCTCGAACAGGACCCCGCCAGGCTCGAGAAAATAGACCGACTTGAACCAGAACCGATCGATCACCTCGGTCGGACGCCGGCGCGCGCGATCGATTTGCTCGCGCATCTCCAGCTCTGTCTTGTCGTCCGGCACGCGCCACGCGACGTGGTGCACTCCGCCGGTTCCCCATTTTCCGCGCTCGGCGTCGGGGATTTCGCGGATCTCGAGATAGCGTCCAGAGCCCCCACCACCGATCTCGAAGCCGAACCACTCGTGTTCCTCACCAATGTCCACGAATCCGAGAACCCCGGTGAGAAAGCTGGACGTGGCCGCCAGGTCGCGCTCCCACAGGCGGACGGAGTGCAGTCCGCGGATCTGCTTTTCTACCGGAACCGGGCTCTCCCGCCAGGGAGTAAAGTCGCGATGGTCCCCGGTTTCGTGCACGACGAGAGGCAGACCATGCGGATCGGTGAACGGGAGCGCCGAGGTTCCACGCCTGGTCTCAATCTCGCCGACGACGAGATGGTGCTCCGCCAATCGCTCTCCCCAGTAGTCGACGCTGCCGAGCGGAACGGCGAGCGAGACTTCCATCGCCAGCCCCACACCCGACTTGGCCTCCGGCATCTCCGGCCACGGGAAGAATGTTATGTCGGTTCCCGGGTGGCCTTCCCCGTCGGCGTAGAAGAGGTGATAGGTTCCGGGTGAATCCTGATTGACGCTCTTCTTGACTAGGCGCATGCCGAGCACGCCGGAGTAGAAATCGACGTTGTCCTGCGCATCGCCGGCGATGCAGGTGACGTGGTGGAGTCCGGTTACGCCAGTCATGAAGGTGTCCGCCAGGTAAACGTCCGAATTGCTACGTAATTCTACGTACAGCGCGTTCGTTCAAATTGCGGCATCCTTAGAAGACCTGCCGCACGGACTCGCTCGAGCGACAGAAAGAGTAGCTGAAGAGCGATGGAGGCTGCAATGACCGCACCCAAATGGCTCGCGAACTATGACGACGGAGTTCCGTCGACGCTGGAGCCTTATCCCAGCCGAAGCCTCACGGACTACCTGCGGGAGTCTGCGGGGCGATGGCCCGACCGTCCTGCCCTGCTGTTCAAGGGCTCGACGATCACGTACCAGAGGGTCGAACAGCAGAGCGATGCGCTCGGGGCGGCGCTCCGCGAGATGGGAGTGAGGCGTGGCGACCGGGTTGGCATTTGTCTTCCCAACTGTCCGCAATTCCTGATCGCCGAATTTGCCGCCTGGAAGGTGGGCGCAATCGTGTGTCCCTTCAATCCGACGTACAGCGAGCGCGAGATGGAAGAAGCTCTCCAGGCAACGGGCGCGGAGACGGTGATCGTGCTCAACCGCTTCTATGGGAAGGTGAAAAGCATCCAGTCGCGAACGTCCGTCAAGCGGGTCGTCGCCACGAGCATTAAGGAATACCTGCCATGGACTCTCCGCTTCGCCTACACTCTGCTCAAGGAGAAAGAGGAAGGCGAGCGCATCAATATTGCAGCGGAGGATTTTCGTTTCGCGAGGTTGCTGCGACGATTCCGCCGTTCGACGCCACCGATCTCGGACGCGAGCCTGGATGATCCTGCGGTCATTCTGATGAGCGGTGGCACCACCGGAACGCCGAAGGGCGTAACCGGATCGCACCGGGGAATGGTGGTCGCGGGACATCAGCTTCAGGCCTGGCTCCGTCCCGCGATGAAAGAGTGGACGGACAGGATCATGCTTCCGCTTCCGTTGTTCCACGTATATGGGAACACCGGCGTCCAGAGCCTCGCCTTCATCAATCACAATCCGATCGCGCTCATTCCAAATCCGCGCGACTTGCGCGATGTGCTGAAGGAGATAAATGAGGTCAAGCCAGCCTTCATCTGCACCGTGCCGACGCTGCTCAACGGAATCATGAATCACGCGATGGCGCGCGAAGGCAAGGTGGACTTCCGTTCGATCAAGCTGTGTTTCTCGGGCGCGGCGCCGCTCATGGCGGAGACGAAGAAACGATTCGAGGAGTTGACGGGCGGAGTAATCGTGGAAGGCTATTCGCTCACCGAGGCGCAGATGGCCGTCGTCGCAAATCCCGTTCTGGGCAAGAAGAAACTCGGCTCGGTGGGAATGCCGCTGCCTGATATCCGCATTGAAATACTCGACTCGGATGACGGGCAGACGCCGGTTCCGCAGGGCGAGGTGGGCGAGATCGTGATGAGCGCCCCGCAGCTGATGCGTGGTTACTGGCAGAGGCCCGACGAGACGAGGGAGATGCTTCGCACCAATGAGCGTGGCGAGCGCCGGCTCTACACCGGCGACCTCGGATACCTCGACGAAGACGGATACCTGTTCATCGTCGACCGCAAGAAAGATATGATCAAGACTTGCGGCTTCCAGGTGTGGCCGCGGGAGATCGAGGAGGTCATTTCCACACACCCCGCGGTGGCCGAGGTGGGGGTTGTCGGCTTGCCGGACAACATGCGCGGTGAAGTCGTGAAGGCGTGGATCGTCCTTCGAGCGGATTACGCGCTGACTTCCTCCGACCTGAAGTTGTACTGCCGCGATCGGCTCGCGCCCTACAAGATTCCGGCGAAGTACGAGTTCGTGGCCGACCTGCCGAAGACGCAGATCGGAAAGGTCCTACGCCGGGTGCTTCGACAGACGAAGGACAAGAGCGAGGAAGTGGAAGTAGTCTAACGGGGCTCCGCGCCCGGTCCTTTGTAAACCACTCCGCCCTTCATCACGAAGTTGACGCGCTCCGTAACGTGAATGTCCGCGAGCGGATTGCCGGGAACCGCAACGATGTCGGCGAATTTCCCCGGCGCCAGTGAGCCGACCCTCGCGTCCCAGCCGAGCAGCTTCGCACCGTTCATCGTGCCGGCCATGAGCGCGGCCATTGGCGTCAGTCCGCCCCACTCGACCATCAGTCCGAACTCGCGCGCGTTTGTGCCGTGCGGAATCACACCGGCATCGGTGCCGAGGGCGATCTGAACGTGGTTCGCCACAGCGATCTTCGTTGCGTTTCTCATTGCCGCTCCGGCGGCGAGAGCCTTCTCGGCGCGCAATCCCTTGAGCACGCCGTTCTTCGCAAAGAGCTCCACGGCCTCGCCGGCCATCATCGTCGGAACGAGAAAGGTGCCACGCTGCGCCATCATCCGCGCCCCTTCCTCGTCGAGAAAGGAACCGTGCTCGATCGACGACACTCCGGCGCGCACGGCGATCTTGATTCCCTCGGTGCCGTGCGCGTGCGCGGCCACCTTGCGCCCGAGCTTCGTCGCTTCGTCGACCAGCGCTTTCATCTCTTCGTAGGTGTACTGCGTCACGCCGACCGCGTCTCCCTCCGAGAGCACGCCACCAGTAGCGCACATCTTGATGACGTCAGCCCCGCTTTTGACCTGATAGCGAACCGCTGCCCTGATCTGCTCGGGCCCATCGGCAACTCCGTCGGCTGGACCCAGCTGGATCAACCCGGGTCTAAACCCGTTCTCGTCGCAATGTCCGCCCGTGATTCCGATCGCGTGCCCGGCGTTTTCCATTCGAGGGCCGGGCACTCGGCCGTCGGTGATGGCCTGGCGGAGCGCCATGTCATCGAAGTTGGGTGCACCCACGACGCGGATGGTAGTGAATCCCGCCATGAGCGTACTGCGGGCGTTGGCGACGCCGGCAATTGCGCCGTACGAAGCGTAGTCCTTTACGACCGCGAGATCGGCAAGCGGATCGCCGAGCGTCCTGCCGATGATGTGAGTGTGCGCGTCGATGAATCCCGGCAGGAGCGTGACGTCGCCAAGATCGATCACTCGCGCGCCCGCAGGCACGGCGACGCTCGCGGCGGAACCTACAGCGACAATACGGTCATCGGTCACGACCACCGCGGCGTTCGTGATCGGCGGCGATCCGGTACCATCGATCATCCGCGCAGCGCGCAGAACGGTAGTGTGCTGAGCGAATGCGGAAGGTGTTCCACCAAATGCGAGAGCTACGAAGGCAACGAGCGAGGAACGGCGCATAGTCGTTTTCATTGAAGTTCACGTCGGTGAGAGCTTGCCGTACTACCGCGACAAGTTACACGAGAAAAGGTGAATCCTCAGGGCTTGAGCGCCCTCGTCGCCAGCTCGTCCTCGAGGCGCGCGGCGAAATCCGCGACGGTAATGATCTCCTGCTTCTTCCCCGCCCCGCGCACTCTGAGCGCGATCGAGTCCGCCTCGGCTTCGCGCTTTCCGACGACGGCCATGTACGGGATTTTCAACATTTCGCCTTCACGGATCCTGTAGTTCAGCGTGTCCGAGCGATCGTCGAGATGGACGCGAACGCCGCGTGCCTTGAGACGCTCGACCACTGTCTGCGCGAATTCCTTCACGTCGTCGGCGATCGGAATCACGCGCACCTGCTCCGGCGCCAGCCACAGCGGAAACGCGCCCGCGAAATGCTCGATCAATCCCCCGACGAACCGCTCCATCGAGCCCACCAGAACGCGGTGCAGCATGATCGGGCGGTGCGGCGTGTTGTCGGCGCCCGTGTACTCGAGCCCGAATCTCTCGGGGAGATTGAAGTCGAGCTGCACCGTTGGCCCCTGCCACTTGCGGCCGATCGCGTCGATCAGCTTCAAGTCGAGCTTCGGCCCATAGAAGGCGCCGCCGCCTTCGTCGTAGGTGAAAGGCTGGCCGCGTTTGTTGAGAACGTCCGCGAGAGTCTTCTCCGCCTGCTTCCACAGCTCGGGACTTCCCAGCGCCTTATCGGGGCGCGTGGCGAGCTCGATCGTGTACGGATAGCCGAACGTCTTGAGCATCTCGTCGCACAGCTCGAGCAGCCGCTCGATCTCCGATGGCACCTGCTCCATCGTGCAAAAGATGTGTGCGTCGTCCTGAGTAAAGCCGCGGACCCGCATCATCCCGTGCAGCACACCGCTTCGCTCGTACCGGTACACCGCCCCAAACTCGGCGTAGCGGATCGGCAGATCGCGATACGATCTCGGGCGCGACTGGTAGATGCAGATGTGTCCCGGGCAGTTCATGGGCTTGGGACGATATCCGGCGCCCTCAACGTCCATCGAGCCGAACATGTTCTCCTTGAAGTTCTCGAGGTGCCCGGAGATCTGGAAAAGCTTCTCGCTCATTATGTGCGGTGTGAAAACCAGCTCGTACCCGTGGCGGAGAATGAGCGCCTTCTCGTAATCCTCGATCTCGTTGCGGATTATCGAGCCCCTGGGATGCCAGAGGATGAGGCCTGGGCCCACGCGGGGATCTGTCGAGTAGAGGTCGAGCTGCTGTGCCAGCACGCGATGATCTCGCCGCTTCGCCTCCTCGAGACGATGCAGGTGCTCCTCGAGATCTTCCTTCTTCCAGAATGCCGTGGCGTAGATGCGCTGGAGCATCTGCCGGTGCTCGTCGCCCCGCCAGTACGCGCCGGCGGTGTGCAGCAGCTTGAAGTTCTTGAGATACGACGTGTCGGGGAGGTGCGGCCCCCTGCACAGGTCTATGAACGGACCGTCGGTGTAGGTCGAGATGATCTCGTCGTCGGAGAATTCGCCGAGCCGCTCGAGCTTTAGCGGGTCATCGGAGAAGCGTTTCCGCGCCTCCGGCTGAGACACCTCCTCGCGGACGAACGGATACTTCTCCGCGATCACCTTCTTCATCTCGGACTCGAATTTCTCGAGGTCTTCCGGGGTGAACGGCTGCGCGACCTCAAAATCGTAGTAGAATCCGTCCTCGATGGCGGGGCCGAAGCCGATTTTGGCGTCCGGCCGGAGCCGGCGAACGGCTGTGGCCAGGATGTGAGCGCCCGAATGCCGGAGCACAGCGAGAGATTCGGGGTCCTTCTCGGTAAGAACCCGGAACTCGCCGCCCTTTCGGAGCGGGGTGTTGAGATCGAGGATTTCGCCGTCTACCTGTACCGCGACGGCGTCCCGGAGCAGCCGGGGCCCAATGGATGCGACGATGTCGCGCGCCAGGGCGCCTTCGGGAGCTTCACGGGTGGCGCCGTCGGGGAGCCTCAGCGTCAACATTTTTTGGTATGATTTCGAGTACTGCGGATGGCCTTTATTTTGCTCCCCGTTAAGCTATCGTTTGCAGATACCCTTCGCCACAGGCCATCACGCTATGTCGCCTTTCCACTTTCATAACGAGCCGCCGTACATCTACGAGGAAGAAGAGGAAGAGTCTTCTTCACGCACTGCGATCTTCATCGCTATCGGAGCCGCGGCCGGCTTTGCGGCGGGCGTACTCATGGCGGAGCGATTCGGAGGATTCAAGGGATTGACTGACAGAATCAAGGACACATTCGGAGGGGGCACCGAGGGAGCAGGAGAAGAGGAGTTGGACTACGAGGGACTCGACGAAGATGAGTTCGATCCCGACTTCGAGGACGACCTCGACACGCCCAAGGCATCGCTCAACGGAGCCGAAGCGCTGGAGGAGAGAGTGCTCGAGGCTTTCAAGAACGATCCGACGCTGAGCGAGCGCGCGATCGACATCGGCGCCGTCGAAGACGGCATCATCGAGCTCACCGGCTCGGTAAACTCGGAGGAGGAGGCGCACCAGGCGGTCGTTGTGGCCAGGGGAGTTCCCGGCGTCTCCACGGTCGTGAACCGGCTCACCATCCGCACCGACGAAGATCTCTTCGACGACGCGGCACATCACTATGAAGATGGCGATCCGCGGTTCACGGAACGCCACTGGGAAGGGCAGCAGGTCGGCACGGGCCGCCGCCGGCAGGGCAATTCCGAGGAGATCGACCGGCACGCCGATCCGCGCACCGAGCTCGAAGACCGGTCACTCCTGGAAGACAAAGCCTTCTTGGCCGCCGCTGACGAGATCCCCGAGGCAGCTGCGCGCCGGAAATCGACCAAGAAGGCGCGCGGCGGTCGCACCGACGGCTCCCCGGTGGCGCCGAGCGGAGTTCCAAAAGCCGATCACGTCGCTGACCCCGAGCACGCCCCCAGCAACAGCACGCGCCCCAGAACCGGCGCGTAGCGGCACCAGGCAAGCTTTTCGCGGGTAAGACGCGCGGTCTTACCCGCGAAAATGGCGCCCGTTAACTTGCGCCGGAGATGAGCACAACACAGGAGCTTCACGACCTGCCGGCGCAGTACGACCCCGGCCAGACCGAGCGCGCCATCTACGAGCGCTGGATCGAGGCCGGAATCTTTTCGGCCGAAGAGAAGCGCAGCCGCCGCAACGGTGGCGACCGCGACCCGTTCGTGATCGTGATGCCCCCACCCAATGTCACAGCCGTGCTGCACATGGGGCACGGACTCAACATCACCGTCCAGGATGTGCTCATCCGCTGGCGCCGCATGGTCGGGGACGAGGCGCTCTGGGTTCCGGGCACCGACCACGCCGGCATTGCCACCCAGAACATCATGGAGAAGCAGCTCGCCGCCGACGGCAAGACCAAGTTCGATCTCGGACGCGCGGCTTTCGTTGAGCGCACGATCGCATTCGTCGAGGAGACCGGGGGCGAGATTCTGCGGCAGCTGCGCGCGATCGGCGCTTCGGCGGACTGGAACCGCACTGCGTACACGCTCTCGCCGGAGCTGTCGCGCGCGGTGCGGGAAGCGTTCGTCCAGCTCTACGAGCGGGGGCTCATCTACCGCGGCCACCGGGTCATCCACTGGTGCCCGCGCTGCCTTACGTCGTTGAGCGACGAAGAAGCTCAGCACGGCGAGGAGATGGGCACGCTGTACCACATCGCCTATCCCATCGTCGGCGCGAAGGACAACGCGCGTCTTGCCGTCGCGACCACTCGTCCCGAAACGATGCTCGGCGATGTCGCCGTCGCCGTTCACCCGGATGACGAGCGCTACACCAAGCTGATCGGCAAGTCCGTCCTGCTGCCCATCGCCAACGTCGAGATTCCGATCATCGCCGACGAATACGTCGATCCCGCATTTGGAACGGGCGTCGTCAAGATCACGCCGGCGCACGATCCCAACGATTTCGAGGTCGGCGTGAGGCACAAGCTGCCGATGCCCGTGATCATGGCGCCCGATGGCACGATGGCGAATGGCACCGACGCCGATTCGCGCGTGCCGCCGGAGCTCCTTGGCGTCGACAGGTTCGAGGCGCGCGAGCGGATCGTCAAGTCACTCCAGAAATCTCGCCAGCTCATCGAGGTCGAGCCGCATCAACACGCCGTTCGCCACTGCTACCGCTGCGACACGGTTGTCGAGCCGCGTCTGTCCGACCAGTGGTTCGTGAAGATGCAACCGCTCGCGAAGCCGGCACTCGAAGCGGTGCGCGACGGGACGATCCGCATTCTGCCGGAGAGGTGGGAAGCCGTTTACATCAACTGGCTCGAGAACATTCGCGACTGGAACATCTCGCGCCAGCTCTGGTGGGGACACCGCATTCCCGTATGGTACTGCGAGCGGTGCGACAAGCAGCTCGTTAGCCGCACCGATGTCAGTGCGTGCGACAAGTGCGGTGGTGCGGTCCGGCAGGATGAGGATGTGCTCGACACCTGGTTCTCGTCCTGGCTCTTCCCCATCTCGACGCTTGGCTGGCCCGACAAGAGCTCGGCCGCGCTGGCGGCGTTCTACCCAACCGACGATCTCATCACCGCCCCGGAGATCCTCTTCTTCTGGGTATCGCGAATGATCATGGCGGGCTACGCGTTCATGGACGCCGCGCCCTTTCACACCGTCTATCTGCACGGGACGGTGCGCGACACCAACCACGTGAAGATGTCGAAGTCGTTCGGCAATGGCATCGACCCGCTCGATGTCGTCGCCAAATACGGTGCCGATGCACTTCGCTACACCGTGATCGCGGGCATGGGCATGGGCGCGGATCTGATGCTCGACCATAAGGACCTCGAGCGCTCGTTCGCGCCCGGCCGCAATTTCGCGACGAAGCTGTGGAACATCGGAAGATTCCTGCTCGTCAATGTCGGCACTTCCCCGGTGAGAAGCGTGGACGAGCTCCCCGACAACGAGCTCACGCTTGCCGACAGGTGGATACTCGGACGGCTCAACGCCACGATTCTCGAGTGCGATGCGGCGCTCGGCCAAGCGCGGCCAGAGAAAGGAAAGTGGCGGCCGAACGAGCGTTATTCGGGGCTTCGCCTCAGCGAATTCGCTGAAGCCGCGCGCGGTTTCGTCTGGAACGACGTCGCGGACTGGTACCTCGAGACCACCAAGGGCCGCATCGGTCCGTCGGGCAGCGACAGCGAGGTCGCGCGCGCGGTACTCACGCACGTGTTCGACTACGCATTGAGACTGCTGCATCCAATCATGCCGTTCATTACGGAGACTCTCTGGCAAAGGCTTCCCTTCCCGGTGGCCGCTGACCGCTCCGAATTCCTGGCGATTGCGCCGTGGCCGCTCCCCCATCCGGCATCAAAGGCGGAGACCGATGAGATGTCGCGCTTCGACCTCGTTCGCGAAGCGGCGAAGGCTATCCGCCAGATCCGCTCCGATTATGCGATCCCTCCTGGGAAATCGATGGACGTGATCGTCCAGTCGCGTGCCAGTGGCCCTCTGTTCGCGGAACACGCGTCGCTCATCGGGCGGCTCACGCGCTCCACGGTAGATGTTGGTGGTCAGTCGTCGAGCGCCGGTGCGGCGCATTCCGTTCTCGCCGATGGCAGCGAGGTCATCGTTCCCCTCGGCGGACTCGTCGATCTCACGAAGGAATGCGACAAGCTGCGCGCGGAGCTCTCACAGCTCGAGGCTCAGCTCGAAGCCCTCTCGAAGCGTCTTCGCAACCCAGGATTCAAGAGCAGAGCACCCGCCCCGGTCGTCGAAGCCGAGCGAAAGAAGGAAGGGGAATGGATCAAGCGGCGCGAGCAGCTCGCGGAAAAAGTGAAAGCGCTTTGCGGCGCCTGATACCCGTCGCGCTGCTCGCGTCGGCGTGCGCTTCTCCCGGCATGCCTCCCGGTGGACCAGTCGATGTTGCCGCACCCCAGATCGTCGCGATCATTCCGGACTCCGGCAGCGTCGGCGTCAAGCCGAAGGAAATCTTGTTCCGTTTCGACGAGGTGGTGTCCGAGCGGCCTCCTTCCGCCACGACCCTGGGCGATCTCTTCCTGATCTCCCCTCGTGATGGGGTTCCGGATGCATCCTGGCATCGCGATGCGATCGGGGTCAAACCTTCGCACGGCTGGCGCGCCAACACGCCGTATACCGTGATCATGATGAGGGGTCTGGCCGACCTTCGGGGAAATGTTCGCAACACCGGTGCCTCGACCTTCTTTTCGACGGGGACAACGATCCCGCGCACAAGGATCGCGGGCCACGTGTTCGATTGGGTGTCCGGCTCGCCGGCCAGTGGCGCGCTGATCGAATCCTTCGTGCCGCCTGACAGCATTCACCCTTACGTAGGCCTCGCCGATTCCAGCGGCGCTTTCGTCATCGAGCACGTACCGCCCGCACATTACACGATTCGCGCGTACCTCGATCGCAACAGGAATCTGGCAATCGATCCGAGCGAGCCGTGGGACAGCCTCTCCATCAATCTCGCGGACAGCGTCCGGACCGACCTCGTGATCTTCACGCACGACACTGTGCCTCCGAGGATTCGCGAGGTGAGGGCATTGGATTCCCTCACGCTGCAAGTGGGCTTCGACAAGCCCGTGGATCCCGCTCAGACGCTTACCGCGGCCAACTTCGCAGTGATCGCGCCCGACTCGTCGCCGGTTCCGATCGTACGGGCGGGTCCGCCCCCCAAGGATACCGCTGCCGGCGTAAATCCCGCCGGCGCGCCAAAGCCCGCGGTCGGCGTTCCGGTGCCTGTACGCGCTCCGCCACCGGGTCGTCGCGACACGTCGTTCGTGGCGAAACCCGTGATGCCGCGCCCTCTGCCGATCAACCAAGCGATAATCAAGCTGCAGCATCCGCTCACGCCAAAGGTAGCGTACCACGTGCGCGCGATAGGCATTCGCGGATTGCTCGGACGAACCGGCGACAGCGAGCACAATTACACTCCGCCTGTGCCCGCGCCACCCGTTGCGCCTGCCGCCAAGCCGGGGGCCGTTCCTCCCCCGTCACCACCTCCGGTCAGGAAATGAAGGACTCGAGGCGCGATCTGCCCAGCGTCAACGCGCTGCTCGAGACGTCGGGGGTGAAATGGCTTCTCGAGCAGCACCCGAGAAGAGTCGTCCTCGACGCCGTGAGAAGCGCCGTCGATGCGGCGCGCACCGCGGGCATAGCGCAGCCAACGGAGGAGCAATGGGTCGAGACGATCGCGTCGGCTGTGCGTGAAGCAAGCCGCCCATCGCTGAGACGCGTGATCAACGCGACGGGAGTGGTGCTCCACACGAATCTCGGACGCGCCCCGCTTGCTGACGTCGCGATCCGCGCGATCGGGCACGTCGCGGAAGGATACAGCAATCTCGAGTACGACATCGAGACGGGGCAACGCGGATCGCGCTATTCGCACTGTGTCGGTCTGCTGCAACAACTAACGGGCGCGGAGGACGCGCTCGTAGTCAACAACTGCGCGGCGGCGTTGGTGCTCACCCTCAACGCGCTCGCGCAGAAGAAGGAAGTTCTGGTCTCGAGGGGAGAGCTTGTCGAGATCGGCGGCAGCTTCCGGATTCCGGATATCATGGCGCGCAGCGGCGCCAAGCTCGTGGAGGTCGGAACCACCAATCGCACGCACGACGACGACTACCGGAGGGCCATCACCCCGAAGACGGCCGCGATTGTGAAAGTGCATCGCAGCAACTTCACGATCGAGGGCTTCACGGCGGAGGTGAGCGTCGAGCGCCTGGCCTTCATCGCCGCGGAGCACGGCCTGCCCGTGATTCATGATCTCGGCAGCGGGCTCCTCCTTCCGCTGGATGATTACGGACTTTCGGGCGAGCCCACGGCGTCCGTCGCGCTGGCGTCGGGCGCGACACTCGTCCTCATGAGCGGAGACAAGCTCCTTGGCGGCCCACAGGCCGGAATCATACTCGGCACTACCGCCGTCGTCGCCAAGCTGCGCAAGAATCCGTTCGCGCGAGCGATGAGAGTGGACAAGCTCACTCTCTCCGCGCTCGAAGCGACACTCAGGCTCTACCTCGAGCCCGAGCGCGCGCTCAAGGAAGTTCCCGTGCTGGCGATGCTGACCGAGCGTGTTGAGCAAATAGAGTCGCGCGCCCGCTCGATGGTCAGCTCCCTTCACTCCAGCAACATCGATGCGGAAGTGGCCCCGAGCATGGCGAGCGTCGGCGGAGGCGCGTTCCCCACCGCCGATATCGCGTCGAGAGCGGTCGTGCTGAGCAAGGACGCCGAGCGTACGGAGGAGAGGCTGCGGCATGGGGAGCCGGCGGTCATCGGGCGGATCGCGGGTGGAAAGCTGCTGCTCGACCTCCGTAGCGTGCTCCCGCGCGAAGACGGGGTACTCGTCCAAGCGATCGTCAGGGCGCGCTCGTGAGGAGCGTTCCGGATGCGGTCTTTCTCGACCGCGACGGCACGGTCATGGAAGACGCGCACTACATCAAGTCACCGAGCCAGGTGCGCCTCATTCCCGACGCGGCGGCCGCGGTCAAGAGAATCAACGACGCGAAGGTGCCGGCAATAGTCGTCACGAACCAGTCGGGGATCGCGCGCGGCATTTTCAAGGTGGAAGACTACGAGGCGGTCCGACGGCATTTCGAGTCGCTCCTCGAAGCGCAGGGCGCGCACATCGACGCGAGCTACTACTGCCCGCACCACCCCAGCGTCGCGGGGCCATGCGATTGCCGAAAGCCGGCGACGAAGATGTTCGAGGACGCAGTACGCGACTTCAAGCTCGACCCGACGAACGTGGCCTACGTGGGAGATCGGTGGCGCGATGTGATCGCGTCAAAAACGCTCGGCGGCCGCGGAATCATGATTTCCTCCCGCATGACCACGGAGGAAGATCGTCGCAAAGCGCAAGAGGACGGGATCGAGACCGCGGCATCTCTCAAAGACGCCGTCGAGATGCTTTTTCGGTCTTCCTGAGAGGCACGGCACGGCGTAAAATCGGGGATGCCGTCACGACTCGCGGTGCTCGCCTCCGGGCGCGGCTCAAATCTCCAGGCAATCGTCGACCATTTCGACAATCTCGCGCGTGAGCGGATCGCGAAGGTCGTGCTTGTCGCGTCGAATCGCGCGGATTCTCCGGCGCTCATTCGCGCCGCGACAGCGTCGATTGACATCGCGGATTTCGACGCGGCCGACGACGGGGCACAGCTGCTCGCGCTCCTTCGCCAATTCCGTGTCGACCTGGTCGTGCTCGCCGGATACCTGAAGCGGATCCCGAGCAAAGTGATCCGTGAATACGCCGGGCGGATCATCAACATTCATCCCGCCCTCCTTCCCGCTTTCGGAGGCGAAGGCATGTACGGTGCACGCGTTCACGAAGCCGTGATCGCTTCGGGCGCGAAGGAGACCGGGGTGACCGTCCATCTGGTCGACGACGACTACGACCGTGGACCTATCGTCGCGCAGTGGCGCGTTCCGGTCGAGAAATCGGACACGGCGGAATCGCTCGCCGCACGCGTGCTGAACGTGGAACATATCGTTTATCCGCGCACCATCGAGATGGTTGCGATGCTACAACAACTTGAATCAACAACTTCTGCCTGACATGCCCACCGCACTACTCTCCGTTTCCGACAAGACTGGTCTCGTCGACTTCGCCAAAGGTTTGATCACCCTCGGGTGGGACCTTGTCTCCACCGGGGGCACAGCCAAAGCGCTGCGCGCGGCAGGCGTTAGCGTGCGAGATGTCAGCGACATAACGCATTTTCCCGAAATGCTGGACGGCCGGGTCAAGACGCTGCACCCGGCGATTCACGGCGCGTTGCTGGCGCGGCGCGATTCCCCCGAGCACATCAACGCGCTGGCGGAGCATAACATCGCGCCGATAGACCTTGTGGCCGTGAATCTCTACCCGTTTGAGGAGACGGCGGCACGCCCCGGCGCCAAGCCGGAGGAGATTATCGAGCAGATCGACATCGGCGGACCATCAATGCTCCGGTCGGCGGCCAAGAACTTTGCGTCCGTTACAGTGGTGGTCGATCCCGCTGACTACGGGCGCGTGCTCGCCGCACTCGAAGCGAAGGACGACGACATGGACCTGCGACGTCTGCTCGCCGAAAAGGTCTTCGCGCGCGCGGCGGCATACGACGCCGCCATCGCGTATTGGTTCGGTTGCGTGCGCTCGGAGGTATTTCCCGATCGCATCGCCATTCCACTCGAGAAAGAGACCACGCTCCGGTACGGCGAGAACCCGGGCCAGCGAGCCGCCTTCTACGTCGAGCGCCGGAACGACGGGATCGCCGCGCTGGAGCAGAAAGGAGGAAAGGAGCTTTCCTTCAACAACCTCCTCGACCTCGAGGGAGCGCTCTTCGCCACTGATCCATTTGGGGACGAGATCGCCTGCGCCATCGTCAAGCACACCACGCCGTGCGGACTCGCGACCGGAATCAGCGCTCTCGACTCCTACAAGAAGGCTCTCGCCTGCGATCCGGTTTCGGCCTTCGGCTCCGTGATCTCATTCACCGTCCCCGTCGATGACGAGACCGCCGAGGCGGTATCGAGCCTCTTCGTCGAGTGCATAGTTGCGCCACAGTTCACCCCGGGCGCTCTCGAGATACTCGGCCGCAAGAAGAATCTTCGCGTGCTCGAAGGCCGGGCGCAGTGGCGCGAGCACGCGCTCGACTACAAGCGGGTACGCGGCGGATTTCTCGCACAGGAGCGCGCCGCGCGCGACGGCGGAGAACAGTGGCGCGTCGTGACTAAGCGTCAGCCGACGGAGGTGGAGCTCAAGAACCTTGAGTTCGCCTGGCGCGCGGTCGGGAGCGTCAAGTCGAACGCGATCGTCCTCGCACGCGACGGCGCCACGATCGGGGTCGGCGCCGGACAGATGTCTCGGGTCGACGCAGCGTTTCTCTCCGTCTACAAGGCGCGTCTGACGGGCCACGATACCAAAGGCTCGGTGATGGGCTCCGATGCGTTCTTCCCATTTCGCGACGGAGTCGAGCAGGCGGCTGAGGCGGGAGTGTCGGCGATCGTCCAGCCAGGGGGATCGGTGCGCGACGAGGAAGTGATTCAGGCCGCCGACGAGTACAACATCGCCATGGTATTCACGGGGAAGCGGCAGTTCCGTCACTAGCGATGACAGCGACTTCCCTCGCGCTCGAAGAGCTCGACTACAGGCCGTCGTATCGCGCCGCTGCTGTAGTATCGGCGCTGGTATTCGTTCTCTATGTCATCACGCTCGCGCCGTCGACAGCGATGTGGGACACGAGCGAGTACATCGCGGCCGCTTATACGCTGGGACTGCCGCACCCGCCGGGAAATCCGTTATTCGTTCTGCTCGGACGCTTCTTCGCGGTTCTCCCGATCGCGCCCAACGTCGCCATGCGGATCAACATTCTCGCCGCCCTGTGCAGTGCGGGCGCGGCGGGCATGTGGTTCCTCATCACCGAGCGGGTTCTCGTCGGGTGGCTGCCGGAGCGCTGGCAGCGCGTCGTCGGTGGATCTCTGGCCGCGCTGATCGGCGCGACTGCGTTCACCGTCTGGGCGCAATCGGTTGTCAACGAAAAGGTCTACACCGTTTCGCTCCTGGGACTCGCGATCGTCTCCTGGCTGATCGTGCGCTGGTGCGACGATCCCGATGGACCCAAGGCGGACCGGCTTCTCGTCTTGATCGCGTATCTGAGTGGACTCGGCTTCGCGAACCACATGGCTGGCTTTCTCGCTCTGCCGGCGGTCGGAGCCGCGGTTGCTATTCGCCGCCCGGCCATGCTTCTCCGGCCGAAGCTTCTGCTCGCAATTGCCGGCGCGCTTCTGCTCGGAATGACTCCGTTCCTCACGCAGCCGCTCCGCGCCGCGTACTTCCCCGCCATCAACGAAGGCGAGCCCACCGGCTGCGCCACTCAGATTGGCGTCGGCTGCACGCTCAGCAAGGCGACCTACGATCGGTTCATGTACAACTTCAACCGCGGCCAGTATGGGAAGCCTGGTTTGACCGAGAGGCAGGCGCCGTTCATCGCGCAAGTCGAGATGTGGTGGCTGTATTTCCGGTGGCAGTGGCTGAGAGATCCCTTTGGCAACTATCCCGGGGTTCAGAAGATGCTGGCGACGCTCTTCCTCCTGCTCGGCGGACTCGGCGGGTACGTGCATTGGAGGCGCGACCGGAGATCGTTCTGGTACTTCGGCCCGCTCATGTTCATGGTGACGCTCGCGCTCATCTACTACATGAACTTCAAGTACGGCTCGTCGCAGTCTCCGGAGCTGGGCGACGCTGTTGAGCGCGAGGTGCGCGACCGCGACTACTTCTATCTCTGGAGCTTCTCGGCGTTGAGTGTGTGGATCGCACTCGGGCTCGTCTTCGTCTGGGAGACGGTCGCCGCGCTGATTGCATCGGAGAAGGTCCGCGTGGGCGACGAAACGCTCGATCTGCCGCGGCGACGGAGCTGGCTGCTCGCGACCCCGGTGCTGGCGCTTGCAATCATTCCGCTTTTTGCAAACTGGAAGTCTGCTTCCCGCGCCGGACAGACCGACACCGCCGATTTTGCCGCCGATCTCCTCAACTCCGTCGAGCCGTACGGGATTCTCATCACTGCCGGCGACAACGACACCTTCCCTCTCTGGTACGCCCAGGAAGTCGAGGGAATGCGGCGCGATGTCATCGTCGCGTGTCTCTCGCTGCTCAGGACCGACTGGTACACACGCCAGCTGCTGCGCCGTCCCGTTTACGAGTACGATTCGCTGCGCGGTCCCGCGATCTATCGCGGCAAGATCTGGAAGAAGCCAAGTGGGCCGCCGCTCAAGCTGACGATGGAGCAGGCGGACGCGGTGCCGTCAGTGATCGAGCTGTCGTCGCCTCAGACCTTTCGCAAGGAGGAGACTGACATCGTCGTCAACATCCAGCCGCGGTCGTTCGGAGATTTCACCGGCTTCGGCCGCGAGGATCTGTTCGTGTTGTACATGATCCGCGATGGATATCCGGAGCGGCCATTCTACTTCAGCCGGACGACAGGCGGATACGCCGAGGAGATGGGATTCGGTCCGTACACCGTCACCGCCGGACTCGCGCGAAAGCTCGTGCCCCACATTCCAGTGGCCGGCAATGGAATCGTCGTGGTGCCGGGGGAGGGATGGTTCGATCTCGAGACGACTCGCGCGCTTTGGGAAACCGTGTTCAAGGCGCCGAAATCGATTGCGAATCGCGACCTGTGGGTTGATCGTCCATCGGCGGGCATTCCGTTCCTGTACGTGCGGACGGGGCTGGTCCTGACCACGGCGCTGGCGCAGATGGGGCGGACGGCCGAAGCGACCCGCATTCGCGCCCAGATCGAAAGGATCGCGCGCGCTACTCAGCTCGAGGATGTGCTGGCCAGAGTGTCGCAGTAGGCGCGGCGTCTGGCGAGGACGCGCGCAAAATCCCGCGTTGCCCGTGCGAATGGCCACTCTTATCTTGAAGCTGGAGGGTTGGCAGAATGGCTATTGCACCAGTCTTGAAAACTGGCGCCCGTAAGGGCTTGGGGGTTCGAGTCCCTCACCCTCCGTCAACCACTTATAGACACCATCCGTCCAACCACGAAAAAACGCCCCTCCGTGCCGCAGGCACAGAGGGGCGTTTCGCTTGCGAACGCGAATCTTCTACTCCCCAGGTGCTCTGGGCGCGGGCGCAAGCTGCGCGAGTCGCGCCTTCATCGAGCTGAACCCGCCATCGTTTGTCGCCAGGCCGTTCAGGGTCGACGCCGGCACCTGATTCAACATCCGCTGGATGTCAGCGATGCGGTCCGTCGTGCCAGGGTGATCCGAGAACCAAGCCGCTGTGTTGCCTCGGCCCCCCGACTGCTGCTCCTCCGCGAGCAGCTTCTGGAAGAAAGTGTACATCCCGCGCGGACTGATCCCGGCGCGAATCACATTGTTGAAGCCGCCCTCGTCGGCCTGTATCTCGTCGGTGCGGCCGAATTTCGCGAAGACCGCGGTGCCACCGACGTTGATCGCCGCCTGGGCGACCCCGCTCTGGCAGACCCCCGTCAGCGCGCAGAGAATCCCGACTCCGACGTTGGCGGTCTGCACCTGCTCCATCTGCTTGACGGAATGGCGCTTCACGACGTGCTCGATCTCGTGACCCAACACGCCGGCGACCTCCGACATGTTGCTGGCGCGCGCCAGCACGCCGCGATTGACGTAGACGAACCCGCCCGGCAGCGCGAAAGCGTTCACCACATCAGAGTTCACGACCTGGAATTGCCAGTTGAGATCGCTGCGCGATGTGGTCCTCGCGATCCGGTTGCCTAGAGCGTTCACATAGTTCTGAATCTGGGCATCCTGAACCATTGGAAGCTGCGCGTTGACCTGCCGCGCCTCATCCTGCCCCATTTGGACTTCCTGCTGGGTGGAGACCCCACACCCGGCAAGCAGCGCGATTGCGCCGATTGTGACTGTGATATTCCGCACTGAGTTAGCCCTCGCAAATTGTGTTCGTCGTCGCTCGTATCGGCGACGCGGACGCATTGAATGGCACGAAGCAGACCAGCTTGGGCGCGCGATCCCGAGTTAGCACGAGCCCAGGGGAGTGGCCGGCGCGATATTGTTTTTCGCGCCGGCCCGAACCATGTGACTATCTAGCAACTACGATGGTGCGCTTCGCGTCCGTGAAGACGGTAAACTGCGTCCCCGCCGGGATAACGGCGGAAAGTCCCTTCTTGGTTGCGCCGATTCCGAACGTGAGGACGCCCAGTGCCGCGGCCTGACCCTGGCGATTCTTACCAGTGACTTTCGTAGTGCCGCGAAGCGGAATTCTCGTCCCATCGACGGCACGCAAGGAGGTGACCGACAGGGTCACAGCCCCGGGATTTCCGCCCGCGCTACGGCGAGCAACGTGAGCCACCGTTCCCCGCACCGCCGTTCCCTGTGCGATCAGTACGTGGCCGAACTCCGAATAATCCGCGGGCAGGTGAAACGCCACCTGCTGGCCCTGGTTGACCGACGCGCTCGAAAGATCCTCATCGATTGCGACGGTAAGAGGGGTGCCGGCCGGTATGATCACCGGCATTTGCGTGCTCGAATTGGCGGCTGCTCTGGCCCGCTCACCTGATGGAGTGACTTGAGCGCTGAGTGGAACTGCCGCTAGCGTCGCCGCGAGTAGCACGATCGAGCGAAAAGCATACTTCATACATTACTCTCCTATAAAGTTGCTACCGCGAAGTCGCGGAATGCACGTATTGATAGTCAAGGAGAGTGCCATCATTCGCGGTAGAGGTAGAGGCACCTACGGCTAGTCAACTCAACTGAGCGGATGTGACCTGTTTACTACAACAGAACGCGATGCGAGTTCTCAGAAGCATAGTTGCCAGGCCTCGCCTCCCATTCAGTTTGCAGTTGACAGGCCGCGGCTTGTACGGGAGGCCGCCCAGCTAGCGCCCGCCCGTCCGCCCCATCACTTTGTAGTTCTCGCTACCGGAGCCCCGCCCATGGCCGACTTCAGCAAGGAATGGATCGAGCATCTCAAGACGCAGATCTCGGGACGCATGAGCATCGTCGCAGACAAGATGGATCCGCAGGCCTACGATGAGCTCGTGACCGACCTCGCGTGGTTTACTTTCCGCTTCGCGCGCGACCCCGATACCAAAATGAGGAAAGCCTTCCGCTGAAATCCCCATTCCAGCGGCATTAGATTCGCCGTAGAGTGCACGTCGGCAACCGGACCGGGGGTACCAATGGCGAAGTGTGAAGTCTGCGGCAACGATTACGACAAGTCGTTCACCGTCACGATGAAGGGGAAAGCCCACACCTTCGACTCGTTCGAGTGCGCCATCCATGCCCTGGCGCCGAAGTGCTCGCATTGCGGCTGCAAGATCATCGGCCACGGCGTCGAGTATAACGGAACTTTCTATTGTTGCGCGAGTTGCGCCGAGATGTCGGGAGTCAAGGGACTCGAAGACCGCATCTAGATGCAAAAGCGAGGGGAAACAGCGTGAAGTGGAAGAATAGAAGTGATCCGCACGGTAAGATTGGTGACGAGCGAGTGCGCACTAAATTCGCCTGGATGCCGGTTGAAGCGGATGATGGATTCACATATTGGCTCGCCCCCGTGGTGGTGCGCGAAAAACTCCTGCCCAAGCTCACGCGTGGCGGCTTCGAGGACGACGACGAGACGTGGCAAGTCGTCGAGGCCAAGCCGGTGAGCGGCGGGAAGAAAGTCCGCAAGAAATAGCGGCTGACCTGCTTGTCCCTCACGATAGATCTCAACGCCGACCTGGGAGAGGGCTTTGGCCGCTCCCGCGCCGCGCAGGACGAGGCGCTGCTCGACCTTGTATCCTCCGCCAACATCGCCTGTGGCTTCCATGCTGGCGACGCGACCACGATGCGAGACACGGTGCGGGCGGCAAAGCTGCGCGGTGTCACGATCGGTGCGCACCCTTCGTATCCGGACATTCTGGGCTTCGGCAGGCGCGAGCTCGGTCTTCCCGCGAAAGAAATCTCACGCCACGTTGCTTACCAGATCGGCGCCCTGCGCGAGGTGTGCGGAGCCGAGGGGGCAAAACTCTCCTATGTAAAGCCGCACGGCGCGCTGTACAACCGGGCCGCCCGTGATCGCGAAGCGGCGACCGCGGTCGTGACGGCGATTCGCGATGTCGAAGCATCGCTCACCTTGCTGGGACTTCCGCGCAGCGAGATGGCTCGCGCCGCGGAGCGCGCGGGCATCGCGTTCGCGAGCGAGGCGTTCGTCGACAGAGCTTACAAGCCTGATGGGACGCTGGTTCCGCGCGACGAGCCGGGCGCGGTAATCCACGATGTGAAGAGTGCGGTCCAGCGCGCGGTAATGCTCGTCAAAGGGCAAACGATCACGGCGGACGACGGTTCTGAGCTCCACATTGCAGCTCAATCGCTGTGTGTTCACGGTGACAATGCCGACGCATCTTCGATCTTGCGCGCGCTGAACGCCCGGCTCAGGGAATCAGGCGTGACGATCGCGCCGTTCGCCGCTTGACCCCCACACCGCTGCGCGCCCACGCGCTCGGTGATTCAGCCGTCACCATCGTGTTCGGTGATGAACGGAGCGCCCAGCTTCTCCGCCGGGTTCACTCTGCGGCGCGCTCGCTCGAAGCCGCGAAGATCCCGCACGTCGAGGACGTCGTTCCGGCGTATCTCGCACTCACGGTGTTTTACGATCCGCTTCACGCGTCGTACGAGGAGATTTCAGCGACGCTCATGGCTGCGTGCGATCGCGCGACGCACTCGAGCGCCAAGGCGGCTCAGTCGCGAGAGCACCGAATCCCAGTGCGGTACAATGGGATGGACCTGGAGGCCGTGGCCACTTCCACCGGGCTTTCAGTGGAAGACGTCATCGCGCGCCATTCGGGCAGGACTTACACGGTCGACCTGCTCGGATTCGTCCCGGGTTTTGCCTATCTGAGCGAGCTCGACGCATCGTTGCAGCTGCCCCGCCGCGCGCAGCCCCGGCCCCGCATAGCGGCGGGCAGCGTCGCCATCGCCGCGGCTCAGACCGCGGTCTATCCGCTCGATACGCCGGGCGGCTGGCACATCATCGGCAGCACCCAGACGGTGATGTTCGACCCCACGCGCGACGCGCCGGCACTCCTCGCCCCGGGTGACACGGTGCGCTTCGAGCGCGTCGCATGATCACGATCACGCGCGCGCCACCATACCTCACGGTGCAGAACGGCGGGCGAAAGCATTCGCGCTCGTTCGGAGTCCCGCGGGGCGGTGCGATGGACCTGTTTGCGATCCGGGCCATCAACGCCATCGTTGGAAATTCTCTCGACGCGGCGGCGCTGGAATGGGCGCTCGGCGGCGGGGCCGTCCGCTTCGATCGCGATTGTCTTTTTGCGATCGGCGGCGCGACCGCCCGTGCGACGCTCTCGGGAAAGATCGTCGCCCCCTGCACGACCACCCACGCGCAGGCGGGTGAAGAGTTCACGGTCGAGCAAATCACGAGCGGCCGTTTTCTCTATCTCGCGTGCGACGGGGGAATCGACGTCCCTGTCCTCCTCGGCAGCCGATCCACCTATCTCCCTGGACGTTTCGGAGGATACGAAGGACGGATGCTCAGGAGCGGGGATTCGGTCGCGCTTGGTGCACCGCCGGCCACCCATCCGGCTGAAGGATTCCACTCCGCCGCCGATCTGATGCCGCGCTACGATAGCGAGATCGTTCACGTTACGGCGGGCACCCAGGAAGATCTATTCGACGAATCGGCCTGGCGCACTTTGACCGAAAGCGATTACAGAATCTCCACCGCGTCGGATCGCACCGGGTACAAGCTCGAAGGCCCCGCCCTGGGAAATTCCCTGGGCACGCTCCCCTCGGAGGCCGGCTGCCCGGGCGCAATCCAGATACCGGGCGACGGACTCCCAATCGCGCTGATGGCCGACGCGCCAACTGTTGGTGGTTACGCCAAGATCGCCGTCGTCAGCGAGGCCGATCTTCCGATCCTGGCCCAACGCCGCCCCGGCGAGAGCATCAGGTTCCAGCTCATCACGATCGAGCAGAGCCAGCGCGCTCTCAAGCGCCGCCAATCGGACATTCACACGATCAGCCAGCTCGCGAGCCGATCTTCTCCCGACTGGAGCGCCGAGCCGCGCACCTAGCTGGTGAGGGCGGATTTTGGCTGGGAAATGGCGATCGGCCCACAAAAGCGATTTAGCTTGCGCTAATCGCCAGAAACTCCTAAATCCGAGTGCTCGTGAACGGAGCGATCCCGCCTCACGATCAACCTGTGACCTTCTGGTACCCGAGTGGATACCGCAATCTTCGCTTTCAATGTCGGCCGTTAACATAGTAGTCTCGCTTCGAGATCGCAAAACCGCCCACCAACGGATTTCTCCGGTGGTGGGCGGTTTCACATCTGCGAGGTGCCCCGTGTTAGCGCGCCGGAGCGAGCGCCGGTGGATTACCGGTTTTCAGGTACCGCGCGAGATACGCGTCCGTCGCCTGCCTGATGAGTCTCGCGCTCATGGCATTGTACGCGGCTCCATGCCGGCCCGGCGGATAAATGCGCAGCTCGGCGTCACGACCAGCGTTGGTAAGCGCCGTCAGCAGCTGCATCGTGTTCTGTGGGTGCACGTTGTCGTCCATCATCGAGTGGATGAGGAGCAGATTTCCGCGCATCTTCGGCGCCTGCTCGATCGGCGCGCTCTCGACATATCCACTCAGGTTGTCTTTGAGAAGGCTCATGTAGCGCTCGGTGTAGATCGTGTCGTAGAGCCTCCAGTCACCGACCGCAGAGTTCGCCACTCCGACCGGGAACAGGTCGGGATACATCTCCATCGTGAACACGGTGCTGTAGCCGCCGTAGCTCGTGCCGACGATCGCTACGCGCTTGGGGTCGACGTACGTCTGCTTCGCCAGGTATCGTGCGGCTTCCGCGAAGTCGAGCGCCTCGTATTTGCCGAGGTGCTTGTATACGACCTTCATGAACGCGCTGCCGTAATTGTTGGTCCCGCGGTTGTTGACGCCGATGACGATGTAGCCTTCCTGCGCCAGCCACTGCGTCCAGCCGCTAGTTGCGAAGGCATCGTAGACCTGCTGCGAGCCCGGTCCACCGTAAATGTCGAAGATGACGGGGTAGCGCTTGCTGGGATCGAACGGAGTCGGCTTGACCATGCTGCCGTCAATGCGAGTGCCGTCGGACGTCGTGAACGAAAACATCTCGGCCGGCGAGTAGGCGTGGGTCTCGAGCCATTTCGTCACCGGCTCGTTGTTCTCGAGCGCGCGCAGCTTCTGGCCTGAAGCCGCCCAGAGCTCCACCTGAGTCGGCTGCTTGAGCGACGAATAACGGTCGAGGAAGAACGTCGCAGTCGGCGACATGTTGATCCGGTGATCTCCTTCCACCGTCGTGATCCGGCGCTGATCGGTGCCGTCGAACCGAATGGAGTACAGCTGGCGCTGGAGCGGCGACGCTTCGGTCGACGTGTAGTAGACCGTCTGCTTTTTCGCATCGCTCCCCTCCACGCGCGTCACGCTCCAGTTTCCATGAGTCACCTGGTTGACGAGCTTTCCGGAATAGTCGTAGCGGTAGAGATGCTGGAATCCGTCGCGATCGGAGAGCCAGAAGAACTCGTGCGCATCCGACGGGAACGTCATCATGTCATCGACGCCCGCGTAGAAGTCATAAACATCGAGCCAGGTCTTCGATGTCTCGGTCATCACCTGGCGGCGCCCGCCGGTTTTCACATCGAAGAAGAAGAGCTTCATCACGTTCTGCGGCCGGTTGAGCGTGATCACCGCGAGCGTGTCCGGTCTGCTCGTCCAGTAGATGCGCGGAACGTAGAATTCGCCCTTCTCGCCGGTATCGAGCCAGGTGTTCTGGCCGGTGGATACGTTCACGACGCCAATTCGCACCGTCGCGTTCGAGTCGCCGACCTGCGGAATGTGCAGCTTCTCCCACTCCTGATGCAGTCCTGAGTAGTCGGAGATCTGGATCTCAGGTTCCGCCGAATCGTTCAGCTGCCAGTAGGCGATGTAACGGCTCTCAGGCGACCACTTCCACGCCTGCGCGAGCCCGTACTCCTCCTCGTACACCCAATCGAAGTGGCCGTTGTAGATGTGCTCCGACGCATCGCGCGTCAGCCGCTTCTCCTGGTGCGTCGAGAGATCGGTGACGTACATGTCACCGTCACGCTCGAAGCCGAGCATGGCGCCATTCGGCGAGAGCTCACCGGTTCTCGCACTCTTGGTGGCGAGCTGCATGCTGCGGTCGGCGAGCGAGTAGATGTAGAAATCGGAGATTCCCGACCGGCGGTAGATCGGCCGGAAGTTCGACTGAAAGACGAGGTGCCTGGAGTCCTGCGCCCACTCGAACGCGTTGTAGCTGAACGGCTGATTCGTTCCCGGAAACGTGAGGCCTGTAGTGGCGAAGAGAACCGTGTCTTGGCCGCTAGCGGGATCGTAGGCGCGAATGACCGGCGTGCCGGTGCGGGCATCGCGATCCGTGTAGGAGAATCGCATTCCCCCTTCTATCCAGTTCACGTTCCGCGGGCCCTGACGGCCGTTCAGGATCGCGCCCGCCTGCATCGCCTCGTCCATGTTCGCGAACCGTTGCTTCTCCTGGCCGCTGGCGACCAGGGGTAGACAAATGACGAGCCCGACAAAGTAGAGCCTGGATAGTTTTTTCATTCTCGCGTCGGTTGAGGAGGGGAAGCGGTCAATCGAAAGCGGATGCTCAGGCGCTCCGCTTGTTGCGAGGGTCAGCCCGTTGCTCATCGCATTTTCGGCAGGTGACGACGCCCCGGAACGTACAGATGATGCAGATGAACGTCCCGCAGTTCTCGCAGGGATAACCTTCGGAGGCCCGCTCCTCGTTGCTGCAGGACCGACAAATCATCGCGTCACGTTCGCGGAGAATCTGGCGCATTTGGGCCATTTTTACTCGCGGGCCGGGTTGAGGGAGATCGGAGAACGCTCCGAATCGCTGAATCTATATCGCGGCGCACATTTGACAACGCGCTTCGCGGCCTGGACCCAAGTGGCAAGCCTATCGGGCCCCGCTTCATTGGCGCGACAGTCACCGTTGATCGAGCTTTCTCCCGGTGTCCAGCCGATCGAAGTTGAGAAGCGCGTTGAACACCAGGAAGTAGCTTCCGATCGTCATTCCGCGGTATATGGGATTGTTGGCGAAGAGAATGACGTGTCCCTTGGCCAGTGGAACGTCTACGACCACCGGCCGCTGCGCGACATCGCTGCCGTCGAGAAGGCCCGACGCCAACAGCTCGCGCTGGTCCGAGAACCGCAGAACCACGCGCGGCCTGAGTGCCGGCGGAATGACCGCGAGCGGATTGCGCAGCTGCTCGTCGGTCACGGGTGCTGCCTGCCATGGCTCCACTGGTTTTCGCCGCGCGACGTCATTCCGTGGATCGAGCGGTAACCGCCCCTGCGGCGCGTCCACATCGTCCGCCGTCCCTCGGCCCGTCGCTCGCGCCGTCGCCGAGTCGGCGAACCTTCCGCCGCGAGCGCCCAGCACATTCGTGACGCTGAAGCTCGAGCCGTCATCGCTGTAAAGGGCAAGGCTATCGCGGATGCCATACGCGAGCGGGCTCGCATCGTCCACGACCTTGCTGCGGAGCAGGCTTCCGACAACGTGTAGGCGCCCAGCCGTGTTGAGCGACACCCCGCTGGCGAGTCCAAACGTGACCGCCATCTCGGCCGTGTTCTCGACCGTCACCAGCACGCCACCGTTTTTCACGAATGTGCTGAGATTGTCGACTCCCTTGAGCCCGAGTCCCGGACGAATGTCGTCGGTCTCGTCGATCCCCATGTTCGGTGTGAGCGCCGTCTTCTTCCACGGCATCGGATTTCGCCACATCGGCAGTCCCGCCACGATCGACTGCGGGCTCCCTCCGCCCGGGGGAAAGATGATCACATCGTATTTCGCGTTGAGATTCGGATCCGCGGCCGCATTCTGAACGCTGATGTACGAGTAGGGAATGTGGAGAAAGTCGAACGCCTGCCTCCACCATCCCTCGGTCTGGGTGCTGATCCAGGTGTGCATGATGGCGACGCGCGGCGCCCTTGCTGGGTGCACGGGAACCGACGGCGCAGCGTCGAGAGCATAGACCTTGAGCCCCAGCTCGCGCGCGACCTTGTCCAGATCGCCCGATGAAATGCGTCGCACGATGAACGATCCGCGCCCAAACTTCTGCCCCGCGGCTTCGAACGGTTGCTCGGCTATCTGAAAATCGGCGTCCCTGAGCCTGTAGCGAAGGGTCGCCAATGCGTTGTCCGCATTGTGATTGATGGCGAAAACGGTCCCGCTCCCAACGACGCCGCCCGGTGCCTTGATCTCGCCGGTCACAGACTCCATCGGCACCGCCAGAACTTTCGGATCCGTCACACGGACGGAGCGCACGGCAAAATTCTCCGGAAAGGTCCACCCGGTGTCGTCGTAGGGAGTGCGCTGCGGATCGCTCGGGCTCCAGTACTGATAATCCAGCAGCGCGTCCGCGATTCGCGAATACGGCTGGTCCATGCGAATGATGTAGCTGCCCGAGGGAAACTGACGCAGCTCCGTGCGCTGTACCGAGAGCGGCAGAGTATCGAACGGAGTGATCGGCGGCTTGATGGTGTCCGCTCGCGCGCTGTCGCCAACGCGAGGACGATCTGCAACCCGCGCGCTGTCCGCAACTCGCGGTCGGTCGGCAACCCGCAAGGTGTCTGCAACTCGCGGACGGTCGGCGACTCGCGTAGTGTCGGTGCGCTTGAGGCTGTCCGCCGGACGATCGCCCGACGGCGCGTTAGGACTCGGCGGCGTTCGTGGCCGCGGCACCGGAACCAGCACGCTGAACGGTGCCGTCGCGCGCGAGATCTCCACGTGCTGCTTCTGAAGAATCCGGAGCAGCTCCGCCTGCGCGCCCGGACGCCTGTCGTCGGCCGGCAATATGTAGGCGGCCGGACCTTCTACTCGCGCCTTGAGAATCGATCTCTTGCTCTTCTCGTAGAAGTTCTCGAGGAACTGCTGACGGTTGTTCGCGAAATAGCTGAGCGAGACGAGCAACCCGGTCTGCTCGTAGTTGTTGTTGTTGCGGAGCGACCATTTCACTTTGGGGAGCGGCGGACTCTGCCGGTACCAGGTCCGCGACGTCTCGGTGGGCGACAACGTACGCTCGACGGTTTCGGCGGTTCCTCCGTTTCCGAACGTCTCGTAAAGGCGGCTGATTCCGTTATGCGTGGCCGCCATGAACATGAGATAGCCGGGCGACCAGGTATCGAAGTTTCCGTGGGTGAAGACGCCGGGCATGCCGAGTCGCGTCATCTCCTGCACGTTGTTCCAGCCGATCATCTGCCACTCGTTCGTGAGAATCGGATCGAGCCAGGCGTTGTATGGCCCATCGCCGACGGTATTGTCGTACAGATACGGAACTGACTCGTGCAGATCGTGCAGCACCTGCGCCTTCCAGTCGAGATACACGTCGAGAACGTTCTGGGATAGCTTGAGCGTGAGTGCCATCGCGTCGCGGTTGTTGTCGTGCCCGACGTAGTGTCCCCAGTAAAGGAGTGGCGGAGCGGTCTCACCCGGGTGCGCCATTCGCCAGCGGAAGAGATCGACCTGTCGATCGCGCCCATCCACCTCGACGATAGGGGTGATGAGCGTGATGAGATGGTCCCTGATGTTCCTGATATACGGGCTTTCATCCACAGCGAGGCGGTACGCGAGCTCCATTAGTGCCGTCGGGGCTCCCGACTCCGGTGAGTGAATCGTGCCCGTGATGTAGTAGACGGGCGTCGTCTGAGTGACGAGCCGCGCTGCTTCCGCATCGTCCATGTTAATCGTGCGCGGATCAGAGAGCTTCGCAAGATTCGCTTTGTTGCGGTCGAGGTTGGCGAACAGCGACTCCGATGCGACGGCGACGGCGATCATCTCGCGTCCCTCTTCGGTCGTCCCGATCGAATACACTCTCACGCGCGGACTCGCCTTGGCGAGCATGCGCATGTAGGTGTAGACCTCTTTCGAGTAGGGCAGGTTATTGCGCGCACCGGCGATGTCGCCGAGCACCGCTTTCGGAGTCGGCACCGTGGCCGACGCGGGCAGATAGTCGACGAGTGTCGAAAGGAAGAATGGCTCCGTCGTGTACTCGCGGATTTTCCGCGTGTACTCTTCGTCGATCGGTTGATTCGGATCGCGCCCCGGGCGCGTGGCGGAGGGCGGGAGACCCAGCGAGCTGCTCGGCGCGGGGTCAGCAGCCTGCGAGTGCAGCTGCGCGGCGCCGGCCGCAATGAAAAACGAGCAGAAGAATGCGAGACGTGCTGACGGTTTCATTTCGGTGCCTCGGTGGTCACTTGAGATCGATCTTGCCGATGCGGCTGGTACCGCTCAACGCGAGCCAGATGCGGCTACGCGTGCTGTCGACGGAAATGTTCCGAACGATCGACCCCGGCGTCGGAATCTTGATCGTCTCCGTTTTCCCCGTCCTTCGATCGAACGCGACGATCGTTCCGGATCGCGCTTCGTCGTAGAAGATCCGACCGTCGGGCGCGATCGCGATTCCATAGGGCGCGGCGCTGGCTCCGCCAGGCGAGAGCCATTCCTTGAACGCGCCACTTTTCGGGTTGTACGAGCCGAGATAGCCGCGGGCGAAATCGCTGTACCAGACCATGCCGGATTCGTCGACGACCAGGCGCCGCGGACGCGCTCCGGTCGCGGGTAGCGCAATCTCGCGCAGCTCACCACTCTCGCCGTCGATCCGCCCCAGTTTGTTCGTTCCGAACAGAGCAACCCAGATCGAGCCGTCGGGTGCATTGACCATCCCATATGGAAGTGCATTGCTCGTCGGCACCGTCCATACCTTCGCCTCGCGAGTACGGGGGTCGAACCGGCCGTACACGTTGCTCTGTTGGACCGTGAACCACACGGCGCCTTTGCGAATGAGCGGCGTATGCGGATCGCGCGCGGCGGCCGGGAGCGAATATTCGTCGATGTGTCCGGTCTTTGGATCGAGACGCCCGAGCTTGGCGATCCGCTGCGCGGTGTACCACACGCCTCCGTCCGGAGCAACGACGATTCCATGTGGTCCCGACCCGGCTGTCGGCGTCGGGTAGTCGGTGATCTTTCCGGTAGCCGGATCGAGCCGCCCGATGAAGCTGTTCTGCTGGTCCGTGTACCAGACGATTCCGTCAGCACCCACGGCGGGATCGTGCGGGAACGCGCGCTCGCGCGGAATCTTGTACTCCACGACAGCAAGCGGCGAAGCGGCCGCGGCAATCAACCCGATCGCAGGAATCAGCTTGGCGAGGCTGCGAATGTTCCGGGAAATCATTTTCACCCTCCAGCGATGCGTTCTCCAAATTGATGCACGCGCGCAAAGAATTTCGCCAGCATGGTGAGAAGATCGGTCTCCAGGTAGTGACGCTTGACTGGCATCTCTGCCTCTGAGATCTCGGATCCCGTTCAGTTCGGGTTGAAAGAATGATCTCGAGCCAATATTGCCATGGTGTCTCGCGAAGGGTTGTCCAACTCTCTCTGCGTCCATAACTTCCGAAACTCTCCCGGAGAGATGGCCGAGAGGCTGAAGGCACCGGTTTGCTAAACCGGCATACGTGGAAACGCGTATCGAGGGTTCGAATCCCTCTCTCTCCGCTCGGCGGGTCCGCGCATCCAGTGTGGACCCGCTTTTCATTCTCGAATCGCTGATGACAACAGGCACCAGACCCAGGCTCCGCTTTGCTCCTTCGCCGACCGGATACCTCCACGTCGGAGGAGCGCGCACGGCGCTCTTCAATTGGCTCTACGCGCGCAAGTTCGGCGGAGAGTTCCTCCTCCGCATCGAAGACACCGACAAGGCGCGGAGCACCGACGAGAGTACGCGCGCAATCTTCGAGGGGATGGAGTGGCTGGGGCTCCTCTGGGACGATGGTGTCGTCTATCAGGGTGCGAATCTCGCGCGCCATCAGGCCGATGCCAAAAAACTCCTCGACAGCGGAGCTGCCTATCGTTGCTTCTGCACGCCGGCGGAGCTCGACACGCGCCGTCGCGAAGCGGAATCGCGCAAGGAAGCGTTCAAGTACGACCGACGCTGCGAGCGTCTGCCCCGCGAGGAGGTGGAACGCAGAGTCGCGGCGGGAGAGCCGTACGTTGTTCGCTTCCGAGTTCCCGAGGGTACGACCGAGTGGGACGACATGGTCCACGAGCGCATCGCGTTCCCGAACAAGGACATCGAGGACTTCGTCATTCTCCGCTCGGACGGGACACCGATCTACAACCTCGCCGTCGTGTCCGACGACATCGCGATGCGGATCACCATCGTGATGCGCGGCGACGACCACATCTCCAACACCCCAAAGCAGATTCTGCTCTACCGCGCGCTCGGCGCGTCGCTGCCGACATTCGCGCACCTGCCGATGATTCACGGGCTCGACGGAAAGAAGCTGAGCAAGCGGCACGGCGCGACGGCGGTCGGAGATTACCAGCACTACGGGCTTCTCCCCGGGGCGCTGCTGAACTTTCTTGCGCTCCTCGGCTGGTCGCCGGGCGGCGACCGCGAGATCATGACCATTCCCGAGATGGTCGAGCTCTTTAGCGTCGACGGCCTCCAGAAAAAGGCGGCGATCTTCGACCCGCAGAAGCTCGAATGGATGAATGGACAGCATCTCTCCATGATTCCGCTCGAGGAGCTGGAGCCGCGCGTCACGCCCGCAATCGTGACGGCGCGTCTTGCCACCGAGGAAGAGCTGGTCGAAAGGCGTGACTGGTATTTGCGGCTGCTCGATCTGCTGCGCGTCCGTTCGCGCACGATCGATGACATCGTGCGCCAGGCCGGCCCCTATTTCCTCGAAGACATCGAGTACGATCCAGTGGCCGTCGCCAAGAGCTGGAAGGATCCGGCCGAGGCATCAGCCCTCCTGCGCGCCACGCGGGAAGCTCTCGCCAAGGTGCCGGACTGGCAGACCGAGCCACTCGAGACCTCTCTCCGAACTCTGGCGGAGTCGCGGGGGATCACCGCCGGCAAGGTCTTTCAGCCCCTCAGGGTGGCGTTGACTGGCCTCATGGTCAGTCCCGGCATCTTCGAGATGCTGATTCAGATGGGCCGCGACCTCTCCCTAAAACGCATCGACAAAGCCCTGACGGCCCTAGACGGGTAAGAACCTTGGACCACCCAACAAACTGTTGACCAGGTACGGTTTCGTACACAAATTGTCATTTGACCGAGCCCCCGGATCCACGGTTCGGCCTGCCCTTTCAAGGACCCTCAGATGGCCGAGCAGTTAACAAAGATTGAGAGCTCGGTATATCACTACCTTCTCGACTTCACGGCCGAGAACACGTACCAGCCCAGCATTCGGGACATCGGCAAGCAGTTCAAGATCAAGTCGACCAAGACCGTCTCCGACCTGCTCCAGTCACTCGCGAAAAAGGGATACATCGAGAGAGACCCCGCCAGATCGCGTGGCGTCAATCTCCTCGGCTTTGGCGCCGCGCTTCGCACGCAGCCCATACCGTTCTACGGAAGAATCCACGCCGGTGAGCCGGCGCTCCTCCCCGAGCACAGACAGGGGTTCATCACCATCGATCGCCGGTTCGTCCCTTCCGACGAGGTGTTCTTTCTCAAGGTCAAGGGTGACAGCATGGTCGGCCGGTGCATCAACGACGGCGACTACGTGATGGTCAACCCGAAGCAGGATCCCCGCGACCAAGACATCGTTGCGGCCCGTCTCGGAGAGGACGCGACCGTGAAGACATACACTCGACGCGGCGGCTCGGTGGTGCTCGAGGCAGCCAATCTCGCGGAGCGGGATATCGCGGTACAGCCTGGCATGGACTTCGGAATCCTCGGCGTTATCTGCGGAGTCTTCCGTCCCGGCTTCGACGCTAACCAGAGCGCCAGCTCCATACAGTCGTAGCAGGACCGAGCTCAACGATTTGAGCGGTCGGCCTCGCAGGCCGACCGCTTTTTCGCTAAGGTGGGGTACCAATCTGAGGTGCAACGATGGCTGAAGGGAAAACCGACTCCTCGGGCATGCCCACTGCCGCGCTCAAGCAGCTGACCCCTGTACTGATCGTGGAGGCAGTTGAGCCCTGCATCAAGTTCTGGACTGATCGCCTCGGGTTCGAGGTCACGAATCAGGTTCCCAGCCCCGACGGAAAGCTCATATTCGCCAGCGTCCAGAAGGCGGGCATCGAGATCATGTACCAGACGCGCGCGAGCGTAATCAGCGAGCAGCCCGGATCAGCGGGTGAGTTGATGGGACACTCTGTCGCTCTGTTCATCACGGTCGCGGATCTCGACACCGTGGCAAAGGCTCTCGAGGGCGTGCCCGTGGTCAAGCCGAGGCACGACACTTTTTACGGCAGCACCGAGATATACGTGCGCGAGCCGGGCGGGAATACCGTTGGGTTCGCGCAGTTCTCGTAGGGTAGGAGTTGGGGCGCCTATTGGCGCTGGTCCCCGGAGCCGTCCTTCGAGGAGGAACCGGCGAGCGCGGCTGCCCGTTCGCGCTCCTTTCGCTCCCGAATGCTGCGAACGGCTTTCATGAAATCCGCGTCGTTGATTGCCTGCTGCGCGTGCCAGGTGATGTCCCGATTCATGGCGGCGTAGGTGCGATCGCGCTCCATCGTTGTCGGATTCCCCTGGATGTTGAGCGGCAGCATCGCGAGCAGCGCTGTGGGAATCGAAACGGGACCAAGTCGGATCGCCCGCCTGTCGATTCCCCATTTGTAGCCGCCCTTCTCGATCGTCCAATCGGTCGGATCGCGTCGCTGCGCCGCCGCCGCGACGGAATCGTTGTAGGGCGCAATCGCATCGGCTATGAGACTGTCGATCGTCTGCGCGACGGTCTTCGGAGGCGCGATGATCGGCGATGGCGGACTCCAGAGCCGTCCGTCAGAATAAGACGGACGAACTCCGCGCACCGGACCTCCGCCACCAACGAGAGGACCGGTTCCGCCCTCCTCCGTCGGCTTGGTCACCGCGGTTGATGGAGCCGGAATAGTTGTAGGAACCGACGTGGGCGGCGTCACGTGAATTTCACGCGATTTCTCGGGACGCCCATCGCCTCCGTTCTTGCCAGGCGTTGGCCTCTCACCGGGCTGCGCCAACCTCACGAATCCGACACGCTGCTCTGAGACCGCCTGGCGCTTCGGGTTCTGCGAGAAATCGGCGTTCAGAATCAGCATCTGCATGAACGCGATCACGACGACGAAATGCACCCCGAGGGACACGAGGAAGGAAGTCGATACCCTCCTTCCCTGTGGCTCGGGCTCGGTCGCAACGCGGCGGAAAATCATCAGGCTCGCGCCATCCCCTGTGGCTCTTCATGACGGTGGCCCGAACGAGCGTCGTCTCCAGCTTGCGCTTGCAGACGCTTGAGAACGCGCCCCGCGCGGGTTGCTGCTTCACGCAGGCGGTCAGGAGATGTGACGAACGACACCCGGAAAAATCCTTCGCCACCCGGACCGAAGAGCGAGCCGGGAAGTACAATCACGCCTTCGTCCTGTAGCAGGCGCTCGCCGAACACGGCGCTAGGGATGTTCTTGGGGAGCGGGCACCAGATGTACATCGTGGCCTTGGGCCTCGCGACCGGAAAACCGGCCGCCGAGAACGCCTCGACCGCCGCGTCACGCCGCTCCTTGAAGGCGGCGACGTTCGTCGGAATCCAATCAGCGCACTTGTCCAGCGCCGTGGCCGCGGCTGCCTGAATTGCCATAAAAGTCCCGGTATCGATGAACGACTTCACCTTCGCCAACGCGCCAACGAACTCCTGCTTACCGCACGCCCACCCGCAACGCCAACCGGTCATGTTGTACGTCTTGGACATCGAGTGGAACTCGATCGCGACATCGCGCGCACCCTTGATCTCGAAGATGCTCGGAGGCACGTACCCGTCGTAGGCGAGCTCGGAGTAGGCATTGTCATACACCAGCAGGATATCCAGTTCCTTGCAGCGCCTAACGATGTCCTCGAGGTACTCCGTGGGAGCGGTCGCCGAGGTCGGGTTATTCGGATAGTTGAGGTACAGGATCTTCGTCTTCTTGAGAACCTCAGCCGGAATTTTGTCGAGGTCGACCAGGAATCCATTTTCAGGCCGGAGCGGGTACTTGTAAGGCGTCGCCTCGGCCAAAAGGGTACCGCCCACGTACGAGTTGTAGCCGGGCTCGGGCACGATGGCGTAGTCACCCTTCGTGAGATATGCGAAGGCGAGGTGCGAGATCCCTTCCTTCGACCCAATGAGAGGGATGATTTCCTTGAGCGGATTGAAATCCTGGCCGAACCTCCGCTTCATGAAGCGCGCGACAGCTTCGCGGTACTCGACCAGGCCAAGCGCGAACCCGTAACGGCTCATAGTTGGTATACGCGCGGCTTCGGCGATTCGCTCGATCACGGCAGGGGGCGGCGCAAGATCGGCGTCGCCGGCTCCGAGATCGATGACATCCATTCCGCGGGCGATGAGCTCGCGCTTCTGTTCCGGGATCTTGGCGAGAGGATATTCGGGAAGGCTAAGCAGTCGATCTGTGTAGGCGGGCACTATCGGCTCTCCTGAACGGGGTTGCTCACGCGACTGACACCGGGAATCTCGACCTCAACGACGTCACCAGGGGCGAGCGGTCCCACACCCGATGGCGTTCCAGTTGCGACGAGATCCCCTGGCTCCAATGTCATGATGCGCGAGATGTATGCGAGGAGGGATGGGATCGAGAAGACCATCTCGCTGCTTTTTCCCCGCTGTCGCTCGACGCCGTTCACTCGCGTGACGACGGTGAGACTGTCGAGGTCCGGAAGCTTTGACGACTCCTCTCCCAGAGGACAAAAGGTATCAAAACCCTTGGCTCTAGTCCATTGTCCGTCGGTTTTCTGTAGGTCGCGAGCCGTCACGTCGTTGACCGCGATGATCGCTCTGATTCCACGAGCCGCATCACCTTCAGACACCCGCTTCAACGTCTTCCCTACGACGACGCCGATCTCGCCTTCGTGCTCGACCCTGGACGAAGCCGCGGGCAGGATGATTGCTTCGCCTTCCCAGACCACGCTCGAGGGCGGCTTCAGGAAGATGAGCGGCTCCTTTGGAACTTCATTTCCGAGCTCCTTTGCGTGCTCGCGGTAGTTGCGTCCGACGCAGACGATTTTTCCGGGGCGAAATTTTGTGGCGGGCATCTCAGTTGGTCTCCTGTAGAGGGCGTTTGGTTGCTCGAGACTCGTTTTCCAGCGGCGCGCTCACGCCTCACTCTCGTGCGCGATTCTGTACGCCAAGTTCCGTGATGCGCCGAGGGCCGAGACGAGGTAGTCCATCACATCGCGCGGAGACTTTCCCAACCCGCGTAGCTTCTTCGCCGCATCGTTCAGCTCGCTCTCACTGACCGTGCGCACTTCCGCTCCCGCGATCACCAGCACGACTTCGCCCTTTGGGTCCGCCTTACCGTATATGCCCGCCAGCTCCGCGACGCTGCCACGCTTGAACTCTTCGAAGCGCTTGGTGAGCTCCCGCGCGACGACCGCGTGTCGCTCGCCGGCTCCGGCCTCGACCAACGATTCGAGCGTGGCGGCGACCCGACTCGGCGCTTCGAACAGCACGACGGTCCCACGGGAATCAACGATCTCGGCTATGAGCTCCGCGCGCTCTCTTCCCTTGCGCGGCAGGAATCCAAAGAATGTGAATCGCTCGAGCGGCAGCCCTGACGCGACGAGGGCCGCCATGACCGACGACGCTCCCGGGATCGGGACCACCGGCACATCGGCCCCGAGCGCGGCCGCGACGAGGCGCGAGCCGGGGTCGGAGATGAGCGGCGTACCCGCATCGGATATCAGGGCGATGGAATCACCCGAGAGAAGTCGGGCGATGAGCCTGGGCGTCTCTTTCGCCTCGTTGTGCTCGTGATATGAGCTGACCGGCGTCGCGATGCTGTAGTGGTCGAGCAGGCGCCGCGAGTGGCGCGTGTCCTCCGCAATGACAAGCGCGGCCGAGGAAAGAACCTCGACCGCGCGATGTGACATGTCTCCCAGATTGCCGATGGGAGTGCTCACCAAATAGAGTGCCCCGGACTCGGCTCGCGCCGCGGCCTTTGCGGAGCTCATGAGTCGTCTGGCGGCGGACTCCGCTGACTACGCGGCGGCGTGCTGCCTGAACTTCTCCGCCAGCGCGGGCTTGCCCACGTATCCAATCACCTGATCGACGAGCTTCCCGTCCTTGAAGAATAGAATCGCGGGAATCGATCTCACGTTGAACTTGGTCATGGTCTTGATGTTCACGTCCACGTCGACCTTCGCGACCTTCGCCTTGCCTTTGTATTCAATCGCCAGCTGATCCAGCACGGGAGCGATCATGCGGCATGGCGCGCACCAGGTCGCCCAGAAATCGACCACGGCGAGGCCCTTGTGCTGCTCGATCTGCAGCTCGAAATCGGAGTCGTTCACTTCAACTGCATTCGACATTTTGTATTCTCCAACCGCGGGATGCCCCGCGGCGCTTCGTCAGTTAGTTTGCCGCGGGGACGTTGCCCCCCTCATCTTTAAACTTAATGACCCAATCAACCTCGCGTGGCACCCGCGTATCTCATATCGGAATTGCAGTCGAAGCGCTGCCGTTGAGCGTCGCCTTTTTCCGGGACGTGCTGGGATTGACCGAGGTCGCTCTCGATGACGCTGACGGGGCCACCATAGTTGGCTTCAGCGCCGGCGAGCCGCTGGTAGAGCTTCTCGAGGCGGGCGACCCGGCCTCGCCGATCGCGAGATTCGTGGCCAAGCGCGGACCGGGCATTCATCACATCTGCTTTTCAGTTGACGATCTCGACGCCACGCTGGAGCGCTGCCGCCGCGCCGGGGTTCAGCTCATAGACGAGAAGCCGCGCATTGGCGCTGAGGGAAAGCGCATTGCTTTCCTGCACCCCAGATCCACCGGCGGGGTGCTGGTCGAGCTGTCAGATCACTGACGTCGTGTCGAAGTCCCGGGATTGCCGCAGAAGTCGCGCACGGACGCAATGTCCATGTTGTCGACGTACCATCTGCCGCCCGGACCCCTGATCGCGTAAAAGGTCGTCTCTCGTGCCAGATTCCCCTTCCTCAACTCGATGCGAATCTCACGGTGTCCCCCCAACCCTTGCGCCTCGCCGAGAACGCGGGCGCTGTCGTGGTTGAAGTAGCAGGCGAGTATGACCTCGCGTTTTTCGAGCTCGGTGCGGTCCATCGTCTCGCGGGCCGGACCGTCCTTGGTGCCGAAGACGGTGGACATTGCCTGGAGGTCTTTCGCGTTCACAGCCTTCAGAAACTCGTCGACGGCGAGCTGCGCCGAAGGCGCGCCTGTGATCTGTCCGTTGCTGCCCATTTTCTGGGTAGCGCTCGAGCAGGCGGCAAGAAGGAATAAACCGGCGACTTTTCTAAATGACACGATAGAATTCTCCACTGGATAGAGCTGCGACCTAGGGACTCCGACAATGCGCGCAAAGCAACAACGGCTGTATATCAATATCGACCACGTCGCGACGTTGCGGCAGGCTCGGCGCGGAGCTGAGCCGGACCCCGTCGAGGCCGCGATTGCATGCGAAGCCGCCGGAGCGGACGGGATCACCGCGCATCTTCGCGAGGACCGGCGCCACATTCAGGACGCCGACATCCAGGGTCTGAAAAACAAAGTTCGAACGTATTTCAATCTCGAGATGGCATGCGTGGCCGAGATGCTGGAGCTGGCGTGTCGCATCAAGCCGGAGCAGGTGACACTGGTGCCGGAGCGCCGGGAGGAAATCACGACCGAGGGCGGACTGGACATCATCAGCGAGCCGTCGCGGATCAGAAGCGCCATCGAAGCGCTCACCGACGCCGGCATTCGCGTCAGCCTCTTCATTGATCCCACCAGGGCCGCGGTCGAGCAGTCGAAGAAGCTCGGGGTTCCCGCGATCGAGCTGCACACGGGGACATATTCGCACCGGCCAGACTCGGAGAAGACGATCGGCGCGCTTCGCGAATCGTCGCGGAGAGGAGCGGATCTGGGGCTGGCGGTGCACGCGGGCCACGGCCTCACAGTGAAGAATGTCGGACCGGTCGCCGCGATACCTGAAATCGAAGAGCTGAACATTGGCCACTCGATCATCAGCAGAGCCGTGTTCATCGGTTTGGATCGGGCGGTGAAGGAGATGCGCGAAGCCATGCTCGCTGCTCGGTCGTCATAATGGGGCGAGTTTTGACTGTGAGCCCCAAACCGCCCACCTTTCGGATGTGATCTGGAGAATGCGCTGATGACGATGCCGGGCCGGCTGCTGGATTTTTTTTCTCTCGAGGCGAATGAGTATCTCACGCGCCTGGAATCGCTGGCCGCGAAAAAAGGGATGGAGCCTTCTGATGCGACGCAATTCGCCGCTGCCGCGCGCGGGCTGCGCGGCAGCGCGACGATGGCAAAGGCGGGTGGGATCGTTCAGGTCGCGATGACGGTTGAGAGAATCGGGTCAGGCGTCGTCAACGGGGCGACCACGTGGGAGCCCGAGCTTCAGCGCGCGCTCGTCGGTGCGATCGAGGACCTGAAGGTGCTGGTGAGATCGGTGCGGACCTGGGGCGCCGATCAGGATGCGCGAGTGGAGGAAAGTCTGCGGCGGCTGGCGCGGTTCGCGCCCGCGCGCAAGGAGCGGACGGAAGACTTGATCGTTCCCGTCTCGCAGCTTTTCTATAACGACGACGGACAGCACATCATCTACGTCGCTCCGAATCCCAAGACGCACTACGAGCAGCAGCTTCGCGAGCAGAGCAGCGGCAGCGGCATCGGCCCCGGCACTCTGTCTCCGGAAGTGAAGCGCGTCCCGACCCCTTCGCGCGAAGTGCCGCCGCCGCTGCCCAGGACTCCGCCTCGCGGCCAGGAGCTGCGAGACGTTTTGAACTCGAGCCTGGCGACGATGCGCGGGCTCGAGAACCGCCACTCGGGACCACAGCCGCCGGCGACCGACCTCGTCCCGATTCAGCAGCTGCTCTACCGCGGACAGAGCGCGATCGAGCGCGCCGCCGAGATTCGCCGCGCCCTCAAGAAGAGTGGAACTCCGCCGACACGCGCGCTCGTGGACGAGCTCGTCGATCTGGTGGAGCTCGCGGCAGCAGAGTAGCCGTTGCGACCTAGATGGCGCGCTGCACTCGGAGCAGTACTGAGCGCCGCGCTCATCTACTGGACGCTCCACAGAATCTCTCCCACTGAAGTAGCGCACAGACTCTCCGAAGCTGATCCCCTGCTCTTCGCCGCGGCGATGTTCTGCGCGACGGCGATCTTCGCTTTACGCGCGCGCAGGTGGCAGACGATTCTCGAGCCCGTGGCCGGCAAGCTTCCCTTCGGCCCGCTCTGGCGCGCGACGGCGGTGGGTATGATGGTGAACAACGTAGTGCCCGCCCGCGCCGGCGAGATTGCGAGAGCGTACGCGCTGACGAAGGAAGCACCGCTGCCGTTCGCCACATCGCTCGCCTCCCTGGCGGTCGATCGCCTCTTCGATGCGATCGTGCTGCTGCTCCTCGCGGCGATAGCGTTGCTCGATCCAGCACTCTCCGGCGTCGCGACGCTGGCGGGTCGGCCACTCAGCTCATTCGCGACCGGAGCGGGCGCGGTCGTCGTCCTCCTGCTCCTCGCGCTCTACGCTCTCGTTTTCTTCCCGCAGCACCTTCTTCGGATGTTCGAGCTGTTCGCGCGTCGGGTTTCGCCGGCGATTGAACAGCGGGGACGGAAAGCCGTGGAAACCTTCATCCAAGGGCTGAGCGTGCTGCGGAGTCCGGGGCGGTTCGCGGCGGTGTTCGGATGGACGCTCGCCCACTGGCTGCTCAACGCGCTCGGCTTCTGGCTTTCGTTCAAGGCGGTTGGCATCACCGCTCCGTTGTCCGCCGCACTCTTTCTCCAGGCCTTCATCGCGCTGGGCACCGCGGTTCCGGCCCTTCCCGGATTCTTCGGGGTGTTCGAGTACATGTCGGTGCAGGGACTCGCGGTTTACGGAGTGGGTCAGCAACAGGCGGCGACTTGGGCGATCGGATATCACCTCTTCTCCTTCATCCCGATTACAGTGATCGGAGCCTACTACTTCGCGCGGCTCGGCGTGAACCTTCGCGATCTCCGGCCGGCGTTGGACGCCGCGGGATGATCGGGCGAGGCGGAAGAACTCTCGCGCAGGCGAAGATCAATCTCTCGCTGCGGGTTCTCAACAAGGAGCCGGACGGTTTTCACTCGATCGAGACCGTGTTTCTCAGGATCGAACTGGGAGACGACGTGCGACTGCACATCAGGGCGAAGGCGCGTTCACTCCGCTGCGGCGTGATGCGAGATCAGCCTCAGGAAGAAAATCTCGCCTACCGGGCGGCGGCGCTTTACTCAGAGGAGACGGGGTGGCCGGGCGGATTCGAGATCGTGATAAAGAAGCGGATTCCCATCGGCGGCGGGCTTGGTGGCGGGAGCGCTGATGCCGCGGCGGTACTGCGCATTCTGAACACGCTTTCCCCGAATCCTCTTGAGGCCGATGCGCTCCGCGACCTGGCGAGCCGTCTCGGATCGGACGTTCCATTCCTCGCCAGCGATTTCGTGATGGCCCTCGGGTGGGGGCGCGGAGAACAGCTCCTGGAGCTCGCGGCGCTGCCGTCGAGAGATGTCCAGCTTTTTTTTCCGCCCTTCGGCATCGATACAGGCGACGCCTACGCGCTCCTGGACGCATCGCGCAGCCCGTGGCCGCGCGCCGTTCCGGAGCTCACCGCCGACATGTTCGGCGACTGGGAGTCGACGGCGAAGAGGTCGGTCAACGATTTCGAGGCAGTGGTCAGGCCCCGGTTCCCCGCGATCGATGCGCTGATGGCACGCGGCGACCGGCACGGACTCTTCTATAGAATGAGCGGATCCGGGTCGACTGTGTTCAAGGTGCCCGGCATCAATACGCGACACGTGGAGGGCAACCCGGACCTCCCGCCACTGCAAATTCCAAAGGGAACGAAAGTCATCGTAACCCGCACGGCCGAGAGCGTTGTCCCTGTGGAGCTTCTGGACTAGCTTTCGCTTTCCGCTGCCCCTTCGTCCAATGGCAGGACATCGGTCTTTGGATCCGGTAATGGTGGTTCGAATCCACCAGGGGCAATTGATCCAAGTCCTTTGCCCACTTAACTTGTAAGGCTGCATGGACGGATTATCCGTACCCGCTCATGGCTTCAAGCTCATCGCCGGGCCCGGTAACCCGGACCTGTGTGGTGAGATAGCGCGAACGCTGGATGTTCCGTTCTGCAAGACGACGGTCACCCGCTTCGCCGACGGCGAGATTTTCGTCCGCATCGATGAGAACGTCAGAGGGAACGACGTCTTCATCGTGCAGCCGACAAATCCGCCGGCCGACAACATCATGGAGCTGTTGCTCCTGATCGACGCGGCACGCAGGGCATCGGCGGCGCGTATCACGTGCGTGATGCCGTACTACGGATACTCTAGGCAGGACCGAAAGGACCAGCCGAGAGTGGCGATAGGTGCCAAGCTGCTCGCGAACATGATCGTGACGGCGGGCGCGCATCGAGTTCTGGGTTTGGATTTTCATCAGCACCAGCTGCAGGGGTTCTTCGATGTTCCGGTGGATCACCTGTATGCGGCGCCGGTGTTCGTTTCGCATTACAGGAAAAAGGATTTGCACGACCTCGTCGTCGTCGCGCCGGATGTAGGCTCGGCCAAGATGGCGAGAGGATTCGCGAAGAGGCTCAACGGCTCGCTCGCGATCATCGACAAGAGACGGCCGAAGGCGAATGTGTCGGAAGTCGTCAACGTCGTCGGTGAAGTTGAAGGAAGGGACTGCTTGCTCGCGGACGATATGATCGACACCGCGGGCACTGTGTCCGAAGCAGCAAAGGCTCTCAAGGATCTGGGCGCGCGCGACATTTACGTTTGTGCCACGCACGCGGTTCTTTCGGGACCAGCGGTAGAGAGACTCTCAAAGGCTCCGATCAAAGAGGTGACGGTAACCGATACCGTCATGATTCCGAAGGCGAAGAGATTCTCGACGCTGTGCGTGTTGTCGGTTGGCGAGCTGCTGGCGAAGGCGATTCGCTACATACATAGCGAACAGTCGGTGAGCTCGCTGTTCGAAGGATAGGATCAAACGGTGGAAATGATCGAGAAGGCAGCGAAAGAATTTGCGCTGGCGGTTTTGGACATTATCGAATGGGCGTGGCGAAAGGTCACCGCGCCCCAGGGATGAATAGCAATGGCAATAGTCTCATTTAGCGCGACAGCTCGCGACATTTCAGGAAAGGGTGCCGCCCGCTCTCTTCGCCGCCAGGGACAGGTCCCCGCGGTGATCTACGGCCACGGACGCAATCCGCAGCCGCTCTCGCTGAACGCGCGTGATCTCGACAAGATGCTCGGGCACATCCAGGCCGAGAGCACCGTCATCGAAATGACGGTCGGTGGACAGACTGCGAAGACGCTCATTCGTGAGATCCAGCGCCATCCGATCAAGCGCCAGATCCTTCACGTCGATTTCCAGGCGCTCGTCGCCGGCGAGAAGGTCATCGTCAACATACCGATCGTCCTCAGCGGAATCCCGGAAGGCGTGCGGCTCGAGGGTGGAGTTCTCGACCAGACGCTCCGCGAGCTCGAGATCGAGGTCGATCCGTCGGACATCCCCGATCACGTCGAGATCGATGTCACCAACATGGTGATCGGTGACTCGCTCCACGTCAGCGACATCAAGCTTCCCGCAGGCGTGAAGGTTCTCGACGATCCCGAGACTTCGGTCGCGGTCCTTGCCGCGCCGCGCGCGGTGATCGAGGAGGCCCCGGCTGTCGAGGCAGTTGAGGGTGCGGCCGAGGGCGTTACTGAGCCCGAAGTCATCGGCAAGGGCCCGGGTGACGAGGAAGAGGGCGAGGGCGGCGGAGAGTCGCCCGGCAAGAAGTAATTATTGGATAACCCTTGAAGGTCATAGTCGGTCTCGGGAACCCGGGCCGCGAGTACGCCGCGACACGTCACAACGTCGGCTGGTGGTTGATCGACCACCTCGCCGACGTTTGGCATTTCGACGGCTGGAAGAAAGACGGCGAGTCGCAGGTAGCGAACGGGACAGTCGCGGGTGTGAAGGTCCGACTGGTGAAGCCGCAGACGTTCATGAACTTGAGCGGCCAGGCGCTCAGGAACTACGTTCGCCGGCCATTCTGGAGCGCCGCAAAGGATCTGCTGGTGGTGGTGGACGAGGTGCAGCTGCCCGTCGGGCGCACCCGCGTTCGCGCGCGGGGAAGCGCCGGCGGACACAATGGCCTGAAGAGCGTGGAGCACGCGCTCGGCACGCAGGAGTACGCCCGACTCCGAATCGGAGTTGGTCCGAGCGACGAGCGGAAGGGGATCTACAAGGATCTCGCCGACTTCGTGCTGTCGCCGTTTGCGCGCGACGAGCGCGACGACGTTCTCGCGCTGATGCCGCAGCTCACCGCGACCGCTGAGAGTTGGTGCCGTGACGGAGTAGAGAAGGCGATGAACCTGTACAACCGGGCGCCCGAGCCGGATACCGATAACTGAACTGCAACTGAACGAGATGTCAGCTAGAGCTGACCCAAGTTGTCAGCTGCCAGGCTCAGAACGTCGGGACGCCACCAAGTGGCGTGATGGCACAGGCAGTTGATTGTGCCCGGATCGGCGCCAGAAACGTCCGGACGTAGTGAGCCTGATAGCGATCAGCTTGAAAGCTGGCAACTCACCTCTCGTTCAGTTGCAGTTTTTCCCATTAGGTTGTCTCACAAATGCTAAAACTCGGTATCGTCGGCCTCCCCAACGTCGGGAAATCGACACTGTTCAACGCCCTCACGTCGGCCAGGGCCGAAGCGGCGAACTATCCCTTCTGCACCGTCGAGCCGAATGTCGGCATGGTGGAGGTTCCCGACGCCCGTCTCGGCGAGCTCACGCGCGTCGTGCAGCCGAAACGAACGGTGCCAGCAGTCGTTCAGTTCGTGGACATCGCCGGCCTCGTAAAAGGCGCGGCCGAGGGTGAGGGACTGGGCAACAAGTTTCTGTCCAACATTCGCGAGACCGACGCGATAGTCCACGTCGTGCGCTGCTTCGAGGACCCCGATGTCACGCACGTCATGGGAGCGGTCGATCCCGTGCGCGATCGTGAGGTGATAGGGTTCGAGCTGGCGATCGCCGACCTCGCCTCGCTCGAGAAGCGTCTGGACAAGACCCGCCGCGCGGCGCGGACCGGCGACAAGGAGGCGATGGCGGAGCTGCCGGTGCTGGAGAAGGCGTACGGCTTTCTCAAGGAAGGCAGAGGGTTGTGGGAGGCGCGTCTCACCGCCGACGAAAAAACTGTTCTCGCCCCGCTGACGCTGCTCACCGTAAAACCGGTTCTCTACGCGGCAAACGTGAGCGATGCGGAGCTCGCGGGCGAGGAAGGTCCGCATCTCAAGGCGTTGAGAGAGGCCGTGAAAAAGAGTGGCGAGCAGGCAGGGGTCGTTCCCTTCTCCGCCAAGATCGAGGCCGAGCTGGCGGAGCTCCCGCCCGAGGATCGCGCCGATTTTCTGTCGTCGCTCGGACTCGAGTCGGCGGGACTCGACCGTCTCATTCGCGCCGGCTACAAGCTGCTTGGCCTCGAGACCTACTTCACGGCGGGAGAGCAGGAAGTTCGTGCGTGGACCATCCACCACGGCGACACCGCGCCCAAAGCCGCCGCGGTGATCCACACGGACTTCGAGCGCGGATTCATCCGAGCCGAGACCGTTTCCTACGATTCCTTCATCGGGAATGAAGGCTGGAAAGGCGCGCGCGAAAAAGGTGTGGTGAGATCAGAAGGAAAGGAGTACGTCGTCCAGGACGG